>ERZ1673738.1778-NODE-1778-length-30718-cov-8.729413_pt1 | contig 30718 bp, 23 predicted proteins | sample MGYA00580198_ERZ1673738 | MGnify/ENA primary metagenome ERZ1673738 (study PRJEB41218, sample SAMN15661784) | gut metagenome | host: Homo sapiens | place: Canada: London | collected 2015-08-20/2019-03-30 | study: EMG produced TPA metagenomics assembly of...
ATTTTCAATTTAGGAACGCATTATTTATCGTCCTACTAAATTATAGCCCTCCGGGAAATGCAACACCTCCCGGGAAAATTCTACGCCAAAGTCAAAAAATTCCGTGCAATTTGGCAAATATAACAAAATTTTCCGTATTTTCTTCTTTCGCTTGTATCATTCATCATAATTATGGTATGCTGGGCTTGCGGCGGGGGCGGAGAATCCCTAGCCGCAGGATAAAAAACGAAAAACAGCTAAGGAGGAGCAACAGAATGAGAAAATTCCGTATTCTGGCACTGATGCTGGTACTCATCATGGTACTGGCAGGCTGCGGTACCGGTAATTCTACCCCCGCGGCCAAAGACATCGTGATCCTGTACACCAATGACGCCCACTGCGGCATCGAGGATGGCATGGGCTACCAGGGCCTTTCCGCCGCCAAGCGTGCGCTGCTGGCCGCAGGCAATAAAGTCCTGCTGGTAGATAACGGCGACGCCGTTCAGGGCGACACCATTGGCACCCTTTCCAAGGGCGAGTACATCATCGACATCATGAACAAGCTGGGCTACGATGTAGCCACCCCCGGCAACCATGAGTTCGACTACGGCATGGACCAGTTCAATAAGCTGGTGGAAAAGGCCGACTTTGACTACATCAGCTGCAACTTTGTAGACAAGGACGGCAACCCCGTGCTGAAGCCCTATGTCATCAAGGAAACCGACGGCGTAAAGATCGCCTTTGTCGGCATTTCCACCCCCAAGACCATCACCACCTCCACCCCCACCTACTTCCAGGATGGGAACGGCAACTATATCTATGGCTTTATGCAGGATGATACCGGCGAGAAGCTGTATGCCGCCGTACAAAGCGCTGTGGACGCCGCCCGCAAGGAAGGTGCCAAGTATGTCATCGCCATGGCGCACCTGGGCATCGAGGCCGACTGCCAGCCCTGGACCTCCTCGGATGTCATTGTGAACACCAGCGGCATTGATGTGGTGCTGGATGGTCACTCCCACTCCACCATCGCCGGGGATATCGTTAAGAATAAGGAAGGCAAGGATGTCATCCTTACCTCCACCGGCACCAAGCTCGCCAATATCGGCTGCCTCACCATCACCGCCGATGGCAAGCTCTCCACCGCCCTCATCAACGATGACGGCATGGGCGATACCATCGCCGAGATCAAATCCGGCTACGAGGAGATCGTCAATACCGTCGTAGCCTCCACCAAGGTCGAGCTGACCGTCAATGATCCCGTCAGCGGCGAGCGTATGGTTCGCCGGCAGGAAACCAACCTGGGCGACCTGTGCGCCGATGCTTACCGGGCCATGTCCGGTGCCGATATCGCCGTAGTCAATGGCGGCGGCATCCGTGTCAGCATCCCCGCGGGCGATATCACCTACGGCCAGATCATCGCGGTACATCCCTTCGGCAACGAAATGTGCGTGGTGGAAGCCACCGGCCAGCAGATCCTGGATGCCCTGGAGATGGGCGCCCGCAATGCTCCCGGCGAATGCGGCGGCTTCCTGCAGGTCTCTGGCATGAGCTATGAGATCGACCTGAATGTGGAGCCCACCGTAGAGGTGAACGCCGATGGCATGTTCACCGGTGTTTCCGGCGAATACCGCGTAAAGAATGTCAAGGTAGGCGATGAGCCGCTGGACCTGGCCAAGACCTACACCCTGGCCAGCCACAACTACATGCTCAAATCCGCCGGTGACGGCATGGCCATGTTCCAGGGCTGCACCCTGCTGCAAGATTCCGTCATGATCGACAACCAAGTGCTCATCAATTACATCGTGGATGTACTGGGCGGCGTGGTAGGCGAAGATTATGCCGATCCCTACGGCCAGGGCCGCATCACCGTGATCGAGAAGAAGTAATTCCTCTTCAAACACACCAAAAAGCTCCCCCGCGGGGGAGCTTTTTCCTTTCCTTACAAAAATACTCTGCATTTTATGTGCAGATTGTCCGTTGACAAAGGTATTACCTTTGTTGTGTCCTAATCCTATCATAGGAAAGAAGAGGAACACATGAACCGCGAACCCATCAATAAACAGAACCTGAGCGACGCCGTGGCGGAAAAGCTGTGGGAATATATCCGCAGCAGCGATGCCCCCCGTTCCCTAAAGCTGCCGCCGGAAGCCGTCATCGGGGAATCGATGGGCGTCAGCCGCATCACCGTACGGCGGGCCCTCAGCGATTTGGAGCAGGAAGGCCTTATTCAGCGCATCCATGGGCGCGGCACCTTTATCAATCCCAATATCTCCAAAATCAAGGCCACCATCACCCCTGGGCAGGATCTGCACCAGCTCATCCGGGAAAGCGGCTACGAATCCCGCAATGAACTCATCAGCTTGGAAACCGTCCCCGCCGACCTGCACCACGCCGAAGCGCTGGAGATAGCGCCGGGCTCTCCCCTCATCAAGGTCGTCTGCTCCTACTATGCCAATGATATTTTGGCTATCGTCAGCATCAATCACATTCCGGAGGGCCTGCTGAAAACCATGCCGAGCCGGGAGGAATGGGGCACCCACACCAGCTATGAGCTGCTGCGCACCCACGCCGGACTGCTGGTCACCAATGAGTGCATCACCATCCAGAGTAAAAGCCGGGCGGAGGCCCTGACCATCACTCCCGCCGCCGGGGAATTTGACTGTGATTCCTTTTTGTGCATGGCCGGCACTTCGCTGACAGCGGAAAATAAACCGGCCCTCAGCGGCCAGGCCCTGTATAACACCAACTATGTCCACTTCCAGATGCTGCGGAATATCAAGGCATTCTAAGCATAACTGCCCTGCGTAAACAGGGCAGAAATTTGCAAACACATTTAGGTAATACCATATTATCTTATATGGCTTGCCGCCAGCGGCCAGCACATCGCCCCACACCCCTGCTGGAGTCCGCACTTTCCCCCTTATTTCCCTCCCTTCTCAAAAAGCATACCCATAGCCATGCACTTCTCCCGTCCAAAAAAGAGAAGCCTCTTCTATTTACTTTTTATATCTGTTATAAGGTAATACCATAATATCATATCTCTAATGTAAAGGAGAAATCGACCATGCAGGCACTGCTGTATGGCGCACACATCATCACACAGAACGAACAGGATGAGATCCACAAGGAAGGCTGGATCCTGCTGGAGGACAACCAGATCATCGGCATCGGCGCTGGCGCCCCGCCGGAGGTCCCGGAGGGCACCGTCAAGCGCTGCCTTCCCGGTCGGGTCATCATGCCCGGCATCGTCAATATCCACACCCATGTAGGCGGCACCCTGTTCAAGGGCCTCACCGAGGACATCAAAGGGGCCTTCTACGGGCTGGCTTTCCCCATGGAACGCTTTATCACCCGGGAATCCATGTACAGCATCAGTATGCTGGGGCCATGGAGGCCGTCAAATTCGGCTCCACCTTCATCGATGACCTGTACCACTTCCCGGAATCCACCGCCCGCGCGGCGGAGGAGCTGGGTCTGCGCGGCATCATCGCACAAAAGATCTACGACCCAGACCTGCAAAACCTGCACAATAACGATTATTCTTCGGTGCCGGGGCAGGCCGCCCAAAAGCTGCAGGCCAAACCGTTATCATTGAGGCGTTCTCGCTGTTCGCCATCATCCTGGTCAATATCGGCGGCTTCAAATCCGTTGCCTGGACCGACTTTTTGCAGGGCATCCTCATGGCCATCATCGCGGTGGTCATCTTCATCGCGGCGTTCAAGGCCGTCGGCTGGAGTTTTGCCGATGTAAACACCCAGCTTTCCGCCATCGACCCCAACCTCGTCCAGCCCTTCAATGAGAGCGGTCTTTACAGCCTTTCCGGCGTCATCGCCATGCCGTTCTATCTGTTTGTTTCGCTGGTGGCCAATCCCTACTGCACCATCCGCCTGATGGCCATGACCAATGTGGCCGTTGGCCTGTTCGCCTCCATGATGGCCTGCGTGGATTCCATGATCCACCGCATCAGCGCCATGCTCTCGGTCGATATCTATAAGCGCACCCTAGCGGCAGCTGTCTTGGCGGTCATTGTCACAGTCGCGTTCAGCCTTTTCACCAAGCCGGTGGACCCTGCTGTACTGAACCGCATGAAGGGCCTGAAAGCCGAAGGATGACCTCCCCTGCGGCGGCCTGCGGCCGGGCCGCCCCCTGCTATGACATTCCCATTCCCTATTTCAATTTGGCTCCTCAGGGAAAATATCCCTGCCCCGGCGGGATATTTTTCTGCTCCACGCAAAAAGCTCCCCATACAGGGGAGCTTTTCTCTATCTTATCCAATATTATAGATCATCCAGCGTCATGCCAAAGGGCGGTAGGAACTGCATCATAAACTGCTCCGCCTCCGGCAGCTCCATCTCGTGGATCGCCTGCAGCAGGGTATCATAGGCCCGGTCAAATTCATGGTTGCCCGCCCGGCGCTCCTCGGTGCACTTGATCAGGGCTGAAAGCTTATCCGCCGCCTTAATATAGGGCCTGTACTCCTCGGTAGGGGTAAACCACGGGGTCATTTCCTCCGCCATCAGTACCGGCAGGCGGCTCAGCAGTGCCGTCTGCGCTTCCTTTTCCACCGCCTTGTACGCCGTTTTAATGCTCTCGTTCTTATATTTCACCGGCGTAGGCAGGTCGCCGGTCAGTATCTCGGTACAATCATGGTACAAGGCATACAGCACCGCCTTTTCCGGCTCCAGCATGCCGCCCCGCTGCCGGTTCAGCAACACCAGCGCATGGGCGATATAGGCCGTCTCCAGCGTGTGCTCACACAGGTTCTCCGGCCGGGAGGACCGCATCAGGCACCAGCGGTCAATATATTTCATTCGCCCCAGCAAGGCATAGAAGGTATTCAGCATGGCTTTCTCTCCTCGGTTTCATTGGTTACAGGGTACAGGCTCCGGCCGCCCCCTCGGCCCGCTTCGCGGGCCTGCGCGGCTCCGCCGCGCAGGCGCACCGCCCTTCGGGGCGGCCGGAGCCCCCTTCATCTCTGCCACTATTCTACCACGCCAAAGGCCCCCCTGGCAAGCACCCTCTCATTTTGCAGGAGTCCCTGCAGGAATCCCTGCAAAATTTGCAAAAATGCAGGAAAAATTAAAAACGATTCATATTTGCTCAATTTTCATCTAAGAAAAAGGCTATTTTCTTGCCAAAATGAATAAAAAACAAAAAATCTTGCAAAAAGGGGTTGCAATTCCATTTTGCGGTGCTATAATAATGACCATGGTCCACTGTGACCCAGATTAAAATGAATATTGATAAGGAGATCCCACCATGAAAAAGTTATTCGCCCTCTTGATGGCCGCCATGATGCTGCTGTGCTGTGTTGCCTGCGGCGGCGGCAATGACACCCCCAATCCCCCCACCGATACCACCGCTTCCATCACCATCGGCACCGGTAGCACCTCCGGCACCTACTATGCCTATACCAATGCCGTCGGCATGATCTTGAAGGACGCCACCGGCTACACCTACAATGTCATTTCCACCGGCGGCTCCGTTGCCAATATCAATGGCATCGAAGACGGCGACTACAATATGGCCATCGTACAGAACGATACCATGATCAAAGCCTACAATAAACTGGATGACTTCAATTTCCCTGTTGCCATCACCTCCTTCTCGGTTCTGGGCGAGGTTTACTCCGAGGTCATGCAGGTCGTTGTCCGCAGCGACCTGAAGGACACCGTCAAGACCCTGGCCGATGTCAAGGGCCTGCGCGTTTCCATCGGTGATGCCGGCTCCGGCACCGAGGCCAACGCCAAAGCCCTGCTTGCCGCCTACGGTGTTTCCACCGATGATATCACCGTACAGAACCTTTCCGTCAATAACAGCGCCGATGCCATGAAGGATGGCAAGCTGGATGTCTTCTTCTTCACCTCCGGTGCTCCCACCACCGCCATCACCGAGCTGCAAACCGCCATGGATATCTACCTGCTGGGCCTGGATGACGCCGTAATGGATGAGTTCATCGCCAATAACAAGGTAGGCGACTATGCCGTTTACGCCAAGATGGCCGTCACCCACGATCAGTACGCGTGCATCCCCGCCGATGCCCCCATCACCACTATCGGTGTTACCGCCACCTACATCGTTTCCAATTCCCTCTCCGAGGATCAGGTCTACAATATGACCAAGGCCCTGTGGGAGAGCAAGGATGAGATCGCTAAGGCTCACGCCGTCGGCTCCGGTATGGATATCAACAATGCCTTCGTCACCACCGGCAATGTTCCGCTGCACCCCGGCGCCGCCAAATACTACACCGAGATGGGTCTGAATGTAGGCTGAGCTGCAAACCATTAAGTTCCCCATACGCCTGCGGCGGGAGGAGTTCCACTAAGACTCCCGCCGCAGCTTTCCTCATTTATTTGCCGGGTAACAAAAGCGAACCGGCCCTATTCCATGCTGTTCCTCTTTTGTGATTCGGTAAAAATCCATATCAGAAAGGATGCTGCCCCATGAGCCATTCCCTGCACCACACCGATGCTGCCGATACCGCCAAGCTCCTGCAGGAGCTGGACCGCGACAGCAAAAGCCGCAGCTTGACCGGCGGCTATAAGACCGCCATGACGGTGCTGTTTGTTCTCTATTCCCTCACTATGATCGTTATGGCGCTGGTCGTTTCCGGCGCCACCCAGTATACCCGCCTGCCCGTTTTTGTGGGCATGACCCTCTTTGTCGGCTACCTTAAATACCCCGCCAGCAAAAGGGATGCCCTGCGGGATAACTACTTCCCCTGGTACGATGTCATCCTGGCCTTCACCTCGCTGGGCGTGTTCTTCTACTATGCCATCGAGCAGAAAAGGATCATCCAGATGGCCAACCGCATCGGCACCACCCAGATCGTTTTGGGTATCATTGGCATCCTGCTGCTGGTGGAGCTGTGCCGCCGCTCCACCGGCATTCCGCTCATCGTGGTCGCGGGGCTGTTCACCGTCTACGGCGCCTGGTGGCTCACCAATAATAACCCAAAGACCGCCCTGCGCAATCTCATCTACAACCTGTTCTATAACCTCAATTGCGGTATCTTCTCCTCCCCCATCACCGTCTGCGCCTCCTTTATCGTGCTGTTTATCATCCTCGGCTCCTTCCTGGAGAAAACCGGCATCGGCACCTTCTTTGTCGATCTGGCCAATTCCATCGCGGGCGCCAGCGTGGGCGGTCCCGCCAAGGTCGCCGTTATCTCCAGCGCGCTGGAGGGGATGTATTCCGGCTCCTCCGTCGCCAATACCGTCGGCAGCGGCAGCATCACCATCCCCACCATGAAAAAGGTGGGCTATAAGCCGGAATTTGCCGCAGCGGTGGAGGCCGCCGCTTCCACCGGCGGTCAGATCATGCCGCCCATCATGGGCGCCGCCGCCTTCCTTATGGCGGAGATCACCGGCATCCCCTATGCTTCCATCGTCGTTGCCGCCATCCTGCCCGCCGTTCTGTACTTCACCGGCATCTTCCTTATGGTGCATTTTGAGGGCAAGCGGCTGGGGCTCAAGGGCCTGCCCAAGGACTCCATCCCCCACTTCTTCCGCCTGCTGGCAAAAAGCGGCTATCTGCTCATTCCGGTCGTCATCCTCGTCATCTGCATGAACTACTACACCGCCGGGATGTCCGCCTGCTTTGCCATCCTGTTCGCCCTTATCATCAGCCTGATCGGCCGGGATAAGCGGGATCTTCTGCGCTCCGTCGGGCTGCCGCTTATCCCGCTGGCCGTCCTCGTCGTTCTGTGGCAGGTCATCAAAATCGATACCGGTACCGCTGTCTTTGTTTCGATGGTGGTCGCCGTCCTGTGCAGCTTCCTTACCCGTTCCGCCATCCTCTCCCCCCGCCTCGTTGCGGAGGGTCTGCAGGGCGGCGCCGGCAGCTCCATCGGCGTGGCGGTCGCCTGCGCCATGGCCGGCATCATCTCCGGCGTCGTCTCCATGACCGCCCTGGGCACCACGCTGGTAGCGGTCATTGTCCCTCTTGCCCAAAAGAGCATCTTCCTTGCGCTGTTCTGTACCATGCTGGCATGCATTGTGCTGGGCATGGGCGTACCCACCACCGCCAACTATGTCATCATGGCCACCATCACCGCCCCCATCCTCATTAAAATGGGCATCCCGCTGCTGGCGGCGCATATGTTCGTGTTCTACTTCGGCATCGTGGCGGATATCACCCCGCCTGTGGCATTGGCCGCCTATGCCGGCAGCGCCATCGCCCACTCCAATCCCCTTAAAACCGGCATCACCGCCACCAAGCTCGCCATCGGCGCGTTCATCATCCCCTACATCTTCGCGCTCAATCCCAGCCTGCTGTTCATTGATGTGGAGTCCGTCTGGGCTCTTATCGGCATTATGGTCACCTCGATCATCGGCATGGCGGGCATCGCCATGGGTATGACCGGCCATGTATACGCCCATGTTCCGTGGTACATGCGCATCATGCTGCTGGCCGGTGGGATCTTCCTTATTGATCCCAGTCCTGTCAGCGACCTCATCGGGCTTTTACTCATCGGCATTCCGTTTGCGTTCCAGCTGCTGCAGAACCGCAAGCTGAAAGCTACTGCCGCTGAATAATACTTGCATCAAAAGGGCAGTCCCTGCGGGAGCTGCCCCTTTTCTTATTTCTGCCGAACCCCAGCATGGGCCGCAGGCCAAGCCGCCCTCCGGGCGGCTTATGCGGGCAAAGCCCGCATCGGCGGCTCCGCCGCCGGGCCTGCGGCCCCCGCCTTCCCCCTGCGCAAACTCCCCCTGCACCACCCCTCCCCTTGCACAAGCCCTCCCCCTGTGCTATCATCAGTGGCAGAAACGAGGTGTTCCCATGTCCTTGGAGATCGAACGCAAATTCCGCATCAAAATGCCGCCCAAAGCCTGGCTGCGCAGCCGGGAAAATCTCTCCGTTACCGGCCTGGTGCAGTGTTACCTCACCGCCCGCCCCGGCTGGGAACGCCGCGTGCGCCAGGCCACCAATGCCCTCACTGGGGAGGTACGCTGTACCCTCACCGAAAAAACGGAGGAAGCCGGCCTCATCCGTACCGAGCTGGAAAAGGAGATCTCCCCAAGCGAGTACGAAGCGCTGCTGGGGGAGATGCAGCCCGGTACGCCGCCTCTTTACAAGGTGCGTTGGGCGTTCCCCTACAAAGGGCACACCATCGAGATCGACTGCTACCCCTTTTGGGAAAACGAAGCGATACTGGAGGTGGAGCTTTCCGCCCCCGATGAGCCCATCACCCTCCCGCCGGAGATCGAGGTGCTGGCCGAGGTGACCGACGACCCGAACCTCAAAAACCGTGCCCTGGCCCTGGCCATGTCGGATTGGGAAACCACCCCGCCCGGCTGTGGCAAGCTCCCGTAGCACACCGCCTGCCCATCCGTTCCGGCAAAATGCGCCCCCGCCCGGCTTTCCGGCATCCCCCCAAGCCCTGCCACGGCGGAATGATAAAAATTTGACCATCCCCCGGCTTCCCTATTGACATCCGCCCAAAAGGGAATATAATGGTGTCAAGATGTTTCGGGGCGGGGTGCAATTCCCCACCGGCGGTGACGGAGCCCATCGGCTCCCCAGTCCGCGAACAGCGCCACGGCGCTGCCGAGAGGGTGCAATTCCCTCACCGACGGTTACAGTCCGGATGGAAGAAACAGCGCTTTTTTTGCGTGTTCGGCGCCCCGCTGCGGCTTTTTGCCGTGCCGGGCGCTTTTGTTTTGCGATGAAACATCTGCAAATCAATAAAAGGAGCATAACCACCATGGCAAACACCAATCTCAAACTCGGCCGTCTGGCCAAGCTCGGCCTGCTGGCCGCCCTCTCCATCGTGCTCGTATTCTTTATCCACTTCCCCATCTTCCCCACCGCCAAGTTTTTGGAATACGACCCCGCCGATATCCCCATCATGATCGCCACCTTTGCTTTCGGTCCCTGGTACGGCCTGATGACCACCATCGTCGTTGCGGTGGTGCAGGGGCTTACCGTCAGCGCCTCCGGCGGCATCTATGGCATCATCATGCACATCATCGCCACCGGCACCTTCGTGCTGGTCGCGGGCTTCCTCTATCAAAAGCATAAGACCAAAAAGGGCGCACTGATCGCACTGCTTTGCGGCGTCGTGGCGTGGGGGCTCATCATGATGCCCGCCAACCTCATCATCACCCCCATCTTTACCGGTATGCCGGTGGAGGCCATCCGCGGCATCCTGCTGCCCATCATCCTGCCCTTCAATCTCATCAAAGCCGGCATCAACGCCGTTGTGACCTTCCTCGTCTACAAAAGCGTTTCGCCGCTTCTGCATCGGTGATTTTATGAAAGAACAGTTCTCCTTTACCGGCCGTGTCATCGAGGGACACCATCTCGGCCACACCCTCGGCTTCCCCACCGCCAATATCGTTGTCACCCCCGGCGAACGGGTGCCCGCCTTCGGCGTTTACGCTGCGTGGGTCACCCTGCCGGATGGCACCCGCCGTGCCGCCGTGACCAATCTCGGCGTCCGCCCCACCGTGGAGGAGGCCGGCGCCCTGTGGGTGGAAAGCTATCTCCTCGATTTTTCCGGCGACCTGTATGGCCAGGAACTGACCGTCACCCTCTGCCACTTTCTGCGCCCGGAGCGCCGCTTCCCCGATGTGGAAGCCCTGCGGCAAGCCATCGCCCAAAATGCCCGGGAAGCCCGTGCCTTACTGCTGGGCGAAGGTAAGGAAGACCACACCCCCTGCGACCAATAAACCCTGTGCAGATCCCGGATCGGGCGGCAGCCCGGCGGGCTTCGCCCGCCTTCGGGGCGCCCCCTGCGGGGGCGCCCCTTTCGCCGGCCTGCGGCCGGCGGGGCTGCCGCCCGATCTCCGCGCCCTGCGCAAATTCCCCGCAAAAATCCTCCTTCCTACCTTGACAAATCCCCCTCCCCTGCGGTAAAATAACCGGGATAACAAAAAACGCTTTGAAGCGGAGGAGTACCCGTTCCCCCCGACCCCCAGAGAGCAGCCGTCCGGTGCAAAGGCTGCGGCGGAAAACGGAGAAAGTCGCCGCTGAGCGGTGCCGCCGAATATCTGATGATTTAAGCGGCAACGGTATTCCCCGTTACGGAAGCTAAAGTGCGTGCCTTCCGGCACGAATTCAGGTGGTACCGCGCCGAGCTTGCGTCCTGCTGTTTTCCCGTATCGGGAAAAACGGCAGGCTTTTTTATTTTACTGCCGCCTGCCGCCGCCCGGCTGTTTTTTCACCGCCGATTATCGGCCGCACCACCCCAAAAGAAAAAAGGAGGATCCCCATGGCAAAACAACTGGAAAAGGTCTATGACCCCAAGCAGGTCGAAGACCGCACCTACCAATTCTGGCTGGATAAAAACTACTTCCACGCCGATGCCGAAAGCAAAAAGGAACCCTACACCATCGTCATTCCGCCCCCCAATATCACCGGCCAGCTGCATATGGGCCACGCCCTGGATAATACCCTCCAGGATGCCCTCATCCGCTGGCGCCGCATGCAGGGCTATGAGGCCCTGTGGCTGCCCGGCACCGATCACGCCTCCATCGCCACCGAGGCCAAGATCGTGGAAGCCATGCGCAAGGAAGGCGTCACCAAGGAAGAAATCGGCCGCGAAGGCTTTTTGGAGCGCGCCTGGGAATGGCGCCGCCAGTACGGCGGGCGCATCGTCAGCCAGCTCAAAAAGCTCGGCTCCAGCTGCGACTGGGAGCGGGAGCGCTTCACCCTCGATGAGGGCTGCTCCCGTGCGGTGCAGCTGGTGTTTCAGCGCCTGTACGATCAGGGCCTCATCTACCGCGGCAACCGCATGGTCAACTGGTGCCCCACCTGCAATACCTCCATCAGCGATGCCGAGGTAGAATACGAGGAGCAGGACGGCAGCTTCTGGCATCTGCTCTACACCGTCAAGGAGACCGGCGAGCAGCTGGAGCTGGCCACCACCCGTCCCGAAACCATGCTGGGTGATACCGCCGTGGCCATCAATGGCGAGGATCCCCGCTATGCCCACCTGCACGGCTGCCATGTCATCCTGCCGCTGCTCAATAAGGAAATCCCCATCGTCTGCGATGAGCACGCCGATATGGAAAAGGGCACCGGCGTCGTAAAGATCACCCCCGCCCACGACCCCAATGACTTCGAGGTAGGCGAGCGCCATAATCTGCCCCGTGTCCGTGTATTCACCTACGATGGCCGCATGACCGGTGCCGCCGATAAAGCCGCCGCCGATGAGCTGTTCCGCACCGGCAAGGCTGCCGCCGGCGAGCCGGAGGTGCTGGACTGCGGCAAGTACGCCGGCATGACCACCCGGGAGGCCCGCAAGGCCATTCTGGCTGATCTGGAAGCCTGCGGCGCCCTCAAATCGGTGGAGCCGCTGCGCCACGATGTAGGCACCTGCTACCGCTGCCACAGCACCATCGAGCCCATGGTCTCCAAGCAGTGGTTCGTCTCGATGAAGTCTTTGGCGGAGCCTGCCATTAAGGTGGTTCGGGATAAAGAGATCCGCTTTGTCCCCGAGCGCTTTGATAAAAACTACTTCCACTGGATGGAGAACATCCGGGACTGGTGCATCAGCCGCCAGCTGTGGTGGGGCCACCGCATCCCCGCCTACTACTGCGATGACTGCGGCGAGACCGTTGTCACCATTCAAGGCATCGAAAAGTGCCCCAAGTGCGGCGGCCACATGACCCAGGACCCCGATACGCTGGATACCTGGTTCTCCAGCGCACTGTGGCCCTTCTCCACCCTCGGCTGGCCCGATGATACCCCCGAGATGCGCAAATTCTACCCCACCTCTACCCTTGTTACCGGCTATGACATTATCACCTTCTGGGTTTCCCGCATGATCTTCTCCGGTCTGGAATACACCGGAAAAAAGCCCTTTGACACCGTACTCATTCACGGGTTGGTGCGAGATGCACAGGGGCGCAAGATGAGCAAGTCCCTCGGCAACGGTGTTGACCCGCTGGAGGTCATCGACCAGTACGGCGCGGATGCCCTGCGCTTTATGCTGGTGACCGGCAACAGCCCCGGCAATGATACCCGCTATATGGATGAAAAGGTGAAGGCCGCCCGCAACTTCGCCAATAAGATCTGGAACGCCACCCGCTTCATCCAAATGAACCTCTCCGATGAGATCACCAAAATCGAGCTGCCCGAAACCCTCGCCACCGAGGATAAGTGGGTGCTCACCCTCTACAATGACCTTGTGAAGGAGGTCACCGATAACCTCGAAAAATTCGAGCTGGGCGTCGCTTCCGCAAAGCTCTACGATTTCATCTGGGATATCCTCTGCGACTGGTACATCGAGCTGGTAAAGAGCCGTCTGCAGGCGGGCGGCGAAACCGCCCTCAATGCCCAAAAGGTACTGGTGTATGTCATGGCCAATACCCTCAAGCTGCTGCACCCCTTCATGCCCTTCATCACCGAGGAGATCTGGCAGAGCCTGCCCCACGAGGGCGAGGCGGAAGCCATCATGATCTCCCAGTGGCCCGCCTGGAGTGAGGAGCTTTCCTTCCAGAAGGAGGAGGCCGATTTCCAGAAGATCATTGATATCATCCGGGCTATCCGCAACCAGCGCACCGAAATGAACATCCCGCCCTCCAAAAAGGCCAAGGTCTATATCGAAACCGCCGAAACCGAGATTTTCGTAAACGGCATCCCGTTCCTGCAGCGCCTGGCCTCCGCTTCGGAGGTCGAGGTCGGTGAAAAGTTCGAGCTGCCCGGCGCCGTTCAGATTATCACCCATGCCGCCCGCGCCCTCATCCCGATGGACGAGCTGATCGACCGGGAAAAGGAACTGGCCCGCCTGGAAAAAGAGCGCGAAAAGTGCCAGAGCGACATTGATTTCATCGGCCGCAAGCTGGATAACCCCGGCTTTGTTGCCAAAGCACCCGCCCAGCTCATCGAAACCGAGCGCGCCAAGCTGGCCCAGCACAAGGAACGCATGGCCAAGATTTTGGAATCCATCGCCTCCATGCGGCAGTAATCGCTTTTTCTCTGCACCGTGCCCTTTGCGGCGCGGTGCAGTCCGCTGTCCGGGTGCAGGGGGCAAGCGCATTTTATTTGGTTTCCGCAAACCAATCGCAGATAGTCACGCTGCCGAGACTATGGGTTGAACAAGCAGCTATTTTCCCAGACGGCCCCTCCCCCGCCACGGGGGAGGGGAACGGGAAGGGGGCAAATGCTGCCGCAGGCTACCTTTAGAGCGCATCTGTGCGCAGTACGGATTTGGGTTTTTCGATAATGAAAAATCTAAATTCGTAGCCAGCACAGCAAAGCGTCAAAGGGGTTTGTCAAGGGGGAAGCCCGGTCCCCCTTGACCCGCTTTTGCCTCCTTTGGCGGCGCAAAAGGAGGCCCCCGCCGGGTAGGCGTGCAGGTTTTGCCCTTGCAAAAGACTCTGCGACGCCGACAGGCGACTACAAATTTGCCGTAAATATCTTTTGCCTGCTTTTCTTCCTAGAAAAGCAACTTCCCAAATTCCCCCAAAGGAGGGCCTAACGATGAATTATCCCGAAACACTTGCCTGGATCCACGGCACCGAACGCTTTGGCAGCCGACTGGGGCTGGGCCGCATGGGCCGCCTGCTGCACTGCATGGGCGATCCCCATCTCAAGGTGCCCTACATCCATGTGGCCGGTACCAACGGCAAAGGCAGCACCACCACTATGATCGCCTCGGCCCTTACCGCCGGCGGCTTCAAAACCGGCAAATTCATCTCCCCCTTCATCCTGGAATTCCGGGAGCGGATGCAGATCGACGGCGAAATGATCCCGGAGGAAACACTGGCGGCACTGGCCACCCGGCTGCGCCCCATCGCTGAGGAATTCAAAGCCGCGGGCGATCCCCCCACTGAGTTTGAATTGGTCACGGTGCTGGGGCTTACCTGGTTTGCCGAAGCCGGCTGCGATATTGCCGTATTGGAAGTGGGCCTGGGCGGCCGCCTGGATGCCACCAATATCATCCCGCCCCCGTTGGTAGCGGTCATCACCCGCATTGATTACGACCATACCGCCATTTTGGGGGATACGCTGGCCGCCATCGCCGGGGAAAAATGCGGCATCCTCAAGCGGGGCAGCACCGTCATCTGCTACCCGGACCAGGAGGAGGAAGCATTGGCGGTCATCCGCCGCCGGGCCAAGGAAGAGGACGATCCCCTGATCCTCCCCGACCGGACAGCGCTTTCTGTCCTCTCCGCCGATTTGACCGGCAGCCGTATTCTTTACCGCGGCCAGGCGATTTTCATTCCCCTGCCCGGCCCTCATCAGGTGCTGAACACCATCACAGCGGTGGAAGCGCTGAACGCGCTTTCCAGCAGCCGCTTTGCGCTGCCGCCTTCGGCCATTGCCGCCGGTATTGCCGCGGCGCGGTTCCCCGCCCGGCTGGAACTGCTGCGGCAGTCCCCGCCCGTGCTGGTGGATGGCGCCCACAATCCCAATGGCGGCCGGGCCCTGTGTGAAGCCCTAAAAGCCCTGGACCTGCACGACCTGACGGCGGTGGTGGGCATGCTGCGGGATAAAGACTGCCTGCCGGTGCTGCGGATGATGGCTCCCTACTGCGCCCGCATGATCATTACCACGGTGCCCAACCCGCGCAGCTGCCCGGCCGAAGAATTTGCCGAGCTGGCCCGCGGGATATGCCGGGATATCACCATATGCCCCGACTGCGAGGAAGCCGCCCGGCTGGCGCTGGCTACCGCCGGGGAACATGGTGTGCTGGTTTTCGGCTCGCTGTACTTGGCTTCCGCCGTCCGGCCGGTGATGATGGAAGCGCTGAAGAAAAATTAAAGCATAGCCCATATTTTGACAGAATATTTGATGCCAAGCTTCTATTCTCTTGAATAGGGGCTTGGTTTTTTTATTTTATCGTAAAAATAATTCGAATATCATCTCGCCTTCGGCGTCACACCAACCCAAGGGCTCCCCTGTGTAAGGGGAGCTGTCAGCCACATGGCTGACTGAGGGGTTGCCGGCACAAACTATGACTTGGTCTTATTTCGCCTATCCGGCGGGGGCCAGTTTGTGATCGCCTTCGGCGTCGCGCAGCCTTTTGCAAAGGCATAATCTGTACGGCTCGCCGCCGTGGCGTTCCTTTTGTGCGTACAAAAGGAACCAAAATACGGTCAAGGGGGACAGATTCCCCCTTGACGAACCCCTTTCTGTCGCTTGCAGTGCTGGATACGAACGATGCAAAAGCATCGTCCGTACTGCGCACAGATACGCTCCCAAGGTAGCCGCAGGCGCATCTGCCCCCTCCCCGTCCCCCTCCCCCGTGGCGGGGGAGGGGCCGTCTGGGCAAATAGCTGCTTATTCAGGTCTTAGGCTCGGCAGCGTGACTTTCTGCGCCTCACTCCTCGGCAAATCGCAGTCCTTGCCGCCTTGCGGTGCCCGAAAATATCTTCGCGCTGCTCGCTTACTCGATTTTTTCGACCGCTACGGATGCTCCGCCTCGCTGCATCCGCCACTGGCGGTGCTCGGCTCCGCATCCCCATCCACCGCGACCCCCTCACCCCCCAAATTTGCATAATAAATCCCAGTTGCAATTTCCCAGCAAAATCCGATATTTGTGCGATCTTCGCCCAATATCTTCCCATAATGTAAACTTTCCATTAAAAGTTGTGAAATATTAACCTTTCAACTGCAAAAAAGGCTCCATTTTGCCGTATTAGTGAAAGGACTTTTCCATCGACCGTGCTTCTCTGCTTTGCTCGGTCAAAAAACGCCGTCAGGCGAAAAAATTACAAACAAATTACTCCAAAGGAGGCTGTTAAAATGCCGGTCACAATAGAAACCAACGGCGATACCATGGTGGCGCGCCTGAGCGGCGAGCTGGACCACCACCACACCCAAAAGCTGCGGGAGGAGATCGACCGCAATGTGCAAAAAGAGCGCCCCGCCCGGCTGGCGCTGGATTTTGCCGGGGTGGAATTTATGGATTCCAGCGGGATAGGGCTGGTGCTGGGGCGCTACCGCCTGATGCAGGAAATGAACGGAAAGCTGGTGCTGCGGGCCATGCCGCCGCACATCCGCCGGGTAATGCGGGTGGCCGGGATAGCCAGCCTGGAGATAGAGGAGGAAAGCCGCGTATGAATAAGCCGAAAAACACCATGAAAGTCAGTTTTCCCAGCAGGGGCGCCAATGAGGGCTTGGCCCGGATGCTGGTCGCCGCCTTCATCACAGAGGCGGACCCCACCGTGGAGGAGCTGTGCGATATCAAAACGGCTGTTTCGGAGGCGGTGACCAACTGCATCGTTCACGCCTACCCGGACCGCATTGGGGAGATCTACATAGCTGCCAGCCTTTCGGAAAGCAATCTCGTCACCATCAAGGTGCGGGACCACGGGTGCGGCATCGCCGATGTGCAAAAGGCGATGGAGCCGCTGTTTACCACCGGCGGCAGCGAACGGGCCGGGCTGGGCTTTGCGGTGATGCAGGAGCTGATGGATGAGGTGCGGGTCACCTCCCGCGCGGGGGGCGGCACCACCGTGCGTCTGCGCCGCCGCCTGAGCCAAAAAGCCCGGTAACAAGGGAGGTCTGACCAAAATGCCTGTTACCGCCGAACCAAAGGCGACCGCCATACAGGATACCAGCGTGGAAAACAACCTGGGGCTGGTGCACGCCTGCGCCCATCGCTTTAAGGGGCGGGGCATAGAATACGATGACCTGTACCAGGCTGGGTGCATGGGGCTGGTGAAGGCCTCCGCGGCCTTTGATGCCGGCCGTGGGGTGATGTTTTCCACCTATGCCGTGCCGGTCATCCTGGGGGAGATCCGCCGGCTGTTCCGAGATGGGGGCACCGTAAAGGTGAGCCGCAGCCTGAAGGAGCTGGGACTGGCCGCCGGGCGCACCCGAGAGCTGCTGGGCAGCGAGCTGGGCCGGGAGGCCACCGTGAATGAGGTAGCCGAACGCATGGGCCGTGCCCCGGAGGATGTGGCCCAGGCCCTGGCCGCCACCACGCCGCCGCTTTCCCTGACGGGGGGTGAGGAGGATGGCAGCGGGCAGATAGACCTGCCGGAGGAGGGCCCGGAGGAGCGGCTGAGCGATCTGCTTTCGCTGCAGCAGCTGCTTTCCTCCCTGGAGGAGCGGGACCGGCAGCTGATCTTTCTGCGGTACTATCGCAGAAAGACCCAGACTGAGGTGGCCCGCCGCCTGGGGATGACGCAGGTACAGGTCTCCCGGCGGGAAAAGCGCATTCTTCAATCCATGCGCCAGCAGCTCCTTGACTGAGCCTTCGCAAGGCGCGGGTTCGGGCCGCAGGCCAGCCGTCCGAAGGACGGTTCCGCAGCAAAGCTGCGGCGCCCGCCGCAGGCGGGCGGGCCTGCGGCCCGTACCTGCGCCTTGCAGGAATTCTGCCCTATCGCAGCAATAATATGACGCTTTGTCATATCTCCATTCTGCCTAGGATATGATGCTGTGTCATAATCCATCCCGGTTTATCGCATATGCTTTAGTTGCGCAGCAAGCTGCTCCCGGCAGGGGTTCTCCCCCGCTGGGAGCTTGCTTCATCATGATTGGTCATGCCGTATATTTCGCGCTGCCAAAGGCCAATAAGCCCTGGGCATCACAGGGGATGCTGGAGCATACGATAGCGGAAAAATGTGTAATTATGACAACCAGTCATAATTGATGCCATGAAAAACTCCCGGCAGGTTGGTGCCCGCCGGGAGTTCATTTTGCTGTTATCGATTATGCTGTGTATTTCGCATCGCCGAAGTCCCACCGGCCCTGGGCATCACAGGTGATGCCGGAAAGGGAGGCGTGGCAGTACAGCGGAGTCTTGCCCGTATCCTGCGGCAGCAGCACAGCCTCTTCGGCCAGCAACTGCATGGCGCCCTTCACCAGCCCGATTCGGGCGGATTCTTCGGTTTCTGTGTCGATTTTTGACAACATTTCGTCAAATTCTTCGCTATTATACTTAGCGTAGTTGCTTTCGCTTGCACTGGCGAACCAATGGAGCAGCACTGCCTCATCCGGGTAGTCCAGGCTTACCGCCAGGTACAGCAGGTCGTATTCCCCGGCATCGCGGGCAGCCTTGTAGTCCTCATAATCCAGGGCATTTACGGTCAGGTTCGTGGCATTGGCCAGCGCTTCTGGCACCGCTGGGGCGTCCTTCAAGGTCAGTAGGGTCATGTTCTCCGGCAGGGTACCGGTCCCCTCCTCCCCGGCCAGCAGACGCTTTACGGCCAGGCGGGTCTCCGCTTCGGACAGTTTTTCGGTATTCAGCACATAATAGCCGGTCACGCCGTTACTGCCTGTCACCGGGGTAATAGCATCCCCGGCGTAGCCAAAGGTCGCCTGCAGGGTGCCATCGGCGGCCAGAGTCTCCAGCGCGGCCAGATCGCCGTAGTAGTATTTTAGGGCGAGGCCGGCGGCGGGTTTCTCCCCGCGGTAGCCGGTATTGGGCTTCAGCGTAGCCACATTTTCGGTGATATCGGCAAGCGCGTAGCGGCCATTATAGGCCATCTCGCCCTCCTTGATGGGCCAGAACGCCGGGGCTGCCAGCATGTGGGCAAAGCCGGAATAATCGCCCTCCAGCGTTACCACCAGCTTGCCGTCCTCGGTGGCTTCCAGGCCCAGCTCGCTTTCCTCGTTCTCGTAATCCCTGGCGCCCAGGATAACATCAAAGAGATACCGGCAGGGGCTATCCACCGCGCCGCTGATCACGCGGGTCCAGGCGGTGATAAAGTCCTCGGCCTTTACAGGAGTGCCATCACTCCAGCAGGCACCCTCCCGCAGGGTAAAGGTATACACCGGGCGCTTGGCGGCGTCATCGGTGGAGGAGATCTCCCAGCTTTCGGCCGCGGCGCCCACCGCCTGGCCGTTTTCATCCACAGCGGTCAGTCCCTGGTACAGCATGCCCAGCACGGCGCGGGCCGCCAGGCTGCCATCGTACAGGGCCGGGTCGGTATTGGCCGGCTGGCCCGGTACACCGATGGCCACCACGCCGGTATCGCTTACCGTGCCGGCCAGATATTCCTTTTTGCCGCCGCAGCCCACCATGGTAAGCACCAGGGTGAGAGCCAGCAGCAGCGCTATTATTTTCTTCATCGCTCGTCCTCCGTATCGGGGTAGATTTTCCCCCAGTATACCGCATTTCCCGGCATTTGAAAAGGGGGTCCGGTCTCATATTGCCCGCTGGGAACATTTTTCCTGTCCTGCCATAAATAATTCCAGCCACGGGAAGTCCCAAATCCATTTACGATTCTATTACAAAACGCCTAATTCGTTGCTTTTATCCTCATTCGGCGCTATAATTATCTGATAGATAGACTGCTGGTTTGCGCTCATCCGGGGGAGGCTTTTTTGCTCCTCCTCCACAGAGCCCGGCAGCAGCCGGACGGCGGGCGCAGCCCCGCCGCCGCAGGCGGCGAAAGCAGGCGATGCCTGCTTTGCCCCGGCGCAGCCGGGGCGGGCTGCGCCCCGAACCCGCACCCTGCAGGGGGGCCCTATGAGGGGCCGCAGCGGTCGGCCCGCCCGAAAACCATCACCTTGTAGGAGGCACCCCGTGGAATGTTACCTGGATAACAGCGCCACCACCGCCGTTTCCCCCGAAGCGGCCGCCCTGGCGCTGCACATAATGACCGAAGAATACGGCAACCCCTCCTCGCTGCACCGCCGGGGCTTTTTGGCGGAGCGTGCCATGACCGAGGCCCGGGGGCAGGTGGCCGCCGTGCTGCACTGCCGCCCCGAGGAGATCATCTTTACCGCGGGGGGGACGGAAAGCAATAATATTGCCCTGCTGGGGGCCGCCCGTGCCATGAAGCGCCGGGGCAACCGCATCGTCACCACCGCTGTGGAGCACCATTCCGTTCTTGCCATCTGCAAGGCGCTGGAAAATGAGGGCTTTGAGGTCATTACCGTGGCGCCCGATGAAAGCGGGCATATCACCCCGGAGGCGATGGCCGCCGCCTGCAATGAAAAAACCATCCTTGCTTCCTGCATGATGGTGAACAGCGAGACCGGCGCCATCCATGACCTGCCCGCCATTGCCGCCGCCTGCCGCCGCAAAAGCCCCAACCTCATCTTCCACGCCGACTGCGTGCAATCCTTCTGCCGCCTGCCCATCGAGCCGGCCAAGTGGGGCATCCAGCTGGTAAGCGTAAGCGGCCACAAAATACACGCCCCCAAGGGCACCGGCGCCCTTTACATCGCCAAGGGGACCCGCCTGCTTTCGCCGCTTTACGGCTCCGGGCAGGAAAAGGGGCTGCGCCCCGGCACCGAAAACGTCCCCGGTATCGCCGCGCTGGGGCTGGCCGCCCAAAGCATGAACGACCGCCGGGCCGAAAATTTCCGGCATTTTACGGCGCTGCGGCAGCGAATGATTACAAATTTATCACAATCGCCGGCCGTGTGCATCAATTCCCCCGCCGACGCCGCACCTTACATTGTGAACTGCTCGGTTCAGGGCATTCGCAGCGAGGTAATGATCCACTATCTGGAGCAATTCGGCATCTATGTTTCCAGCGGCAGCGCCTGCGCCAAGGGGGAACGCAGCCATGTGCTGACCGCCATGGGGCTTTCCCGTGACCGTATCGACTCCGCCGTGCGGGTGAGCATGACCGACACCACCACCCCGGAAGAGATCGACGAATTCTGCCGCCGCCTGCTGGAAGGCGAAGCCACCTTGACCAAACGAAGATAAGGAGTTTTTTCCTGCATGAAAGAGATCATTCTGCTGAAAAGCGGTGAGATCGCCCTAAAGGGCCTCAACCGCAGCACCTTTGAAGATATCATGGCCAAAAACGCCCGCCGCCGCCTGCAGCCGCTAGGGGAATTCAAGATCTGGCATGCCCAATCCACCACCTATGTGCAGCCCCTGACCGAAGGGGTGGATATGGATGAGGCGGTGCGCCGCCTGCAAACCGTCTTCGGCATAGTGGCCGTGACCAAAAGCTGCGTGGTGGAAAAGGATTTCTCGGTCATCTGCCCCGCCGCCGCCGAATACTTTGCCGAACAGCTTACCGCTGCCCGCACCTTTAAGGTGGAGGCCAAGCGCAGCGATAAATCCTTCCCGATGAAAAGCCCGGAGATCAGCCGGGAGCTGGGCGGGTACCTGCTTTCCCGCTTCCATCACCTCAAGGTAAAGGTGGAGCAGCCCGAGATCACCATTACCGTGGAGATCCGGGAGCAGGGCGCCTATATCCACGCCAACCAGCTGCCCGGTGCGGGCGGTATCCCCGTGGGGACCGGCGGGCGGGCCTTGCTGCTGCTCTCCGGCGGTATTGATAGCCCGGTGGCCGGCTACATGATGGCCAAGCGCGGCCTGGAGATCGCGGCAGTGCATTTTGCCTCGCCCCCCTACACCAGTGACCGTGCCCGGCAGAAGGTGCTGGACCTGGCCCAGGAACTGACCCCCTATACCGGCCGCATCCGGCTGTTTGTAGTGCCGTTCACCCGGCTGCAGGAGCTGCTGCGGGAGCGCTGCCCGGAGGACTACTTCACCATCCTGATGCGGCGCTACATGATGCGAGTGGCCGAGCGAATTGCCCTGCGGGAGGACTGCGGCGCGCTGATCACCGGCGAAAGCCTGGGGCAGGTGGCCAGCCAGACCATGCAGGCCATTGGCTGCACCGACCTGGCCTGCAAGCTGCCGGTACTGCGTCCCTGCATCGGGATGGACAAGGAGGAGATCGTACGCATCAGCCGCAAGATTGAGACCTTTGAGACCTCCATCCTGCCCTACGAGGACTGCTGCACCGTATTTACCCCCCGCCATCCCAAGACCAAGCCCACCGTAGCCGCCGTGGAGGCCATCGAGGCCGAAATGGCCATTCCGGAGGAGCTGGTGGCCGAGGCCGCCGAGCAGGCGGAGCTTAATATCATCCGTTATTAAATTTACAAATGACTGCAAAGGGCAGGCACGGGGCGCAGCCCCCGGCCACCCGGCTGCAGAAAAAATATTTTCCATCCGACAAAATTCACAGCTTATTCGTATTCTATTTGCAGCCGCGAAAAAACTTTGCGGTATGCTATTCTTAACTAATTGTGTCCATACATAGGAGGGGAACGCCGTCCCATGAAGATCACTATTCTTGCCGTCGGCAGCGAGGCGCAGTATCAGCCCACCTTTGATACCGCCTACCAGTATCTTAAAAAAGAAACCGCCGCCCTTTCGGCGGAGCTTTCCTACGCCATCTGTCGCCCGGATGCCGCCGAGCTGTTTGCGGTCCTGCGCAACGCCATGGGCCAAAGCGAAGCGGTCGTGCTGCTGCTTTCGCCGGAGCCCGCCGCCGTTTCCACGGCGCTGCGGGTGGTCTGCGGCGGGCTGGAGCGCACCGCCCAAACCGATGCCGCCCTGCAAAAGCAGCTGGAAGCCCGCGCCGCCCGCATGGGCCTTACCCTGGGGTATGAGCAGCTGGCGGATTTCGCCTCCTGTCCCTCTGGGGCCACCCAGCTGCCCAATGCGCAGGGCCTGGTGCAGGGCTATGCTATCGCCGCGCGCCGGCAGCTGCTAATGGCGCTGCCCGCCCTGCCGGGTGAGCTCTCCGCCCTTTATCCTTCCGCAGTGCGCCCCCTGCTGGGCAAGCTGGCAGGGCTCGCGGTCAGCTACGCCACCGTGCGGGTGCTGGAGCTGGACCAGTTCTCGGTCCCGCAGGAGATCACCCGCCTAAGCCAGAATCCCCACCTCAGGCTCACCTCCCGCCACCAGTGCGGTGATTATACCATCTTTGTGGAGGCCACCGGCGCTACCCAGCAGGAGGCCGAGGAATATCTGCAGCGGGCCATCACCCATATGCAGCAGACCTTCGGCATCTACCTGTACTGCATCGGCGATCGTCCCCTCCCCCAGATCGCCGTGGACGGCATGACCCGCCATGGGCTCACCCTTTCCACCGCGGAATGGGGCACCGGCGACCTGCTGCGGGAGCAGCTCTCCGCCGTCATCGGTGCAAACAGCTGCTACCGTGCCTCCTACGATGACACCCACATCGGGCAGGAGCTGGAGCTCCCCCGCCGGGTGCTGCAGAACCCCGCCGAAAACGCCGCGCTCATTGCGGGGCTGCTGGCCCAGCAAAGCCGCAAAGCCGGGCACACCGCCCTGGGCCTGGGCCTTTACTGCCAGCCGGAAAGCGGCCAGCTGCATGTGGCCCTGGCCGATAAAAACCGCATCTGGAATCGCCGGCTCTCGGTCACCGAGCTCCGCCGGGAGGACACCCAACAGATCGCCGCGTGGCAGGCCCTGAATGTCCTGCGGCTGTACACCGCGCAGTATCCCAAGCAGCTCCCCGGCGGCATAGAGCCCGCCGAGCTGGATAAGCGTGCCGGGATCGGCTCGCTCTTTGCCTGTTCCGCGGCCAAAGCTCCCAAATCCCCCGCAAATACTTCCGGAAAGGAACCGAAAGCCTCTATGGAAAAGAAAATCCGTACCAAGACCCGCACCGCCGCGGCCGAACCCGCCGCTGAAGCCGTGAAGGGCACCAACCTCATCCAGCGCATCAAGATGAAATCCATCACCAAGAATGATAAGATCCGCATCATTCTGTTGGCGGTCTGCATCATCGTGTTCCTGGCCTCCGGCATCTATATCATCAATAACAAGCTCCAGTCCATCAAGAACAAGAACCTTTCCGATGAGCTGGCCGGCCTGTACGATCCCGATGGCACCACCGATATCTCAGTGGATGGCTATCCCAAGGATTACATCCGCGGCTTTGAGGCGTTGTACCAACGCAATCCCGATATCGCCGGCTGGGTCAAGATTCCGGATACCAAGCTGGACTACGCCGTGGTACAGGCCGAGGATAACGATAAATACCACCGGGCGGATATCGACGGCAAGTACAATGACTGGGGCATCCCCTATGTTGATTTCCGTGTGGATCAGAAAAAGCCCTCCTACAATACCGTCATCTACGGCCACAATATGGGCGATGGCACCATGTTCGGCTATCTGCAGGCCTACAAAAAGCTCAGCTACTACCAGCAGCACCCGCTCATCAGCTACAACAGCGTCTACCGCAAGGATATGTATAAGATCTTTGCGGTGGTGGTGTGCAAGGCCGATGACCCCGATTTCGATTACCACAATTTCATCGACAGCGACAGCGATGCCGCCAAGAATGAATATATCGAAAAGATCATGAAGCGCTCCATCATCAAGACCACCGTGGATGTAAAAGCCAGCGACCGCCTGCTGACCCTTTCCACCTGCGATTATACCTTCCGTGACCCCGATACCAATAAGCTCATCGCCCGTCTGGTCATATTCGGCCGCGCGCTGCGGGATGGCGAAAGCGAAACGGTCAATGTCAATGCCGCCACCCTGAACCCCAACCCGCTGATGCCCAAGCAGTGGTATGAGTACATCAAGAAGCAGCAGGAGAAGAAGGCCGCCGAGGAGCTGGAGAAGGAACAGAAGGCTTACATCGAGCTGTGGCTCACCGAAGAGGAGATCGCCGCGGCCTCCAATATGACCACCGCCGAGCTTTATGAGAAAGCGCAGGAGCGCGCCGCCCAGGCCGAGCGCTGTATGACGGTGGAGGAACTGGCCGAGGGCCTTACCCCCAAGCAGATCAAGGAGCGCATCGAGTACCGTCAGAAGCTCTTTGCCATGCTGCTGACCCAGGATGAGACCGACGGCAACACCGCCAGCAAGAAGCTCGCTCTCTGCCAGGAGCGTCTGGATATCCTGCAGCAGGAGGTGACCGTGAACGGCGAAAAGAAACCGCTGTTCGATGATAACACCCTCTTTGCCAGCAAGTGGAGCCAGCTGCAGGCCCGCTATGAGCTGCTCTCCAAGCAGAAGGACTGGAAGACCTACCTTTCCGTTGCCGATGTTCAGAACCTGAATATCTCCGGCGATACCCTGAAGAACTCCCTGACCGCCAACCAGCAGAAGGCCCAGAAGTACCTCACCCCCGAGCAGATCGGCCAGTACAATAACTGGCATGATCTTTCCGCCGCCATAGCCAAGGCCGAGGCCACCCGCAAGGCACTGGAGGCCGAGGGCTTGAAGGCCGGCCTGACCCAGGCGGAAATGGATAAGATGAGCCTTTCCGAGCTGCAAAAGGCCGTGGATAAGGCCAAGAACAAGACCGAGATTGAAAAGACCATCGCCGATATCAAGGTGCTCAATCCCAATGCCACCGGCTCCAACGGCACGGCCCTTTCCGATATGACTCTGGATGAGCTCAGGGCGCTGCTCTCTGCCCTCCAGCAGGAGCGCGCCACCCTGGAGGCTTCCGCCAAGGCCGCCGGTATGACCGCCGATGAGATCAAGAAGTATCCCAGCAACGCGGCACTGCAGCAGGTCGTCAATGAGAAGCAGAAGGCCCAGCGCGATGCCCTTATCAAGGAAATCCTCGCTATGGAGGGCCACCCCTCTGAAAGCGAGCTGCAGGGCAAGACCCTCGATGAGCTGAAGGCCATTAAGGCCCAGCTCACCGAGCAGGCCGCCCAGCGCACAGCGCTCATCAGTGATATCAAGGCGCTGGCGGCCGAACTGGGCGAAAGCGTGGATGAAAACGCCCTTAAGGGCATGACCTACGATCAGCTCGTTGCCAAGAAGCAGGAGCTGCAAAACAAAAAGGCCGAGAATAACAATAAGAAGCTGGAAGAACAGCGTCAGGCCAATCTCGCCGCAATCGCCAAGCTTGATCCCGATGCCGCCGCCGACCTGAAGGACGCCGATGCCAATACCGTCAGCGCCAAGCTGAACGAGGTAAACAACACCCGTGACAGTTTGGAGCGCACCGCTTCCGGCCTCGGCATTGATTCCTCCAAGCACCCCACCAATGCTGACTTGGCTGCTGCCATTGAAGCAGCGAAATCATCTCAGCAGCCCTCCGGCGGTGAGGGACAAAACCCTGCTTCCGAATCCGGCGAAACCCCGACCCCCTGAAGCAGCATTCCACCGGGCGCTCCCACTGCATAACGGGAGGTGAAAGGGCCGTACGGCACCTGTTCCCATGTACATAGCCTCTCCCCCGACCGGGCTTTCCGGCCGGGGGCTTTTTTTATCCCCGCCGTCCTGCGCGGGGCGCGGAGCGGGGCCACAGGCCGCCCGCCTTCCCCCTGTACTAAAAAAAGAGCCCCCGTAGGGGCCCTTTCTTCTATGTTATCGTCCGCTTACGGCTCGTCCAGCAGGTTGCCAAACTTGATGCCCTCCAGCTTCTCGCGCACCATCTCGGAAATATCCGCGTAGATGCGGCTGAATTTGCACACCATGCAGGCCTGCCGGTTGCGGTTACAGGTGTAGTCGTCCTCGTTCAGGCACCGACTGATGGCATACGGCCCCTCCACCTGCTCTATCACCTCGTACAGAGAGATCTCCTTCGGGTCCTTGGCCAGCTCGTAGCCGCCGCCGGCCCCCTTGTAGCTTTTCACCAGCTCGCCCGCCACCAGCTTCCGCAGAATCTTCAGCGAAAACCGCAGCGTCACGCCGGTCTGCTCGGCGATAGCCGCCGCCTCCATCCGCCCGCCGTTCTGCGCCAGGCAGTATACGATCCGAACCGCGTAGTCGGATTCCAGCGTAATATGCACCGTTCTCCCTCCCCTTATTCCAGGAAATCCTTGAGCTTTTTGCTGCGGCTGGGGTGGCGCAGCTTGCGCAGGGCCTTGGCCTCTATCTGCCGGATGCGTTCCCGGGTCACATTAAATTCCTTTCCTACTTCCTCCAGCGTGCGGCTGCGGCCGTCCTCCAGGCCAAAGCGCAGGCGCAGCACCTTCTCCTCACGCGGGGTCAAGGTGGAAAGCACCTCGGCCAGCTGCTCCTTCAGCATGGTATGGCTGGCCACATCGCTGGGGGCGGGGGCGTCCTCGTCGGGGATGAAATCGCCCAGATGGCTGTCCTCCTCCTCACCGATGGGCGTTTCGAGGGAAACCGGCTCCTGTGCCACCCGCATGATCTCCCGAACCTTCTCCACCGGCATCTCCAGCTTTTCAGCGATCTGCTCATTAGTGGGCTCGTGGCCGTTTTCGTGCAGCAGCTGGCTGTTCACCTTCTTCACCTTGTTGATGGTCTCCACCATATGCACCGGGATGCGGATGGTACGGGCCTGATCGGCAATGGCGCGGGTAATGGCCTGCCGGATCCACCAGGTGGCATAGGTGGAAAACTTAAAGCCCTTGGTGTGGTCGAATTTTTCCACCGCCTTGATAAGGCCCAGATTGCCCTCCTGGATCAGATCCAGGAACTGCATACCGCGGCCCACATACCGCTTGGCAATGGAAACCACCAAACGCAGATTTGCCTCGGAAAGCCGCTTTTTGGCGGCCACATCGCCCTCCGACATCCGGATGGCCAGCTCGACCTCCTCCTCGGCGGAAAGCAGCGGCACCCGGCCGATCTCCTTGAGGTACACCTTTACCGGGTCATCGATGCTGATGCCGTCGGCGCTCAGCACGCTCTCCAGCTCCTCATTGCTGGCCGGGGCTATGCTCTCGCCGCCATCGTCCTCCACGATCTCGATATTGTACGCCTCAAAGGTATCGTACAGCTTGTCCACCTGTTCCACATCGTAGTCCAGCTCCTCCAGCGCGTCGCTGATCTCCTTGGTGGTCAGGCGGCCCTTCTGCTTGCCGCTTTCCAGCAGCTCCTTGAGTACCTGTTTTTTATCCTGTGTCGCCATCTGTTGCTCCTCCTTATGGGGAAAGCTCCCCTTCGTTACTGATCTTGATTGGTCTGTGCGGGGCTCTCGTTACGCCCGCTCGTCATCGCGGGCTGCGCATCCTATCGGGTTGCTATTCCTTCCGAATAGACAACCCTCCATCACTCCGCCTTGCTTGCCTGCGGCGGACTGCTCTGCGGGCCGTCCCTTCCGCAAACCATCCCGCCGCCAACGCCGCAAATTCGCGTTCTGCGGGCTTTTGCCTTCCCGGCGGCAAACTCCCGGAAAAGGCGCCATCTCCTTGTTCTGCGCCATTTTTGGCGTTTTTATTCCTTTCGCCGGCTTTTCTCCCGGTTCAGATTCTCTATGTACTGCCGCAGCGCCTCGCCGGAAAGCTGCCCCAGCTCGTCCCTGCTCATCCGGGCCGCGTAATCCCGCAGACACTTCAAGCAGTCCTCGGCTTCCTCATCGGTCACCGGCGGGGCGCCCGGCAGCTGCCATTTGGCCAGCCGGTCCACCGCCTGCGGGGAGAGATTCTCTCCCAAGGCGCTGATATCCAGCTCCTGCCCGGAAAGCCCCCGCTGCAATAGCACCCGGTACATCGTCCGGTCGTTCTCGCTTAGGAAGTACCCCTCCGGCAGCCGGTCCCGCAGCGCTTCGGCCCGGTCGGGGTTGCGCAGCAGGTACCGCAGCAGCCGTTCGGCGGCCTTCATCTCCCGGGGGTGCTGCCGCAGCAGCAGCTCGTCCTCCCGGTCCTTGCCGCTGTCCTCCCGGATCGGCGGCGCGATGAGATCCCGCTCCTCCTTTTTGCGGTCGCGGTAGTCCCGGCGCTTCTGCTCCCGGGCGATCTGCCCGGCCACGGCGGCCTTATCCACCTCCAGCTCCCGACATACCTTGCTCAAGTATACCTCCCGCTCGATGGGACTGGGCAGCCCGGCCATCAGCGCCGCAAACTGCTTCAGGAACGAAACCTTGCCCTCGGCGGTGGTCACATCGTTTTCCTGCCGCAGCTTATTGATGGCAAAATCGGTGGCGGAGCTGCTCCCCTCTATCAGCTGGGCAAAGCGTTCCGCCCCGAATTTCTTGATAAATTCATCGGGGTCCTTGGCATCCGGGATGGAAAGCACCCGGATCTTCACCCCCGCCGCCTCCAGCAAACCGGTGGCCCGCCGGGTGGCTGCCTGGCCGGGGGCATCGCTATCGTAGCTCAGCACCACTTCCCCGGTGTACTGTGCGATGAGCCGACTCTGCTCCTCCGTCAGCGCGGTGCCCAGGGTGGCCACCGCGTTGGTAAAGCCCGCCTGGTGCATCGAGACCACATCCATGTACCCCTCGCACAGGATCAGCTCCTTGCGGTCGCTGCCCTTGGCGAAATTGAGGGCAAAGAGGTTCCGGCTTTTTTTGAATACCGGGGTATCGCTGCTGTTGAGGTACTTGGGGCCCTTTTCTCCCAAATTTCGACCGCCAAAGGCGATAACATTCCCCCGCAAATCGATGATGGGAAAGATGGCCCGGTTGCGGAAAATATCATAATAACCGCCCCGCTGGCCCTCATTGGCCAGGTGGGCCGCCAGCAGCTCCTCTTTGGTGTAGCCCAGCTTTTTCATGGCATCGGTCAGGCCGTTCCAGCCCTCGCTGGCGTAGCCGATGCCAAAGTGGGTGATGGTCGCCTTGGTCAGCCCTCGCCCGATGAGGTAAGCCCGGCCGGGCCGGCCCGCCTCGCTCATCAGGTTGCGGTGGAAGTAGCGGGCGGCATCCCGGTTTAGCTCCAATATTCGTTTTCTCAGCCGGGCGGAGCGGTCATCTCCCGCCTCCTCCGGCACCTGCATCCCGGCCCGCTGGGCCAAAAAGCGGATGGACTCCATGTAGTCCAGGTTCTCTATCCGCCGGATAAAGCTGATGACATCCCCGCCCGCCCCGCAGCCGAAGCAGTAGAAGGACTGGTTTTCCGGGTAGACGGTAAAGGAGGGCGATTTTTCGCTGTGGAAGGGGCACAGCCCGGAAAGGGTCCGCCCCCGCCGCCGCAGGTTCACATAGCTGCCAATGATCTGCTCGATATCGCTGCGGTATTTCAGCTCCTGTAAAAATTGATCCGGGATCACAGCGGTCCCTCCTTTCTCTTTGGGGTGGATTTTGGGCAATTTTTATTATGGCCTGTAGTCGCCTGCGGCGGGGGACCAATTTGTAGTCGCCTTCGGCGTCGCGGGGACTTTTGCAAAGGCATAGTTAGCACCGCTCGCCGCGGGGGCCTTCCTTTTGCTCCT
>ERZ1673738.1779-NODE-1779-length-30716-cov-10.189883_pt1 | contig 30716 bp, 20 predicted proteins | sample MGYA00580198_ERZ1673738 | MGnify/ENA primary metagenome ERZ1673738 (study PRJEB41218, sample SAMN15661784) | gut metagenome | host: Homo sapiens | place: Canada: London | collected 2015-08-20/2019-03-30 | study: EMG produced TPA metagenomics assembly of...
AAAATAAGCGTATACGAATTGAAAATAAGCGTATACGAATTGAAAATAAGCGTATACGAATTGAAAATAAGCATATACGATTTGAAATTAAGTATATACGAATAATCAAAATAAACGAATTAAAACGCAAGAATTTTATTGCGTTTTTTTTCATTTAATGGTATAATTTTTACGATGGAGGAGTAGGCAAAATGCAGTTACCGCGAAAGACGCAAACAACGCGGAAAGACACGAAAAAAAATGCAAATTCCCTGTCGGCAACCATTAAAATACCAAAAGGTGGACAATGAAAAATATAACCGAAAGATTAAAGGGTGATCTCAGAGATTACAGACCGATTCCGTTCTGGAGTTGGAACGACGACCTTCAGCCCGAAGAACTCGTGCGTCAGATAGGCGTAATGCGCGATAAAGGCATAGGGGGGTTCTTTATGCACGCGAGAGGCGGGCTGAAAACCGAATATCTCAGCAAAAGATGGTTCGAGTGCATCAAGGCTTGCGTTGACGAAAGCAAAAAAGTCAACATGAACGCCTGGAGTTACGACGAAAACGGCTGGCCGAGCGGGTTTGCCGGAATGAAACTTCTTGAAGATAAGGCTAATCACGAGAAATATCTCGAAAAAAAAGTGAACGATTCTTTCGACGCTTCCGCAACCGCGGTTTATTTCCTCGGCGCGGACGATAAACTCGTCAGGACGGACAAGCCGCTCGGTGAGGGAAAATACGTCAACGTTTATCTCAAAACCAACCCGTCTGTCGTCGATATTCTCGATAAAACGATAGTCAGGAAGTTTATCGACCTCACTCACGAAAGATACAAAAAAGAATGCGGCGAAGATTTCGGCAAATATATGCTCGGATTTTTTACGGACGAACCGCAATATTACAGGTGGTCCACTCCATATTCGCCCGTTCTCATTCCTTATTTCAAGGAAAAATACGGCGTGGATTTGTGGGCGGAACTCGGAAAACTCTTCGTCGATTGCGACGGCGCGTATGCGTTCAGATACAGATACTGGAGCGCGATGCACGAGTTTTTCATCGACAGTTTCGTCAAGCAGATTTACGACTGGTGTAACGAAAACGGCTGTCAACTTACGGGGCATGCCGTCGAAGAATCGTGCTTGTGCACGCAGATGTGGTGTTGCGCGGGCGTGATGGATTTTTACGAATACGAGCATATTCCTGGCATCGACTGGCTCGGCAGATATATCGGTACCGAACTCGAACCCAAGCAGATCGGCTCGGTTGCGGAACAACTCGGCAAGAAGCACGTTTTAACCGAAACGTTCGCGTGTTGCGGCTGGGACGTTACGCCGCAGGAACTCAAACGCATCGCCGAATGGCAGTACGTGAACGGCGTTAATCTTATGTGTCAGCATCTTTCCGCTTATTCGATAAGAGGGCAGAGAAAGAGAGATTACCCGAACACTTATTCCGAACATATGGCGTGGTTCGATAAATTCAGGGAATTCAACGACTATTTTGCCGCACTCGGGTATATGCTTTCGGAAAGCAAAAACAGAGTGAACGTTCTCGTTCTTCATCCGATAAAGTCCGCGTATCTTACGTATGACAGGGACGTGGATTATCTTTCGATAAAGGACGTCGAAGATTCGTTCACCCGCACGGTGGAGAAATTCGGTTCGGAAAACATCCCGCACCACTACGGCGACGAAAATATAATCAAGCGTCACGGAAAAGTCGAAAACGGAAAATTCATCGTCGGTGATTACGCTTACGATTACGTTTATATTCCCGAGATGAAATCTATGGATAAGTCCACACTCGACCTTCTGACAAGGTTCACCGCGCAGGGCGGAAAACTCGCCGTCGAAAACGGACTTCCGCAATATCTCGAGGGTGAAAAGTACGCCTTTGACGAACTTAAACCGAATTGCAGTTTTGCGGATATCGAAAAATCGGTCGAATATAAAATCGATACGAACGGCGGCAATATCAGGTCGGCTTACAGGGACGGAGAATTCGGCAGATTCCTTTACGTGGTCAACATCGGCGAAAAGGACGCGGAAATAGAGGTGGAACTCAACTCGAAATATCCTTACGGTTACGACCTTGAAAAACTCGAAAAATATCCGCTCGTTTTGAAGAACGGGAAAGTCTGCCTCAAACTCGAAGAGGGCGGTTCGGCGATTATCTTTGAAAGCGACGAGCCTTACGCCCCCGTGAAGTTCTACGACGGCAAGTATATCGATATGTCCGGCGAATGGAAGATAGCGGAAACGCCTTTGAATTCGCTCACGATAGACAAAGCGCAACTTTCTTTCGACGGGGTGAATTACGGTAAAAAAGCGTATATCCCGGCGATATTCAACGACCTTATTTCCAAAAAATACGTCGGAAAAATTTACCTTAAATACGTTTTCGAGGTAAAAGAAAAAACCGATAAAATGTTCCTCGAATGCGAGAGAATGGACATCAAAGAGTGTTTTGTCAACGGCAACGCGATCAAACTCGAAAAAAGAGGTTTGCTCGACAGAAGTTTCCTCACCGGCGATATCGCAAACAAAGTCGTCATCGGCGAAAACGTCGTGATTTTCACTATCGATTTTTATGAGAGCGAGCACGTTTATTTCGTTCTTTCGGACGTTACGCCCGAAAAAGAATCGCTCAAAAATTGTCTTTCTTACGATACGGAACTCGAAAGTATTTACATTCGCGGAAATTTCGCGGTTAAGGATGACGAGTTAAAAACCGTAAACGATATGATCATGCTTTCGGACGGCGGGTATTATATCGCTAAGCCCAAAACCACGATAAACGCCGCGAACTTTACCAAGGACGGTTATCTGTTCTTTATGGGTAAGTTAAAAATAGAGAAGAAACTCGTTATCGAAAAAGGGGCTTCCGCTTTGAATTTTACCGGCAGATTTACGGTGATCGACGTGTATGTCGACGATAAATTCGTTAAAACCGCAATGTTCGACCACGTAGCCGACCTTTCGGCGTTTGCCGACGGAAAGGAGCATACCGTAACGCTCGTGGTTTACGGCAGCAACAGAAATATTTACGGTCCGCATCACTTCAAAAACGAGTACGAGCCGCTCAGCGTTTCGCCCTGGACGTTCGATCTCACGGGCGCGTGGAAAGACAATTACGAAAGCGATTTCTACAGAGAAAATTATTCTTTCGTTAAATTTTCTATAATATAAGGCAATATATGGGTTTAATTCGGCGTTGCCGACTGTTTTTGCGAACCGTGTTTTTTGCAAATCGATTTACAAGCCGCGCGACGTTATTATATAAAGAGGTATTATGAAAAAAACAAAAATCGTATGTACGTTAGGCCCGTCGAGTTGCACGAAAGAAGTTATTTCGGCAATGTACGATGCGGGTATGAACGTTTGCCGTCTTAATTTTTCGCACGGAACGCACGAGGAACACGCCGCGAAAATAAAGATTATCAAAGAATTGCGTGAAGAAAGGGGAATTCCGCTTCCCATTCTTCTCGACACGAAGGGTCCGGAATTCCGTACCGGCAGATACGAAAACGGCAAAGTTACGTTAAGCGCCGGCGACGAATTCACTTTCACCACCGAGAATATCCTCGGCAACGAGAAAAAAGTATCCGTCAATTATCCTTACTTATGTGAAGTTCTCAAAAAAGGCGACACGATTTTGCTGAATAACGGACTTATGGAGTTCGAGGTTCTCTCGGTTTCGGATAAGGAAGTTAAAACCGTGGTTAAAATCGGCGGAGAAACCCGCGACCACAAGAGTATGTTCTTCCCGAATAAGGATCTTAAACTTGACTTTTTGTCCGAGCAGGACAAGAGCGATCTTTTGTTCGGAATCGAGCAGGGCATAGATTTCATTGCTCTTTCGTTCGTTTCGGAAAAAGCGAATATCGACGAAGTGAGAGAGTTTTTGAACGCGAACGGCGGCGAGGGAATCGATCTTATCGCGAAGATAGAGAACAGTTCGGGCGTTAAAAATCTCGAGAGCATAGTCAAGGCTTCGGACGGAGTTATGGTTGCGAGAGGCGATCTCGGCGTGGAACTTCCTTACGAAACCATCCCCAACGTTCAGAAGAGAATGATAGACGTCTGCCGTATTCTGGGTAAAAGGTGTATCACGGCGACCGAGATGCTCGAGTCTATGATTCATAGCCCCCGCCCCACGAGAGCGGAAATTTCCGACGTGGCGAACGCCGTTTACGACGGCACGAGCGCGGTTATGCTTTCTGGAGAAACTGCGGCGGGCGAATATCCCGTCGAAGCCGTGAGAGCGATGGCTAAAATCGTAGAGCAGGCAGAGAAGAACGATGAATATCTTCAGATTATTCCCGACGATCAGTTCGTGATCTCCTCGCCCGTTCAGGCTTTGTCGCATTCGGCGTGTACCTTGGCTCGCGATCTCAACGCGAAGGCGATCGTCGTCTGCACTCATACCGGGCTGACGGCGAGAATGGTTTCGCGTTTTCGTCCGTCGATTCCTATAATCGGGCTTACCACAAGCGAAAAAGCGTTCAGAAAACTCGCTTTGTCCTGGGGAGTCGTGCCTATGATGATGGAAAAATTCGATTCCGTAGACGTTCTTTTCTATTTTGCGAAACAAGCCGCAAAAACCTGCGGGCTTGCGAAGAAAGGCGAAAGGGTTGTTTTAACGGGCGGCACGCCCACCGATCACGGCGGGAATTCCAGCCTTATAAGCATCGACGTTGTGTAAGTCTGATTGTTAAAGTTCGTGCAACAACGTCGGAAACCGCGTTGCATTAAAAGTTAAATCCACGCGTATAAGTCGATTAACACGGCTTATACGCTTTTTATTTGTCAAACAAAATTCCGGGGATTCCATTTATCGTCACTATCGTAAAACTCTTGAAAAAAAATTCGGAATGTGATAAAATACTTACATAAACAATCGGCGGAATAACGTGCCGTTCAGGATTTGAAATTCTTGTGGCGTTCCGCGATACGGAGTCTGATTTTGACAAAAAAACTATTGCTTGTAACTTCGCCGCCCGCTTGCGGCAAAACAAGGCTGTCAAGACGTATAGCAACCGAACTTTACGGCTCGGTTTATCTCGACAAGGACAGCCTTATTCCGCTTTCCAAACGGATATTCGCCGTTGCGAGAAAACCTTATAACCGCAGTTCGGAATTTTTTAAACGCGAAATACGCGACTATGAATACGAAGCGATTTTAGCGATTGCGGCGGAGGCGTTGAAATATAACGATACGGTTATTCTCAACGCGCCGTTTACTTCGGAACTGCGCGACGAAAACTATATGAACAGGCTGAAGAGGAGAGCGAATTCCGCGGGTGCAAACCTCGTGGTGATATGGATCGAATCGGACGCGGAAACCTGCTACGCGAATATGAAACGCAGGGGTTCGGACAGAGACAGATGGAAACTTTCGCACTGGGACGAATACGTTAAAAACGTAAATTTTCTCCCGCCGCAGAATTTCGGCGACGCGCTTATCGTTTATAACGGAAGAAACAACGGCAACGGCGCGGACGGAGCAGGGTTCGAGAGTTTGATTGCCGAGATAAAAGCGGTGAAATAAAAAGCGAAAACCGCTTTGAAAACGTAAAAATAAAAACGGGCGGCTCGATGAAACGTCAAGCCGCCCGAATATTTTAATCAAAGGAATTTTAAAGGCTTGCCAAGCGATTTTCAATCTTCAATCGGGCAAGCCTTGTTTTTAAATTGTTGTGAATACGAATGAAATTTCACGCGCGATTTTATTCCGTAATTACAGCGGTTTCGGCAAAACGCTTCGCGGAATCCAACGCCTTTTCGCACTGGAATCTGGCGGCGTATTGCTCGCTCGTGACAATCGTTCTGCCCGAAGGCGCGGTAATCTTGAAAACGAACTTGCCAGCTTTGTTTGCGGTTACGGTAACGTTGTCCGCCGCAAGGCTCTTTTTTATCGCGGTTATGCCGTTTTTAAGCCCGATTTCGGACGTGTAAAGGGGAGTGGTGAGGAGAATTCCGCCGTTCGACGCGCGCAGTTTCGCGAAGAGTTTTCCGTCCTCGGTCTTTTCAACTTTCCATTTGCCGAGGTACGCGCTCTTTCTCGCTTCTTCTTTCGTCTGAACGTTTTGTTCGGGTTCTTCCTTAACCACGGGCTTTTTGACGAGCAGTTTGGTGACGGGTTTTGCGTATTTGCTCTTTTTATGAATAGGCGTTGCCGGAATACCGTCGTTATAAATATCTCTCGGTATGCGAATGATCTTTTCGTCGTTGGCGGGTTCGGTCGCAACCTTTTCCGTAACTTCTTCGGGTATTTCTTCGGGTATTTCTTCGGGTGTTTCTTCGGGTGTTTCTTCGGTTGTTTCTTCGGTTGTCGGTTCCGCTATTGTTTCGGTCGGTTCTTCAACTGCTTCGTCTGCCGTCGGTTCTTCAACCGCCTCGCCTGTCGTCGGCTCTTCACCCGCGCTTTCTTCGGCGGGTTCGGTTGTTTCGATTGATTCTTCGGTTTCAGCCGGTTCCGTTGCCGCGGTTTCTTCTGTTTTCGCCGTGTCTGTCGTTTCTGCTTCTGCTTCTGCTTCGGAAACGGTGGCGGCTTCTTCGGCTTCTTCCACTTCCGCGATAACCTCTTCCGAGAGTTTCTTATCTTCATCGCTTATAGCGGTTTCAAGGCTTTCCAGAGCAGCGGACGCGTCGTTTTCCGCAGATGCGGTTTCTTCCGCAACAATTTCTTCCGTTGCGGTTTCGTCGGTTTCTTCGGCTTTTTCTTCCGCTATGGTTTCGGTAACTGCGGTTTCGTCGGTTTCTTCTGCTTTTTCTTCCGCCGGTTCCGCGGTTACGGTTTCTTCCGTCACGGTTTCTTCCGTCACGGTTTCCGTTCCGGGAGTTTCTTCCGTCGTTTCGGGTTTTTCTTCCGTCGCGACTTCTTCCGTTGCAACGTATTCCGTCGTTCCGGTCTTTTCCTCTGCGGTTTCGTCGACGGGGGCCTGAACGGTTTGAACAGCCTGAGCGGTTTCGGCGGTAATATAACCGACTTTCGCTTCCGTTTCCGCCTGAGCCTTTTCGATAGCGAGTTTACGCTTCGCGTCCTCTTTTGCGGAGATTACCGCGTCGTCGCGTTCGCGTTCGAACTGCGCTCTGAGTTCCACGGCTTCGAGATATTCGTTTTTGGCTCTTTCGACGTCCTCTTTGGCTTGATTCAGACGAATTTCTCTGTCGGCGTCGTCGGCGGCTCTGAATTCTTCCAGAATGGCTTCCGCGTCCTTAACGCTGATTTTAACTTGCGAAGAAGCGAGTTTTTCAAGATCGTCCTCGATTTTCTTTTTCTCGCCGTTCTTTTCGGCAAGGTCGGCGTCGTAGTTTTCCTTGCGGAGAGCAAGTTCCTTTTCCACGGCTTCCGTTTTGGTTTTCAGTTCGGAGTCGCGGGCGGTTTTGGCTTCGCGCATGGCGACTATTTTTTCCGAAAGTTCGTCGTGTTCCGCTTCCGTGTCGGCAAGTTCGGCTTTAAGAGCCTTTTCGTCGTCGGGTTTCAGCCCTTTCTTTTTAAGGCGAAGAGAAACGTCGCGAAGTTTTTCGTTTGTTTTAAGCAGTTTGTCGCTCTGGACGAGATACTCGCTGTCGTCCCTGCCGTACTCCGCGCGATAATCGTCGTTGATTACTTTAAGTTGCGCGTTGAGCGTGTTCTTTTTTGAAACGTAATCGAATTTGATTCTCGATATGTCCTCGTTGACACCGCGCAGACGTTTTCTGAGCGAAATCGCCTTTTCTTCGTTTTCGATGTATTTTCTTATGCGGATTTTCCGTTTTTTGCCCGACTTTATCGCCGCAACTATTATGCAGGCGACGAGCGCGACGACGAGAACGCCGATTATCGCTATCTGCCACATCTCGATTTCAAGCCCGAAAAAAGCGAAAAGTGAATTGTTCAACGACACCATCGGATACCTTAATTCTGCCATAATCCGTAACCTCTTACAAAAAATATACTTAAATACTAAGTATATACTATTATCATTGTAATGTAAAAAAAAACGATTGTCAACCAAAAAAGAGAAATTCTGGCAAAACACTTGAAATTATTTTGAAAAAAAACGTGATTGTGGTATAATTCGCGTATAATTTGCGGCAGGCGTCGGCCGTCGCAGACTGATTTTGAGGTGAAAATGAAAAATTACGAGGTCGCCGTTCTGGGCGGCGGTTTTTCCGGACTTGTTTCCGCAATAATTCTGTCCGAATTTTTCGGCGGGGAAAACGTTCTTGTCCTCGAGAAAAACGACCGCGTCGGGAAGAAAATTCTCGCCACGGGCAACGGCAGAGGCAACGTGACCAACGGCAGCGTTTCGGCGGAAAATTATCACTCGTCCGGGGTGATGACGGATGTGGCGAACACTCTCGAAAAATACGGCAATAAGTCGATTATCGCCTTTTTTCGCTCGCTGGGCGTGCCTGTCACGGCGGATGGCGACAGGATTTATCCCGCGAGTTTGCAGGCTAATTCGTTGCTCGATTCCATGCGCGCGAAACTCGAATATCTTAAAACGGATATAAAAACAAACGCCGAGGGTTTGAAAATCGGTTGTGAACGCGGACGTTACGTTATCCGTACGGCGAGCGGAGAATTTGCCGCGAAGAGAGTGGTTTTCGCAACGGGCGGCAAAGCGGGAAAGCAATACGGAACCGACGGCAGCGCGTTTGAAATATTAAAAGAACACGGGGTGAAAATCACGCCGCTTTCTCCCGCGATCGTTCAGTTGAAAACGGAAACGGAATGGATCAAGGGGCTTAAAGGACTGAAAGAAAAGGCTCTCGTCACCGCTTACGACGGCGAAAGACCTCTTAAAAGTTTTATCGGCGACGTCCTTTTCACCGATTACGGCGTGAGCGGCAACGCGGCGTTTTACCTTTCGTCCTATCTCGTCGGGGCAAAAGATCCGCAGATTTCGATTTCGTTCACGGGAATGGAACAGACGGAACTCGCCGATTTTCTCAAAGAAAAAATCGCATCGCTTCCTTACGTCGCCGCAGACGACGTTCTTTCGGGCGTTATCAATAAACAGATAGGTAAAGCGATTGTGAAAAGGAGCGGAGTTAAAATCGCGGACGAACGTTCTATGGAAAGAATTGCCCGCGTCGCGAAAGATTTCAGACTGAAGGTTGCTGGAACGCTCGGTTTCGATTACGCTCAGGTCACGCGCGGCGGGGTTGCCGCCGAAGAACTCGGCGACGGTTTTGAATTGAAAAAGATGCCCGGGGTTTACGTTGCGGGCGAAGCGACGGACGTGGACGGCGATTGCGGCGGGTATAATCTGCAATGGGCTTATTCGTCGGCGCGCGCGGTTTGCGACAAGATAATCGCCGAAGCGGAACAATAACAATAACGATAACGATAACGCCGAAAAGAAATATGAGGATAGATAATCTTAAAATGCCGGTAACGGCAAGCGTAAACGACGTCCGTCGGGCTGCGGAAAAACGCGCGGGGATAAAAAACGCGCCTTATTTCCGTCTTTTAAAAAAGTCCGTAGACGCGCGCGACAAAAATAATATATTATGCGTTTACAGCGCGGAAGTTTCGCGCGAGCCGTTGCTTCCGCCCGAAAAGCCGCGGTTAAAACAGGCGGAAAAACGCGTCGACGTAATCATCGCGGGGTTCGGTCCTGCGGGGATGTTCTGCGCGTTATATCTTGCGAGGGCCGGTTTCAAGCCCGTTGTTTTAGAGCGCGGAAAGAACGTTGACGAAAGGCAGAAGTCGGTCAATAAGTTCGTTAACGAGGGTTTTCTGGACGTAAACAGCAACATTCAGTTCGGCGAGGGCGGCGCGGGAACGTTCTCGGACGGCAAACTCAACACGGGTGTGAATCACCCTTTGATTAAAACCGTTCTGCGCGATTTCGTGGAACACGGCGCGCCGGAAGATATCGAATATCTTGCCAAGCCGCATATCGGCAGCGACAGACTCCCCGCCGCGGTGAAGAGTATCCGCGAGGAAATAGAACGCCTCGGCGGTAAGGTTTTGTTTTCGCATAAACTCGAAAAAATCAACGTCGCAGGCGGGAAGGTGACTTCCGTAACGGTCAACGGTAACGATATGAAAGCGGACGCGGTGGTTACGGCGATAGGTCACAGCGCGAGGGATACGTTTTATTCCTTGCTCGGCTCGGGCGTGACTATGGAAAGAAAGGCTTTTGCCGTCGGCGTGAGAATAGAGCATAAAAGAAGAGATATCGACGTGGCTCAGTACGGCGAAAAATTCGCCGATCTTCTGCCCGCTGCGGATTACAGGCTTGCCAGCCATAAGGGGAACAGGGGCGTTTTTACGTTCTGTATGTGTCCGGGCGGCTACGTTATGCCCGCTGCTTCGGAAGAAGGAATGGTCGTCACCAACGGAATGAGCCTTTACGCAAGGGACGGCGAAAACTCCAACAGCGCGGTTTTGTGCGAGGTTTATCCTGCGGATTTTTACGACGGAATTCTCGGCGGAGCGGAACTCCAGCGCGACGTCGAAAGAGCGGCGTTCCGCCTCGGCGGCGGGGATTACAAAGCCCCCGTTCAGACGGTTAAGGACTTCTTCGACGGCAGGCGCTCGGAGCGGCTTTATGGCGTTAAACCGACTTATAGCCGGGGATTTGAACTTTCCGACCTCAACGAAGGCATTCCGCGTTTTATCTCGGATAACCTTAAAACCGGCATAAAAGATATGGGAGCAAAACTGAAAGGTTTCGACAGCGGCGAGGCGGTTCTCACGGGTTACGAAACGAGGTCGTCCAGCCCGGTGAGAATTCTGCGCGGCGATAACGCGGAGAGCGTTTCCGTTGAAAATTTGTTCCCTTGCGGCGAGGGTTGCGGTTACGCCGGCGGAATAATGAGCGCGGCGGTGGACGGAATCAAAACGGCGATCGCCATTGCGGATAAGTTCGGCGCGGACAAATCGGCAAAATAAATTCCGGACGAACAAATTGAAAGCGATTACAAAAACGAAAACCGTCGGGAATCGGAGCGAAAAACTTTTTATCTTTCGTTTCGGTTTCCGGCTTTTTTTTGTTTACTTTTCTGAATATTTATAATATAATACTATATATAAGCAGTTGCGCGCAGAATTTATCAAGTAACAGAATTTATCAAGTAATAGAATTTATCAAGTAAAGTTTATTGAATTTTAATCGTTTAGTAATTTTCAAATTTTTCGGAGAAACAAGAAGTAAATGGAAATCGAGTATTTAGGTCATTCGTCTTTTTTTCTTAAAGGCAACGAGAAAAGCGTCGTAACCGATCCGTTCGACGGCGTGGGCTACGCTATGAAACGCGTCGAGTGCGATTATTGCCTCGTTTCGCACGAACATTTCGACCATTGTTACACGGACGGCGTGAAGTGCCGCAAAATAATCAGAAACAGCGAAGACGGTTTCGTCGTAATCGATTCTTATCACGACCACAATCTCGGCGCGCTTCGCGGAAAAAACAGAATTTTCCTTTTCTCCGTGGACGGAATAAAATTTTGTCATATGGGCGATATCGGCGAGTATTATTCCGACAGGCTCATAGAGGAAATCGGCGAGCCGGACGTGCTGTTTATTCCCGTCGGCGGGAATTACACGACGGACGGCAAAGAGGCGGCAAAGTTCGCGGCGGCGATCAAAGCGAAAATAACCGTACCTATGCACTATAAAACAAAGAGATGCGAAATCGATATCGACGGCGCGGAAGATTTTCTTATGCGCATGCCGAACGTGATTAAAGTTCCCGAAAAAATCGAACTTACCAAGGAAACGCTTCCGAAGTTCGAGAGCGTGTTCGTCTTTGACGATAAAAATTTTTGAGAGGTTAGAAATGGCTGACAATTTCACGATGACGAAGTATACCGAAGAATACCTGAAAGCGAAGAGCATTTACGATCTGAGGAAAATTTTAAGAGGGCTCGGCGGAGTTCCGGGAGGAAAAGGCAAAGCCGATCTTATAGCGGCTGTGTTGTCTATTCAGGAAAACGCCGTTGTTCCCAATCGCAGCACAAGGGGCAGAAAACCGCTCGAAATGAAGGAATACGCCGAAAACTTTGAAAAGAAGGCTTTGAGTGAAAAGGAAGAGCCGGTTAACGGCGGATTTCCCGGGTTGCTTCCGGGCGGAAATCCGGAGGAACTTTCCGAAGCAAAACAAAGCAACGGAGAAAAACGCGGCGCGCAACGGCCCGACGGGTTATCCGTGGCGAATTTTTCCGATTCCGAACCCAAGGACGAAGGCGCGCCTACGGACGTTAAAGCCGAGGGCGTTCTGGAACTTCACCCCGACGGTTACGGATTTTTAAGAGCGGCTAATTACGAGTGTACGACGAAGGACGTTTTCGTCGCAAGACCGCTCGTCAAGCAATACGGATTACGTCGCGGCGATTTTATCGTCGGAACGAGCGCGAAACTCCGCGAAACGGGCGCCGCCGCGCTCAGAACGGTTTACTCGGTGAACGGATATTTCCCCGAAAAACTTTTCCGCCGCCCCAATTTCGACGATCTGACGGCGAGATATCCTTGCGAGAGATTCACTCTCGAGAAAAAGGACTCGGAGTTCGATCTTTCGATAAGGTCGATGGATTTGTTCTGTCCGATAGGCAAAGGGCAAAGAGGACTTATCGTCGCGCCGCCGAAAGCCGGCAAGACGACGCTTCTGAAGAAAATAGCCAATTCCATAGGCGACAATTATCCGTCCGCTCATCTGATAACCCTTCTTATCGACGAAAGACCGGAAGAAGTCACCGATATGAGAGAGAGCGTGAAGGGCGAAGTGGTTTATTCCACGTTCGACGAAACGGCGGAGCATCACATAAAAGTTTCGGAACTCGTCATGTGGCGAGCCAAGAGGCTTGCGGAACTTGGCAAGGACGTGGTTATCCTTCTCGATTCGCTCACCAAACTCGCGAGGGCGTATAACTCAACCGTGCCGTCGTCAGGCAAAATTCTTTCGGGCGGTATCGACCCGATCGCGCTCCAGCCGCCGAAAAAATTCTTCGGTTCGGCGCGTAATATCGACAACGGCGGAAGCCTTACGATAATCGCGACCGTTCTCGTTGAAACGGGCAGCAGAATGGACGACGTTATTTACGAGGAATTCAAAGGAACGGGCAATATGGAACTTATGTTATCCCGCCAACTTTCCGAACGCAGAATTTTCCCCGCGATAGACCTTTACAAGTCCGGTACGAGAAAGGACGAGTTGTTGCTCACGAAAGCCGAACTCGATTGCGCTTATTCCTTGCGCAGACTCCTCGCCGAGGACAGAAACGCGAGCGAAAACGTACTCGATATGATGGCGAAATGCCGCGACAACGCGGAATTCGTAAAAAGAGTACCCGAATGGATAAAACTCGCAAGAAAGTCAAAAGAATATCCGAACGGATAAAATTCGCAGGAAAGTCAAAAGAATATCCGAACGGATAAAACTCGCAAGAAAGAAAGAGTACCCGAACGGATAAAACCCGCCGTAAAGCGATTTTACTTGAAGCGATTTTACTTTTTATCGCGAGGCTCGATATTCAACTGCATCGGCGAACGCTCCGAATATTTTTTCGGTCACGCTTTGTTCCATTCTTTCGGGGTGAAACTGAGCGCAGAAAATATTTTCGCCGTAAATCGCCGCTTCGATCGTGAGGTCGGGGGCGACGGCGACGATTTTCGCGTTGTCCGGAACGATATCCACGGCCTGACGATGCGCGGAATTCACCCGGTCGAGTTTACCGAATATTTCTCCGCATGCGGAAACGGGGTGGTAAACGTCTTGTTTGCCCATATGTCCGTTCACGGTTTTCAGCGATCCGCCGAAGAACACGTTGACGAGCTGAAAACCCCTGCATATCGCGAGAACGGGCTTGTTTTCACCGATAAAGCGGTGTAAAAGATTAAATTCGAGTTTGTCTTTGACGAAATTTACGTTGCGGGCGGGAACGTCGCCGCGATAAAACGCAGGCAAAACGTCGCCGCCGCCGACGAGCAGAAGTCCGCCGTAAGCGTCGATGCTTCCCGGGGATAAAGAGCAATCGTAACCGAGCGAAACGAGATCGAGCGCGCGGAGATAAGTTTCCGGCGGGCGCGGATGCGCCACGAGAATAATCGGTAAAGGGCGGTTTTCGTTTCGACTTGCAATTGATAAATCCGATATCATACGATATTTTATAAAAAACAACGAAAAAATGTGACTTTGCGGCAATCAAAGCGGCAATCAAAGCGGCAATTAATGCGGTAATTAATGCGGTAATTAAAGCGGCAATCAAAGCGGTAATTAATGCGGTAATTAATGCGGCAATCAAAGAAAAGGATTTAAACGTTTATGAAAAAAATAGGAATGGTCGTCGCTCTCGAAAAGGAACTTGCAGCCTTTTTAAAAGAGCAGACCGTTGAAATAAAAGAGGAAAAATCGGGCGCGTTTCACGTTCTTGAATTTAAAATCGGAGAGTGCGACGTAGTATGCGTGAAGTCGGGCGTGGGCGAAATTTTCGCGGCGGCAGCAACGCAATATCTTATTTCCGTATATAACCCCGAAGCGATAATCAACTTCGGCATTTGCGGCAGTTTAACAAAGGACCTCGGCGTGGAAAAAGTCGCGCTGGTCAAAGGCGTCGTGCATTATGCGTTCGATACGTCCGCCGTGGATAACATCGAACCGGGCAGATACGAGCAATTCGACGGCCCGATAATCCCCTGCGACGAAAAACTTCTCGCCGCGGCGAGAAAAATCTCCGGGGGCGAATTGCCCGAAGTTATATGCGCGTCGGCGGATAAATTTGTTGCGGAAAGCGACGAAAAACGCGCGCTGAGAGAAACTTACGGCGCGTCCGTGTGCGAAATGGAAAGCGCGGGCGTTCTGCTTACGTGTAAAAACGCAGGCGTGCCTTGTCTTATCGTCAAAGCCGTTTCGGACGGCGAGGGCGGCGCGGAGGACTACGTGAAACTCGCGCGCAGAGCAGCGGGGCAATACGCGGGGCTTATAACGAAACTTCTGACCGATATACCCGATATGGGAATATAAACGGCGGCATAACATAAACGGCGGCATTTTTCCGATACTGAATATATATGAGATTAAGAAGAAAGAAAAAACTCGGACTCGCGCTCGGAAGCGGCGGTGCAAAGGGAATGGCCCTTTTAGGCGCGCTAAGGGCGCTCGAAGAAGAAAAAATAGAATTCGACGTGGTTGCCGGCACGAGCATAGGCAGCGTTGTCGGCGCGTTATACGCAAAAGGTTATACCGTGGGCGATATGCTCAGATTAAAGGATTCGTCGGGCGTGAGAGATCCGCAGAACGTTATTATGTTTTTCCTCGGCGGGCAGGGGCTTACGGGCATTATGCGCCGCATTACGGGCGGCGCGTATTTCGACGACCTGATAAAGCCTTTCCGGGCTGTTGCAACCGACCTCGTAACGGGCGAAGAAATCGATATCGGCGCGGGCGACGTGTCCACGGCGATAGCGGCGTCGAGCGCGATTCCTCCAACGTTCCGCCCCGTGGAAAGGGACGGACGCAGACTTGTGGACGGCGCGTACGTCAACAGCGTCCCCGCGGACGTGGTTAAATCCCTCGGCGCGGACAGAATACTCGCAATAAATCTCGGCGCGGAAAGCGGTACAAACGAAGTCATAAAGCGTTCTCTCGATTCTCTTTATCCGGGGAACGGCGTTAAACTCGGCAAAAGAAGCGAGCAGTGTTACAAGTTTTCGGATTTCGTGCTTGCTCCCGACCTGAGAAATTATACGGGCGCGGACATAACGCGGCTCGACGAGATGTACGATATAGGTTACGAAGAAGCAAGAAAAAAAATGGATTTTATAAAAGCGGCTCTCGGCGTGGATTAAAGCGGGAACCGACCGTGATAATATAGACATATGAGAATAAATTCAAGAGAAAAAATATTCGCGCAATATTCGGTTTCGCCCGATCCGTCGATAACTCACAGGGCGTTGATACTCGGCTGCATCGCGAAAGGAAAAACATACGTAATCAATCCGTGCCTGAACAATGAATCCCGCGCGGCTATTTCGTGTATAAAAAAATTAGGCGCGAAAGTGAAGATAAAAAACGGCGTGGTGGAAATAAAACCGCCGAAAATGCTTTCGAGCGGCGGCAGAATCGACTGCGAATGCAGTGAAACCGTGATGAGATTTTTGTGCGGAATCGCCGCGGGCAGCGGAATGAGACTCGAACTCACGGGCGACAGACGGCTCTGCCAACATTCGATGAGAAACGTAAAAGAACCGCTCGAAGCGATGGGCGCGACGGTCGCGCTGAAAAATTACAGCGTGCCGCCTATTCTCGTGGAGGGCGAAACGGTAAGACCGATAGATTATTTCCTGCCGATCGGGAGTTCTCAGGTCAAATCGTCCATTTTGCTCTGCGCGCTCACGGGCAAAGTCCGCGCTATCGTCAAAGAAGGTACGCGTTCGAGAAACCATATGGAAATCCTTTTAAAGGAAATGGGCGCGGATATAACCGTCGACGAAAAGAACAATTCCGTCGATATGAAAGAGAGCGAAATAAAGGGCAAAAAACTTTACGTCTGCGGCGATTTCACCGAGGCGGTTTATTATCTCGCGCAAGGGCTTTTAAGCGGCAGAACGGAATGTAAAAACGTGGGCGTGAACCCCACGAGGACGCGCGTTCTGCAACTTTTCAGGAGAATGGGCGCAAAGATAAAGATTACCAACAGAAGAATGCTTTGCGGCGAACCGATAGCGGATATCGTCGCCGAAAAAAGCGACCTCAAAGCCATTCTCGTCACCGACGAAGAGGCTTATTCCGTTTTCGACGAACTGCCCGCTCTCGCCGTGGTTATGGGTATGGCGAGGGGCGAAAGCGTCATCGCCGAACATAAAGCGATTAAGGATCTCGACGCCGACCTTTTCGACGAGATTTCCGGCGCGATACGTTCCGTCGGAGGAAATTGCAGAAGATTTTCCTCGCCGGGCGCGGCGGGAATAGCGATAAAGGGAGTGGAGAGATACCGCGGCGGCAACGTGAAATGCGGATATTCCGCTTCAGTCGGAATGGCGGCGGCTGTCGCTCTCACCGTGTCGGAAGAGGGCGGCGAAATAGAGGACGAGTATGTGATCGACGCTCAATATCCGCAGTTTTCCGAAACTCTCGGCTTAAATTCTTTCGCTTACGTATGCAAACGTGTTCATTCGTCCGATATATCCGAAGCGCATGCTTTTCTTTTCGGCAAGTCGGGCTTAAGCAATTATTCTTTCGGCGTGAAAGAAATCCGCGCGACGAAGAAAATTTCTTCGGAAATAAAGGAGTTTGACGGGTTCGAGGTCTGCCCCGAGTTTGCAGGCGAAGCCGCGAAAAAGACGCTTAAATACAAAGGCGTTGCGAAAACCACCAAATCGCCCGACGCGGTGAAAGGCTCCGCGGGAATCGCGACCGACGGTTTTGCTCTTTCCGCCGCGCTTAAAAGAGCGCAGATCGCAACCGACGGGGCGAAAGTTCTTCTTCTCGGTTCGGGGATTGCGGCGAAAAATATAGCGGAAACGCTCATCGGCGAAAAGGCGTCGGTCAGCGTTTACGATCCGGAGAAAAGCGGCGTGGATTTAAAAAAGAAAATGAACGAGCAGGCGTTCGCGCTCGGCGAACTGTCGAAAGACGTTAAATACGATCTCATCGTCAATACCACGGCTTTCGGCGCGGGCGGCAAAACCGGAATTTCGCCGATAGACGACGAAATTATCGCGAACGCGGGGAACGTTGCCGATTTCGCGCGGACGGAAGGCGGAACGGAATTGGAAAAACTTGCCGCCTCTCACGGGATAAAAACGATAAACGGCGAAGAACTCGCGTTTTATAAGACGTACGTCGCGGTGAGCCTGTTCTCGTCCGCAGAGCCGGATATCAACGCGGCCGCCGGACTTTACGACGAATATAAACGAGACGAATATAAACGAGCGGAGAAACCTTCGGAATGATAAAATTACTCGGCATAAAAAAAGTATACAGGTTCGACGACAGAAAAACGGACGCGCTTAAAGGCGTTTCGGTCGAATTCCGACCTGCCGAATTCGTTTGCGTGCTGGGCCCTTCCGGTTGCGGAAAAACCACGCTTTTAAACATAATCGGCGGGCTTGACCGTTACGACGACGGCAACCTTTTCATCGGCGGAAAATCAACCGGAGATTTTTCGGACGAAGATTGGGATACGTACAGATCGAAACTCGTCGGTTTCGTTTTTCAGAGTTATAACCTTATTCCGCACCAGACGGTTATCGAAAACGTGGAAACGGCTCTCACGATAAGCGGCGTTTCGGGCGAGGAGAGGAGAAAACGCGCCATAGCCGCCCTCGTTAAGGTGGGGCTTGCGGATCATCTCAGAAAAAAACCGTCGCAACTCTCGGGCGGGGAAATGCAGAGGGTTGCGATAGCGCGCGCTATCGTCAACGATCCGAAAATGATTCTCGCCGACGAACCGACGGGCGCGCTGGACAGCAAAACCAGCGTGCTTATTATGGATTTACTAAAAGAAATTTCGCGCGACAGACTCGTCGTGACGGTTACGCATAACGACGAACTCGCCGCGAAATACGCAACGAGAACGATAAAAATGCGGGACGGACAAGTCGTTTCCGATTCCGCGCCTTATGCCGGAAAAAACGAAGCGGTCGATAAGTCCGCCGCCGAAAATTTTAATGCGGGCGATAAATCGGACGCGGGCAACAAATCCGCCGGAAAGCCGAAGAAAAAGGCGAAAGAGAGAAAATCCTTTATGTCTTACGCGCTCGCGGCGAAACTGAGCCTTAAAAACCTTGCGGGGAAAAAGGTCCGCACGGTTTTAACTTCGGTGGCGGCGGCTATTTCCGTTCTGGGAATTTCTCTCGTCATCGCCTGCACGAACGGAATAAATTCATTCGTGAATAAAATCCAGAAGGACGCGATGAGCGCGATTCCCGTAACGGTGAGCAACAACGCGGTTTACGATTCGTCGGGGACAATCAACAATTTTATGTCGGGTTATTTTGCGGATAAGGACGGCGCGTTCGATTACGAAAAGAAAGCGATATCGATAAACGCCACGCTTAAAAACGCGTTCGCGCGCGCCGACGCTTCAAAAAAGCCCGTCACGGAAGAATACGTTAATTACGTGCGGGATAATCTCGATAAATCGAGAGCGACTTATACCTTGGAAAAAAGAGTGAAAAAGAACGTTTTCAAAACGGTGAACGTTCCCATTTATTCCAATCAGTCGCTTAAATATCCCATAAACGTTTTCGTGCCGACCGCCGGCTACTGGACTTGTCTGCCGGAAAACTCCGGAAAAGTGGAAGAACAATATGAAATCCTCGCGGGGTCTTATCCGACGAAAAGCAACGAACTGATGCTCGTCACCGATAAAAACGGAAGAATCACGGACCTGAATCTCGTGGCGTATTTCATCGACGTTTACGCCGCGATTTACGATTACGTGTCAGACGCGAACACTATAGAATACTCTTATGATAAAATTCTCAATTCCGAAATCGGGAAATTCTATCTCGTTTTAAACGATAATCTTTACGTTAAAAACGCCAACGAAACTTTTTCCGCGCGGGAAATTTCGCTTGAAAATTACATAAACAAACTCGATTACGTCGGCAACGGAACAAATCCCGATAAAAAATGGACGAACTCCGGCGCGGGCAACGGAACGCGCGGAAACATCGTTCTCACCGAACTTAAAAAGCAACTCGGAACGAAAGCCGTCGCCGGTTTTTCGCAAATCGCCGGTTGCGACGTAAACGAGATGAAATGTTACGACGAAAATCCTTACGACGAGGAACATAATGCGGATACGGGGAAAGGTTACGAACTGAAAATAACCTGCATCGTGAAACTCAAGGGAGACACTCAGTGCGGAATGCTCGCTTCGCCGATTTGTTACACGCAGGCTCTCAACGATTACATTATAGAAAATTCGGCTTCGTCCGAAGTCGTCGCCGCTCAGAAGGAGAATACGTCGTCGAGCGTGGTCGCAGGGGCGACGTTCAGAAACCACACCGCCGCGCTCGAAAATCTCGGATACGCGGAATCGCCCACAAAAATCAACTTTTATCCGAATACGCTCGAAGATAAGGATTACCTTCTCGCCGTTCTGGACGCGTATAACGATGGGAAAGCGGAAAGCGAAAAAACTTATTACGTGGACAACGTGGGGGCGGTTATGAACATCGTCGGAATGATTGTCGACGGAGTTGTTTCCGTTCTCGTTATCTTAACGTCCGTTTCGCTTGTCGTTTCCGCGATAATGATAGGAATAATAACTTACGTTTCGGTTATCGAAAGGACTAAGGAAATAGGCGTTTTAAGGGCGGTCGGCGCAAGAAAAAAGGACGTCGTGAGGCTGTTTATAACCGAAACCGGTATGATAGGCGCGATGGCGGGCGCGATGGGGATCGTCGTTACGTTTATAGCGGAAATTCCGCTCAACGCGGTTATGGAGAACGTAACGGGCGTAAGTTCGCTCGTGGTTTTGTCGCCGCTTCACGTTCTCGCAATTTTAATCGGCTCGGTGATAGTAACGATTGCCGCGGGACTTATTCCGTCGCTTTTCGCCAGCAAAAAGGATCCCGTCAGGGCGTTACGGAGCGAATAATATGGAAGAAAAAAGAAAAACAAACGCCAAATTCACGCTCGCAGGTTTCGGCGCGGCGTATTATTCGGTTGCGGTGGTGTCGATTTTGCTTGCCGTAACGATTTTTTCGTTCGCGGTTCAGACGTTGTCGGGGAGTTCTTCGGCGGCGAAAAGTTTCGCGAAAACCGACGTTTACAAATATTTAAGCAACTGCGTGTCGCCGCTCGCGATAGCCGTTTCGGGGTTGATTTTCTGCAAATCGTTCGGTTGCGGAGTGAAAGAAGCCTGTTTAATAAGAAAAGCCGAGCCGAAGTTTTATCTTTACGCGGTTTTGCTTGCGGCGGCTTCGTTTTTCGGGCTTTCTTCGGTGAACGGACTGTTTATCGGTTTTCTCATAAAGGTTTTCGGCTATAATTACGTCGAGTCCTCGTTGCCTGCGTTTTCTCCGATAAACGTGGTCCTGACCATCGTGACGGTATGCGTTCTGCCCGCCGTTTTCGAGGAGTTCTTTTTCAGAGGAATCTTAACGAGAAGTTTATCTTCTGCCGGCAGACTCAACGCCGCGCTTATTTCGGGACTATATTTCTCGTTGTTTCATATGAATCCGGCGCAAACGCCGTATCAGTTCATCGTCGGCTTTTGTTTCTGTCTGCTCGCGCTCGATTCGGGTTCGGTTTTCCCGACGGTTCTGGCGCACTTTCTCAACAACGCCGTCATCGTTATTTTAACTTACGCCTGCCCCTCTTTCACGGGGTTTACGGGCGCGTGGTTTATCGTTTCGCTTATATTCGGGCTTTTGTGCCTCGCCGCGTTTCTGTTTTTAACGCTGAAAGGCAAGGTTAAAGAGGGAAAAAGCGAGTACGGTTACGATTATAAAACTTTCTTTTTGTATTCCGCGATAGGCGTGGCGGGGTGCTTGCTGATGTGGATATCGATGCTTTTCGTATGATAAAAATAAGAATCGTTGCCGTGGGCAAAGTCAAAGAAAAATATTTTTCGGAAGCGATAGCGGAGTACGCCAAAAGGCTGTCGCGTTATTGCGAATTTTCGGTGGTGGAAGTAAAAGAGGAAAATTACGACAAAGCCACGCCGTCGGCAATCGAAAAAATCTTGTCGGTTGAGGGCGAGAGAATAGAAAAGGCGATAAAGGGTTTGCCCGTTTGCCTTGCGATAGAGGACAAAAGGATTACTTCGGAGGACTTCGCCGCTTTCATAAAAAGCAAAACGGACAGAGGAGAGGGCGAAATAACCTTTATAATCGGCGGAAGTTACGGCATAGACGAGCGGATAAAGAACGCCTGCAAGGATAAAATATCCTTCTCGCCGATGACTTTTCCGCACACGCTTGCAAGGGTTATGCTTGCCGAGCAGATATACAGGGCCTTTACGATAATCGCGGGAGCGGAATACCATAAGTGAGCGGAGAACGATAAATGAAAAGCGAAAAGGAAAGATTTATGGCGCTTGCTTTGAAGGAAGCGGATAAAGCCGAAAAAAAAGAAGAAGTACCGATCGGTTGCGTAATCGTCAAGGACGGAAAAGTCGTGGCGAGGGCGCATAATCTCAAACAGACGAAAAGGCTTGCCACGGCTCACGCCGAGGTCCTCGCGATAGAAAAGGTTTGCCGGAAACTGAAAGACTGGCGGCTGGAGGACTACGAAATTTACGTAACGCTCGAGCCTTGCGCCATGTGCGCGGGGGCGATTGCGAGCGCGCGGATAAAAAAGACTTATTTCGGCGCGTACGAACCGAAAGGCGGCGGAGTTGAAAGCAAGTTCCGTATCTTAACGGAGAGCGGACTTAACCACGTCACCGAATACGAAGGCGGGGTTCTGGAAAAAGAATGTTCCGAAAAGATAAAGACGTTTTTCAAAACCCGCAGAAAGTGACGGGGCAATAAAATTAAAATGAAGGGACATAAAATAATTTTTCGCCCGCCGACGTTTTTACTTGCTAAAAATCGAATGATTATATATAATAGAAAGTGACGGGTATTCTTGGCTTGCACGAGAAAAAAACTTTAGTTTGAAACGCGCTCAGCGCGCTAATTTTGGAGGAAGCAATGATAACACACAGCACGGAGATAAAACTTTTTGCAGGCAATTCCAACAGACAACTTGCCGAGGCAATCGCAAAAGAATTGAAGATTCCTTTGAGCGACGTTGAAGTCGGACATTTTTCGGATGGTGAAACGAGCGTACATCTCGGAGAATCGGTAAGAGGCAGGGACGTATTCATAATTCAGTCCACCTGCACTCCGGTCAACGAGAACCTCATGGAACTTCTCATAATGATCGACGCGCTCAGGAGGGCTTCCGCCGGAAGAATAACGGCGGTTATGCCGTATTTCGGTTACGCTCGTCAGGACAGAAAAGCCAAGGCAAGAGATCCCATCACCGCAAAACTCGTCGCGGATATAATCACTTCTGCAGGCGCGGACAGAGTTCTTACGATGGACCTGCACGCAAACCAGATTCAGGGCTTTTTCGATATCCCCGTCGATCATCTCGTCGGCGGACCTATCCTTTATAAATATTTCCAGAAGTACGTCGACGACGATTTCGTCGTAGTATCTCCCGACGTAGGTTCGGTTTCGAGAGCGAGAAACGTCGCCGCGAAACTCAACTGTCCGATGGCTATCGTAGATAAACGTCGTCCCAAGGCTAACCAGGTCGAAGTAATGAATATTATCGGCGACGTAAAAGGCAAGAGATGCCTTATGGTAGACGATATGATAGACACTGCCGGCACGATTTGTCAGGGCGCGGAAGCGCTTTATAACAACGGCGCGAACGAGATTTACGCTTGCTGCACGCACGCGGTTCTCAGCGGACCTGCCATTCAGAGGATCAGAGATTCTCATATAACTAAACTTGTTGTTCTCGACACTATTCCGCTGACGGAAGAAAAGAAAATCGATAAAATCGAAGTCCTTTCGGTCGCAAAGGTTTTCGCACAGGCGATAAATATCGTTTATAAAGATGCGAAAATGTCCGAAATTTACGAGAAATAAGAAGTAAAAAACGAAAGAAAGGGTTGCCGAATTATCGACAACCCTTTTACCCCGTTAAATAACGGTTTCGGGTTGCCGAACGGCGACAACCCTTTTACCCCGTTAAATAACGGTTTCGTGTTGCCGAATGGCGACAACCCTTTTACCCCGTTAAATAACGGTTTCGGTTTGCCGAATTATCGACAACCCTTTTACCCCGTTAAATAACGGTTTCGTGTTGCCGAATGGCGACAGCCCTTTTACCCCGTTAAATAACGGATTAAACATCGTCGGAATATAAGGATAAATCGGATATAAGGATAAAAATGTATATTGTTGCGGGGCTCGGCAATCCGGGCGATAAATATCTTAAAAATTTGCATAATTTAGGCTTTATGGCGGTCGAACTGCTTGCCGAAAAACACGGCGTTTCCTTTGACAAAAAAGGTTTCAAAGGGCTTTTCGGCGTTAAGAATATCGGCGGAGAAAAAGTGATTTTCTTAAAACCGCAGACTTTTATGAATTTAAGCGGCGAGTGTATCCGCGAGATATCCGCTTATTTCAAAGTGCCGAGCGAGAATATTCTCGTCATTTACGACGATATCGATATAGATATCGGCGCGCTCCGCATACGTAAAAACGGTTCTTCGGGCACGCATAACGGCATGAGAAATATCGTGAAAGAACTCGGCACGGAAGATTTTCCCCGGGTGCGGATCGGTACAAAGCCCGAGGGAAGTTACGATATTCTTTCTTACGTTTTGTCGGACGTGAAAAAAGAGGACGAGCCGAAATTTAAATTTTCGGTGAACGAAGCGGTCGCCGCCGCGGACGACTTTATTCACGGAAAAAAGATCGAGGACGTAATGTGCGCGCATAACGCGGCTAAATACGTTTAATAAAATGTTGAAAAACTATCTCACAGCCGAGCAATCGGGCGAAGAAATCTTATCCATAGTCGATGCTGTCCGCGGAGGAATTCCCTCCGCGGTTTTCGGCGTAACGCTTGCGGAGAAGTGTCACATTGCGTCGGCAACCGGTCTGCCCGCGCTCTATATCGTAAAAGACGGCGTTTACGCGTCCAAAATCGTGGAGGAGTTAAAGGGGCTTACGGGCGAGGAGGTCGTTTATCTGCCCCCTAAGGACGACGTTCTGCTTTTCAAAACGGCGTTTGAAAAATCGAGATTTTACGAGAGACTGTCGGCGATTTATAAAATTCAGCGCGGCGCAAAGTACGTCGTGGCAACGTTTGAAAGCCTTTTGCAACTCTTCCCGAAAAAGATTCCGACGGTCGAAATAAAACGCGGTCAGACGCTTGATCCTTACTCGCTTATTTCCGTTCTTACGAAAATGGGTTACAGAAGAGAGGAGTTCGCCGAAGAAAAGGCGACGTTCGCTCTCCGCGGCGATATTTTCGAGATTTATCCCGTAAACGGCGATAATATTTATCGCGTGGACTTTTTCGGCGATGAAGTGGAAACGGTCACCGAGTATGAAAAAGGCGACAAGGAAGAAAAGACAATCGTGAGCGGGTTTACGGCAATCGCCGCCACCGACGCGATAATCGACGAAAACGACAGGCAAACGGTTAAGGACCGCCTGCGCGAGTCCGTTCTCAAATTCAAAACTCTCGCCGTTAAGGACGACGCGAGGCGCATCGCCGCGGAAATTTCCGAAAAAATCGACGACGGCGCGTGCGACGATTCCTTTCAGTTCATTCTGCCGATACTTCCGTCGGTAACGAGCGATATCCTGTCTTATATGTCTCCGGAAACGGTTATCGTTTACGACGAATGTAAAATGCTTTCCGATTCGCTTTCCGCGCTTATCAAGGAACACACGGAGAGGGTTCTCACCCTTTCGCGGGCGGGCAGAGCGATGGATTTCACCATTCTGCAACTTTCCGACAGCAACAGGCTTATCGAACGGCTCAACGGGTTCAGGAGAATGGCGTTGCAGAACATAACCACCGCCGTAAATTTCTTCAATCCGCTCAAAACGTTCAACGTAAAATGTTCTCCCGTCGCGAGGTATTCGGCAAAGCCGGACGATCTTTTCCGCGATATATCCAACTGGAAATTTTCCGGTTATAAGATAATTCTTTGTTGCGGAAGCGCGGCGCGCGCGGATAAAATGGCGGATGAAATTCTCGCTCACGGCTCTCCGTGCGTTCGTTCGGACGCTCCCGAACTTCGTTTCGGCATAGCCGCCGTAACGGGATATTTTCTGCCGTCGGGCTTCATTTATCATTCGGCAAAACTCGTCGTTATCGGTACGGGCGATATGTATCTCGATACCGGCAAGGAAAAACGCATAAAACGCAAGCGGGGCGATTTGTTTCAGGCTCCCGAAGTGGGCGATTTCGCCGTACACGAAGTTCACGGCGTGGGCTACGTGACCGGCGTTCAGAGGATAACCACTCAGGACGGCAGCAAGGATTACGTTGCCGTTCAGTATCTCGGCGGCGATATGCTTTACGTCGGCGTCGATCAGATGGACAGGCTCACGAAATACGTCGGCGGCGACAAGCCTACGCTCAATCGGATAGGCGGCAAGGAGTTCGACCGTATAAAACAACGCGTGCGCGCCTCCATCGCCGAGATGACGATAAACTTAAAGCAGTTATACAAGGCGAGAAAAGACAAAAAAGGTTTCGTCTTTTCAAAGGATAACGAACTCACGCGCGAGTTCGACGATATGTTCGAGTTCGAGCCGACCGACGACCAACTTCAATCCGTCGCCGAGATAAAAGCCGACATGGAGAGCGACAAGGTTATGGACAGGCTTCTGTGCGGCGACGTGGGATTCGGCAAAACGGAGGTTTCGTTCAGAGCGGCTTTCAAGGCGATTGCGGACGGCAAACAAGTCGCGCTCGTCTGCCCCACGACGATACTTTGCGAACAGCATTACAGAGCGGCGGTGAAAAGGTTTTCTCCTTTTGGAATAAGGGTTGCCGCGCTCAACAGATTCCGCACTCAAAAACAAGCGGAAAGTGTTGTTAAAGGGCTTATAGGCGGGGATATCGACTTTGTTATAGGCACTCACGCGCTCTTTAACAAGGACGTGAAATTCAAAGATCTCGGGCTTCTGATTCTCGACGAAGAACAGCGTTTCGGCGTGGAACATAAGGAAAGGCTGAAACTTCTCAAGGACAACGTGGACACGCTTACGATGACGGCAACGCCCATTCCGAGAACGCTTCATATGTCGCTTTCCGGGATAAGGGATATAAGCACCATTTCCACGCCGCCCAAAGTAAGAATTCCCGTTCAGACTTACGTGACCGAGGAGAGCGACGCGCTCATCGCGGACGCCGTTCGCCGCGAACTTTCGAGGGAAGGGCAGGTTCTTATTCTGTATAACAGGGTTGAAACGATTTACAAGTTCTCGGAGAGAGTCAGAAGTATTCTTCCCGAGGCGAAAATCATCGTCGCGCACGGCAGAATGGACAAAAGGACGCTCGAGGACAGCGTTATGAGTTTCTACGACGAGAAATACAACGTGATGATAGCGACGACGATAATCGAAAACGGTATCGATTTGCCCAAAGCGAACACGCTTATCGTCATCGACTCCGATTATCTCGGGCTTTCCACTCTTTATCAGTTGAAAGGCAGAGTGGGGAGAAGCAACGTTATGGCTCACGCCTATTTCACGTTCAAAAAAGAAAAAGTCATTTCCGATGCGGCTTATAAGCGTCTTTCCGCGCTTATGGAGTTTACCGAAATGGGCAGCGGCTACAAGATCGCTCTGCGCGACCTTGAAATAAGGGGCGCAGGCAACGTTTTAGGCAGGGAACAACACGGACATATGGACAGGATAGGTTACGAGTTGTACAGTAAACTGCTCAGGGAAAGCCTCGGTGAAACCGTAAAGGATTTCGATACGGAACTCGACGTAAATATGGACGCGTTCATCCCCGAAAACTATGTTTCGTCGCCGCCGTCGAGAATGGATTGTTACAAGCAAATCGCCGAAATCAAGACCGCCGCGGACGAGGAAAGAGTGCGTTCTTCGCTTGAGGATAACTACGGAAAAGTCCCCGTAGAAGTCGATAATCTCATACTTATCGCAAAATTGAAGGTCGCCGCGAGAAAGCATAACGCCGTTAAAATTTCCCTTTCCGGCAAGCGCGCGGAGATCGTTCTCAACGGTATCGACAGCCTTAAAGAAGAAGGCTTCCTCGACAGAATCAACTCGCGGAAAAACGTCGTCACGCCGGCGTTCAGAGAGAACCCCGCGCTCGAGTTCGCCATTCGCGAAACGCCGAGGGATACGGCGGAGGAAATGCTCGATTTCTTTGATTTTTAAAGTCGGATATTTGAATTTTAAACTCGGCTATTTGATTTTTAAAGTCGGATATTTGAATGTAAAAGTCGGATAAATGCTTGCTTTTCTTGATTTTTAACGCGAGGAAACTCGTTGAGCGGGGCGATTGTTTCCTGTGTTTTCGTGGCGGAAAATCAAATCGCGCGGCGAGATTTCGCTGCGAAAAACAAAACGATGACGGAACGGTGACGGGTATTTTTCCCGTCTGTGAAAATATTTTTTTGGTTTTTTCTTCAAAAACAGCCGTAAATGCCTTGCAATCGTCTGTTAAATTTAGTATAATATTGTCATTACGTAAAGCGGAGGGGTTTCATTTGAATCGTTCAGACGAATCTTTTGAACTCTTTGCTTGACAGGAGAACGTTATGAAAAAATTGTTACTCAAACTCATTGCGGTTATTTCTCTCGTCGCGGTCACATTCGGAACGTTCGCGGGTTGCGCGCTTTTCAAGGTGAATCAGGACAGAGATATGGCTCAGATAGCGGTTAAAGTCGATATTTCCGACGGCGCCGTCGAGGGTGTTGCCACAGATATTTACAAACGCGACATCATCGCGGGTTATTTGTCGTACGGATATTACTACGTGCAGAAATATGGTTACACCACCGCAAAGGCGTACAAACTTGTTCTCGATAATCTCGTGAACAACGCGGTTATTATTCAGCAGTCCAAAGAAAGACTTTCTTCCGCAGATTACAAAGACAAGGTTTACACCGGCGACGTGAAAATTCTCACCGCCGCGGACGTAGAGGCTCTCGAAAAGGGCGCGGATATGCTTTCTCTTATCGCATCCGATAACGATATCGCCGCTTACACCGCCAAGGCTGTCGGCGACGACGGTTACGCTGAAGGTCTTGCCGCTTACGTTAAAAACGCTTACGGCGACGCATCGCTCAGGAGAACGGACGCCGCGTTCAGATTCGTCGGCGACGCGAACGAAGTTCTCAAAGCCGTTTCGGACGCGATCAAAAACCTCAATTCGTTTATCGATTCGTTTATGGACGACGATAGCGACGACGATCATAACCACGAAGAAATAACTTATTCGCCGAGAACAACTCCCACTATGGACAGCGAGGACGAGAAAATCGACGTTAAGGCATGCAACAAGATTATCGGCGAATATCTTAACGCGGAAATCGCGGGCGACAGACTCAAAGCGTTCAAGAAGGGCTATAAAAGACTTCAGGAACTCGGCGTTGTCGAAACCGACGCCAACGGCGATAAGTATTTCGAAGGCAAGAAAGCCCCCACGGTTCTTTCAGTTCTTCAACTTGACTATTTCAAGAATAACATAAATTCCGCGCTCGAAAGCAAACTCGTAGACAAATACGAAAAGGCTCTCAGAGCGGACAGAGTCGCCACTACCGACGAACTCTGGAATCAATATCGTGAACTTGCCGAAAAACAGAGTTCCGAATACACGGGTAACGTTTCCGCTCTGGAAACCGCGCTCGGCGAAGTTTCGGACAGCAAGTTCGTCGTTTATAATTCGAAAATCGGCTACGGCTACGTTTCGCACATGGTCGTAGAATATACCGAAGATCAAAAGACTGCCATCTCCGACAAAAAGGCCGAAAAGGACGTTAAGAAAACCGAAATCGCCGCCCTTGTTAAGAGCCTTGCGAGCGACATCGTAGTGAAAGATCTCAGAGAAAGTTGGGTTAAAGCGGGTTACGGCACTTATGCGGACGAAAAGTTCACTTTCTCCGATAAATACGTTTATAACACCGCGGATAAGGAATGGAACCTTGCCAAATACAACGGCAAAATCGAAGGCGTTACTTCTTACGTGGAAAAAACCAACGATGAGAAGGTTCTCAAATTCCATTTTGAAAACGTCACTCCCGACGTGATGGGCTACACCGATTTCGTCAATATAGTTAAAGGCGCGCTCGGCGTCGAACCCAGACTTGGCGAAGCGGTTGCCATTCCCGGTTACGAGACGAAGAAATACGACGAGAAGAAAGAAATTCTCAACAGATTCGAAGATATCAAGTTCGCTTACAGCACCGACACCGGCAACTTCAACAAGTATCTCGGATACGTTTATTCGCCGCTCACTTCCAAGGGGCAGTACGTTACCGAATTCGTCGAGGCCGCGACCAAGGCCGTCGAAATGGGCGAGGGCAGCGTGGTAATGTTTATGTCCGAATCCTACGGCTTGCACGTTCTTATCTGCACGGCTAAAGAGGGCGGTTACGGATATTATGCCGATAAGGCGGCGTTCGAAGCGGAAATCGAAACCAAAGGAACGGTTGCTTACAACTTCAAGAAGGCAAACGAAACTCTTATCGAAAACAACTACGTATCCAAAGAAGCGGATCGTTTCATCAAGAAATACACGATGGATACGAGCAAGGACGGAAAGAACGCTTACATCACTTATAACGAAAAAGCGTATAAGGACCTTATAACCGAATCGTAATGAATTAACAATTATATAACATATACGCGTATAAGCGGGCGGTCCGACGGTTGTCGGGTTGCCCGCTTATTTTATTGTGTGTTATTAATCAAACGAAATCCCTATGCATTGTATTCTTTATCACCGCAAAATAGCCGGTGATAGGAAATGCAATGCCTACAGTAAAGAAATATGGCCGGATAGGATTTCAGGATGTTTTTTGGTAAAAAATAAGCAAAAAGCACACAATTTTGCGTGCTTTTTTACTTTTGGATAGTTTGCCGTATCCTTGACTGGCATAGCAAGAATTTGCCTTGCGGCAAATTGACGGTCGACGGCAACTCGTTGCCGCGCCCGTGCTATTTCAAACCAAAAAGACGGACGACCGCAAATTTGCGGTCGTCCGTCTTTTTGGTGGAGATAGTCGGGGTCGAACCGGCGACCTCTTGAATGCCATTCAAGCGCTCTACCAAC
>ERZ1673738.1780-NODE-1780-length-30714-cov-150.365015_pt1 | contig 30714 bp, 23 predicted proteins | sample MGYA00580198_ERZ1673738 | MGnify/ENA primary metagenome ERZ1673738 (study PRJEB41218, sample SAMN15661784) | gut metagenome | host: Homo sapiens | place: Canada: London | collected 2015-08-20/2019-03-30 | study: EMG produced TPA metagenomics assembly of...
GAGAGGAAATGTCTCTATCCTTTTGGTTCTCTTTTGGAATTTGCTCGTTTATAGAAGCGATGAAAAATTGGAAGCGGTACGAAGGAAAAAGTTCGGTCGGCACATGGCTCTGCGCGATTGCACGGAATCAGTTTCTGCGCATCATGCGCAGGCAGTCGCCGCTGCCGCTCGACGATGTGCCGGAGCAGTCCGTCCCGGATTTCACGGAGATGGTTGCGGAACACAGTCTCGCCCTGAGTGCGCATCAAGCTCTCCACCGTCTGCCGGAACCGTATCGCGAGGTGTTCACCCTGAAAACCTTCTGTGAATTGTCCAGCAAGGAGATTGCGGCGCTGTTCGGGAAATCCGAAAGCTGGGCGCGCGTAACAGCGTACCGGGCAAAGCAGATGCTGCTGGACGCAATGAAAGGAGACGAAACGCATGAAGAAAGACTGTGAGGTCGTCCGCGACCTGATGCCACTGGTGCTGGATGATGTCGCCAGCGACGGGAGCAAGCACATGGTGTCGGCGCATGTGCAGACGTGCGCGGAATGTGCCGCATACATGAATCAGCTCAAAGCTGACCTGCCCGCCGGAAAGAAAAGCGAGTTGGATTCGCGCGCCGCGTTCGACGCCGCCGCCCAGACGCTGCGGAAGCAGAAGCGCCGCCGCACCCTCCGCAATATCCTGCTGGGTGCGCTGATTGTGTGCATCCTTGGGCTGGCAAATCTATACTGCTTCGATTGGCTGATGAACGAAACGCGCCCGATTCCGACGAGCGAATACGGGATTCAGCTGTCCAAGCTGGCGGACGGCAGACTTGTCGCTTCGTTCGACTATCACGAAAGCATGACCCCACTCTACGTCAAGCGGCAGCAGGTGACGGAAACGGCAGCTGATGGAAGCCGCGCCGAAATCCTCTATCTCTATGCCGAAAAGCATATCGTGCCGCATACGGCAAGCACGCCTATGCAAAACGCCGGCTTCACGCTCGATTCCGGCTGGCAGACGACGACGGCGGAGATTCGGCAGGGAACGCCGGAGGAGTATCAGGTGCTGTGGCGGCAGGAGGATGAGGATGCGGCGATTCCGGCAGCGTCGCCAGAGATGGAAGCATATTACGCATGGGAAGCGGTGCTGACACAACTTTGGACGCAGCACTCGGAAAGCGCGGATGGAAAAGCGGGCTTCCCCGGCGTGAATGGAGAACGCTACACCTTGGCAATCCACCATGCGGACGCGCTGGCGGCGTGCGTCCCGGAGTGGCAGCCGCGGGTCACGCCGCAGTATCTGCTGCTGGATGATGAGACGATTCAGTGGATTTTGGCGGGTGTGACAGAGGAGGTCGAATCAAATGACCCGTGAGCAGTTTCTCTCCCAATACACCGGGGAATGGTCGCCATCCGACGGGCATTGGTTTGGCTTGGATTTTGGCTGGCGAGGGCAGGAATATCGTTTTCAGACGGATTCGATGTATCACCCGGCAAATACAGTACTGCCTGACGGGCGTGAAGCGCGATTCGGCGTGTACAAAAAAGAAGGTTCGGCGTATGCGCTGATTGGCGAATATGCCACGCCGCAGGAAGCGCTGGCGCAATGCCGCATTCAGGGAATGCCTTTGGGCGACATTCTCGAAGATGAATCGACAGAATTGCTTGGGCAGGACTAAAGTGGAAAATGATAGCAGCTTTCCTGAAAGGGAAAGCTGTTTTTACAGCAGATAAATGCCTACTAATGGGAAAGGTGAATCTCTTTCGCGCATTGCAAAACCCGCGCATCTGTGCTATCATGTCGATACAGGCTGAAAATCAGCCAGCAAGGAGGAGAATTTCCATGTATACGCATCAGGGTGACAAGGTCGTGGGGTTGACCGTAGCTTATATCGGCGGCGGCTCGCGCGGATGGGCGTGGGGGTTCATGCGCGACATTATTTCCGACGGGCAAATCAGCGGCACGGTACGGCTGTACGACATTGACCGCGAGGCGGCGGAGCGCAATCAGAAAATCGGCACGATGCTGGCGGCGCATCCCGACGCGGCATCCAAGTGGGCGTTTGAAGTCAGCAGTTCCTTGCAGGGGGCGCTCACGGGCGCGGATTTCGTCGTCATCAGCATTCTGCCGGGGACGTTTGCGCATATGCGCGGCGATGTACACCTGCCGGAGCGGGTCGGCGTATATCAGTCCGTGGGCGACACGGTGGGCGCAGGCGGCTTCATGCGGGCAATGCGCACAATTCCGATGTTCGTTGAGATTGCCGAAGCGATTCGCGACTTCGCGCCGAACGCGTTCGTCATCAACTATACGAACCCGATGACGCTTTGCGTGCGGACGCTGTACGAGGTATTCCCGCAGGTAAAGGCGTTCGGCTGCTGCCACGAGGTGTTCGGCACGCAGAAGGTGCTGTGCGCGATGCTGGATGAGCAGGAGCACATTCCCGGCGTGAAGCGGCAGGACTTGTACACCACTGTCACCGGCATTAACCACTTCACTTGGATTACCTCCGCCAGCTATCAGGGCATGGATTTGATGCCGCTGTATGCCCGTTTTGTGGACGAGCATCCCGAAGGCATTCAGCTGGGGTCGGACAATTGGATGAACAGCCATTTCGCGTGCGCGCACAAGGTCAAGTTCGACCTGTTCCAGCGCTACGGGGCGATTGCGGCGGCGGGCGACCGCCATCTGGTGGAGTTCCTGCCGCAGTGGTATCTGCACAGCCCGGAGACGGCGCACCAGTGGAAATTTGACCTGACGCCCGTGTCATGGCGCGAGGACGACCTGAAGAAGCGGATGCAGCGCTCGGACGACCTGCTCAGCGGAAAAGAGCCGCTTGACCTCACGCCGTCGGGTGAGGAAGGGCATTTGCTGCTCAAGGCGCTGCTGGGGCTGGGGAACATGGTCAGCAACGTGAACGTGCCGAATCAGGGGCAGATTCCGAACCTGCCGATTGGCGCGGTGGTGGAGACAAACGCGCTGTTCTCGCGCGGGCGCATCGACCCGATCTGCGCGGGCGACATGCCGGCGAACATCCTGCCGCTGGTGGCGCGCCACGTCTACAATCAGGAAAACACCTTGCAGGCTGCGCTGCACTGCGACCGCAAGCTGGGTTTCTCCACGTTCATGAACGACCCGCAATTGGGCGGCGTGACGCTGGAGGACGGGCAGAAGCTCTTCGACGACATGCTGCTGCATCAGCGGGATGTGCTGCCGAAGGGATGGTTTGAATAAGGATATGAAACTCAGGCGAATACTGGCGCTGTCTCTGCTGCTGCTTTCGACGCTGACGCCCGCTTCGCTGGCGGAGACGGCGCATCCGGGCTTCTATCAACCGCAGGAAAACGCGGCGATGGACTACGACGATTCCGAAAGCCGCTGGAGCTTTGCCCGGAGCGCCGAAAGCGAGCACTTCCTGCTGTTCTGGGAGGCGGGGTTCTGCGAGAATCCGCTGAACGCCGCACCGGACATGCGGGTGGATACAGCGGATTTGCTGGAAAAGGCGGAGCTGTTCTACGCGGAGAACGTAGATCGGCTGCACATGGCGGATGAACCCCTGCCCGGCGGCGACAAGCTGCAAATCTACCTGCTGTATACGGCGGATTGGGTCGCGACGGGGGCGGGGTACGACAACCGCATCGGCGCATTGTGGATTTCGCCCGCGACGTGTCAGCCCGCCGGGTCAGTGATTGCGCACGAAATCGGGCATTGCTTTCAGTATCTGACATACTGTCAGGCGCTGGAAAGCGGTGCGCCGGATGACAGCCGCGCCGGATTCCGCTACGGTTACGCGGAGAACGCGGGCAATGCGCTGTGGGAAATCGGCGCGCAGTGGCAGTCTTGGCAAAGTTATCCGGAAGAAATGTTCACCGATTACGAGATGGAAACGTGGTTTCAGCAGTACCACCGTGCGCTGGAAAACGAGTACACCCGCTATCAGAACTACTGGTGGTTCTACGCGCTGACCGAGCAGTACGGCTTGGATGCGTACAGTCGGATTTGGCGGGAAAGCGCCTACCCGGAGGATGCATATCAGACGTTCATGCGCCTGTACCTTGCTAACGACCTGAACGCGTTCTACGACGCGCTGTACCGCTATGCGTCCCATGCGGTCACGTTCGACTTTGCGGCGGCTGCACCATACAGCGCGGCGTGGCAGGGGCGCTATGACGCAACGCTGTACGATGTCGGGGATGGCTGGCAGCGAATCGCCTATGCATCCTGCCCGGAGGCGAACGGCTTCAGCGCGATTCCGCTCGACCATCAAGGCGCAAACCGGGTGACGGTGTCGTTCCGCGGCTTGCAGCCCGGTTCAGCGCTGGCGGCGGATGACCCCGGTCTGTACTATATCGGGGACGAAGCCACCCCGGAGAACCTGACGGGTCACACACGCATTTACAACGCGGTGGATGCCGCGCCGGGCTGGCGCTACGGTTTCGTGCATACTTGACGGACGGCACGCGCGTGTACAGCGACGTTTGCGCCGAAGATGAGGGCGCTGTGTCCTTCGATATTCCGGAGGAAACGCAGTATCTGTACTTCGTCGTGCTGGGCGCGCCGGAAAGCTATCAGGTGCACATTTGGGACAACGACGAATCGATGGATGCGCAGATGCCGTTTGAGATTCGGGTGGAATGGAGAAAGTGAACGGTTACCATTTCCTGCATTCGTCTGCGTCATCTGCCTACACATACTCATTTGGAAATAGTATAAGACCTACGAGAACCCGCTGTCCATCCCTTACATCGAGGTGAACAGCGGGTCTTTTTACGTTATATCCCTTACAGAACCGTCAAATCTTCCTTCTCGCAAGCGGCAATCGCGCCGTCATGTCCGACGACGCACACGCCGCCGTCCTTTGCCATCTGGTCAAGCACGCCGCACCACGTCAGCAGCGCGTCCTTGGTGGTGGAGAGCATTTCCGCGCGCTCACGGCAGAGATCCTCCGGCGTGATGCCGCACAGCAGATTTTCGTCGCTGACAAGAATCTGATTCTCCGAACCCAGCGGCGGTTCGCTCTCGCCGACGGTGGAAATGATGTACTTGTCAATCCGTTCGTCGCCCGCCACGAAGTCGCGCAAACCCTTCGACATGCTGCGGTTGATGCCCAGCGTACGCGCCGGGGAGGGGTCGCGGTAGGAGTAAGTGACCATGCGCCCCGTCTCGCTGGTGTTCAGCCCTGCGCCGTATGCGCCGCCCTGCACGCGGACTTCGTTCCACAGGTAGCTTAGGGACAAGATGTTGCTCATCACGCGCGCAATACCGCTGTACACCTTGCCCGCACGGCGGTAATCATAGCCCAGCGACGCAAAGCTGATCTGCGACGGGATGCGGTAGGCGCACTTGGCAGGCAGGTCGCTGACATACGGCGCGGCATCCGGGATGGGCGTGCCGACCGGGTAGGCGGAGAGAATCGCGGCGGGGTCAAGCGCCTTATTCGTGGACAGGCTGAACGTGACGCGGGACTGCACCGCGCTGTCCTTGCTGAACCGCTCGCAGAGGGCAAGGAAATCCGCGTACTGCGCGTCGAAATTCTCCGCCAGCGCCTTCTGCACCATGCAGGCACTCAGACCGTTCAAGGCTTCCCGCGCTGCCGAGGCCGCGCTCATCGTCGCCGATGCGGCGTACATTGCCATCCTGTGGCCGTCGCTGATGACCTTTTGCTTCGCCATCTCGCTCAACTGGAGAATCAGCGTCTGCACACGCGCCCTGTCGTCAAAGCACGTTTCGGTCAGAATTTCCCGCACGAGCGCGGCTGCCTTGTCCACGTTCGCATCCAGCACGGAGCAGCTCACGTCCAGCACGGGCGTCGCCATTTCCGCACAGCGGGACATGACGCGCAGCTGGAACGTCAGCTTGCCGATATCGCGCTTGATGGCTTGGAAGAGGGATAGCGAATCGTGACGCTTCGTCGGCAGCTTGCCCAGCAGTTCGGGCAATATCGACAGGCGCTTGAGTTCATCCAAGGTGAAATCGGTCAGGGAGATATACCAGTGCATGATGGTGATGCCGTTCATGGACAGATCATGCGTGATGACCTTCGCCGCGCCGCACTGCGCTTCCGCCGCGGGAATCAGCAGCGGGTCTGCGCTGATTTCGCTCAAGGACAGCACGGGCAGCGTTGCCAGCTGCTCGGCGGTGTCGGGGGTCTGCTGCCACGCGGTCAGCTTCTCGTTCTGCACGCGCAGCGCTTCCTTGTCCGCCTCCGTCCACGATGCCTGAATCGCCTGCAGGCGCTCCGTTTCCTCCGCGCGGAGTTCGTCGCCCTGCGTGTGGGACGGCACGGTGCGGATGATGCTCATCGTGCTTTCGTCCAGCAGCAAATCAGCCATCAGGCGGTCAAAGCCGTCGCCTGCCGCCATTTCCCGCAGCTTCTGATAGCGCTCTTCGGACAGGAGCGGCTGCATCGGGTCGCCGCCGTAAAGCCACGCGTCAAGCGCATGGATGCAGCGGAGCAGCCCCGACGGTTCGCCCGGCTGACGGGCAGAAAACTCGCTGCTGTTGATGGAGGCAGTCAGCGCGTCCTTGTCCAGCCCGGTTTTGACCAGCTGCTGCACGGTGTCGCGGATCATCTGGCGCAGTTCCTGCTCACTGCCATCGGCAATGTTGCGCAGGGTCAGCATCATGTACGGCTGCGCCATCGCGTTGTCCAGAGACATGCCTACATCCTGACACTTGCCCGTCGCCAACAGTGCCTTCTTCAGCGGCGCGTCGTTGCTGCCCGTCAGCACATCAAAGAGGATTTCCGTCGCCGTGACGCGCACCGTATCCGACCACGGCGCGACAATCTTCGCCAGCGTCAGCATGGTCTTGTCGGCAGTATCCTCCTCGGCGCCGATTTCATACGCCTGTTCCGCTTCAGCGGCGAAGGGCTTCTGCATGGGAATTTCGTGCTTCTCGTCCAGGCGGTCAAAGCAGCTCAAGTACTCCTCCGCCAGCGTCAGCACCTTGTCCAGCGGAATCGCGCCATCAAGGAAAATGCGCGCGTTCGACGGGTGATAATAGCGGCGGTACATGCGCAGGAACTGCTCGTAGGTCAGGTCGGGGATGTGCTTCGGGTCGCCGCCGGAATTCCAGCCGTAGCAGTTGTCCGGGAAGAGGACATCCAGCGTCTTCTGGTAAATCTGCTCGTCCACATCGCTCATGGCGCCCTTCATCTCGTTGAACACAACGCCCTTGTACAGCGGCGCGCCGTTTTCGTCCAGCTCAATGTGCCAGCCTTCCTGATAGAAGATGTTCGGGTCTTGCAGGATGCGCGGCGCGAACACCGCGTCCAGATACACTTCCGTCAGGTTCAGGAAGTCCTGCTCGTTGCGGCTGGAGACGGGGTAAATCGTCTTGTCGGGGAAGGTCATCGCGTTCAGGAACGTCGCCATGCTGCTCTTCATCAGCTCGACGAACGGTTCACGGACGGGATACTTGGCACTGCCGCAGAGGACGGAATGCTCCAGAATGTGGAATACACCGGTCGAATCCTCCGGCAGGGTCTTAAACGCGACGCAGAACGTCTTGTTCACCTCGCCGTTATCCACCCAAACCAGCTGTGCGCCGGTCTTTTTGTGGTGCATTTCCACCATCTGCCCGTGCAGCTCTTCGCTTTCACGCACGCGGTCAACGCAAAAGCCGTGACGCGCCGCAGTTTCGTTCAAATTCATCATGGGGAACTCCTTTCCCTGTGACCCCAGGCGGGTCATTCATCTCCTTTATCATAGCACAATGGGCAGTTGAGTACAAGCGAGAATTGGCTGATTTTTGTCAAACGGTTATCGAATGCGCAGAAGTTCCGAAACATCCTTGCGCTTGGGGGCGGCAGGAGATTCCGCAGGTACGCCAATCGGAATCAGCGCCGACACGCTCTCCGTTTCCGGCAGATTCAGCACGGCCTTGACCTTCCCTTCGTCATAAATGCCGAGGATGACCGTGCCAAGCCCCGCATCATGCGCGGCGACGCAGAAGGCTTCCGCCGCCAGACCCGCATCGAAGGACTGCCAGTGCGTCCCTTTGCTGGTGCTAAACGAGCCGTCGCGTTCGTAGCCGCTGCGGTCGTTCACGGTCGTAAGGACAACCAGCGCGGGCGCGCCGTGCAGGGTATCGATGTTCTTTTGAAAGCCCATCGTGCATTCGTCCGCTACGCGGTCAATTTCCTCGCGCTTGGTCAGCAGGGTATAGCGTGTGGTCTGGGAATTCTTCCAGCTGGGCGCATACGCGGCGACGGCGACGATAGCGCGGATGGTGTCGGGCGACACGGGCGTTGGCTGGAACTTGCGAATGGAACGGCGGGCAGTGAGAGCGTTGCTCATGAGGGGTGTCCTCCTTATCAGCACATAAATGGATTTTGTGGATTTCGAGACGTGATTCATCGGGTTTTGTGATGCTTCCATGCTGATTATACGATTTCCAGATAAGAATGCGCCAAGATGCGCCGCGAATTTTTCATTCTGGCTAACGTGAATGAAACGCAGCGTAGCAGCGCTACGCTAAGTGGAATGAGCGGACGCCAGAAGGGAAAAGGCGCAAGCAGATGGCGCAGGTGAATCTGGAAATAGTATTATACTATTTCCAAATGAGAATGCGCCAAGATGCGCCGCGAATTTTTCGCTCTGGCTAACGGGAGTGGAATGCAGCGTAGCAGCGCTACGCTAAATGGAACGACCGGACGACAGAGCGGAAAAGGCGCAAGCAGATGGCGCAGGTGAATCTGGAAATAGTATTATACCACATCCGCCGCGCGCTGCATAGGATGGCGACAGGAAAAGAACAGCGGAACACCTCCACCTATCAAAAACGCGCCTCCCGAAGTTTCCGGGAAGCGCGCTTTTGTCTGACAAGTTTTGAGAAAAATCAGTGGCAGCCCTTGCATTTGCCGCAGTCGCCGCCGCAGCTGCAAGCGGAATTGCCGCTTTTCTTGTCCTTGATCATCTTCCAAATGATTGCGCCAACAATCACCAGAAGTACACCGCCAACAATCCACGTTGCCATGGTTCGTTCCTTTCTGCGCCTGTGCGGATGGAGGAAAACCGCTTTTGCGCGATAGAACATATGCCGGAGGGAAAGCGCGGATGATGCAGAACCCGCGCCAGCCCTCCGGCGTTCACAAGAGGGGGTCTCAGAAAGCACCGGATGCAGCGGCGCTTTCCTCGGTTAAGCCCGATGGAAAATCAGGCAGAAACCTTCTGGGTGAGGTGGTTGTCGTTGTAAGGATTCTTACGAACGACCAGATACACCAGACCAGCCAGCAGCAGGATGGCAATCGCCGTCGCAACAGTGAAGCCAGCGCCGCTGAAGAGCAGACCGAGCTGATAGACAATCAGGGCGATGGTGTACGCGAACGCGCACTGATAGCCAACCGCAGCCAGCGTCCACTTGGCATTGTTGAACTCACGCTTCATCGCGCCGATAGCCGCGAAGCAGGGAGCGCACAGGAGGTTGAAAATCATGAAGGCATACGCCGCCAGACGGCCGTGACCGTTGGAGGACTCGTTGAACGCCGTCGCAATCGGGCTGAGGGCTTCCGCCTTCTCTTCCTCGGTCATGTCCTCGTCGTCAACAACGTCCGCCGCGTCATCCGCGCCATACAGCACGCCCAGAACGCCAACGACCTCTTCCTTCGCAACCAGACCCATGACCGTAGCGACCGTGGACGGCATATTGCCGAAGCCCAGCGGCTTGAACACCACGCTGACCGGGTTGCCGATCTTGCCAAGGATGGAGTTGTCCATATCCGCCACAGCGCCCCAAGAGCCAGCCGCGCGATCCATTTCGGGCGCGAGTTCCGGCGCTTCCTCGTCTTCTTCCAGCGTTCCAGCTTCCGCCTTCGCGTTGTAATCAGCCAGTTCCGTCTGGTAGGTCTGCTGCGCTTCAAGCTGCACGTCCGCTGCGGGCGCCCAGCCGTAGGTCTTCGCAAACCAAATCACGATAGAGGACAGGAGGATGACCGTGCCAGCGCGCTTGATGAAGCTCCAGCCGCGCTCCCACACGCTGTGGAACACGTTGCGACCAGACGGGAAGTGATACGCCGGCAGCTCCATGACGAAGGGAGCCGGGTCGCCCGCGAACATCTTCGTCTTCTTCAGCATGATGCCGGAGATAACAATCGCCGCCACGCCGATGAAGTATGCGGACGTCGCAACCCACGCGCTGCCGCCGAAGACCGCCGCGGCAATCAGACCGATAATCGGCATCTTCGCGCCGCAAGGGATGAAGGTCGTGGTCATGATGGTCATCTTGCGGTCACGGTCGCTCTCGATGGTACGAGAAGCCATGATGCCGGGAACGCCGCAGCCAGAACCAATCAGCATCGGGATGAAGCTCTTGCCGGACAGACCGAATTTCCGGAAGATACGGTCCATGATGAAGGCGATACGAGCCATGTAGCCGACGTCTTCAAGGATAGCCAGCAGGAGGAACAGCACCAGCATCTGCGGCACGAAGCCCAGCACTGCGCCGCAGCCGCCGACGATACCATCCACAATCAGACCGCTCAGCCAGCCTGCGCAGCCAACGCCATCCAGCCAAGTCTGGAGGTTGCCCTGCACGATTTCCGCAACGAACACATCGTTCGTCCAGTCCGTCAGCAGGGTACCAATCGTCGTCACGGAAATGTAATACACGAGGAACATGATGAGCGCGAAAATCGGCAGCGCCAGCACGCGGTTGGTCACCACGCGGTCAATCTTGTCCGAAACGCTCAGGCTGCCCTTTACCTTGCCCTTCTTCACCGCGTTCTGCATCAAGGTGTTGATGTAGGCGTAACGCTGATTGGTGATGATGGACTCGGCGTCGTCATCCATTTCCTTTTCGCAGGAGGAGACAGCTTCTTCGATGCCCTTCTTGACATCTTCGGACAGCTTCAGTTCCGCAACAACCTTCTCGTCGCGCTCGAACAGCTTCACGGCGTACCAGCGCAGGAAGCGAGGTTCAACCTTGCCGCCGATGAGGTCTTCAATGTGCGCCAGCGCGTGTTCCACCGAGCCGGTGAAAACGTGCGGATGTTCGCCCATCGTGCGGTTCTTGGCAGCAGCGGCAGCCTTTTCAGCTGCCTTCACGCTGCCTTCGCCCTTCAGCGCGGAAGTCTCGACGATTTCCACACCCAGCGCTGCGCTCAGCTTCTTCATGTCGATTTTGTCGCCGTTCTTGCGGGACACGTCGATCATGTTCATCGCGATGACCATCGGCGTGCCGAGTTCGAGCAGCTGCGTGGTCAGGTAAAGGTTGCGTTCGATGGAGGTGGAGTCCACAATATTCAGGATGGCATCAGGCTTGTCGTTCACCAGGTAGTTGCGGGCGACGACTTCCTCCAGCGTGTAGGGAGACAGGGAGTAAATGCCGGGCAAGTCCTGAATGACCACATCGTCATTGCCCTTGAGCTTGCCTTCCTTCTTTTCAACCGTAACACCCGGCCAGTTGCCGACGAACTGACGAGAACCCGTCAGCGCGTTGAACATGGTCGTTTTGCCGCAGTTCGGGTTGCCTGCGAGCGCAATCGTAATCGCCATTTTCGGCGCCTCCTTATGCGAATTTGTCTTAACTAACCCCGCCAGAGGCTCCGCCTCTGGACTCCGCAAGGGACTCTGTCCCTTGACCCTTTCGCGCGATTGCGTTGATGACTTCTTCATACCTATATGCGCGTGCTGATGCAGGGTTTCGCGTCTGCGGACGCGACCAGAGGGCTTTCCGATCGCCCTCTGGACTGCTTCGGTTGCACCTATGTTAGTAGGTTTGAAACGTATAAGGTAGGAAAAAGCCTGCGCGAAATCAGGTTTATCCAAATGGAAACAGAATTACTGAACCTCGATCATTTCCGCATCCGCCTTGCGCACGCTCAGCTCATAGCCGCGCACGGTCAGCTCCATCGGATCGCCCAGCGGCGCAACCTTGCGCACATGGACTTCCGTCCCGCGGGTCAGTCCCATGTCCATGATGCGGCGCTTGACGGCACCTTCACCATGCAGGCGGACAACCACCGCGTTTTCCCCGACCTTGACATCCTTCAGGGTTTTCATGTCTTCTGCCTCCTTCTCCTCAGTTCACCAGCACACGCATAGCCATGGATTGGCTCAACGCAACACGGCTATCCTTGACAGCGCAAATCAGATTGCCGCCCATTTTGCTGACAACAGTCACTCTTTCGCCCATCACGAAGCCCAGCTCCGCCAGATGCTGCCGCACCTCATCCTGCCCGGTGATTTTGCCAATCACGCCAGACTCGCCAATTTCCACCATGCCCAACGGCATCATGTTCCATGACCTCCTTGTGTCAGTCCTTTCGCGGATAGTTTATTCCAACTAATCCGGCGATTCGCAATCGTTAGTTTAGCATAACTAATAGGCTATGTCAAGCGTTTTTCGCGTGTTTTTTTGTTTTTTGTCCACCTTTTTTCTGGTCTTTGCATCGTTTGCCCAATTCGGGGGAATGCTGACCAGCAAAAACAAAAGGCAGCTCTGCTTTGCAGGGAAATCAGACACTTTTCCGAACAAAATCGAACCACCCCCTATCAAAAACTTCTGATTATCACCACTATGGCTTAAAGTGCCGAGGGGGGCAAGCGGAAAACTCCTTTGCCGCCTCCGCAGAGGCGAAATTCCCTGCATGATCATGCGATTCTATCAGAAAATGAAAACCGCAAAAAAGAGGTGCGAGAATGAAGGAATGGGCGGTCTGGATGGCGAACAAGATGGAGGAGCAATTGCTGCGGATGGAGCAGCTGCGGCTCAGTGAATTTGTTGCATATGAGAAGAACTGGAAGAAGCGTCTTCTGATGCAGTTTGTAGGCGGAATTGCAAGAGGATTAGGGACAGCGGTTGGGTTTACGCTTCTGGGCGCGCTGGTGGTGTGGCTGCTGCAAGGACTGGTGCAAAGGAATCTGCCGATTATCGGGGATTTCCTGACCCAGCTGCTGAACCTCGTGGAAGGCAAGGGCAGCGGCAGCTAAAGCGTCCCCGCCCGTAACTTCGCGCTTCCGCAGAAGCGCCCCAAGCTGCTCTATCCGCCATTTCCACATTGTCGCGTCAATAGGCGCGACCTGATTCCGCCGCTTCCCAAATCATCATCACCAGAAAGGGCTATCATCACCATGCGCAAACCCGTTTCCCAAAGGCTGATGCCTCTCCTGCTCATCCTCCTGACCCTCGCGCTTGACCGCTTCACCAAAGCCCTCGCCGTCGCGCTGCCGGATGAGCGTATCCTCATCCCCGGCGTTCTCCGCTGGATTTATGCCGAAAACACCGGCATGGCGTTCAGCCTGTTCAGCGGACAGTCGTGGATGCTGGGCGTGGTGTCCGTCATCGCGGTTATCGCCGGATGGCTCGTCCTCCGCCGCTATCAGCTCAGCGGATGGAGCAGAACTGCGGCGGCGCTGATGATCGGCGGCGCGCTCGGCAACGCCTACGACCGCTTGGCGCTGGGCTATGTCGTCGATATGCTGGATATCACCCTGTTCCCCTTCGCAGTGTTCAATATTGCGGACGCGGCGCTCGTCGTCGGCACGGCGCTGATGGCGTACTGCATCGTGTTCCGCACGGAAGATTGGAGGAAAATCAATCATGACGCAAATGATGCCTGACGCACTCGAATCGCGCACTATCTCCATCCCCGGCGACGGGCGGCGGCTGGATGTTGCCCTGTCAGAAGCCGCCGGGCTGACGCGCTCGCGGGTGGCGGCGCTGATGGCGGACGGAAACGTCACGGTAGACGGGAAAGTCGAGACGAAATCCGGCGCAAAGGCGAAATCGGGGCAAACTGTCATCCTGATGATTCCCGCGCCGAAGCCTGCCGTCCCCGTCGCGCAGGAAATTCCGCTCACGATTCTCTATCAGGATGATGACCTCGCCGTCGTCCTGAAGCCCTGCGGCATGGTCGTTCACCCCGCCGCCGGCAACGAGGACGGCACGCTCGTCAACGCGCTCCTGCACCACCTCGACCACTTGAGCGGCATCGGCGGCGAACTGCGCCCCGGCATCGTCCACCGGCTGGACAAGGACACCAGCGGTCTGCTGCTGGTGGCGAAGAACGACCAGAGCCAGCTTGCCCTCAGCCGCCAATTGCAGGAGCGGCAGATGGAGAAGCATTACCGCGCGCTGGTTGAAGGAAATCTGCGGGAGGACAGCGGGCGCATCGACCAGCCCATCGCGCGGAGCAAGAAAGACCGCAAGAAAATGGCGATTGACCCCGAAGGCCGCCCGTCGATTACGGACTGGACGGTGCTTGCGCGCGGACGGAACGTGACGCTGCTGGACGTCCACATTCTGACCGGGCGGACGCACCAAATCCGCGTGCACATGAAGTCCATCGGGCATCCGGTCTGCGGCGACCCGATTTACGGGTCAGGAAGAGGCGCGAAAGTCCCCCGCCTGATGCTCCACGCGTACACGCTGGCATTTACGCACCCCAGGACGGGGGAGCGGATGACGTTCACCGCGCCGCTGCCGGAGGAGTTTGTGCAGGGGCTGCGGGGGAACGGGGTGGAATGGGAGAAATAACGTTTCCTCACGGAAAGCCGGGGACGTTACAGCGTGTGATAATACTATTTCCATCATGAGAATGCGCCAGAATGGAAAAGCACGGACAGATGGCACAGATGAATTTAGAAAGAGCACAACTGGATAATTGCATAGAAAAGCGCCCTGCTCCGGAGATGTTCCAGAGCAGGGCGCGGTTTTTTGATTCATCACGAAAATCCGGGGAGCGTAATACTATTTCCAAATAAGAACGCGCCAAGATGTGAAGCGAATTTTTTATTCTGGCGAACGGGCGTGAAACGCGGCGCAGCAGCACTACGCTCAGTAGAACGACCGAAAGTCAGAAGGGAAAAGGCGTAAGCAGCTGGCGCAGGTGAATTTGGAAAGCGTATTATTCCACAACCTTCGCGCCGGCAGCGATCGCGTCTTCCTTGGTTCTGAAGAACTGCCAAGTGCTTTCCACGGTGGGGGTGATTTCCTTCTGGTCGCGGATGTACTGCGCCAGAATGTTACGCACCTGACCGTTATCGTTGCCCAGCGTATCGCCGGTGTACATATCCGTGAGGCTGTAATCCTCAGGGGTCAGACCAGCCGCCTGCATGAAGCCGGCGCCGCCGGTGAAGCGGTAGTTGTTCATCACCACGGAGAACACCTGATCAGGCGCCACGGGCTGACCCTGATACTGCATGTTCTGGATGCGCTTTCCTTCAGGCGCATAGTAGTGGATTTCGTAGTACAAACCGTAGATTTCATCGGTGTAGTAGCCGCCGCCAAGGTAATCGGGGTTCGACGCACTGGTGTAGTTGGTGGTAGCATGCTCCAGCCACAGCCGCAGCTGTTCGCCGGTCATGTTCACGCGATAGAGCCAGTTTTCAAACACGTACAGCTGATACAGCAAACGCATCGGAACGTCGCCCGCAGGAATCAGGTCGCGAACCTCGGCGCCGCTGGTCAGAGGCGCGCAGATGGACAGCTGCGCAGGAACCGCAGACAGCTGCGCCTTGTTCAGCAGATCCATCAGCGCGGTGGGCTGCAGGGAGATGTTCTTATTGGAGAAAGCGCCGGTAGCAGTGCCCAGAGGCTGATCCAGATAAGCCTGCAGCTCCTCGTTGTAGGGAGCCAGCGCCGTGGCAACCTTCTGATTTTCCACCAGGCCTTCCTGATCCGCCAGGAAACGGTAGCCGTTTTCAGCCGTCACAGGGGTCACGGTCTTGGTCGCCGGGTCGTAGGCGAGCTTCATGAAGCCCAGGCCTTCACCGCCGCCACCTGCCAGCACGGGCACAACCTTGCCCTCGGCATTGAGGATGTCCTCACGGTAGTCGGTGTTATGGAAGTGACCATACACAACCGCGTCAATCCCGGTGGTCAGGTTAATCATTGCGCGAACCTGGTTTTCGTAGTCCGCGGGGTTGTTGCCATCGGTAGAAACAGCGTCTTCCACGCCGGAATGCGCCACGACAATCACCACGTCGCAGCCCTCCTGCTCGCGCAGGATCGGCACGAAGTGCTCAACCGTGGGGACCAGATTGCGGAAGTCGATGCCCTCATAGTGGGACTCAACCTCCCAAGCGGGGATGTTGGGCGTATCCATGCCGATGACGCCAACCTTCACGCCCTCAAATTCCTTGACGATGTAGGGGACGCCCATCCAGGAATCCCACTCGGTGCCCTTCGCCACAAAGTTGGCGGCGGACATGGGCACGGAATGCTCCTCGCCGTTGTCGGGGCTCATCACATACTCAATCTGACGCTTGAGAATCGGCAGATCGTTGTTGAACTCGTGATTGCCCAAGCACCACATGTCGTAGTCCATCAGGCGCAGCGCCTTCATCATGGGATCGTCCTTTTCAGGAGCGAAGTAGGAGTAGTAATAGGTCATGGCAGAGCCCTGCACGGTATCGCCGCCATCCACCAGAACGACGTTCTTTTCCGTAGCACGAACCTGCTCGATCATGGAAGCGATCATGGACAGACCCACGTTCGGGGAAGGCTCGCCAGTGGCGTAGTTGATGGGCAGCACTTTACCGTGCACGTCGCTGGTCGCGATGACGGTAATCATGATGGGATCCGCATTCTCTGCGAACGCCGCGCAGCCCACCAGGGGGAGAATCATGGTCAGCGCCAACAGAAGGGATAGGAGCTTCTTCATGATGGGCACCTCTTTTTCTTATTTCCCGCTCGAAGCAGGATTAAAATAATTATATTCCATATTCTTTCGTTTGTAAACAGTGCCGCCAGATGCAGACTTCGCCACGCCAAGGGGTTGGTTTGTCGGAAAATGAATTTTGCGTCGAATTCAGTTGCAAATACGGCAGATGAGCCAATTGAAAGTCAAGTTTTTTGCAAGCCGTAGGCAGCACGAACACCATTGCCGACAGCGAGGCAAATTGCGCCGGCGTAGTGACAATAATATATTTTGTATTCTGTAATTTATAGGTGGCAGGCAGAAATCAATGGTTGTCTCGGAATCTTCTTCTGCAAAATAAAGGGGCGGCGAGGGAATGGGGTGGAATGGGAAAAGTGAATAGAAAATGCGCCGCTGCCGACGGGGAAGTGTCGGGAGCGGCGCGTACTTTATTGTTTTTACATTAGCTAAACAGACTAACAGCGTAGATGCCACCAATCAATCCACCAACGGCGCTAATGATGCCCAGAACAATGCCCGCAGTGCCAAGACCCGTTGCACCGCCGACTTCTTTCGCCTTGCTGCGCCCGATGGCAGAAAGTACAATACCCACCACGCCGGAGATTCCGTAAAATCCAAAAATGAAGCACGTAACCAAAGATACGACGAACCCTGCGATTTGAAGCCCGTTAGTTTTCCCTTCCATGTTTCCGTATCCTCCTACTATTCGAGATTGACTCTCGTGCTTTTCATTCCTTGCCCCCAAGGAACTACTTCCATTATACCCCCCCCCGAAAAAATGTCAATCATATTTTTAGCTAAATGGCAAATTTATTTCCGCAGTGCCCATAATTATCCATATTCTCCATAACGTATCCCGTTTTCCCAACAAAAAAACCTGCCCCCCGCCGTTGCCAGCAGAGAGCAGGAAACTTTCGTTTTTGGGAACGCTTACGCCTTCAATTACTTCAGTTCCGCGAAGTACTTGATGGTGCGGACCATCTGAGAGGTGTAGGAGTTCTCGTTGTCGTACCAAGACACGACCTGCACCTGATAGGTGTCGTCGTCGATCTTCGCGACCATGGTCTGGGTAGCGTCGAACAGGGAGCCATAGCGCATACCGATGACGTCGGAAGACACGATCGGCTCGGTGTTGTAGCCGAAGGACTCGGAGGACTGCGCCTTCATGGCGGCGTTCACGGAGTCAACGGTCACGTCGCTGCCCTTGACAACAGCAACCAGAATGGTGGTGGAGCCGGTGCAGACCGGGACGCGCTGAGCAGAGCCGATCAGCTTCTTGTTCAGTTCCGGGATAACCAGGCCGATCGCCTTCGCAGCGCCGGTGGAGTTCGGAACAATGTTCTGCGCGCCAGCGCGGGCACGACGCAGGTCGCCCTTGCGATGCGGGCCGTCCAGAATCATCTGGTCGCCGGTGTACGCATGAACGGTGGTCATGATGCCGGACACGATCGGATACTTGTCGTTCAGAGCCTTCGCCATGGGCGCGAGGCAGTTGGTGGTGCAGGAAGCAGCAGAGATGATCTGGTCTTCCGCGGTCAGGGTGTCGTTGTTGACGTTGTAGACGATGGTCTTCAGGTCATTGCCAGCGGGGGCAGAGATGACGACCTTCTTCGCGCCAGCCGCGATGTGCGCCATGGACTTTTCCTTGGAGCAGTAGAAGCCGGTGCACTCCAGCACGACGTCCACGCCCAGCTTGCCCCACGGAGCATCCGCCGCGTTCTTTTCGGCATAGATCTTGATTTCCTTGCCGTCCACGATGATGGAATCTTCGGTCGCTTCCACGGTGTGCAGGTTTTCACCGATCTTGCCGCAGTAGGAACCCTGAGCGGTGTCATACTTGAGCAGGTGAGCCAGCATCGCGGGAGAGGTCAGGTCGTTAATCGCGACCACCTCGTAGCCCTCAGCGCCGAACATCTGACGGAACGCCAGACGGCCAATACGGCCAAAGCCATTGATAGCAACTTTCACTGCCATTGGAATATACCTCCTTTAGTCGTTCAAACGGGGTTATACTATTTCCAGATAAGAATGTGCCAAGATGCGCCGCGAATTTTTCACTCTGGCTAACGGGAGTGCAACGCAGCGTAGCAGCGCTACGCTAAGTGGAACGACCGGACGCCAGAGGGGAAAAGACGCAAGCAACTGGCACAGGCGAATCTGGAAAGAGTATCATTTCCCACCTCATATTCTACCCAATTTGCCGCCATTTTGCAAGAGGTTGCGCAGGATTTCCATCACTTTTGACACTTTTTTGACGCTTTTTTTTGAGAATTTCTCATCCGTTCCCCTCTTCTTCCCAATATGCGCCCCAATTCAGCTCGTCCGTCACATCGAGTTCCTTCAAAATCAGCTTGCCGTTCTCGTCCGTGATGATGCCGCCGCCTTCGCCATACACCCCATAGGAGACATACCCCGTGCCGCCCTCGCAAGTGATGAAGCTCATGCTGCGGCAATAGTCACCCTCTGTTACCTCGTAATCAGCGGATTCCGACACGCCGACGCCGTAGCGGTACACTGTGCCGTTGACACAGCGGAAGACGATTGTCGGAATGTCGCCCCTCCAGTAGAGGTTGCTGTCCGCGGGTGTCTGCACAACGCTCCATGTGCCGTGATACGGCTGCGCGCCGTCGCAGTCCGAGCCGTAAAATTTTCCGTCCGCGTCCAGCCGGAGATAATTGTCCCAGAACTCGCCGCCCGCCTCCATCTGCCAGCTGCCGACTAACTTCGCCTCTTCATCTGGCAATTCCACATCATCAAACACCACGTCACGCTGTGGCACGAAGCCGCGGGTGATTTTGCCGTCTACCGTCGCTTCGACGTACACATACGCCCACTGGTTATCCGGATGGGACAGTGCCGTCAGCTTCGTCCCGGTAGGCAGTTCCACCTGATGATATTCGCTGACGTTTGGGTCGTCGGTCAGATAGGTGTCAAACGCTGTCAGCATCGGCACATGCACGATTTCGTTCGTCGTCTCGTCGCCATGATTGCCCAACTGCGCCCAGCCGAATCGGCTCGTCCGCAGGCTGACGCGGTACTCAATCAGCGACCAGTCGCCCACGGTGAGGTACAGCTTATAATCGTCGCCCGTGCTGACGGATGCTTTCCCCTTCGCCGCGCGGTAAGAGGACGGGTCCGGCGCGGAATACACGGCATAGGACTTCTTGCCGCTCTTCTGCCCCGAAACCACCTCCGGATACAAACAGGCGAAGTATTGCAGTCCTTCGCTCGCTTCGTTGATTCGGCGCACGTCATCCGGCCCGCGTTTCGGCATGTTGTGGATGTTGAAGTCTTCCAGCGTGATTTTGGTCATCCACATGGCGCTGTCCTCGCCCAGCGCCACCCGATAGCCGTAAGATGCTATCCGCTCCACCTTCACATCGCCCATCTGCGCTTTCATCAGCGTGTAAAATGTTCTCCCCTCGTTGTTGTGCTGCAGCTCAAAATAGTACCTTTCGTCAATATCCGGGTACGCCAATTCAAAGCCGCTCTTTGTGCGCGTGATTTTGGGATAACCCGTCTCATCCAGTTCCGACGGCTGATAGACGGCAGTCGTCGAGAAAATAGCGTCCTTCCAGCCGTCTTTCACCTCATCCACCGCGACCAGCTGATTGTGATAGCGGCTGGTCAGAATCGTGTGGGTCGTGGCGGCTTTTCTGTTGTAATCGCTCACCAAGCCGGTATACTCGTCGTAGTCATGTGTCTGCTCCACCATCGCCAGCAATTGCCCGTTCAGATTCCAGCTGTTTGCAGATGCGGCGGGCACTGTCACAGCCAGCGTCAAGCACAAAATCAGCAGTATCCGCAGTTTCTTCATATATTCAATCAACTCCTTCGCTTTCTTCAATCGGCAGCGTCATTTGGCGCACGCTTCCGTCCGCCGCCGCCACCCAGTTGCCGTATTTGTCTACCGCGCCATAGGGGACATAAGTGCATCCGCCTTCCCCGTAGGCAAGATTCATCAGCGGCAGGGTCAGCCCCTCGCCGTCCTCCTCTGTCGTGGACACGATATAGTCCACGCCGAAGCGCATCGTCATGCTGTCGCTGTAATTCAGCACAAGGATGCTTTCCGCCGAAATCCAGAAGTTGTCCTCCCCAGCCATCGGATTCTGCACCACGCACCATGTGCCGCCGTAGGGCTGCGCGCCGTCGGTGTCTGAGCAGTAGAAGCGCCCGTCCGCATCCAGCCGGAGATAGAAATAGCCGATTTCGCTACCGGAATACAGATACCAGCTTCCGACATATTTCGCCGCTTCGTCCGGCTGTTCCACATCGTCAATCACCACGTCGCGCCGCGGCACAAACCCGCACATCGGCTTGCCGTCCACCGTCGCTTCTACGTAGGCATATGCCCAGTCGTCGCTCACGCCCAGCAGATACCACATCGTCAGCTTCGTCCCGGCGGGCAGTTCCGCCTGATGGTACTCGCTGACGTGCGGATCGTCGGTCAGGTAGGTGTCATACGCCGTCAGCATCGGGATATGCAGGCGCTGGCTCTGGGTCGGCTGACCAATCTTTACCCAGCCAAAGCGGTTTGTCCGCAGGCTGACGCGGTATTCAATCAGCGACCAGTCTCCTTCGGTGCAATACAGGCGATACTCATCCCCCGTGCTGAACGACGCTTTCCCCTTTGCCGCGCGGGACGCCTCCGTACTCGGCGCGGCATAGACCGGGTACGACTGCTTGCCGCTTTTCTTCCCCGGAACATTCTGCGCGCCAATCCAGCCCACAGCGTCGTAATTCTCGTACAGCGCCATGCTGCTGTATACATCGCGCATCCGCCGCACGTCGCCCACGCCGCGGCGGGGCATATTGTGGATGTTGAAGTTTTCCAGCGTGACTTCCGTCACCCACATTGCGCTGTCTTCGCCCTGCGTTACCAGATAGCGGTAGGATTCCTGCCGCTCCACCTCCACGCCGCCCATCTTCGCATACGTCAGCGTATACGCCGTTTCGCCCCGGTCATTGCTGATGCGCTCAAAGCGATACAGTTCTTTCACCTTCGGATACGCCAACTCAAAGCCGTTATTGATGCGCGCGAGCTTCGGCTTCCCGGATGTGCTCTGCTCCGACGGCTGATAGACGGCGGTCGTCGAGACAATAACACTCTTCCAACCGTCTGCGCCCTTTTCCGCCGCAATCAGCTGATTGTGATAGCGGCTCTGCATGATGATGCGCGCGCTATTCTCCTTCCGCGCATAATCATCCGCCAAATGATAATAGTCGTCATAATCATTCGTGTTCGACACAAGCGGCACCAAGGCCTCGGGCAAGCCCCAGCCGTTCGCGGAGGCAACAGGCATTACCATCATCATCAAGGGCAAAATCAGCAGAATCCACCGTTTCTTCATCGTTCTCAACTCCTTTGGAGGTATTTCCCTATCTAAATAAACGCATCAAGGCGCAATTTCCCTGCGAAGTGCCAAAAATCTTGAAAAATGTTCTGCCAGTTCATTCTGAATCCATCTTTCTATGGTATGATGGCGGACGCAAACAGAAAAGGAGGGATTGAAACCCATGCTACGGATTTTGAAACACCTCAGGTGGAAAGAGTGGCTGCTCGTCGCCGCCTGTGTAGTGCTGATTGTGGGGCAGGTGCAGCTTGACTTAGCCCTGCCTGATTATATGTCGGAAATCACCCGGCTGGTGCAGACGGAAGGCAGCCAGATGAGCGATATCCTGTTCGCAGGGGGCAAGATGCTGCTGTGCGCGCTGGGGTCAATGCTGCTGACGGTCTGCACGACATTCTTTACCGCACAGATTGCATCACGCTTCTCCGCTCGGCTGCGCGGCGAAATGTACCGCAAGGTGGTCGGCTTCTCAAACGAGGAAATCAACCGTTTCTCCACCGCCAGCCTGATTACCCGCACGACCAACGACATTTCGCAATTGCAGATGTTCTTTTCCTTCGGGATGCAGTCGCTGATTAAAGCGCCGATTATGGCATTCATTGCCGTGGGCAAAATTAGCACGAAGAGCTGGGAATGGTCGCTGCTGACAGGCGGCGTGATTGCGTTCGTGTGTGTGCTGCTGGTGTTCATCATGCTCTACGCCGTGCCGCGCATGAAGAAAATGCAGACGCTGACGGACAACCTAAACCGCATCACGCGTGAGAACCTGACAGGCTTGCAGGTCGTCCGCGCCTACAACGCGGAAAATTATCAGGAGGGCAAATTCGCCAAGGCAAACGAGGAAATGACCCGCAACAGCCAACAGGCGAATATCGCCATGTCCGTCATGAACCCGGGCATGAATCTGGCAATGAACGGCTTGACGCTGGGCATCTACTGGATCGGTGCGGCGCTCATCAGCGCGATTGCGGTCACGTCGCCCGCCGCGATGATGGAACGCATTGGGTTGTTCTCGGACATGGTGGTCTTTATGCAGTACGCGATGCAGGTCATCATGGCATTCCTGATGCTGGTGATGATTTTCGTCATGCTGCCGCGCGTGACCGTTTCCGCGGGCCGCGTCAATGAGGTGCTGGACACGAAGGCACGCATTGTGGACGGCAAGGAAACGCAGGGCAAGCCGGGAATGAAGGGCGAAATCGAGTTCCGCGACGTCTCCTTCCGCTATCCCGATGCCGACGGCGACACCATCCACCACATCTCCTTCACCGCGCATCACGGACAGACGGTTGCCCTCATCGGCGCAACGGGCTGCGGCAAGAGCAGCATCATCAACCTGATTCCGCGCCTATATGACGCAACAAGCGGGCAGGTGCTGGTAGACGGCGTGGACGTGCGTGACTACACGCAGGACGCCCTGCGCAGCAAGATCGGCTTTGTGCCGCAGAAGGCGTTCCTGTTCGCCGGCACGGTCAGCAGCAACGTCGGCTACGGCGAGGACAACGCGTCGGGCGCTGCCATCCGCAAGGCGGTTGCTATCGCGCAGGCGGCGGAATTTGTCGAATCCCCGGAGGTCGGGTATTCCGGCACAGTCGCGCAGGGCGGCTCGAACTTCTCCGGCGGGCAGAAGCAGCGTTTGTCCATTGCCCGCGCAGTGGCGCGCGACCCGGAAATTCTCGTCTTTGACGACTCCTTCTCCGCGCTGGACTACAAGACCGACCATGCATTGCGTCAGGCGCTCCGCGAACAGACCAGCGGCACGACGAACATCATCGTCGCCCAGCGCATCGGCACGATTCGCGACGCGGACTGCATCCTCGTCATTGAGGACGGCGCGATTGTCGGCAAGGGCACGCACCGCGAGCTGATGGAAAGCTGCAAGGTCTATCAGGAAATCGCGTATTCTCAGCTGTCAAAGGAGGAACTTGCGTCATGAGTGAAACGAAACGCCGTCCGGGCGGTCATCCCGGAATGCGCGGGCGGGGCGTACCGGGCGAAAAGGCGAAGGACTTCCGCGGTTCACTGGGGAAGCTCATCCGCCACTGCAAGCCCTTCTATCCGGTCATTTGCATCGCGATTCTGGGCGACTTGGCGGGCGTCATTATCCGCCTGATCGGCCCGAACAAAATCAGCGAAATCACCAACCTGATTACCGCCGGGCTGCGCGGCGAGATTGACATGCCCGCCATCCAGAAAATCTGCATCACGCTGATAATTCTCTACGTCGTCGGCGCGCTGCTGAGTTTTATGACCGGGCTGGTGATGACCGTCGTCACGCAGAAGGTCAACCGGGGCTTGCGCGACGGCATATCCCACAAAATCAACCGCCTGCCGGTCAGCTACTTCCAGTCCACCTCCACCGGCGACGTGCTCTCCCGCGTCACCAACGATGTGGACACCATCGGGCAGACGCTGCAGAACAGCCTGACCAGCCTTGTCTCCGCCGTGACGATGTTCATCGGCAGTGTCGTGATGATGCTCTCGACGAACTGGGTCATGGCGCTGACGGCGATTGTGTCGTCGATGCTGGGCTTCGGGCTGATGCTTGGCATCATGAGCCGCTCGCAGAAGTACTTCGTCGCGCGCCAGCGGTGGCTGGGCGATCTGAACGGCCATATTGAAGAAATCTACACAGGGCACAATGTCGTCCGCCTCTTCGGCGCGGAGCAGCGCGAACAGCAGGCGTTCGACCGCATCAACAGCAAAATGCAGGAGACAGACTGGAAGAGCCAGTTCATGTCCGGCCTGATGATGCCGCTGATGGGCTTCATCGGCAATTTCGCGTATGTGGCGGTGTGCGTCGTCGGTGCGGTGCTGGCGATGAACGGCACGATTACCTTCGGCGTGATTGTCGCCTTCATGATGTATGTGCGCCTGTTCACCTCGCCCCTGAGCCAGCTTGCACAGGCGGCGACGAACCTGCAATCCGCGGCGGCGGCGGCAGAGCGCGTCTTTGAGTTCCTCGAAGCGAAGGAAATGCCCGACGAATCCCACCTGCCCGCGCAGACGAAAACCGTCCGCGGCGAAGTGGCGTTCGACCACGTCCGCTTCGGCTACACGCCGGACAAAATCATCATTCACGACTTCTCCGAGCATGTGCAGCCGGGTCAGAAGGTCGCCATCGTCGGCCCGACCGGCGCGGGCAAAACCACGATGGTCAATCTGCTGATGAAGTTCTATCCGCTGGGCGGCGGCGAAATTCGCATTGACGGCGTACCGCTGTCGCAGATGACGCGCGAGCATGTGCACGACCTCTTCGGCATGGTCTTGCAGGACACTTGGCTCTTCGAGGGCAGTATCCGCGACAACCTCTGCTACGGCAAGGAGGGTATTACGGACGAGCAGCTTGACCAAGTGACCCGCGCGACGGGGCTGTACCACCTTATCCACACCCTGCCGGAGGGTTACGACACCCAGCTGTCCGACAAATTGAACCTCTCCGCCGGACAGAAGCAGCTGATGACGATTGCCCGCGCGATGATTGAAAACGCGCCGATGCTGATTCTCGACGAAGCGACGTCCTCCGTCGATACACGCACAGAAATGCTGATTCAGCAGGCGATGGACACGCTGACAAAGGGGCGTACCTCGTTCGTCATTGCGCACCGCCTTTCCACCATCAAGAACGCGGACAAGATTCTGGTCATGCGCCACGGCGACATCATCGAATCCGGCACGCACGAAGAACTGCTGCAAAAAGGCGGCTTCTACGCCGAGCTGTACAACTCGCAGTTCGAGCAGGCGTAACACATTTTCCAACTGCATAACAACCCCGGCAGCACACAAGGACGATTGTCCAGCGGCTGCCGGGGTTTTCTATTGCGGTAGGATACGCTCTCCGTTTTTCCCCTGCTCCGTTTTTCCCCTGCAATGAAAAAGACCAGCATCGAGAGAAAACCTTCTCCCATGCTGGTCGGTCGCGCCCATTTGGCGCGACAATGTTGAGTTGATGGAAAGAGCAGCTTGGGGGCGCTCCTGCGGGAGCGCGAAGTTACTGGCAGGGACGCTTCGCTGCCTGCACCTTTGTTGAGCGCGTTGGGCATACCAGTCGTCCGCGGAACAGTTGAGGCGTTGCCCCAAGCCCCAGCAGGGGCGCCGCCCCTGCACCCTGCAAGGGGGAAATGAAACGGGACGAAGTCCCCCCTTGACCCCTTTCGCGCGATTGAGTTGGTCGCTTTTCCCATACTCCTTCCGCGTGCTTATTCTTCTTTTGCCGCCTGCTCCATGTTTTTCCGTGCGGCGGAAAGCATCAGCTTCACGCGATTGAGCTGATTCACCTCACTCGCGCCGGGGTCAAAGTCCACCGCGCAGATATTCGCCTGCGGGTACTTCTTTCTCAGTTGCTTGATAACCCCCTTGCCCACCACATGGTTCGGCAGGCACGCAAACGGCTGAATGCACACGATATTCGGCACGCCCGTCAGCAGCAGTTCCGCCATTTCACCCGTCAGGAACCACCCTTCGCCGTACTGGTTGCCCTGCGAAAGGAACGGGTCGGAAAGCTCCGCAATCTGCTCAATGTGCATCGGCGGTTCAAAGCGTTTGGACTTTTCCAGCGCCTTGAGTGCGGGTCGCCGCAGGGCGCGAATGCCCTTCACGCCCAGTACCGCGCTCGCTTCGCTTGTCCAGCCCTTGCCCAGATAGTCGTGTTTGAACTTGCCGTTGTAGACGGAGTAGTTCATGAAGTCCATCAGGTCGGGCACAACGGCTTCCGCGCCCTCTTCCTCCAGCAGATCCACCAAGTGGTTGTTCGCCACGGGCATATACTTCACCAGAATTTCGCCGACGATGCCCACGCGCGGCTTCCTCATGTCCTCGTGAATCGGCAGATGGTCAAAGTCGTCCACTAACTGCTGGCAGATGTCGCCGTAGCGTCCCGTGCCGTTCACCAGATGGTCGATGATCTTCTGCGACCATGTCTCCGCCAGCCGGTTGGCGCTGCCCGCCTCGATTTCGTAGGGGCGCACCCGATACAGGCAGCGCATCAGCAAATCGCCGAAAACAATCGCCTGTGCCGCGCCGATGAGCATCGGCAGGGTGAAGTGGAAGCCCTCGTTCGTTTCCATGCCGTTGGCGTTAATGGAGATAACCGGGATATGCCCCAGTCCGGCTTTCGCCAGCGCGCGGCGGATGAAACCGACGTAGTTGCTTGCGCGGCAGCAGCCGCCCGTCTGCGTCATGGCGAGGGCAAGGCGATCGGTGTCGTACTTGCCGGACAGCACGGCTTCCATCATCTGCCCGACGGTGATGATGGACGGATAGCAAGCGTCGTTGTTGACGAATTTGAGGCCCGTATCAATCGCGGAGCGTGTATCGTTTTCCAGCATGACGATGTGATACCCGTGCTTCTCCAGCACCGGCTGAAGCAGACGGAAATGAATCGGCGACATGTTTGGCGCAAGAATGGTGTAGCCCTTCTTTTGCATGTCGCGGGTATATTCCACGCGATGATACGTCGCGGGCACAGGATGCGCCACGATGCCGCGCTTTTCGCGCTGCGCCATCGCCGCCAGCAGGGAACGCACGCGGATGCGCGCCGCGCCCAGCGAGTTCACCTCGTCAATCTTGATGAGCGTATACAGCTTGCCGCAGCGTTCCAGTATTTCCGCCACCTGATCGGTCGTCACGGCGTCCAGCCCGCAGCCGAAGGAGTTGAGCTGAATCAGCTCCAAATCATCCCGCTGGCTGACAAACTGCGCCGCCACATACAGGCGGGAATGGTACACCCACTGGTCGCTCACGCGCAGGGGATGCTCGCCGTGGAAGGAAGCGGGGATGCTGTCCTCAGTCAGCACCGCCAGCCCATAGGACGCAATCAGCTCCGGCATTCCGTGGTTAATTTCCGGGTCAACGTGGTACGGCCGTCCCGCCAGTACGATGCCCTTCCGATGGTTTTCCTCCATCCATTGCAGCACCTTCAGGCCCTCGGCGCGCACGTCGGTCTTGGCACACTGCTGCTCGTCCCAGCCCGCGTGAACCGCGTCGCGAACCTCCTGCTCCGGGATATTGAAGGTCTTGCGGAAAAAGCGCACAAGCGTGTCCGCCGCCGTCTTTTCGCTGGTCAGCGCGAGGAACGGTTTAAGCATCCGCACGCGCCCCTCGGTCACATCCTCGACGTTGTTGGCGATATTCTCCGGATTCGCCACGACCATCGGGCAGTTGAAGTGGTTTTGGGTCTTCATATCCTCCTGCCGCTCGTAGAACACGCTCGGATAGAAGATTGTCCCGACGCCCTGATCAATCAGCCACTGCACATGCCCGTGCGCCATTTTCGCCGGATAGCACTCGCTTTCCGACGGGATGGATTCCATGCCCTTTTCGTAGATTGCGCGGCTGGACGCAGGGGACAGCACCACCCGGAAACCCAGTTTCGTCAGCAGCGTCATCCAGAACGGGAAGTTCTCATACATGTTCAGCACGCGGGGAATGCCCAGTTCGCCGCGCTTGGCTTGTTCGGCGGTCAGCGGCTGATAGTCGAACATGCGCTTGAGCTTGTACGCCATCACGTTCGGGCCTTTTTCGCCCGCTGCGGTCTTGCCCAGCCCCTTTTCGCAGCGGTTGCCCGTGATGTGCCGCCGTCCGCCGGGGAAGAGGCTGACCGTCAGCATACAGTGGTTCGTGCAGCCCTGACAGCGCGCCGTCCGCGTCTGCCACTGCAAGCCCAGAATGTCCTGAATCGGCAGGGTAGAGGAGGGTGTATCGCTGCCCGACGCCCGGTCGCGCGCAATCAGCGCCGCACCGAACGCGCCCATCATGCCGGAAATATCCGGGCAGACGGCTTCCACGCCCGCAAGCTGCTCGAACGCGCGCAGCACCGCTTTGTTGTGGAAGGTGCCGCCCTGCACGACGATATGCTGCCCCAGTTCCTTCGGATCAGCGAGCTTGATGACCTTGAACAGCGCATTCTTGATGACCGAACACGCCAGACCCGCACTGATGTCCTGAATCGTCGCGCCCTGCTTCTGCGCCTGCTTGACGTTGGAGTTCATGAACACGGTGCAGCGCGTTCCCAAATCAACCGGGGCGGGCGCAAAGAGGGCTTCCGCCGCGAATCCCTCCGCTGTGTAGCCCATCGAATTTGCGAAGTTCTCCAAGAAGCTGCCGCAGCCGGACGAACACGCTTCATTCAGCAGAATCGTGTCCACCGAACCGTTTTTCAGCTTGATGCACTTCATGTCCTGCCCGCCGATATCCAGCACGCAGTCCACTTTCGGATCAAAGAACGCCGCCGCGGTGCAGTGCGCAATCGTCTCCACCTCGCCATCATCAAGCCGGAACGCCGATTTCAGCAGGCTTTCGCCGTAGCCGGTAGAGCAGGAGCGCGCAATCACCGCCGTGTCGGGCATCTTCTCCATCAGCTCGCGCATCGCCGTGCGCGCCGTCTCAATCGGGCTGCCGGAATTGCCCGCGTAGTAGCTGTACAGCAATTCGCCCTTTTCGCCAATCAGCGCGACTTTCGTCGTTGTCGAACCCGCGTCAATGCCCAGATAGCACTTGCCGGAATACGTTGCCAAATCGCCGCGCTGCACCTTTGCCTGTGCGTGGCGGCGGTTGAACGCCGCATATTCCTCCTGATTGCGGAACAGCGGCGGCAGATGCTTCAAGCCGAAGGTCAGCATGACGCCATGTTCGAGGCGTTCGAGCAAGCTGTCCATCGGCACAGCTTCGTCCTCGCCGCCCGAAAGCGCCGCCATCGCCGCGCCCGTCGCCGCAAAGAGGTGCGAATTGTCCGGCACAATCGCCGTTTCCTCCGTCAGGTGCAGGGTACGGACAAACGCCTGCCGCAGTTCGGACAGGAAGTGCAGCGGCCCGCCCAAAAACGCCACATGCCCGCGAATCGGCTTGCCGCACGCCAGCCCGGAAATCGTCTGGTTCACAACCGCCTGAAAAATCGACGCCGCCAGATCCTCACGCGCCGCGCCCTCGTTAATCAGCGGCTGAATGTCGCTCTTGGCAAACACGCCGCAGCGCGCCGCAATGGGATACAGCTCATGATAGCGCTTTGCCAGTTCGTTCAAGCCGGGCGCATCGGTTTTCAGCAGCGCCGCCATCTGGTCGATAAAAGACCCCGTGCCGCCCGCGCACACGCCGTTCATGCGCTCTTCCAATCCGCCGGTGAAATAGATAATCTTCGCGTCCTCGCCGCCCAATTCGATGGCGACGTCGGTCTGCGGCGCGGCCTTCTGCAGCGCTTCCGCCACCGCAACGACCTCCTGTACGAACCCGACGCGCAGCGCTTCCGCCAGCGAAATTGCGCCCGATCCGGTCATGCGCACCTTCACGCGGCACGCGCCGAGTTTCTTCCGCGCTTCCCGCATCATCTCCGCCAGCGTCTCCTGCGTATGCGCGCAGTGGCGGCGATATTCGCCCCAGACCATTTCTCCCGCTTCGTTCAGCAGCACCAGCTTGACGGTGGTAGAACCGATGTCAATGCCCGCATAATAATAGGTGTTTGTTTCCATTCCAGTACCTCGTCCGTCGGGCTTTCCGCTGCCACCACCAGCGAAAACGCCCGGATAATGATTGGTTTTTCGTTCTGCGCGCTCTGCCGTTTCTCCCGCAGCGAGGTGCAGTCCGAATCGTTTTAATTCGCCATCAACCGCGAAAAATCCTCTTGCTTTTGCAGGAAAAGTCGTAGGTTTTTGTTCAATCGGATGCGATTGCTTAACAACATGATTTTCATACTATTCCCAGTGCGGAAAAGGCGCAGGTGAATTCGGAAATAGTATCATTATAGTAATGTCTACTGACCAACCCAAAAAGCATTGCGACACAAGGCAATCCCGGCAA
>ERZ1673738.1786-NODE-1786-length-30639-cov-6.400209_pt1 | contig 30639 bp, 31 predicted proteins | sample MGYA00580198_ERZ1673738 | MGnify/ENA primary metagenome ERZ1673738 (study PRJEB41218, sample SAMN15661784) | gut metagenome | host: Homo sapiens | place: Canada: London | collected 2015-08-20/2019-03-30 | study: EMG produced TPA metagenomics assembly of...
CCCTGCTTTTTCAGAGATCCGGTCAGGAAAGAGTCCAAAGTGATTTCCGTCGTCATCCCCGGAGTCACCCGGTTCAGAGAGAGAGAATTGATCACATATTTGAAATCCATCTCTCCGGCTTCATCCGCGTAATCCACGGTAATATCCTGGAGCGCAACATCTTTCAACGCGATCTTGAATGGAAGCGCTTTCCATCCGAGAATAGATTCCGGTATCTGAAAATCCTCAATCAGCGGCACCGCGGTATTCTCATTCGCCGCCGGACGGTTCACACCTGTCGCAGGAGTCACAGCGGCAACCGGAGTTCCGGCTGCGGGCGGGATTGCTTTTTTCCGCACCGGACGGATTTTCGCATGGACGCCTTTCAATGCCAGACCGTTGACGCGGATATCCTTGGATATCGCCTTGATGAATGCGATTTTCGTCTGTAACGAATCCACTCTGACTTCGATCCCCGACGGACTCGCATATACAAAGTCCCTGACCTCAAGACTGTTTCCGAACAGACTCAGCTTCACCTCGGACGCCGTCATCGTGGAATTCGTCATCCGCCCCGCCATCGGAAGCCACCGGGAACAGATCACACTCGAACTGAGCGCCACATTGTAAGCAGCCGCCAGCAACAGAACCAGTCCGCCTGCCACGCATCCGGCAATCACCAGTATTTTCTTCTTTTTCGACATCGCCATGATATCATCCCTCCTTTAAAAATAAAATCCAATTCTTATAATTTGAATCTGAATCGCCGTTTTTCAAGCATGGAACCGAAAAAGTCGCAAAAATAACAGCGCTGCGAAAGAAAGAGTTTGCCGCTCAAGATGCAAAAGCACCTGCGCATGATATCTTCCACTGACGCATCTCGCTCACGCGGGCGGAAAATTTATCTCGCGCATCAGGTTTGAAATTGCAGTCCTGCGGTGCTAAATTGATTGTTTTCAGGCTCATAACCTCAAGGAAAGGCATCATGGCATGGATGAAGGAAAAGGGAAAAAGAAGAAACGCATGTTGATTACGTCTGCCGTATGTATCTGTCTGTTGCTGCTCCTTGCCGCAGGGACCGCCTGCTGCATCAGCACCCGGTTCGGAGAGCTGCCGGACGAAGCCGCGCAGAAACATTTTGAGATGCTGCCGAATTATTCCGGCGGCAGGTTCGTGAATCAGGAACCCGCAGTCATGCATCTGACGAAAGCGGCGGCATCGACAGGGCTTTTCCGTTTTCTGTTCACCTCGGAAAATGCGCCTGCTTTTGAACTGCCGTCCGTCAGACTGGCAAAAGATTCCTTTTCCGCAAAGCCGGAGGATTTTGCCGTTTACTGGCTGGGACACTCGACCTTGATTTTTGAACTGAACGGGATACGCTTCATGACGGACCCAGTCTTCGGGAATGCCGCCCCGCTTCCCGGCGTTGTCAGGCGCTACTGCGAATCGCCCCTTTCACGGGATGAACTGCCGCCGCTGGATTTCTTCATCGTCTCCCACGATCATTACGATCATCTGGAATATAAAACGATCCGCTTCCTGAGAGATACAGAGACTCATTTCATCGTGCCGCTCGGAGTCGGTGCGCGTCTGCGGGGCTGGGGAATCGCGCCGGAACGGATCCATGAACTCAACTGGGATGATTCGATCACTTTCGCCGGACTGAAAATCACTGCGCTGACCTCACGTCACTTTTCCGGCCGCTCCGGCAAAGACCGCAACCGGACCTTATGGGCGGCGTTTCTGATCGAAGGCGGCGGGAAAAAGATCTTTTTCGGCGCGGACGGCGGGTATGGGAAACATTTCAGAGAGATCGGGCGGAAACACGGTCCTTTTGATCTGGTCTGCCTTGAGATCGACGCCTGGAACGAGCGCTGGCCGAACAATCACATGTTCCCGGACGAAGTGATCAAGGCATATCAGGATCTGAGAGGAAAAACCCTTCTGCCGATCCACTGGGGCGTATTTGACCTGGCAATGCATCCGTGGGATGAATCAATCCGCAAAGTCATGGAACACGCCCGGAAAGCAGAAATCAGGATCATTACGCCGAAAATGGGAGAAAAAACACTGCCGGAGTCCGCGGACACGGCGGAATGGTGGAACATCAGGTAAACCGCCGAATTTCAGAGTAAGCAGGAGTAAGATTTCATGCAGGATGAAAGTGCCGGACAGCGGCAGTTCCAAAAAATGACGCAGGCTCCGGTACCGCGCCTGATCGTCACCCTCGCCATCCCGACGATTTTCACGATGCTGATCACAGCCGTTTACAACATGGCGGATACGTTTTTCGTGGCAAGGCTCGGAACCAGCGCCGCTGGAGCGGTCGGCATCGTCTTTGCGATGATGGCGATCATTCAGTCCCTCGGGTTCATGATCGGAATGGGCTCGGGAAGCCTGGTCTCGCGTGCTCTCGGCGAACGCAGGCAAGAGAAGGCGGATGAGTTCGCTTCGACGGCATTTGTCATGGCAATCGGCGCCGGAACGCTGCTGGCGGCAACAGGTCTGGTCTTTACGGAACGCATCATGGTTCTCCTCGGCGCAACGCCTACGATCCTTCCTTACGCGACGGACTATGCGCGATATATCTTTTTCGGGACTCCGTTCATGTGCTGCTCCTTCGTCCTCAACAATCTGCTCCGCTCCGAGGGGAAGCCGGTCTTCGCCACAATCGCCATCGGGTTCGGCGGCCTGCTGAATATTGCCCTGGACCCCCTTTTCATCTTCACTTTCAAGCTTGGAATTTCCGGTGCGGCAATCGCGACTCTGATCAGCCAGTGCATCAGTTTTTCGATCCTGCTTTATTTTTTCGTTTCGGGAAAGAGCATCACAAAGCTTTCCATCCGCCATGTTGCAACACATACGGGCGTCTATCTTCAGATTCTGAGCATCGGTTTCCCCTCGTTCTGCCGTCAGGGACTGGCAAGCATCTCCACGGTCGCCTTGAATATTGCGGCGGCAAACTACGGTGACGCAGCCGTGGCGGCGATGTCGATTGTCGGCCGCATCTTCTTCCTCGTGCTGGCGATTCTGATCGGTTTCGGACACGGGTTCCAGCCGGTCGTCGGTTACAATTACGGAGCGAAACGCTACGGGCGGGTTCATGAGGCATTCTTCTTCTGCGTCAAGGCTGGAACCGTATTTCTCGCCTGCGCCGGAATCGCCGGCTTTATTTTCGCGCCGGAAATCCTGGGGCTGTTCAGGAAAGAAGACGCTGCGGTTCTGGCAATCGGCACCGCCGCTCTGCGGGCACAGTGCGCAGCCCTGCCGTTTCAGCCGTTGAGCGTATTGTCCAATATGCTGTTCCAGTCCGTCGGAAAACCAGTGCAGGCGACTTTCGTCGCGGCGACACGCCAGGGCATCTACTTCATTCCCCTGATCATCATCCTGCCCTGCTTTTTCGGATTGAGAGGAGTTGAACTCACCCAGTGCATTTCGGATTTCCTCTCTTTCCTGAGCTGTATCCCGCTTCTGATCCTGTTTTTCCGTGATCTGCGCAGGCGCGAAATGCAGGAAGGCTCATGCGAAACGCACTGAAAATCAGATGAACTCCTTGATTCCCGTAGCGATCATCTGCATTGCCGTCGCGGCGATGATGAGTCCGGTAAGCCGGATCAGAGGCCCGATCAGGTGCGTTTTTTCCAATACATTGTTGATCGCCGGAGAAAACATCATGAAAATGAAATTGGTGAAGATCGCCAGCGACAGTGCGCAGGTCGTCGCAAAAATCCCGAATTCTGCGGTGCTTGATATCGCGGCGGCAATGGTTCCCGGCCCCGCAATCAGCGGCGCGGCAAGCGGAACCAGCGAGAGATCCGTAAAGTTCTCCTTCATGGACTGGTGACGTTTCTGCATGAAACGCCCTTCCCGTATGGCGGTCCAGCCGATCAGAAAAACGACAAGCCCGCCGGTGATCCGCAGGGAGTAGAGTTCCACACGGAAGATTTTGCTGAGCACGATCTCGCCGGCTCCGGCAAGCACGACCAGCATCATCAATGCGGCGGCGGAAGATTTCCATGACAGCTCAAAAATCTGTTTCCGCGAAAGATGCGGGTCATAGGTGGAAAGAAACATGACTTTGCTTGCAGGGTTCAGAAGCGCCAATAAATAAAGAGAATTCTCCAAAATCTGGCTGTATTGCATTTTATCTTTTGTTCCGGATCTTTTTATTTTACGTTATTTGAAATATTGATAGTATGGGTCATTCATCTGATCTTCGTGAATGCGTTTCAGTTCCGCCACATCCACGAAACGGCAGGGCATCTGTATGGACCTGCACCTTGTCCGGGGATTTCCGATCATTTCGATCAGGCGTTCCAGCCGCTGTTCCGAAAGAGCGCGGAACGGACGGTAAACCGCTCCCAGAACCCCGTCATAATGCAGATACTCGAAAGGCAGAGTATGCGCATAAATGCAGGCGGGATGATAATCCGGCGAAGCCGCAGCGCGGTATTCCAGAAGATTCTTGAGCACCATGCTCTCCAGCGCGAAAACACCGGGAATCTTATTCCTGACGATTTCCGCGTAAACCGCCTCAAGCGAATGATCGCCGTCGCCGTGAGTGAAACACTCCAGAGCGATTCCATAATGCCGTGCCAGTTTCCGGCGGTAATCGACCTGTCCGTTGAAAATACTGCAAATCATGGCGACCCTCCGGCATCCGTGATTCCGGAATGAGGCGAAAACACCTTGGAGCGCCTCATCGTAATCATACCAGACAGAATTGAACATATTCTGCGTATTGTCCTGAAGCAGAATCGGATAACGGGACTCCCCGAGGCTGCGCGCCAGCCGCGTGCCCGGATCAAGCGAAAGGGTATAAATAACGCCGTCCACCTGACGGTTCAGGATATCTTCCAGTGCGCCGGCTTCTTCCTGAGGATCATAATTCGTGATGGCAATGATGAGACGGTATCCCCGTTTTTTCGCATCCGCCATCAGAGCGTGCGCCACACATCCCTCCATACGGTTGTAAAATGCCCCGAGCACGAGCCCGATCGTATTGGTTCTGCCTGTCCGCAGAGCCCGGGCAGCCTGGCTCGGCTTGTATCCGAGACGCTCCGCGGCATCCCTGACCCGTTTCTGCACATCAAGGCTGACATGGTTGAGATCCCTGCCGCTCAACACACGTGAAACTGCCACAAAACTGCAATCCGCAGCCCGGGCAACATCTTTGATCGTAATCCGTTTATTCATCTTTTTTCCGGGTTGAATCGTATGGAAAACGTTTTCCATAACAATATAAATATTATATCACCTGCCGCGCCAAAAGCAAGGGCGGCAAAAGAGAAAAAAATTATATTTTTGCACAAAGGCAGGAATGCGATACGGTTCCCTCAGCTCTGCAAAAGGATAAAAGGACAGACGAATTGAATTCAGCAGCATTTTTTCTGTCTGCAAGCGCCGAAACCGCCGCCGAGGAAAACATCACCTGCTATAGTATCGCAAATAGTTTTCGCAAGGCGTTGGAAACGGTTTTAACAAATTGTCCGGAGTGTGTGAAAAGTGATTACAAATCGTGGCGGGGAAGAATTGAAAACAGTTTTAACAAACTGGCAGCCGGAATATGAAAAGCAAATGAGACATCCCTGATCATATGAGAAATAAAGTGGTGCCGGTGATCGAATAGACGATCAGGATCAGCCAAGCATAATAGATATCCCGCGCATCATATGTCCACTCCAGCCAGACGCAGACGGCAAGCCCGGAAAGCACGGTCAGAAGAAAGAGAATCAGAAACAAAGGGCGCAGGTTCGTCTTCACAGGACGGGAAACCGCAGGCTGTTTGCGCGGTTTCCCGCCCATAGACTCATCAAAGATTGTTCTCAGATTATTTTTCATGATCGTGTATCCTTGATTAAGGGAATATTTATTATTATGAATAATATAATAATCTATTCTATACAGTTTTGCAAGTTATAAAAAATATTTTTTACAATTTTTTAAAAAAAGTCCGGATTGCTCCGGGCGTGAGGGGAATTACTGTTTGGCGCCGATGCCGGAGGTTCCGGCAGAGACGTCGAGACTGCTGTTGCTGGCTTTGACGACTTTTGCGGCAGCCTCGCCGGTCGACTTGTCCTTGACCGATACATACCAGACCTTGCGGCGGTCGAACCATGCCGACAGGTTCGGGACGGGGCTCTCCGCGTGACCGCCGAGATATCCGCGCCGCCGCCCTGTCTCCGCTCTTCCGTGCTCTTGCCGCCGCACCGCCATGAAAAAACTCCGGAAAATATCCTCAAAAAAAAGAAAAATCGGAAAGACGTCTTCTTGAAAAACAATGCCGGAAATCGTATATTATCAGGTTATGAAGAATTACAATCGGCTAATTGACATAAAAATAAGGAGCGTGATCTGATGATTACGGAACAGCAGGCGTTGGATGACCTGATCGTTACCGCGGCACAAGAAAACAATGATGCGGCGGTAATCAAACTTCTCTCGGAAATAAAAACATGTGATGTGAAACTCTTAAAGGATTCGGCGGCAAATTTCGATTTCCTTTTTGAAGCATGGGACGATACAGTAGCCAAGTTCGATGACAAAGCAGCCGTTTGTCTCTACCTCGCAGAAAATTCAATCCTTGATACGCAGAACTTCCGTACAGCCCTTCACAACGCAGTCAGAAAATTCCTCCCTCCTTATATTTCAAGTCCGGGCATCGCCAAAACAGTCGGGGCAAGAGACCAGTCCGTTCCGGTGCACGATGTCGCGGCACGCATCAAAAAACTCCAGAAACTCAAAACCAACGCGTTTGTCTATCAGATCGATTCCCAGAGCTGGGGCAGAGTCGTCAATGTCGATAAGGTCGTTGCGACCATTGCGGTCAATACCTTCGCCACCGGAGCACAGCTCTCCATTCCGATCGCAAACGCGCTCGCCGGCTGTCTCTTTTTCGAACCGAGCGTCGAAATGACTTCGATCATCGCCACGGAAAAACGCAATCTCAAACCCTCCTCCTTCTATCGCCAGAAACTTGAAAAATACTCTCTCGGCGATCTTTCCGAAACGAAGATGAAAGAAGTGCTTTCCAAAATGTTCATCCCGCAGATTCTTTCGCAGGAAGAATTCGGGAAATGGTGGTCCTCAACGGACGCGCCGACGGCAACAGTTCGCAAACAGCGGGAATTTCAGGACGCAAGAAGCATCCTTGAGCTTTCCACGCTTCTCGCTCCGCTTGAGCCTGCGGCGGTCAAGGTGGATATGGCGGCGGCGCAAAAACTTTCAAAACTGTTCCTGCACCTGAAACCGGTCATGTCTCCCAAAGACCTCGAAATGCTTGCGGAATGCATCGCGTTGCTCGCAAATTCGGCAGATGCGGACACACTCAAAGTCATGTATCAGCCTCTGCGCGGCAAAGTCGCATTCTGGCCGCAGGAAATCAATGACGCCATTCCGCTGAAACAGCTTGAGGTCTGGGGCAGGCTTCCGGTCAAACACTTCACCGGATTCCTGAAAGCCGCAAGCCTCGTTTACAACCGGCTTGAAATCGCAAAACTCGCCACCATGCTTCCGCTCCGCTGCATTTCGATCATCTTCGAAACACTGACTGTGGACGACATCAGCGACGCAGTTTTTGCCGCGAACAATCTCAATTCCGACATTATTCTCGCGATCTGGAAAAACAAGTCCAAATTCCCGAGCGAACTTACCGGTTTCATTACAATGGCGAATATTTCCGCCGCGCTTTCCGTCGAAGGGCTTCCGAAAGAGTGGGCGGCGGCTCAGCGTGAACTCAAGAAATCGCTGTTCGACAAAGCCGAGTTCCAGAAGTTCGTGCTCGCCAACGCCGGTTCCAATATTCCGTCCGTCATCAACGCGATCCAGAGAATGCGCAACATGGCACCCGGCGAATGCCAGAGTCTGCTTGTAAAACTCTCCCGCCATTCCGAAGCGCTCAAGGAGCACATCGAAAGCGGCGAAGGCAAGAAACTTCTTGCGGCACAGGATGCGGAAGCAGGAAAGAAACCGAAAGAAGGCCCGCCGATGACCTCCATCCGCTCCTACAAAGGGCTTGTCGCCGAACTCGACGACATCGTCAAGGTTCAAGTGCCGGAAAACAACAAGGCGATTGAACATGCGCGCGGATTCGGCGACTTCCGTGAAAATGCCGAATACGATGCGGCAAAGGAACGCAGACGTTTCCTGCAGAGACGCCGTTCCGAACTCGAAACTCTCATTGCGACAGTTCAGCCCATCGACTTCCGCGCCATCAAGATCGACCCGGAAAAAGTCTCTTTCGGCACCACTGTCACAGCGGAAACTGCGGATGGCAAAACGACCGACTACCATATCGTCGGAGCGTGGGACGGCGATCCCGACAAGAATCTGGTTTCCTACAAGACAAAATTCGGTGAGGCGCTCCTCGGCGCCAAAGTCGGCGATACGGTACAGCTTCCTCATGGAGACAGCATCAGGATCAAGAAGATCTCCGCTCTTCCGGAAGCCCTCGCCAAAGAGCTTTCACCTGAAGATTGAGTTTGAAGCGGAAGCAGAAAAGCGCTCCGGCACTTTGGAGCCGGAGTCACGCCGGAGAATTCCGGGAGATGCCGGAGAGCGGGTTGTGTACCGTTTCCCTCAAGATCAAGTTACCGCCCCGTCTCTCATTCCTGAACAAACGCAGGTTGTTGTTTTTCTCTGATATTCATCTGCGTCCGACAGGTCCTTACCCTGCGGGACAGGGGCTTTCGCCGTGGCATAACGCTGGTTTTCCAGGTGACGCCGTATTAAGGGAAGCGGAAAAATTTCAGCCGGATTACACCCTGTTCGGCGGCGATCTGATCCGCCACATCTGCTGTTTCGATGCAGGAATCCACTTCCTCAAAGCGCTGCCGGGCAGGCTGAAACTGGCCGTCTACGGCAACTGGGACAAGCGCCGTGTCTCCTGGTTCCCGTTCCGGGTGTTCGAGCGGGAATTGAAGAAAGCCGCCTTTCTGCCGCTGGTCAACGAAGCCGTTGCCATTGATGGAATCCGTTTTTTCGGGCTGGATGACTTCAAATCCGGCTTTCCGTATTATGAAGCACCGGAAGAAAAATCTTTTTTCAACTGTGTTCTCTCCCATAATCCCGATGCGGTCCCGTTTGCCATGACGGAAAACGATTTGCGCGGAACCGATCTCATACTCTGCGGTCACACCCACGGCGGGCAGATCCGCATTCCCGGATACGGCGCAGTATTGACCTCCTCCATTTATGGAAAACATTTTGAATACGGACTTTATGAAAACAGATCATCGCAGACAAAAATGTTCGTAAGCGCAGGACTCGGCATTACATTCATCCCGGTCCGTATCTGCTGTCCGCCGGAAATCGTGAAAATAGAACTGACGGCGCAATGAATTGCTCTGATGCGGAACATGCGGAAGACCGGAGGATTTTGTCTGCGGCGGTCAACATTTGCTCTCGCGCGACCAGCGGTTCACCGCAGGCTCAGGACAGGGACAAAACCCTTGTCCTGAGAAGAATGCCCACGCATTTTCCGTCTCAAAGCCGCCCCCAAGGTCGGGGATTCTTCTTCGCATAAAGTGTAAATCCGGTGAGATAGAGAACAAGTCCCGCGGCAATCGTCAGCATCAGGTAACGGCTGAGTTCCGCATGTCCGTACATGTTCAGCAGGGTATTCGCAAGAACTGCAATCGCCACTACGGCAAAACTTTTATGGATATGCTGCGCGTAACCGCTGTCATAGACAATCGTATGCAGTTTCGCCCCTAAGGGAAAACCGAAGACGCCTCCGAGTGCAACCAACATGGATATCGCGAACACATGCCAGTCAAAGCCGCCGCGCGCAATCAGGTATGTCGCGCCGCCCGTAACTGTTGTGACAAGAACCAGCAGCCGCACGATCCGGCTCGTGTAATATTCCGGAACCTTGAACCCCGAAGTCAGGAGCGGACGGATCAGCAGTCCTCCGCCAACGCCGAGCATGGAGGAAACAATCCCCGTAACCAGTCCCATGACAAATGCAATCCGGCTTTCAGCGGCTGTAATCAACGGCATTTCATCATTGTAACAGGCAGTCCTGCTGCCGAGAGTCTGGCAGATGATGACCGCAATGATCACAATCAGCATCCACTGGAGCCAGCGCGCATCCCCGATCACGGCAATGAGCTGCGCATTGATCGTTTTGCCGAACAGGGAAGTGACCGCAGCCCCGGCTCCGATCGGAAGCGCAAGGGAAAATCCCGGAGCGCCTTTTGTCCATCCGATCTGGGACGCCTGCTTCGAAACCGTCAGAATCGTGGAGGGCACCATCTGAAGCAGCCCGATGCCGACCGCCTGAATCGGATCACATCCGAGAATCAGCATGGTCGGGACAACAATCCATCCGCATCCCACCCCCCAGTAGCCGCCGGACATCATCCCGATGAAGCCGATCACCGGGCCGATGATATAAAATGAGGAATCCATTATCTTTCCTTTTCTTCCAGAATATCCATTGCACACTGTGCAATCAGCCCCGTCCGGCAGAAATCACGCTTGTCGTTTCCGAGTTCGAAACCGAACCGGCGCATGAGGTCAAGCCCGATCACCATGTTGCCATACGGATTGACATGCATGAAGTCGCGCATCAGAAGACGGTAAACCTCCGGCGCATATATCCGCAGACGCTCCCAGCGGGCATAATTGTCGTTGATATGGCATTTCAACTCCGCCGCAGTCTCGCGGATGATCTGCATGTAACGGGGAATCGCCTTTGCATACGCAGGGTCCAGATTTTCCAGATCGCATCCGTAATAGGTCTGGAAAATGACTTCTCCGCCAAGACCGGTCAAACGCCGGGCAAGTTCACGGAGATTGCCGCGGAAAAGTTCCCCGGAAATATTCCTCGGTGGATTGGAGTCATTGCCTCCGCAGGTGATGATCGTCAGATCCGGAGCATAGGGTGCGACATCCCTGCCGAAACGTTCCAGCATCTGGCTGGACGTGTTGCCGCTGATTCCCGTATTGATGAACTGCCCGACGCCTCCGCCGAAAGTATTCTTGAATCCGAGTTCCACATAATCGAACCAGTGCATTCCGGTGTCGAACCGTTCCGTATTGGACGATCCGAATGCGCATACGCGGATTGTTTTTCCCTGTCTGATTTTTTCAAACAGCCTGAGATCCGAAAATTCACTCATTGCATGATTCCTTCTTGCTGAGAACTTCATTGATAAAAGTCATGACGAGAAAATCGCAACTGTCCAGCGCGGCTCCGTGATGATGTCCGGGAAGCGAATAACAGCGGACATGTTTATGCCCGATTGCTTTCAGGCTTGCCGCCAGGAACGCATTCTCCTCCGGACGCGCCGGCATATCAAGCCCGGATTCGCCCGTAACCATCAGAACCGGCGGAAGATCGGCGGCAAGATTTCCCAGCGGAGCATATTCATCAATCAGCGGGTTGTAAGGCCCGTTGTCGCGTCCCAGATCCGCTTTGATGTGAAAATGCGTCGTCATCTGCCCGCTGATCAGCAGGAGCCCTGCAACCTCTCTGTAATGCAATCCGTAAGGTGCAAGAAACTTCGGGTTCATGACCGAGATTGCCGCAAGATATGCACCTGCCGACATCCCGCCGACAAAAATCCTGTTCCGGTCGATGCCGTATTCCTCCGCATGTTCAAAGCACCATGCAACGGCACGCGCGGCGTCCTCGATCTGCGCCGGAGCCTTTGCCGCAGGTGAAAGACGGTAGCGAGGCTCCGCCACGGCATATTCGCCGTTATAAATCTGCGTGGGGCACTCTCTCTCGCCTCCGGTCATTCCGCCGCCGTGAAAAAATATGACCAGCGGAACATCTTTCCGGTCTTTCGGCACCGTCAGGTAAAGCGTCCGGTCCCCGTCGGAACCGTCCGCATACGGATGAATCCGGAACGGTTGATAGCATTCCTTGTTCGGGACGGTGAAATCACGCCATGAACTTCTCACTTTTTTACTCCTGAAAAAATCTTTTCCGGTTATTTTTTATATTCAAATTTGCATAATTTGCGATTCGGATTATTGTATACAGTATACTTTAAAATACGATTTGTCAAACCATTTTCCATATTTTCGGGAGGATTTGCCGATGCTGAAAAAAATATCATTGTCCGAACAGGCATACAACAAACTGGTGAAGAAGATTATTTCCGGCAAATATCCCGCGGGAACGCGCCTGACGGAGGAGATGCTCTGCGCGGAATTCGGAATCAGCCGCACCCCGGTCCGGGACGCAATCTCAAAACTGATGGGGGAAGGACTCGTCCAGCCTCTGCCGAAACGGGGATGCCGGGTCTGCGATCTTGATTCGCAGGCGGTTCGTGAACTGTTCGAATGCCGGAGCCGTCTGGAGCAGATCGCGCTGGAGAGCTCCATTCTCCGGATTCCTGAGAAAAAACTGACGGAACTGAAGCTCCTCCTCCGTAAAAAAGGAACGCTGGAGGAAATGCGCAAAAACTCTCTGGACGCCGATGCAAAACTTCATGCGCTGATCTCGGAATACTGTGCCAACCGTTATGTGAAATCAATCCTCCGGCAGTTGTTCACGCAGACACTGCCTTACCGCAACTACCGCAATTATGATGAAAAACAGTCCGCTCTTTCCAGAGAACGCCTGAAACTTGTCGATGCGGTCCTCGAACGGGATTACGGAAAGGCCGCCTCGCTCCTTGATGCGCATATCATGAACGGATGCCCCTGATATTTTCTTTCCCATGCCGAAAGGACTCCTTGACTTTTCCTGTCCGGAAAATATATTGCTCTTCAAAGGAGTTTTTTCATGCAGGTGTATCTGGAATATTTTTCACTGCCGTCGGAAGACACGGAATTCAGTTTTTTCACTTCCCAACGCGCACAGATGACCTGTTACACGACACGGTATCCGTTCGGACTGTTCAAAGGGCGTGTTCCCGCATTGTCTTTCTCTCCCGTTACGATTCTGTATGGAGGAAACGGCAGCGGCAAGACTACGATCCTGAATGCAATCGCGCAGAAGTTGAAGCTTGCAAGAAATGCCCCGTTCAATCACTCCGCCTTTTTCGATCAGTTTGTCGAATACTGCACCGCCGCTTTTGCGGAAGACGAATGCGGCGACACCATCGCGCCTCCTTCGGGAAGCAGGTTCATTGCAAGCGATGATGTGTTTCAGATGATACTAAAGCGACGCAGGAAAAATGAAGGTATCGACCGTGAACGGGAAATGGAAATCAAGGATTACTGGCAGAAAAAGAACGGTTCCTGCCGGATGAATTCACTGGATGAACTGCCGCTTTTTTCGGATTACTGCGACGCCCACCGCAAAACACCTTCCCGTTTCGTCGCAAAGCGCGTGGAAGCCAATGTAAAAACACGTTCAAACGGGGAAAGCGCGTTTCAGTACTTCACGGAAACAATCGGAACCGATTGCCTTTATCTGCTTGATGAACCGGAAAACAGTCTTGCCCCGGCGCGCCAGATAGAACTGGTCCGCTTTCTGGAGCAATCCGTTCTCTGCAATGACCAGTTCATTATCGCGACTCATTCCCCGTTTCTGCTTTCGATCCGCGGAGCACGCATTTACGATCTGGACTCCGATCCCGTTGTTTCCAGAGAATGGCAGGAGCTGGAAAATGCCAGAATCTATTATGAGTTTTTCAAGAGCAAAGCTCCGCTGTTCGAAGCATCCTTGAAGTAGCTCCGTTTCCCGCTTGTTTTTACTTCCCTTTGGCTTTCTGCCAGAGAGCCTCAAGTTCACCGATATTGCAGTCCTCGAACTTCTTTCCCTGTGCCGCAAGCTCTTTTTCCATGAACATGAAACGGGTCTTGAACTTTCTGTTCGCGGCGCCAAGCAGAAGTTCCCCCGACCGGCGTTTGCGGAAACGGGAAAGATTGCTGGCGGCGAAGAAAAGATCGCCGAGTTCTTCATCAATATGCGCATCATCCCCTGACTTCATGGCTTCTCTGAGCTCGTTCAGCTCCTCCTGAATCTTATCGACGATTTCTTCCTGTCTCGACCAGTCGAAGCCGAGCTTTGCAGCTTTCTTCTGGAGTTTCTCCGCCTGAATCAGAGCCGGGCAGTGCATGGGAACCCCGTCCAGAGCCGACGCCTTTTTATCTGGCGCATGGTTCTTTTCCTGCGCCTTGACCTTTTCCCAGAGACCGACGACTTCTTCCGCGTCATTGACTTTCTCATCGGAAAACACATGCGGGTGCCGGTGTTTCATCTTTGCTGCGATATCATGCACGACATCCGTAAAAGTGAACTTGCCGCGCTCCTCCGCCATCACGGAGTGCAGGACAATGTGCATGAGAACGTCGCCGAGCTCCTCGCGCATGTTGGCGTCATCCTTTGCCGCGACGGCGTCCAGAAACTCGCCGCACTCCTCCATAATGAAAGGCATCAGCGATTCATGCGTCTGCTTGCGGTCCCATGGACACCCGTCCGGCGCACGCAGTCTTTTCATGACGCCGACCAGTTCCTGAATATTGGCACATAAAGAATCATCGTTCATTTCATTTTCCTTTCCTGCTCTCAAGTATAAATAACAGTGACGCCGTCAAGTCCCGGCGCATTGATGTCCTCTCCGAAAACATAATCCCGGACCATCGGCAGGCGATGCGCCTGAAGCGCGCTCCGGACGGCATTCCTGAGAACGCCGGTTCCATGTCCGTGGATCACCAGAATGCTGCGTCCGGGATTGGCTGCAATCGTGCTTTCCACTTTCCGCATGGCCTCCCCGGAAAACATGCCGTGCAGGTCAAGCCGGACATCATAAAAAGTTCTGGGACCATGAGCATCCCATTTTTTGAGTCTGTGTCTAGCCATCGAAAATCTCCGTAAACTGTAACTTTAGTATCAAAAGGCGATTTATTCAATCCAGGAACGGCAAGATTTTCCCTGAAAAATGAAAAAAATCGGAGTTTTTTTCAGAATCCGGCTTGAAATATCGAAATAATGGCATACATTAAGGGCATCATGAGAGATGCGGAGGCGTAGCTCAATTGGTTAGAGTGCCACCCTGTCACGGTGGATGTTGCGGGTTCGAGTCCCGTCGCTTCCGCCATATTTTTCAAGTTACGGAAAATATGGCTTTTTTTTATTTCATAATATTCCTGCATTTTGTTTCTTCCTCATTTGATTTATCGCTATCATATCTTTTTCGTATTTATTTTTCTGAAAAAATCGGGCAAATACGGATAAATTAGTAGACTTTGCGTATTCTCTTTTTTGTTTTTCCAACTATAATTATAAGCAATAAAAGAAATTTGTAATATAATATTCAACATAGAAGGTAAAAGATGAAAAACAGATTGACTGCACATCCGCTTCAAAAAATCACTGATCTCGTTTTGTTGGAGTCCCCCAAATATAGTATTTCTCACCAGTGTAATAAGAATTTTACCTTGATAGAGCTCCTCATCGTTATTGCCATAATTGCTGTTCTTGCCGGTATGTTGCTACCAGTCTTGAATAAGGCACGTGCCACTGCATGGCAGACAAACTGCCAATCCAATATGAAAAGTATCATAACAACAGCACTATACTATTCCAGTGATTATGCCGATTGGATGCTACCGGCAGATTTTGGTTATGCAAACCAGAGAGGGACCTGGTGGGCACAGATGTTGGTCAACTATAAGCTTCCGGGAAAGCTGTTTGGCTGTTCAGCCAATAAAACCAACCTGACAGCCAATGATGGAAATACAGCATTTTCCCGTCCGGCATGGATTAATACAGAACACTTCTCGCTTCCTGTCCGTAACAGCTTGTGGAATATGAGAATCGGTCATTATAATTATGCCCACTATATGAAATTGGGACATATGAAAAAAACATCAACAAATATCATCGGATTATGCGGGGCCTGGAAGGATGGCTCCAATCCACAAAGCGGATGTTCTCATCCGAAAGCAATGCAAATATCATATACAGAAAAGGATAAATTGACAAGCGTTCATCCGGGTGGCTTTCCCATATCATTTGCCGATGGACATATCGGGATTATAAAATCTCATCATTACAGAGGAGTTTACGGGAATACAGGAGATACGAATAGAAAAATCGACGGTAATGCCGTAATATGGATCAACGATCTTTAATTGTTCAACAAAGGAATAAGAGTATGAAAAAGGAAGTTCTCATTATGACATTATGTTCTTGTGCTTTTGCCACGGGAGTCTTGGCGGCGGATTTGGATTCCGCCATCATCTTTGAAGCAGATTATACGAAAAGCCGAACGGAATTCAATGCTCAAAAAGCGGAAGGAAATCCTACTGGGCGCTTGTTGCACTCTGATAAATATCAAATTGATTTTGAACCTATGGAAGCGATCAACAATGGAGCAATGATCGGCAGAAATTGTGCATCTATCCGCTACAGTGCAGAAAAGAACCTTAATCCGGGAACAGGTTCAATTGAACTGGTTGTGAAAAGTCTTGACTGGGAATGGAATGATGATCAGGTACATATTTTTATGCAGTCATTAAACGGAGGAAAAAACTCTTTCTATTTCTATAAACATTCCGGTGATGGCGTCGGCGCTTATTTTTCAAATGGGGAAAAACGTATTTTCCCGCGCAGAATGCCCCGGAACTGGAAAAAAGATGAAAAACATCACCTTCTGGTCACTTATGACAGACAGATGGTCCGTCTTTATTTTGATGGTATGCTGACTCGGGAAGTTACGACGCCAACTGAAATTTCTTTTGGTAAATATTTTGAAATCGGCGGCTCATCAAAAAGTTGGGGACGCAGCGGACAGAGCGTCATTTCACATGTTGTCTGCTATAATCGTCCCTTGACTGCCGAGGAAGTGGCAAAACTTGCCAAAACGCGACTGCCGGATTTGAAATTGGGGCCACTCCCCAAGACGACAGCACGCAGAAATCTGTCATCCTCGCCGTTTTTTCAATCCCGACCCCAGGAAGCAATGGAAGCACTCTCCCCTGATTTTGTCCCCTTTCCATGGAATCCGATCAAAGTTGAGTTACCTTATATTTCCATCTGGAATCGTACATACGACCTTTCAGGAACAGGAGTTTTCCAGTCTGTAACAAGTGCCGGCCGTGAGTTGCTGAAAAGACCTGTTATCTTCGAGACAGACTCAAAAGAACTGGCGCTTTCCCCTCCAAAGCTGAAGACTACGGCTAAAGGACGTGTTGAAATTACAAGAGAAGTACAGGAAGGAACACATAAAATTGGAGAACTCCTCTACCGTTTTGAATATGATGGTGCCGTTTTTCTTTCCATGCAGCTGGATGCAGGGATTTCCCTTAATTCACTTTTGTTGAAACTGCCTTTGAAAGAGAACATAGCCAGGATGATCCACTACACAGGAACAGTGTCGGAATCATTGCGTTCCGCAGTCTCTCCCGACATCTCCTACTCCAGAACTCTTCCGGAAAACAAAGGCATTGTCTGGTGCGGCGGACTCCATACAACGATTTGGCTGGGGGACAATCGCGGCGGACTGCAATTCTTTACCGGTTCCGACCAAGGATTCTTCCCCAAGGATCGTAAAGATTACTTTACAGTCAGCAGGAATGATCAAGAAGAAGTCACGTTATCAGTGAATTACCTGACCTCTCCTTTTCCAAAGACAAATATTTCTGAGAACAAATATGATTTCGGCATTATTGCCACTCCGGTTCGCCCGATGCCTCGACGCTGGCGTGAATTCCGCTTATCAGCACAATACAATAATCTCAAAGGCATAGAACGCGGTAATCTGCTTATTTACTGGCCGGATGAGTGGGTGGAACTGGAACTTGATCCAGACCCGGTGCGTGGCCGCAATAAAGCATACATCTCGACAAAGATCAAAACCGACCGTAAAAACAACAGAAAAATCGTTCCCTATTATGACAAAAAACTGTTTCCCCGCTCCAATACCCAAGTAGTCAATCCGGATCTGGAGGAAATTCTGGAACAGTGGGGTATGATTCCGCAACGTCAATCCGGTGGTTCCAGCAGAGACGCATTCAGGGTTGCAACGACATCTCAATGGAGTGACTATCTTGTATGGTGTCTGAAAAATTTCGATGTTCTCTATGGCAAAGTTGATGGTTTTTACATGGATGAAATGGAGCTGGCTCCAAATGTCAATATGAAATCGGGAGGCGGCTATACAGCCTATGACGGAAAAATCCGTCCCACTTATTCTCTTGCCGCAGATCGTGAACTCTATAAGCGCATGAATTACATCGCTGCACACGGTGATGCAACCGCAGAAACCTTTAACATCGCTCATTGTTCCGGCACGCATATGATGCCGCTAATGAGTCATTTCCCATTTTTTCTTGTAGCCGAACACCTTTTTTCCGGTTACTTTACGATACAGACCAACTTTCTCCCTCCACCGGAAGACAAGCTTTATTATTACAGCTATGCACTACCGATGGACAGGGTACGTGCGGAATTCTATCATGGTCAATGGGGCTCCGCAATTGCATGGCTGCCATGCCTCAAAAACCAACGGGATATCATGGAAAAAGTCGAGCCTACCCGGGACATGCTGTCCAGGATTATGCATGCAGATGTCCTGTTCTGGCCACTCTGGTGCAATCAGCAGGAAATCTATAAGATTTGGAAAATCCGGGAGGATTTTCGCATCGGCGATGATGATGTCGAATTCATTCCTTACTGGGAAAACACCGAAATGACAACAGTAAACTCCGAATGCGCCATAAGTTATTACAAAGCTGGAGATGGACGTTATCTGGTAATCGTCAGCAACCTTGCACGCAAAAATCGCAATATCCAGTTACAGTTTGCACCGGAACTGAAGATAACGCAAATCCAATGTGCAGAAACCGATCAACCAATCATTATGAAAGACTCAAAGATCACAGTCACAATTCCCCGCAATGACTATCGCGTGCTTTTACTCAATTATAAAAACAGATAGGTTCAACTATGTTCCCATTGAAAGATATCGGAGGTTTTAAAATTTTCCTCCCACGCCAGGAGGATATTGAAAACGGGATGAAAAAAGTCACATGGGCGCAAAAAGCAAATCAAGACTTTCTTGCGGACTACCATATGCCCGAGAGGCTCCCGATGCAGATCACAGGAACGTTTATCTACGCTCATGCACCTGATTATCATGGCAGACCAATGCTGGATGCAAATACAGATGACTGGCTGTGTCTCTTCAATCATTTCAAAACTCTTGGCATGGATACTCTTTGCTTTCAGGCAGCACTCTGGAATGAATTGAATGAATGTTATTATACAAGCGCATATTTCCGAGATATGCTCCAGTTTCATGTTCTGGAACCAATGATCCAGGCAGCAGAAATGGCAAATATGTCACTCTATTTGGGCGGCTATGGTTCAGTTTCAGGATGGAGCAACTCCACCGATCCCGCGACATGGAAGCAGGAAATGAAGAGACACCGGATCTGCTTTCAGGAAATATCACATCTCGGCAGAATTGACGGTTTTTATTTTCCATGTGAAACAGCCTATTTGGGAAAACGCAATCCGAAACAGGAAGAAAAAATGCATTTTCTTTACAAAGAATTTGTTTCAATGGTCAAGGAAGAAAATTCATCCCGTAAAGTCATCTGCTCCCCTGGCACTAAATATTTTCCGGGAAAAGAAGACGAGTTTGCCGAAAGCTGGATGGCAATTCTGGAAGGAGTGGGAATGGACATTCTCATGCCGCAGGATTCTGTCGGAACTTGTTCCTGTCCTCTAATATACAGTAAAAAACTTTGGGAAAAGTGGCATGGAATCAGCATACAAGTAGGTTGCCGCTTGTGGGGAAACATTGAGTTGTTTGAGAGAAAAAGCTTTACAGAAGAAATCAATCTTATTCCAGCCTCGCCCAAACGAGTTGCAGCACAAATCACCAATATTGCCCCTTTTGTAGAAAAACTCTGCTGTTGGGAAGCTGGCTATTTCGCATCCGATAAAGCGGGTGTAAAAGGCATTCGCTTGAAAAGTTTCCTAGAAAAATCTAAGATGAACACAGAAAAATAAACAACAATATCAGAAAGTAAGTCTATCATGAAAAAAACTCTAACTGCCGCCCAGATCGGATGCGGCAAATTCGCCCGGAGCCAGGATTTTCCGAATATGGCAAAACATCCGGATGTCACATTGAAATGGGCGTGTGACGTGAACCCGGACAATGCAAAAACTGCGGCGGAACAGTTTCACGTCCCCGAAACGACAACCGATTTCATGGAGGTCGTCAACGATCCCGAAGTGGACATGATCAAGATTGCCACGACACATGAAGCGCATCTGCCCATCATTGAAGCGGCGGCAAAGGCGGGAAAGCATATCTTTTGTGAAAAGCCGATGGCAATGCATGACAAAGAGGCTTATCTCATCATGAAAGCCGTCCGCCGGAGCGGCATTAAACTTTGCGTCGATCTCAACCGCAGGATGTCGCCCGCAATGCAGGCGCTGCGCAGGAAATGGCTCGATCATGCGGAAAATCCCATACACAATCCGTGGCGTTATATTGAAAAACAGCGAGAACCGCTTCCGGAGGAGAATCTCCCGCACCTGCTGATCCGGATTCAGGACGAAAGTTCATCCTACGGCATGGGGCATCTGGATCCGCTTTCGGGCGGCGGAGAGATCATCGGGGAAAGCGTTCACTGGCTGGACCTCGCCTGCTGGTTCTTTGCACCTCAACTGCCCTGCGAAATCACGGCATGGGGCTCCTCGCGCCTGTCGCACGGAATTCATCTGCGTTTTGACGGAGGAGCAAATATGACCCTCGACTTCTCCTGCTCCGGAACCTTTGATTTTCCGAAAGAGCTCTATGAAGTCACGCACAATGCGGCACTGTTCCGTTCCCTTTTCTTTGTGGAAAACAATTATTACGGCATGCCGCAGAACGCGCCGGAATATTTCCCGATGCAGTATGATCCCTTTGCAGGAAAAGCAGAAGGATTTGCAGCTTACCAGGAAAAATACAGACAGCATGTCGGCAGCTCCGGCAACAGCAAAAAACTGGAAAATACCTGTCCATTCCTCGTGGACAAAGGACATTATGCCATGCTGGATGCGTTTGTGAAGTCAATTCAGAACGACACTCCGTCCCCGTGTGATGAACTCGCCGGATTCCGTGCAACTTATCTGGCGCAGAAGGCGATTGAGGCGTTGGAATTGAAACGGGCGCTGCCTGTCCCGATTGAAAAGATAACTCCCTGCATCAACCGAATATAACAGTCAACCGGTGTTCCGGCACGGGTTCACTTCCTGCCGGAACGCACATGATGCAGAAAGCGCCCGCACCGTCTTCTCAGCCGGGCGGAAATTGCAGGGTCCATTGCCACACCGCAGGTAATCAGGAAAATACCGAGTATCTGAAATGCGGAAAGAGGCTCCGAAAGCATGAAGTGCGCCATGACAACCGCTGAAACGGGGATCAGATACTGTGAAATGTTCTGTATCGGCAAAGCCAACACGCCGGATGCCTGATTCCACGCCCAGAATGCGCCGATCGTCGGAAAGAGAATCATCCAGACAAGGAGCCACCATCCTTCGGAGTTCCGCGGCAGGGAAAGCATCTGCCCGTCCAGCAGAGAATAAATCCCGACAGCCGCAGTGCACGACAGCAGGGTCCAGCCCGTATAGACAAGACTCGGCACACGCCTGACAGTCCCGCGTCCCCACAAAACATACAGCGCCCAGCTTCCCGCGGAACCGAGAATCAGAAGGTCCGACCAGTGAAGCTGAGAAAGCCGGAGCCCATCCGGCGTAACGACACGGATGACAAACAGGCATCCGCTCAAACTGATCATCATGCCGATCAACTGAAGCATCCGGATCTTCTGTCCGATGAACACGCTGCCCAGCATGATCATGACCGGAATCACGGCATCCACCATCGCCGCATCCATCGCGGAATTGAAACGTTCACACCACAACAGCATCAGGCTGACCAGAGACATTACCGCCCCCTGCCCCAGCATCGGAAGCCAGTCCGACCGCCGGATCGCAAAGAAACGCCTCCAGCCGAGAGTCGTCATTCCGGCACAAAACATGATCAGAGCCGCGGCAAGATACCGCCAGAATGTCACGGAAGATGGCGTCAAATGAGTCTGAGTCATCATCAGACGTGCAATAATGTAGTTGGCAGCCCAGCAAAGGCAACTCACGATGAGCCAGAAGAATGCGGCGGCAAGCCGGGTATTTCCTGTCATGACAAAATCCCTCCCTCAGAATAAAACGGTTAAATCAGGGGGATGAATCCATTATACCACATGAACAGCAAAAGTCAAGCGGGAAATCAGCGGTATTGAAGATCAACAGCATGATCCACAGTTTCTCCGATGCCTCGCAATTTCTCCATTGCACCCTTGAAAAAAGACTGAAAGATGCTACCTTAAAGAAGTTTAGTCTTTTATTTCATACAACACAAAACAATAAAGGAAGAACAAAAATGTTCAAAAAATCAATGTTGGTCGCTCTCGCCGGAGTCCTCATGCTTCAACTCACAGCGTGTGGAACACTCTTCTATGGTGAACGCAAAGGAAAGCCGGCTTCATCCCAGATTGATCCGGCTGTTCTGGTCCTCGACTGCTGCGGTCTTCTCTTCGGAATCATCCCCGGAGTCGTGGCTATCGTGATCGACTACAGCAACAAGACCATCTATTATACAAAGGCGGAAGTCAAAGCGATGAACAGTGCTTCCATTGACTCCATTGACCGCTCCAGAATGGTCGCAGTCAAAATGGATGAAATGAGCAATGAAGCCATCGAACAGGCTCTCAGCCGGCAGCTCGGCCAGCAGGTTAAACTTGCCGACCTTCAGGTCGTTGCCGCTCAATAACAGTTTTGCAACTGTTTTCAAAGACTGGATCGGAATTCTTTCGATCCAGTCTTTTTTTTATGCCCGTAAGAACATATTTTCCAGCAGGTTCCTGCTTGCAGCGGCATATTGAAAAACAAAAAAACCCCGCCATGTTTCCATGACAGGGTCTGAAATGATCTGAGAAATCAGATTATGCCTTGGCCTCTTCAGCAGGAACTTCCGCTTTCGCTTCTGCAGCAGGAGCTTCCGGCTTCGCTTCGACCGGAGCGGCGGCTTTCTTCCTGGAAGCGGGAGCACCGGCTTCGACAAACTGGAGAATACATGCATCCGCGGCATCGCCTACACGTTTTCCGGTGCGGATGATTCTGGTGTAACCGCCGTTTCTCTCGGCAAAACGCGTGGCAAGATCACCAAAAAGCTTCGTAATGACAGCTTTCTTGGTCTGCGCCTTGTCAGAAGGCGTATTGTCTTTGATTCTGGCAATTGCAAGACGGCGATTGTGCTCTCCGCCTTTTTTTCCGTATGTGATGAGTCTGTCTACGAGTCTGCGGACCTCTTTCGCACGGTTCACAGTCGTTTCGATCTGATCATGTTCGATCAGGCTGCATGCCATATTGACAAGCAAAGCCTTTCTATGGCCGGAGTTACGGCCGAGTTTCGCTATTTTTCTAAGATGACGCATAGCAATTACGCCTCCTCTTTCTTAACGGCCTTCGCCCGGTCGGCTTCGGCCTGAATTGCATTACTGAGTTCTTCACTGAAAGTCATGCCGAGAGACAGATTGTTCTCTGACAGCTTTTCCTTGATTTCGTCAAGGGACTTCTTACCGAAGTTGCGGAACTTGAGCATACGGGATTCCGTCTTCATGCAGAGCTCGCCGAGCAGCTTGATATTTGCATTGTTCAAGCAGTTCATAGCTCTGACGGAGAGATCCAGCACTTCGACATCCTGAGAAAGAATGCGGAACAGCTTCTGCTCCTCCTCGCTGATCGCCGCGAGGGCATCATCTTCCGTCATCTGGCTTCCGAGGAAGGGACGGAGGTGATCTTTAAGAATCTTTGCCGCCTTCTCAAGAGCGTCCTTCGGAGAGATTCTGCCGTCGGTGTAAATCTCAAGAGCAAGGCTGTCCATTTCCGTCTCTTCTCCGACGCGGGCGGCGCCGACCTGATAACGGACATGGGTCACAGGACTGAAAAGGCAATCGACAAGAATCGTTCCATAAGGATGCGTCGGAAGCTTGTTCTTTTCAGCGGGGCACCAGCCCCTGCCTCTGGAGATTTCGATTTCCGCCCGGAAAGGAACGTCCTTGTCAAGCGTGCAGATGATCTGGTCAGGGTTGAGAACCTCAACGGTTCCATCGGTGATGATATCACCGGCGGTAACAGGGCCTGCAACACTTTTCTTGATCTCAAGAGTCTTCGGCGGATCTGTGTGAAGATTAAGTTTGACCTTTTTCAGGTTCAGGATGATCTCCGTAATATCCTCGGCGACATTCGGCAGAGTCGTAAACTCATGGGAAACGCCTTCGATTCTTACGGCAGAGATAGCAGAACCCTCAAGAGATGAAAGCAAGACCCTGCGAAGGGAATTGCCTATCGTATGTCCAAAACCGCTCTGAAAGGGAGCTGCAATGAACTTGGCATAAGTGTCTGTAGCAGTATGTTCCTCCATCACAAGGGATTGAGGCATCGGAAATCCGGATACAGCAGCCATCTTGTATAATCCTCCAAGTATTTTCGGGTTAAAAGTCCGGGGTTAATCACACCGGGTGCGGCTTGCTGCCGCGCCCGGGATACATCACATCAGACACGGCGTCTTTTCGGAGGTCTGCATCCGTTGTGCGGAACAGGAGTGATGTCCTTGATCGCATTGATTTCCATACCGATGGAAGCAATGCCTCTGACAGCAGATTCTCTTCCGGCGCCCGGTCCGTTGATCCGGACTTCCACTTCCTTCATACCGAGAGCCTCGGCCTTTTTCGCGGCATCCGCAGCTACGACCTGAGCGGCATAAGCCGTGCTTTTTCTCGAGCCTTTGAATCCGTTTTTGCCGGAGGTGGACCAGCAGAGCACATTGCCGTGCAGGTCGGTGAAGGTTACTTTTGTATTATTGAATGTAGCCAGAATAAAAGCGATTCCGGACGGGACGTAACGTCCGCCTTTCTTGCGCTTGACATCCGCGGCAGGAGCCTTGGCGGTCTCTGCGGCGGCGGCAGCTTCCACGTTTTCAGCGACGACGGGAGCTGTTTCCTTTTTTTCGTCAGCCATGGTATTTACAAAGCCTTTCGGTTGATTGTGTTGATTGATAACAGATTATGCCGCCAGCTTATTTCTTGCCTGCGGGAGCGGCGGGAGCAGGACTGCCGCTCTTCTCGATCTTTCTCTGTGTTTTGTCACGGATGGCGCCGACTGTAACCTTCTTGCCTTTTCTTGTACGGGCATTGGTACGGGTGCGCTGACCATGGCAGGGCAGATTCTTGCGGTGGCGTGTTCCGCGATAGCAGTTGATCGCCTGAAGGCGTCTGATATCCTGAGCGAGAGAACGTCTGAGATCGCCTTCGACAACGAACTCATTCTGAAGCATCGTCGTGATGGTGGCGATATTCTCGTCTGTTATCTGGTTGGCTTTGGTGCCAGGCTTGATTTTGGCGCGTTTCACAAGTTCCGCTGCAACAGCGGGTCCGATTCCGTAGATGTACCGGAGGGCGTATTCGATGCGCTTGTTCCCCGGGATGTCAACTCCTATGATTCTAGGCATGTCTCTTGGGTTCTCCGATTTAACCTTGTTTCTGTTTATGACGCGGATTGCGTGAACATACAACGCGAACCGTGCCTTTGCGTTTGATTATCTGGCAGGATTCGCACCTGCGTTTGATGGACGCCCTAACTTTCATAAGTGCAGCCTCAAATTTAAAATTTTTATTCCATTACTTACTGGTTCCGCTCCTGTTCAAGGAGCACATCACGCGTACGAGTTTTGGAATGCAGCCAAGACGCGACTCTCGACTAAACACGCACGAAGCAATAACTATAACACCTTTTTCCGGCTTTGCAAGCGGCCTTTCCGTAAAAAAATATTTTTTTATTTATTTTTTACAGAAAAATCCCGATATCTTTCGATGAAGTCCACAATCGGCTGGGGATTCTCAAGACAGTGCGGATGATGGTCGGATTCCGGCTTGCGGATCACCTCGACGATTCCGCCGAGTTCTTTCAGGCGTTTCACCGCAATCTCGCCGTTTTCTCCGGCGGTCACGACCGTATCTTTCATCGCGGTCACATGAAGCACCGGTATTTTCGCCTTCGCGATCACATCCAGATGATCCAGCGGATTATCCTTGTAATCCAAAGCCTCCTGTTCAGAAGCAAAACCGTAAGCTTTCATGCATCTCTGCCATTCGTCTTCATAGCGACGGACTTTCCCCTGCCCTCCCGGCCAGCTTTTGAAGTCACAGACCGCATTGTCAAGATAGAGGCAGGCGACCTTTTCCGGATATTTCTCAGCCCAGTTGTAAGTAATCAAACCGCCGCGGCTGTATCCGGCAATCACCGCCCCTTTATGGTAACCTTTGGAAACCATGAAATCGTAAAAGCGATTCAGGCGGCGCACCGCTTCGGGAGAACCATACAACTCCACGACATCCGTGGACGTCACGCACCACCCGCGTTCCAGCAAAGCCAGGTCGGCAAAAGGAAACGCGCCGAAAAAGCGCGCCCGATGATACCACGGACGCCCCGCAGCTTCCGGCACATTCGGCTTCACGAGGATGCAGTCCACGCCGTCAAGTTTGAAATCATAACGCGCATAGCCGTTCCAGTCGCTGCACGTCCCCGGAAAATCTGTAATGAAATTCTGTGACATTGTATTTTCCTTAATATATTATACAGAAAAATGCCGTGACCTCCACGGGCTTCCGGCAGAAAAACCTTTTTCATAATATGGCATTCCCTGTGCTTTTTTCAAGATCTGATCCGCCCGACCAATCCACGGGCTGCGCAGAAAAATGTAATCACGGGATTCTGCACCCAGTCGTCGGCAGTCAGTTTTCCAGTCGCAGGGTCCAGCAGATAAGTCCCGGAAAGACTCTCTTTTCTTGAACGGACAGTCACAATCAACGTCACGTCCTCTCCCTCATACCTGCCGTTCAGAGTATATGCGACCAGCGTTTCATCCTCCATCGCCCGGTAGACCGTCGCAATGTGGGATGCCACCTCGGCGGGCAGAGGCTCATCCAGAACCAGACTCAAACGCTGAAAACAGTCCGCAATCCGGTCCGGATGCGCCGGATAGAACACAGCGGACTCATAAGTCTGCCCGCACTTGCCGGAAAGATATGCCAGTTGTTCATATGAGTTGTCGGCGCGGTCCGCCAGTTCCTGCACCTCTTCCGCCGGAAGCGAACGCAGATACTTTCCCAGGAGATCCCGGCTTTTCCGCAGGGAGTACGCACACCATGCAAGAATTCCCCCTGCCGCCAGCAGATACAAAATAATTTTCAGAGCAAACCACATGACAGCTATCCCGTTTTTTATTGAAAATGACAATATACAATCACAACAAATATTTTACAAACAGCAAAGAAACTGAATTTATCACTTGAATCCCCGGTAAGGCAAGAGTAAAGTATAAACACTGACCGGAACTCACCTGTATAAGGTTCTTTGCAGAGGAACGCAGCGGAAGCCGGGAAATCCGGAATACATTGCAGATATAAATCAGGAGATTTTGGAAAAATTGAATACGCTGGTTCACCGGAAGTTCCGCTTATGGATTCTTCTCCTCTGCGGTTCCATTCTTTACTTCTTCGCCAACGTCCAGAGAGTCGCCATTCCCGGCTCCATCTTCGATGAACTTCAGAAAAGCCTGAATGTTTCCGCTGCCTATGTCACGAATCTCGGCTCGGCATTCATGTATGTTTACGCACTGAACCAACTGGTCATCGGGCTTCTGGTGGACCGCTTCGGAGGATGCAGAGTCATCGCAACGGGAGCGCTCCTGTTCTGTATCGGTTCCGCGGTATTCCCCTTTTCGGACTCTCTCTTCATGCTCTATTTCAGCAGAGCGATTGTCGGATTCGGAGCCAGCGCCGTCTACCTGAGCCTGGTCAAGGAAACCGCCCGGACTTTTACCAGAAATTTCACGGTAATGCTCGGACTTCTGGTTCTGATCGGCTACACAGGCGGAATTATGGCGAATGCTCCTTTCATTGCCGGAGTGCAGATTGTCGGCTGGCGCATGATGCTGAAGATCATAGCCGCGGCAACCTTTCTGGCTTACCTGATCTTTGTCGGAATCAAATTCACATTGAAAATGCCGGCGATTCAGAATGTTCCTTTCAGTTTCACCCCGTTTCTGGAATTGCTCAAACGCCGCCACAACCGCAGTCTGTTTCTGTTTTCCGGGATCAATTTCGGGCTGTACTATGTACTCCAGACGGTCATCGGCAAGAAATTTCTGGAGGATTTCTGCTTCATGGGAGAAGTCCGCGCGGCATGGATTCTCTCCCTCATGGGAGTGCTCTCTGCGGTGTCCAGTTTCTTCGCCGCCTCTCTGAGCCGTCTCCTCGGCAACCGGCGCAGGGTCTTCGTCCGGACCGCAGGACTGGGCTGTATTCTGTCCTTTCTCGCTCTGCTGCTGGCAATCGGGTTTGACTGCCGCACTCAATGGATCGCCCTGTTCTTCTGCACCTTGACCATTACGGCGAATGTCGCGCCTGTCACGATTTCCCTGCTCCGGGAGACGAATCTCCCGAATGTGGTAGGAGTCTCCGTCAGCTTCATGAATTTCTATGCGTATATTACAGTCGCAATCCTGGGCAGTCTCACCGGAATCCTGATGGATCTCTTCCCGCCTGTGCTCAAGGACAGTGTTCACATTTACGGCAGGAATTCCTATCTTGTCGTTTTCACCTTCCTTTTCCTGCTCTCATGCGTCGTCGTTTACAATTCATTCCGTCTGCGTGAAACAAACGGGGAAAACTGTGCTGAAACCACTCTCTAAAAAAAAGGAGAATACCATGAAACATGAGTTCCAATCTTATTATCTCGACTCGCCTCTGATCTGCGGCAGGGTTTTCGATCTTTTCCTGCCGGAAACCGCCACACAGGATACCGCGTTGTTTTTTGTTCACGGGGGCGGCTGGAATGCCGGAAGCAGAACCGGATTCCACCAGATCATGGAAAAGTACAATGAACTCGGCTATATCTGCGCTTCCACCGACTACCGGCTGCCCGGTCCCGTCAGATTCAGCGACAGCCCCGGCGTCACGGCTTTCGACCAGCTTCAGGACATCCGCGAATCCTACGACCGTTTCGTGTCCCTCCTGAAGACAATGGGCCGTCCGCAGAAGATCGCGGTATTCGGCACCTCGGCAGGCGCGCATCTCGCCTCATTGCTTCTCTGCGCCGCTCCCGGGGAATGCGGCGAACACTGCGAACTCCGGAATGAATGGATCAAACCCTCGTGCGGGTTCCTGCAGTCCACGCCGGTTGTTTTCGAACCCTGGCAGGATATCTTCCCTCATATCTGGCACGCCATGCAGTTTTTTGCCGCAGGATGCATGTATGAGACGGATCCCAAACGTTTTCAGGCGCTTTCTCTGCGCAGATATATTCGCAGGGACAATCCGCCGCTGCTGTTTCTGGAAGCGGAAAACGAGCACATGTTCCCCTCGTCCATGACTCTTAAACTCGTCAGGGAGCACAACAGTCTCGGTATTCCATCACAGTGGAAAGTCTATAAGAACGCGGAACACGGCTTTTTCTATTCGCTTGAGCGTCCGGTTCAGCGTAAAGTCTTTGACGACATACAGCGCTTCATCGCCGGTAAAAGCGTAAATTGATGGCAAATCGGCAGGTTGAAAAAACACTGCGCCAGGAAAGGATAACACTATTCCGGCGCAGGCGCACTGTATTTGCCGTATTTGAAAGTTTCACTGACGCATTACGTTACAAATAAAAAAGTGAAATTTTTTCGTTTTTTGATTTGTAATCCACAATAAACGCATTACCTTAATGTTCAGACAATAAAAGGAACCCATTTTTCTGAGGCTTATTTGATTTCTATCCGCATATCTCGTATTACTGACACGCCTGCTGTTCCTTCGCGGTCATCATTTCTGTTCTTAAAGCCTGTGGTCGGCTATAAGATAACTCCACCCGTTGATTCCGGCAAGTTCAGTCACACCCTTCCTGACCCGGCTCTTTCCAACAGTGGCGATTTGTTAAAAGAAAATTTGAAGGGTCAGCAGCAGGACATTTTTATGTCCGGAAAAGGTATCCAACATGAATATCTATGTCGGTAACATGCCGTACGCAATGTCAGCAGATGAACTCAAAGCAGCTTTCGCGGCTTACGGAAACGTGACTAGCGTCCGTCTTGTAACTGATCGCGAGACCGGCCGTGCCAAAGGTTTCGGTTTCGTCGAAATGCCCGAAGCAGGCGAGGCCAACGCTGCGATCGAAGGTCTCAACGGCACAATGCAGGGCGGCCGTGCACTTGTTGTGAATGAAGCCCGTCCCCGTGAGGACAGACCTCGCGGCGAGAGACGTGGCGGTTTCGGCGGAGGCCCCCGCGGTGAAAGACGCGGCGGTTTCGGCGGTCCCCGCGGTGAAAGACGCGGCGGCTTCGGCGGTCCCCGCGAGGAGAATTTCTAAGTCCTGAAATTCGTACATCAAAAGCGGCGGTCTCTCCGGAGCCCGCCGCTTTTTCATTTTCATGTTCATTTATCTTCCGGAATCCCGGCTCCGGAATTCCGGAGCACAATATCATTTGCCGGTTTTTTCCGGTGAATCCGCCGGTTCAAGCACACAAATGAAGCGATCAATCCAGACGAAACCGGGATTGGAAGCCGGTACGACCGGCGCAAGATAGATCGTCTGATTTTTTGTGAAATCAAAAGTTCCCGCATCCACCAGATGATAATCTTTTTCCTTTATTTGTG
>ERZ1673738.1790-NODE-1790-length-30557-cov-31.634155_pt1 | contig 30557 bp, 30 predicted proteins | sample MGYA00580198_ERZ1673738 | MGnify/ENA primary metagenome ERZ1673738 (study PRJEB41218, sample SAMN15661784) | gut metagenome | host: Homo sapiens | place: Canada: London | collected 2015-08-20/2019-03-30 | study: EMG produced TPA metagenomics assembly of...
GTAGTTTATTAAAAACATACTATATAGGAGCTTTATTGTCAAGAGTTTATATGTCATAATAGGGAAATTCCGTTTTTTTCAATTCTCCAAACTGGAATTGTCTTACTTCTTGTCATTGAAGTAGATGATAAAAGCACCCATTACTGCAATAGCAATGAGCAATCCAAACTCAACCCAATTACCTAAAAGTTCAAGTCCTACGACCATACCTAAATAACCAACAATCAATGTAACGATTGCTGCCAAAATCGCTTTACCCATATAATCACACTCCTTTGTCAAATTCCGATTTATCAAATTGAACAGGGATGTTCAGTTCCGCTCAAACCCAAGGTAGCGGGTGCCCTGAAAACTCAGCTTTCCAATGTCGCCCTCCACAAGCATTCCGTAGTCCGAACCACTTACGGTAAGTTCCATGCGGTCGCCGCTTTCCACCTGAAAGGTCACATAATAGGTCGTGAACGTATGCATCATCGTATTGTCCGTATGGTGGCGAGAAACTTCCGTGCGCTTTGCCACCACCGTTGCCGGAACGGTCAGCCGCGGCGAATGGTTGTTTTTATTCCATGTGCTGATATTTCCGATGATGGTGTATAGGATCATGCCCAAAACCACAAGGAACAGGATGGGAAACAGAATGCTGAACAGCATATCAATTCCAGCGTAAAACATCTTATTCCTCCAAAATTTCTTCCAGCAGGTCCTTTACATCGTCCAGAAAAGATTCTTCTCCGAGGGTGTTCACCTTGAAGAACACCGCTTGACTGCCTCCTGCGGTGATGGCAGACAGCCGGATCGGACTGTCTCCATTCTGGAACATGGTCAGTGTCAGACTCAGGCGGTTGCCGCCCATCATGCTGTACCGTTCAAATACACGGACACTGCACCGGGCATCGCCCTCTTTGAAATCACTGCCTGCCTCTAAATCTGCCGACCAACTGCTGTCCGGGATTTCATTTTCCAGCTTCCGAAGCAGTTTGTCAAAATTCTTGTTTCGGATGGTCTTTTCAAAGATTGCCATAATGGTTCCTCCGTTATGCCAACGAAATTCGGTTCCTTTATCTGGAATACGAGCGAAGCTGCCGAAAAATTGCAGAGAAGCTCCTCTCAATAACCGAAAGCCAGTGCGCCGCCATCCACGGCAAAATCCTGTCCGGTGATGTAAGCCGCGCCATCGCCCACCAGAAATTCGGCCATCTTGCCCAAATCGCGGGTGTCACCGTAGGCGTGCAGCGGCATCCGGTTCAGAATTTTCTGCTCCCGGGCTGCGTCCACTACCTGCTCGTTCATTTTGCTGCGGAACCACCCCGGCGCAATGCTGTTGACGGTGATGTTGTCCTGCGCCCACTCCACGGCCAGAGCGCGGGTCATCGCCAGCACAGCGCCCTTGCTGGCACAGTACGGCACCACCTCGCTGAAGCCCAGATGGGCGCTCATGCTGGTGATGTTGATGACGCGGCCCTTGTCCGCACTTTTCTTCAGATAGGGGTAACAAATCACACTCATCTGGAACAGGTATTTGACATTCACATTCATGATATTGTCAAACTGCTCCATGGGAAAGTCCTCGGCCCGGCATTTATAGCTGACGCCTGCGTTGTTTACCAGAAAATCCAGACAGCCGTTATGCTTTGCGGCCAGCTCCGCCACCAGTGTTTTCATAGCTTCTGCATTGCCGATGTCACCCCGCAGATGGACAACGCCCGGTGCACTTTCGCCTACACCCTCTTTGGGCTTGCCGGTGCGGCTGATGACATAAACTGTCGCGCCGGCCTGAGCCAGCACATTTGCGATCTGGAAACCGATCCCGCTGCTACCGCCGGTGACGATACCGGTCTTTCCCTTCAAACCTGCCATAAAAAGCACCTCTCATCTTTTATCTGCGACCTGAAAGCTGTCAGCTTCAGTATATCATACCTTTGCAGGATGCGAAAGCTCTTATGTACGCCGCCCGCAGGCGGCAAAAATCAGTTCATTGGAAATTCCAGTCCTGCAAACTCGGCATCCGTCAGCCGTTTCAGCTTTTCAATGACCTGCTCTGACAGTTCCCGCAAAGCAGTTTCATCCGGCATCAGGTAGCACTGCATCAGCCGCAGCTCCCGCACCAGCCCCTGCCGGGTGCCGGTATTGTAGAGCATCATCAGCATCAGCTCATCATGGTTAAATTGCATGGTCATTCCTCCCCTTCCGGCACTTTGTGGGATTGCATTCCGGCATATCGCATTTCGCCTTGAGTTGGCTCAGCTATGTATGACTATCGTTATTTTTCTTTCCAAAGATGGCCTGCCATGCTACAATAGCCGCATCTACGGCCACCGGACAACAGGAAAGGAGTATCTCATGGCCAAAACTGCTGACACCATTGCCATCTATTCCCGCAAATCCCGCTATACCGGCAAGGGCGAAAGTATCGGAAATCAGATCGACCTCTGCCGCGAATATATCCGCACCCACTACGGCGATGCCGCCGCGGAACATGCCGTTGTCTTTGAGGACGAGGGCTTTTCCGGCGGCAACCTGAACCGCCCGGACTTCAAAAAGATGATGACTGCGGCCAAGGAACGGAAATTCAAGGCCATTGTGGTCTACCGTCTGGACCGTATCAGCCGCAACATCAGCGACTTTTCCAGCCTGATTGAAGAACTGGGACGGGAGACCATTTTTGACGGTGTGCCTGCCCGACGTCAGGAAAAAGGGCAAGCCCTCCTTCATAAATTATAGTAACAATTTATGATGCTTTGGGGAGGGGCTCGCCATGTTTTTATCTCTTTTGCAGTTTTTTGCCACAAAGTTTCTGTTTCTTGCGCTTCATCTGGAAAGCGGCAGCTTTCCCCGCCCGCTCAGCCCGCAGGAGGAGATCAAGACCTTTTCCGCTTTGCGGGAGGGCGACCCGTCCGCCCGGGAAAAGCTCATCCGTCATAACCTGCGCCTCGTGGCCCACATCGCCAAAAAATACTACGCTCTCCCCGGTGAGCAGGACGATTTGATCTCCATCGGCACCATCGGCCTGATGAAGGCCGTGGACACCTTCGACTCCACCCGCCGGGCCAGATTTTCGACTTACGCCAGCCGATGCATTGAGAATGAGCTTCGGATGCACTTCCGGCGGGAGCGGAAAAACGCCCCCACCCTCTCGCTCCAAGAAACGCTGGAAGCCGGAAAAGAGGATTCCGCCCTCACCCTCGCCGATGTGCTGCAGGATGGCTTCTGCATGGAGGAAAGCTGCGAAAGACAGGAGGATGCCCAGCGCCTCCGCCGCCTCATCGAAGGCCTGCCCGCCCGGGAGCGGAAGCTTCTATTATTAAGGTATGGTCTGGCGGGGCAGCCGCCGCTGACCCAGCTGGAAACGGCAAAGCTGCTCCAGATCAGCCGGAGCTATGTTTCCCGCCTTGAGACCCATGCACTGGAGCTTTTGCGGGCCGGTTGGGAGCAGGACTGACTCCCTCTTGCATTCCTCTCTGAACTGTGGTACAATATTGGAGCACACGAACCGTGTGTCTTGTCGGACAGCGCCTGCTGCGTGGTTCGGCATACGGATGTGGGTCCTGTACGATGGAGCCGCAGTGAACCAGGTCAGGTGGGGAACCAAGCAGCCTTAAGCGGCGCGCCCCGTGCGTTTCAGTCAGCCTGCATCCGTATGCCGAGTTACGCAAGGCGGGGGTCAAACCCCGTCAGCGCTGTCCGATTTTTTATTATCGACAGGAGGGGATCGCCGATGTATCGCGCATTATACCGCAAATGGAGACCTCAGCGGTTCGAGGACGTCGTCGCACAGCGCGGCATCGTCACAGCACTGCGCAATCAGGTGGCGTCGGGCCGCGTGGGCCACGCCTACCTCTTTACCGGCGTGCGCGGCACCGGCAAGACCACCTGCGCCAAGATCTTTGCCAAGGCGGTCAACTGCCTCCATCCCAAGGATGGCGACCCCTGCGGCGAGTGCGAGATCTGCAAAGGCATCGACAACGGCAGCATCCTCGATGTGGTGGAAATGGACGCTGCCTCCAACAACGGCGTGGACGACATCCGCGACCTGCGGGACGAGACAGCCTATACCCCCAGCGCCTGCCATTATAAGGTATACATCATCGATGAGGTGCACATGCTGTCCACAGCGGCCTTCAACGCCCTGCTGAAGACGCTGGAAGAGCCGCCTGCCCACGTTATCTTCATCCTCGCCACGACGGAGATCCAGAAGGTCCCGGCCACCATCCTCTCCCGCTGCCAGCGGTACGATTTCACTCGCATCGGGCCGGAGGACATCGCACAGCGGGTCGAGTACATTGCCGGGCAGGAGGGGCTGGAACTGACCACCGACGGCGCAGAGCTGATCTCCCGGCTGGCCGACGGTGCCATGCGCGACGCCCTCTCCATCCTTGATACCTGCGCCGGCGTCACGGCAAAGATCGACGCCGACGTGGTCCGCCGGATGGCTGGCGTCACCGACCGGAGCTACCTGTTCCGCATCTCGGATGCGCTGGAAGCGCAGGACGGCGCGGCTGCTCTGGCCCAGCTGGCCGCGCTACGGCAGCAGTCGGTGGACGTGAAGCGTCTGACCGAAGAGCTGATCGCCCACTACCGCGCTCTGATGCTGGCGGCTCTGCCCGGCGGGCAGAGCCTGCTGTCCGGCGTCTCGCCCGAGGAGGAAGCGCAGTACCTCGAAAAAGGGCCTCAGCTGGGCCAGCGGGAGGCCGTCCGGGCCATCCGCACGCTGGGCAACGCCCTCGAGCACATGACCCGGGGCAGCGACCAGCGCATCGAGCTGGAGCTGGCCCTCTTCACCCTCTCTGAGCCGCCGCAGGCCGCCCCCGCAGCAGCAGTATCCGTGCAGGCTGCGGCTCCTGCCGCACCGGTCGTCCGGCCCTTTGTCTCGGCCCCGGCACAACCCGCGCCGCAGCCCTTTGTGAGTGCACCCGTGGCGCCCCCGCCTGCTGTGCAGGAGCCTCTCCCTGCGCCCGCCGCAGAACCGACGTCTGCACCGGAAGAGCCAGCGGTCTCCCCCGCTTCGGTTCCCGAGGAACCGGCTCCCGCGCCCGCAGAAGAAGAGCTTCCGCCCCCGCCCGACGAGCCGCCGGTGGCAGAGAGCGCTCCCCTGCCGTGGGATGAACCGGCCGCGCCGGTCACAGCACCCCTCCCGGAGGAAACGCCCGCTGAGGCTTCTGCTCCCACAGCACCGGCTCCGGAATACACCGCCGACCCAGCCTTCAGCCGCCCCCGAAAGGTGGCCGCAGAGGGCATCAATCCCTTCGAGCAGTGGAGCGAGGTCGTCAAGCTCTTACAGGAGAAGGACCCTATGCTCCACAGCTACCTGCGCAAGTCGAAGGCTTACTTCGACGGCACCCGGGTGCTCATCGACGGCGGCAAGACCTTCCGGGACTTCATCCGGGTGAACAAGGACAGTCAGCGCCTCATCAAAAAGCTCATCGCGCAGGTGTCGGGCGTCGCGGTGCCCATCGGCCCCTACGAACCCCGCACCGCCGCGAAGCACACCTCCAACGCCGAGCAGTCCCTCCACGCACTGGAAAAGCTGGGCCTTGAGGTGAGCATCGAGGACAGCACGAAAAAGAAGCGATAAAATGGCTTGCCCTCTCAGTCACCTAACGGTGACAGCTCTCCCAAAGGGAGAGCCAAAAGCGAAACCGCAAGGCAAAGCCTCTCCCTTTGGGAGAGGTGGCCGCGAAGCGGACGGAGAGGGCGAGGCCGCTAAAAATAAAACGAACAAACAAGGAGAACACAAACTATGAAAGCAAGAATGCCCGCAGGATTTGGCCGCCCCGATATGAACGCCCTGATGCGTCAGGCTCAGAAGATGCAGGATGACATGAAGGCCAAGCAGGCCGAGCTGGAAGCTGCCGAGTACACCGGCAGCGCCTCCGGCGAGATGGTCACGGTCCGGATGAACGGCAAACACGAGATCCTCGGCATCACCATCAAGCCCGAGGCCGTTGACCCCGACGACATCGAGATGCTGGAAGATCTGGTGGCCGCAGCCGTCAACGCTACCGTCAAGCAGGTGGACGAGACCGCCGAGGCCGAGATGGGCAAGCTGACCGGCGGCCTGAACATCCCCGGCCTCTAAGCGGGAGGGATACGCATGGGTTACACCGCAGCGCCGCTGGAAAAGCTCATCGAGCAGTTCAGCCAGTTTCCGGGCATCGGCCGCAAGGGCGCGACCCGGATGGCCTATCAGGTGCTGAGCATGTCGGACGCGGACGCCACGGCGCTGGCCGAGGCCATCCAGAACGCCCACACCCGGCTCCACCGCTGCCGCGTCTGCCAAAACTACACCGAGGCGGAGCTTTGCCCCATCTGCTCCAGCGCCAAGCGGGACCGCTCCACCATCTGTGTGGTGGAGACCCCCCGCGACGTGCAGGCCTTTGAGCGCACACGGGAGTATCACGGCCTCTACCACGTCCTCCACGGCCTCATCAGCCCAATGGACGGCATCGGTGCCGAGCAGCTCTCGGTGAAAGAGCTTCTGGCCCGGCTGGGCAGCGGCGAGGTGAAGGAGGTCATCATGGCCATGAATCCCACCGTCGAGGGGGAGGCTACCGCCATGTACCTGGCCAAGCTCATCAAGCCCCTCGGCATCAAGACGACCCGTTTGGCCTACGGCCTGCCCGTGGGTGGCAGCCTCGAGTATACCGATGAGACGACGCTTTACCGCGCCCTCTCCGGCCGCGACGAGCTGTAACAGGCGGATTTTAGAGAACATTAACAGTCTCTTCAAAAATCGCTCTTGAAAATCCAGCAAAATGTGATATAATGACAGGACAGTAAGAAGTCAAGGAAAGGAGGCGCGCTTCATGGCACCTACCAAGGAACGTCCGGCGACCAAAACCATCGCCACAAACCGCGAGGCGCGCCACGAGTACTTCGTGCTCGAAGCGCTGGAGACCGGCGTTGAACTGAAGGGCACCGAGGTCAAGAGCCTGCGTGCGGGCGGCGTCAACCTAAAGGACAGCTGGGTCGATATTGAGGACGGCGAGCTTCTGGTCAAGGGGATGCATATCACTCCCTACGACCACGGCAACATCTTCAATCAGGATCCTCTGCGGGTGCGGCGGCTGCTGGCCCACAAGACCGAGATCCGGCGGCTGCACCAGCAGTGCAAACTGCAGGGCTACACCCTTGTTCCCCTCTCCCTCTACTTCAAGCATGGCCGCGTCAAGATGGAGGTCGGCCTGTGCAAGGGCAAAAAGCTCTACGACAAGCGTGCCGACGCTGCAAAGCGTGACGCCAAACGCTCCATCGACCGGGCTGTGAAGTCCAACGGCAAATTCTACTAGATCTCTTTCAGGCAGCATTCCTGCCCGGAAAACCAAGCTTTCTGCGCATGGCGACATGCGCTTTATGGGGGCGTAAAGGTTTCGACGGGGGGAGCGAGGCCTGGGCAGCGGGTAGCAGTGGGGGAACTGCTCTAAACTCCTCCAAAAAATTAACTGACAACAATAATTATCAGTTGCTCGCAGCCTGAGTGCTGCGCGTTCCGCCCACTCTTGTGTCGTGTGGGGCCGGGGCGTCCTTTAGACACAGCACCTGAACGGACCTAAGCTTTGCGGACCGGCAGGAACTCATGAAGCTACCAATGCGTTAGCCTGGCGACCGGCGTGACGCGGAGGGAATGTTGTAGATCGCCTGCACCCGGAGACACCTACGCTGAACTCTTTTCGGACATGGGTTCGACTCCCATCGCCTCCACCAAACAAGAGCCAGACGAACCCTGTATTTTCGTACTGTGCTCTGCCAACAGAAAAGAGCCTCGCTGTTTTGCAGTGAGGCTCTTCTTTTTATACTATATCATTATCCCATGAAGTCAAGCAATACGTCGATGTCCTGACTGATGGCACGGAGATAGTCGGCACCGCCGCGTCGGCCTTCGTAATTCCGGACACGACTGCTCATCTCGGTCAGGAGTTCTGACTTCCGCACCAGAACAGGGTCCCCGATCCATTCATCTCTCTCGATAAAGGCTTCCAGCTGCTCGTATTCCTTTACGATACGAATGTTGGACAGGTTCTCCGGGAGGGTACGGGTATCGAACCAATCCGGCTGCGCGGAAAATTCCAGAGGCGGCAGCGGATCCAACGGCTCATCGGCGTCCCACACATAGGGATGCCGATCATCTTCTTCCGCCGTTTTCTTAAATCGTCCTACCCGCCCTTCGGCCTTGCCAACCGTCTCATAGTGGTTGAACAACGCCTCGGCGTCGTAGCCGTAAAGCTCGTAGGCGTCCGAATAGCGGTCGGCATAGTCCTTGTACTGGAACGTCTCGACGCTCTCCGTTCCCGGGGTAATGTCGTTCCAGATGCTCACCGCCGCCGCATGGATGGTGGGCAGAGCCGCTGTCATCGTCAGGGCCAGAACCCCCGATGCAGCCGCCGCAATGAATTTTCTTCTCATGATAAGACCTCCTTTTTTATAAGCGGTTCATCCCGGAAGCGAGAATCTCCGCACATTTACATGATTATTCCACACGTTGGAGCAGTCCTCAAAGATCTTATGCTGTATCCGGCCCCGGATGGTATTGCCGCTGACCTCGCTGGTGCTGGCGATGCCGTGCCCGAGGGAAACTTCCAGCGTATTGTCCTTCAGGGCGCTGAGCCGATAGCTGATGCGCCGCCCATCGTCGCCGCTCAGGATAATATGGCTGTTCTGGATGACCGTACTGCCGTCGGCGCGGCCATTGCCCTGCGCCAGCATGGGATTTGCGCTCTTTCTGATGTCATGCCCGGCCACATCGTCCGGCTGGTTCAGGGTGATGTCGCAGTTGTCCACGACGGCATGGGTCTTGTCGCCCACCATATGGAAGATGACCTCGCAGCGGTCCGCCCAAATGGTGCAGTGCTCCATCCGCACATCGGTGATGCCGCTCTGCCCCAGTGTGATGAACCACACCGGACGGTTGCCTGCCGCCAGACTCTCCTCCGTCTCTGTCTCATAAAAGCCACAGCCCGAGAGGACGACCTCCCGCACAGCGCTGCCCCAGCCCCAGACGGCTAAGACCTCGTCTGCACCGGACTTGTAAAAATCACAGTCCTCAAAACGGATATTCCGGCTCTCTGCCTGATCCGTCCAGTTGCGCACCCAGATGCCGCCTGCCACACCGCCCGTCAGCTGGCGGAATACGCAGCCCTCGAAGCGGATGTTCTCATTGACCCCGTACAGGTCGGCAGCGCCCCGGCACCAGTCGTTGGGCTGGCAGTCGAAGGTACAGTCCACGACTTCCACATTGCAGGCGCGCATCACCCAGAACAGGCAGTTGCTCTGGCAGCTGTCCGCCGCCCGGAAGGTGACATTTTCCAGCCGGATGTCGTGTGCGCGGTCCTCATTGGACCTTCCGATGATGCCGACGGCCGGGCGGTCCTGCCCCAGCGTCTCATACTGGATGTCGCTGAGCAGGACAGCCCCATTGCCCCGGATGGTCAGGCCGCTGGGCAGCTCAAGCTGGGAGGAAAAGCGGTAGACCGCCCCCTCCGTCAGCTCGAGGGGCAGACCGGCGGCGCTGGCACACTGCATCGCGGACTCCAACGCCTGCCGGTCGTCTGCCCTGCCATCGCCCCTCGCCCCGAACTGTTCCGGCGTGATGCTGCCGCTTTCCGGGCTTGCTGTGCTGCTCTGGATGGTGGAGGCGGCCGCAGCCTGCATCAAGGCTGCGGCCGTCCTTTCGTTTTTCTGTGTACCGCCGCACAGAAGCAGCACCGCTGCGAGGCCAAGGGACAGAGCCTTTCTTCTCACCTTCGATTTTTTCTCCTTATCTGGGGGATATTCTTTCTTTTATTTTATCATAAACCGGGTCGGATGTACAGCAAAAGGGCCGCTGCCCGCGAGATGCGGCAGCGGCCCTTTCGGAAATTTTCAGTTCATCCGTGCGTCAGCTCAGGACTGGCAGGCGGTGATGAGGCTCATCTTGTAGACCTCGTCGGCGTTGCAGCCACGGGACAGGTCATTGATGGGAGCGTTCAGGCCCTGCAGGATGGGGCCGTAGGCAGCGTAGCCGCCCAGACGCTGTGCGATCTTGTAGCCGATGTTGCCGGCCTCGATGCAGGGGAAGATGAAGGTGTTGGCCTGACCAGCGACCTTGCTGCCCTTGCACTTGACCTGTGCAACCTCGGGAGCAACGGCAGCGTCAAACTGCAGCTCGCCGTCCACAGCCAGCTCGGGGTCCATCTCCTGAGCCTTGATGGTAGCGTCGTGGCTCAGAGCGACGGTGCCGCCCTTGCCGGAGCCCTTGGTGGAGAAGCTCAGCACGGCGACCTTCGGGTCGATGCCGAACAGCTTTGCGGTCTTGGCGGTCTCAACGGCCACCTCAGCCAGCTTGGAAGCAGCGGACACCTTGACTTCGCCGGTGGCCTTGTCGATGGTGTCGGTGTAGTCGATGTTGACGGCGCAGTCGCCCATGGCAATGCGCTTCAGGCCCTCTTCGCCGCAGTCGCGGTCCAGGATGAAGCAGGAGCTCACCAGATGTGCGCCTTTCTTGGTCTTGACCAGCTGCAGAGCGGGGCGGATGGTATCAGCGGTGGAGTAGGTAGCGCCGCCCAGCAGGCAGTCAGCCTTGCCCATCTTGACCAGCATGGTGCCGAAGTAGTTGGACTTCTTCAGCAGAGCGGTGCACTCCTCAGCGGTCTGCTTGCCCTTGCGCAGCTCCACCATGGTGTTGACCATCTCATCGAAGCCTGCGTAGTTCTCAGGGTCGATGATCTCGGCAGCGGAAATATCATAGTTGCCAGCAGCAGCGGCAGCCTTGCACTCTGCCTCATTGCCGACCATAACGACTTTCAGCACGCCCTCAGCCAGCAGCTTGCTTGCGGCCTCCAGGATGCGGGGGTCATTGCCCTCGGTAAAAACGATCGTCTTGGGGTTTGCCTTCAGCTGGGCTACCAGGGGTGCAAACATATCAGCCATTATTGATTACCTCCGAAATTACTTTGCAATTATTCCCGGGCACCACAGGTGTGCCCTTCCTTTTTATTCTAGCACAGAGTCAGAAAACTTCAAGACAAATCTTGAATTTTGTGGTATATTTTAAAGAAGAAATCCGGCGATAATTTGTTAAGAAAATGTCATTTAATTAATAGGAGAATACTGCGCTTATGGATTGGGAAACATTGAAAACCGACTGCCTCGCCTGCCAGCGCTGCCCGCTGCACACCACCCGCCGCAGCGTCGTGTTCGGGCAGGGCGTGGAGAACGCCGAGGTCTTGTTCGTGGGCGAAGGCCCCGGCCAGAGCGAGGACGAGCAGGGCCTGCCCTTCGTGGGCCGCAGCGGCCAGCTGCTGGACAAATACCTCTTTGCCATCGACCTCGACCGCGCCTCCAACTGCTACATCGCCAACATCGTCAAATGCCGCCCGCCCCAGAACCGCGACCCTCTTCCCGCCGAGAGCGAGGCCTGTATGCCGTGGCTGCGGGAGCAGTTCCGCCTGCTGCGGCCCAAGATCGTGGTCTGTCTGGGCCGCATCGCTGCCCAGCGGATGATCCGCCCCGACTTCTCGGTGACGAAGGAGCACGGCACCTTCATCGAGAAAAACGGCGTCCTCTTCATGGGCACCTTCCATCCCGCTGCCCTTCTCCGCCAGCCCCAGAACAAGCCCGAGGCCTTCGGCGACTTCGTGGCGCTGCGGGATAAGATCGGCGAGGTGTGTGTGCATACCTACTGATTAAGCCTCTCCCTCACTTTTTCCTCCCCTTTTGCATACCCTAAGACAAAAGTGAGGTGTTAAGATATGAGTGCTGTACGCAGCGATTCGATCGATTTCTTCTTAGGGACCACCACCCCCGCCGGGTTCAAAGGGTATTTTGAGCCTCTGCGGCGGGAACCGGGGATGCAGATGTATCTCATCAAAAGCGGGCCGGGCTGCGGCAAATCGACTCTGATGAAACGGCTGGCCCTCAAGGCTGAACAGAAGGACGAACCCATCCAGCGCATCCACTGCGCCAGCGACCCCGACAGTCTGGATGGCGTCATCTTCCTCGACAAGCGCGCTGCCATCGTGGACGCCACCGCGCCCCACGTTCTGGAGCCGGACGCCCCGGGCGCAGAAGAGCAGGTGGTGAGCCTGTACCACACGCTGGACGCCGACGCCCTCCGCGCCCACGCCGACGAGGTGAAGCACCTCTTTGCCCAGAATGCCGCCCTCCGCAGCCGGGCCGCACGGTATATCGCCTCTGCAGGAAGCCTGCTGCTGGACAGCCGCCGGGCCGAGGCCTGCAGCGCCAACTTCGAAAAGGTGCGTCGGTACGTCAAGCGGCTCTGTGCCCGGCTCCTCCCCCGCCTGCCCGACGGAGCCGAGGCCGGTGAGGAGCTGCGGCTGCTGTCGGCCATCACCCCCAAAGGCCCGGTGTTCTACCGGGGGACGGTGCAGGCGCTGGCCGACCGGTATGTGGTCTTCCACGACGACTGCGGGGCCGTCTCCCGGCTGCTGCTGGAGCTTATCCGGGCCGAGGCGCTGGCCCGGGGCTACCACATCATCACCTGCCCCTGCGCCATGCACCCCGAGGACAAGATCGACCATCTCTTCATCCCGGCCCTCCGGCTGGCTTTCCTCACCGACAACCGGTGGCATCCCGTCCAGCTGCCCGGTGTGCAGGCCGTCCGGTGCACCCGCTTCGTGGACCGGGAGAATCTGGCGGGCTACCGCGCCCGTCTCCGCTTCAACGAGCGGGCCGCCGCCGAGCTTCTTGAGCAGGCTGCCGACCTGATGGCGCAGGCCAAGGCCTGTCATGATGAGCTTGAGACCTACTACCGCGCCGCCGTAGACTTCGACCGGGTGGACGCAGCCGCCGTCCAATGCGCCAAGATGCTGGGGCTGGAGTAGTTTAATAATAAATAAAAGGAAGTGACCCCTATGCCCGCGTTTCGTCTGCCTGTCCGTCAGCTGGTGGAATTTCTGCTCCGCACCGGCAGCATCGACAGCCGCTTCACCGGCTTTGACCGCGCCAACGAGGGCGCGCGCATCCACCGCAGACTGCAAAAGGCGGCGGGCGAGGGCTATGCCGCCGAAGTTTTCCTCTCCGGTGAGCGGGAAGTGTCGGGCATCACCTTCACCATCGAGGGGCGGGCTGACGGCATTTTTTCCGACGAGGCAGGGGTGACGGTCATCGACGAGATCAAGACCACCGCCGTCCCTGCCGACGCCATCGCCGAGGACATGAATCCCTGCCACTGGGCACAGGGGATGGTCTACGGGGCGCTCTATGGCCGTCAGCAGAGGCTGGACCGGCTGGACGTCCGGCTCACATACTATCAGATCGATACCGATGAAGTCTTCCGCTTCCTGCGGCATTTCACCCTCGGGGAGCTGGAAGCCTTCCTGCAAGACCTTCTCGGGCAGTACGCCCCTTGGGCGCAGCGCCAGCTGGCGTGGAAGGAGCGCCGGAGCGAGAGCCTCTCGGCGCTGGCCTTCCCTTTTCCGGCCTATCGGCCCGGGCAGCGGGCGCTGGCAGGCGAGGTCTACCGCGCCTGCACCGCCGCTCCCTCGAAGGCGGGCGTCCGGCTCTTCTGTCAGGCTCCCACCGGCATCGGCAAGACCATGAGCGTCCTCTTCCCCGCCCTGCGGGCCATCGGCACCGGCTGCGGCGAGAAGCTGTTCTACCTCACGGCCCGCAATACCACGCAGTCTGCCGCCGAGGACGCCGTGGCGCGGCTGCGGGCGGCTGCCCCGGGGCTGGCGCTCCGGAGCGTGACCCTGACGGCCAAGGAGAAGGTCTGCCTCCACCCGGACGCCGAGGGCCATCCTGCCTGCCTGCCCGAGCTTTGCCCCTACGCCAACGGCTACTACGACCGGGTGAACACCGCCCTGAGAGCCCTTCTGGACGAGGGCAGCGGCTGCTTCGACCGGGCCGCGCTGGCCGATGCTGCGCGGCAGTTCACGGTCTGCCCCTTCGAGCTGGGGCTGGACCTGAGCGAGTGGTGTGACGTCATCATCGGGGATTACAACTACCTCTTCGACCCAGTGGTGCACCTGCGGCGTTTCTTTGACAGCACGGGCGACTGGCTCTTCCTCGTGGATGAAGCCCACAACCTGCCCGAGCGTGCCCGCGCCATGTACTCCGCCCGCTTTTGCAAGAGCAGCCTTACCGAGGCCAAGCGCGCCCTCGGCCGGGGCAGGAGCGCTCTTAAAACGGCCCTCACCAAGGCCGACAAAGCCTTTCTGGAGGGCCGGAAAGCCGTCTGCGCCCTCGCGCCCCGGCGGGGCAGCGCTGCCCCCGGAGAGGACGGCAGCGGCCAGACCTCTCTTCTGGAACAGGCGGAGACGCCCACGCTCGTGCTGCCTGCCGCCGACTATGCGCAGGACGGCACGGTGTTCTGCAAAGAGCTGCCCTCGGCCCTGCTGGCGCCTCTGCGGGCGCTGACGGCCCCTTTGCAGGACTGGCTGGAGGACGACCCCGACGCCGCCGAGGACCACACAGCTTTTCTGGACCTCTATTTCGAGGTTCAGGATGTCCTGCGGGCAGCGGAGCGGTACGATGAGCACTTTGCCACCCAGCTCACCGCCCGGGGCAGCGAGCTGGAACTGCAGCTGCTCTGTCTCGACCCCTCCCCCTTCGTGGACGCAAGCCTCTCGACGGGGCGGGCCGCTGCCCTGTTCAGCGCTACCCTGACGCCGCCGGGCTATTACCGCACCGTCCTCGGCTGCCCCGAGGCCCGGGCCGTGGCTCTGGAAAGCCCTTTCCCTCCTGAGAATCTCGGACTTTACTGCCTGCCCTCCATCTCCACACGCTACCGCCAGCGGGAGGCCAGCATCCGGCCCATCTCGGACGCCCTCGCGGCGCTGGCCTCCGGCCGGAGGGGCAACTATCTGGCCTTTTTCCCCAGCTATGCCTATCTGCGTCAGGTGTGGGAGGACTTCACCGCCCGCTACCCCGGCATCGACACGCTGGTGCAGGAGAGCGGGCTGGACGACGCCGGGCGGGCGGCCTTTCTCGGGCGGTTCTCGCCCCGCCCGGAAAAGACGCTGCTGGGCTTCGGGGTCATGGGAGGCATCTTCGGTGAGGGGGTGGACCTCACAGGCGACCGGCTCATCGGCTGTGCCATCGTGGGCGTGGGCCTGCCGCAGGTCAGCCCCCGGCAGGAGATGCTCCGCCGCTATTACGACGCCCAGAACGGTGCAGGCTTCGACTACGCCTACCGCTGGCCCGGGATGAACAAGGTCCTTCAGGCCGCCGGGCGGGTCATCCGGACACAGGAAGATAAAGGCGTTGTGCTGCTCTTGGACGACCGCTTTGCCCAGAGCGAATATGCCCGCCTCTTCCCGAAGCATTGGCGGCAGCTGGAGTATCTGCGGGATACGGAGGAGCTGAACAAAAAATTAGCGGAATTTTGGGGGACGCACTGAAGCCTCTCCCTTTGGGAGAGGTGTCTGCGAAGCAGACGGAGAGGGCAAGGACGCTGACAAAGAATGTCAACCCCGCGATAGCATCGCTCTGACAAAGCCTCTGTTCATCGCTGTGCGGAAGCTCTTTCGCCACGGGCTTGCCCTCTCAGGCGCTTCGCGCCAGCTCTCCCAAAGGGAGAGCCTTAACAAAAAAGAGGCAGACGCCCTTCGTCTGCCTCTTTTTTTCCATCATATCATCGTCTTGTTTTTGCCGTTTTCTTCCGCATGATGTCCCACGAGGGCATCTGCCCGCGCAGGGTATCCCATGCGGTCATCCGGGTCTGTGTCTTGGCGCGGAGGCCCTCGAAGGCCTCGTCGAGGTACTGCATCTCGGCCACGGCGTGCATCGCGTGGTCGGAGACGCAGAGACGGCCCAGCGGGGTCTTGCAGATGGCCAGCAGCATGGCGTCCATCTTCCGGCGTCCGGGAGTCCCGACACGGTAGCAGTCGGTGTTCTCCTTGTCGTCCACCGGGATGTGCGCGGCCTTGAGCATCTCGCAGCCCTCCCACGCGGCATCGAGAACCAGCTCCCGCTGCTCCTTGGTGGCCTTGGAGAGGTCGCCCTTGCAGGCGTAGCAGAGATAGCAGGCCGGCAGGATGAGGGCGATGTGGCACTTGAGCCATGCGTCCATGTCGCTGACAAAGTTCAGCTTGTACTTTGCGCCCTCGAAGGCAGTCTTGAGGCGGTAGCGGAAGACGCCCGAAAGGGGTGCTGTGGCCCCGCCGACGGTCATATCCACGCCGACATGGGCGCTGACCACCTTATCCACATCCCGGTGTCCGCCGCTGCTCTGAAAACCGAACGCGACCTTATCTGCCGGGCGCTGCATGGCCTGCATGACCTCCACCGCGTGGGGGTCGTTGCCCACAAAGACGAAGTACTCGCTCTTATTCTGCTTGAGGATGGGCAGCACATCGGGCAGCTGCCCGGCCTGCACCGCCACAAAAACGAGGTCGTAGCAGTCGTCCGGGGCCAGCGTGTCGATGGTCGTCACCCGGTCCACCGTGGTGCGGCACTGCGCCCAGTGGCGGATCACGAGGCCCCTTTGGTCGAGCCTTTCCTTCCACTCACCCCGCGCCAGCATGGTGACGACGTTCTTCTTGTTCTGCAGCAGACGGTGGGCCAGTTCACAGCCCTGCACCCCTGCACCATAGACCAGTATCCTCATCTCTGCCTGCCTCCTTTCGCAGGCCCCCTTCCGGGGCCGGAAGTCCTCAGTGCTTCAAAAACGAGAAGAAACCCTTTTTCTCGTAGGGCTTTTCCTCCGCGCCAGTCACCGTGTAGCCGGTGGCTGCGATGGCAGCCTTCAGGGCTTCGATGTCCAGCGGCTGGGCCGAGACGATGACCGTCTCGCCCTTTGTGTGGGAAGAAGTGACCTTCTCCACCTGCGCGGTCTTGCGCACCACATCGTTGATGTGGCTCTCGCACATCCCGCACATCATCCCGTTCACTTTCAGCGTCGTCTGCACCATTGGTCCGTACCTCCTGCTCCTAGATCGCGCCCACCGGGCGTTTTTCATTTTCATCATACCACACTGGTATGCTAATTGCAAGTGCCTGCGGGCAGACCGCCGCTCACAGTACACGGGTGTGGTATATTTCTCCCGTATCTACGTCTTTCCAATAAAATACGCCGTCCTCCAGCGTCATGTAGCTGTGGGGACTGTTTTCCTTCGGGATGCTCAGGGAGCCGGGGTTGAGGTAGACGTTTCCCTGCCCGAACTCCGTCCACGCCGGGACATGAGTGTGGCCGTGGAGCAGGATGTCCCCCTCGGCCAGCGGCGGCAGGTTCTTTAAGTTATAGATATGCCCGTGGGTGGCGTAGATGAGCTTTTCGCCCGCCGGGAGAATGCAGTAATCCGCCAGCACCGGAAAGTCCAGCACCATCTGATCCACCTCGGCATCGCAGTTGCCCCGGACACAGCAAAGCCTGTTCTTCAGGCTGTTCAACATCGGGATGACCTCCTTGGGCGCATAGTCCCGGGGCAGGTCGTTCCGGGGGCCGTGATAGAGCAGATCCCCCAGCAGGAGCAGCCGCCCGGCCCCCTCCCGCTCGAAAGCCTCCACCATCCTTTTACCATAGTACGCCGACCCGTGCAGGTCGGATGCGATCATCCATTTCATTCCGTTCCCTCCGTTTTCGTTTGGCTCCATTGTACCACGAAATGGACGCTTGAGAAGTCTTTTGTGAAAAGTCATACTTTTGACTTGACAATCTCTCCGTTTCGTGGTATCCTATCGCAGGCTGGTCGGAAGGCCGCTTTTCCGGTTTTCCTTCCGGCCTGCGTCCCGGTGCTGTCCGGCGGCGTCCCGTAACGCCGCTGTCGTCGATGCACCGTATTTCTTTGCACCCTCTTCATAAAACCCGTGTGGATTTTTACAGCATAGATCTTGCTACTTTTCGCCACACAATGGCCCGCTTCAAAGCCGCCGTTGTGTGGCTTTTCTTGTGCGGAATTTTCAGGAAAGGAAGCTTTTACCCCCTATGAACGATACCTTTATGAAGACAAAGCCCGTCTTCCCGCTCCTCGTGTCCATGGCCCTGCCCAACGTCATCTCCATGCTGGTGAACTCGCTGTACAACATCGTGGACAGCCTCTTCGTGGCCCAGATCAATGAGCAGGCCATGACGGCCCTCTCCCTCGTGTTCCCCATCCAGAACTTCGTGAACGCTGTCGCCATTGGCTTCGGCGTGGGCATCAACGCCCTTGTCGCCCTCTACCGGGGCGCAGGCGACCATGACAAGGCCGATGCAGCCGCCACCCACGGCATGGTCCTCTCGGTGCTCCACGGCCTCCTGTGCACCCTGCTGGCCACGGCCATCATGCCCGGCTTCCTCGCCCGGTTCACCGCCGACAGCACCATCGTCTCGATGGGCGTCACCTATTCCGCCATCGTCTTCTTCTTTGCCATCGTGAACATGGCCAGCCTCGCCTTCGAGAAGATCTTTCAGGCTGTGGGCCGGATGAAGCTCACCATGCTCGCCCTCATCTCGGGCTGCGTGTGCAATATCCTGCTGGATCCCATCCTCATCTTCGGCCTCGGCCCGGTGCCCGCGCTGGGCATCGCCGGTGCGGCGCTGGCCACCGGCATCGGTCAGACCGTCACCCTCGTCCTCTACCTCGTGGTCTACTGCACCACTGCATCGCCCGTCCGCCTGCGCCGGAATGCCCTGCGGCCCGACGCCTCGCTGGAAGGACACCTCTATGCCATCGGCGTGCCTGCTATCCTGAATCTGGCTCTGCCCTCCCTGCTGGTCACCTTCCTGAACGACCTGCTGGCCGCCTTCTCCGAGAGCTATGTGGTGGTGCTGGGCATCTACTACAAGCTCCAGACCTTCCTTTACCTGCCCGTCAGCGGCATCGTGCAGGGGATGCGCCCCCTCATCAGCTACAACTACGGCGCGAAGGAGCACGCCCGAGTAGCGAAGCTCTACCAGCTCACCCTCGGCATGAGCGCCGTCATTATGGCGGCGGGCACGGTCATCTGCATGGCTGCCTCCGCGCCCCTCATCGGCCTTTTCTCCTCGAACCCCGAGACCATCGCCATCGGCCAGACGGCCCTGCGCATCATCTGCCTCGGCTTCGTGGTGTCCTCGGTGTCCACCACCTCCTCCGGCGCGCTGGAAGGTCTGGGCAAGGGCATGGCCTCGCTGGTCATCTCCCTCTGCCGCTACATCCTCTTCATCATGCCGCTGGCGTGGCTGCTCTGCCGCCAGCTCGGCCCCACCGGCGTCTGGCACGCTTTCTGGGCCACCGAGGTGCTGTCGGCCATCATCGCGTTCGCGGTGTATCGGAGGGGCGTCTCCAAGAAGTGACCTGCCCTTGAGCAAAAGCCTCTCCCTTTGGGAGAGGTGGCATTGCGAAGCAATGACGGAGAGGGCAGGCCCGTTTTCCGAGAGTATCTGCGCAGCGATAATATCGACTTTTGTCAGAGCTGCTATTATCGCTGTGTTTTTCGTTTTCGCCAGCATCCTTGCCCTCTCAGTCGCTGACGCGCCAGCTCTCCCATAGGGAGAGCCACTGGCGAGCCGGTCAGGCCCACGCGGGACGAGCAAAGTCTGATTTTGTCGTAAACAGTAGTGCCCTGCTACAGAGATTCACAACAGCTTGACAAGGTGTTCTTGTTTATAAGCTGCTGCCCTCTGTAGCAGGGCACTATATTTTATGCCATATTGAACTTCCAGCGGTCAGCGCAGAGTTGCCCGGCACGCCAGTGCCTCTCCCTATGGGAGAGGTGGCATCGCGCAGCGATGACGGAGAGGGCATGCCGCTACGAAAGAGCTGTCACGCCTGCGGCGTGACGGAGAGGGCTACTCCTCCGGCACCAGCGCACAGACCAGCCGCACCATCCACGGCAGGAGGGGCAGCCAGAGCAGGGCGCAGCAGATGTTGAAGAGGGTGTGGGCGTTGGCGATCTGCCGGGAAATGATCTCCAGCTCCGGGCCTCTGGGGGAGACCAGCTCCACCAGCCGGACGAACCCGGGCAGCAGCGCCGCCGCCAGCAGGCTTCCGCTGAGGTTGAAGCAGCTGTGGGCCAGCGCAGCCCGGGCGGCGTCCCTGCCCTGCCCGATGCAGGCCAGCAGAGCTGTGACTGTAGTGCCGATGTTGTCCCCCAGCAGGACGGGCACCGCCCCGGCGAGGCCCAGCACGCTGTGGATGCCGTCCGGCCCGGCCTGCCGGGCCACATTCTGCAGGAGCGCGATGGTGGCCGAGCTGCTCTGTACCACCATCGTCATGCCCAGCCCCAGCAGGATGCCCAGCAGCGGCGACGCCTTCACCCGGGTCATCCACCCAAGAAAAACTTCCTGCCCCGCGAGGGGCTGCAAGGCCCGGCCCAGAATGCCGATGCCCTCGAAGAGCAGCCCGAAGGAGAATACCGCCTCTCCCACGGCCTGCCAGCGGGCCTTGCGGGCCGCGAAATCGATGACGAAACCCGCAAACAGCACCGGATACACCAGCTGCTGGGCGTCGAAGGCGATGAGCTGGGCCGTCATGGTCGTACCGATGTTGATGCCGTAGATGACGGCCACGGCCCGGGGCAGCTCCAGCAGACCGGCGCTGACGAAGCCGATGACCATGACCGTCGCCGCCGAGCTGCTCTGGAGCACTGCCGTCACGGCCAGCCCGGTAAGCACCCCCAGCAGCGGTGTGGCCGTCAGCCGGGCCAGCAGCCGCTTCATGGCGTCGCCTGCCGCCCGCTGTAAGGCACGGCTCATCCGGTCCATCCCGTAGAGGAACATCGCCAGCCCGCCGAACAGCGCGAAAAGCATCTCCGTCCCCTGCACCATCCGCACACCCCCTTGTCCCTCAGTGTATGAGAGATGTCCCACGGGGATGCGAAAAGACCTTCTCGCCCACGCGCAGCAGGGTTGCTATTTCATCAGTCCCATCGTCCATGCCCGGACCAGCAGGCCCAGCAGAACGACAGCCAGCAGCACCACCGTGAGGGCACGGCTCTGGGTGCGCTGACGTTTTTTGCGGCGGGCCGTGGCCGGGCGGCTGCGGCCTGTCTTCCCGGAGGTGTTCCGGCTGCGGCCGGACGTTCCCCGGGATGCCGTGCGGCCTCCGCTGCTCTGGCGCTTCCGGGCAGGGGCATCGGCCCGCGGCGTCTGAGACTTCGGGCGGCGGGGCGGCTCGTCCCCGGCCTTTTTCTGCGGCTCGATGGTCTCCGAAGCGCCGCAGCGGGCCAGAAAGTCCTCTGCCATCCGGTAATATTTCTCAAGGTCGCCGGTGGTCAGGGCCGTGCCCTCATAGCCCGCCTCCAGCTCCTCCACGGCCTCGTTGAACCGGAGGGCCGCCTGTGCGGCAGCGGTCTTGTCGGAGGCGTGCGCGGCCTCGTTGCGGGCCATCCGCACCGCATTGCAGGCGCGGCGGGCCGCTGCCGGGCGGGGCGTATCCCCCAGCAGGTCCAATGGACGGGCGGCGTCCTTCTCCGGGTCCAGCAGGACACGCATACAAAGGGTGGTATCCAGCTGCTGCCAGCTGGTGCGGCCGTTCAGCTCGGGCAGACGCTCGTAGTAGTCCGGGCTTTCCTTCTGGCGCTGGGCCAGATGCTTCAGCAGAGCGTCCACGCTGTGGGCACCGGGCTTCTGCTCCCAGTGCCAGCGCAGCAGCTTCCGGCTGATGTCGTCGCAGGCCGCTTTGATCTCGAATGCGGCTTGCAAATATTCTTCTGCCATAACGATTCTCCTAGTTTTCAGCTTCCTACGAAAGCCTCTCCCCTTGGGAGAGGTGTCACCGAAGGTGACGGAGAGGGCAAGCCAGTCAGGGCAGAGCCACCGGCACAGCGATAAGCAGCCCCTCGGTCAGAGCGATACGATTGCTGCGCTTGAGCCTCACGGTGAGCAGCCTTGCCCTCTCAGGCGCTCCGCGCCAGCTCTCCCAAAGGGAGAGCCTTTAACAAAACGGCGGAGGAAGCCTCTGCCTCCTCCGCCGTACAGCGATCTACATTACGAACTGGGAATACACGAAGCCCCACAGGGCGATGCCTGCACACACGATGGCGGTGATGGGCGGCACCCAGCGGATGAGCGTCTCCGCGATGCTGTCGCGGGCGTCCTCCTCTTCGTAGTCGTCCTCCTCATCCAGCGGCTGGGCCTGTACACGGGACGGCGGCGCGATGTGGGCCGAAGGCATCACACGGGTGCCGTACTTCTCCTCGCTCTCGTCCGGCGCAAAGGCCGCCGGGCGCACCGGCTCAGGCTGACGGGGCAGGACGCGGGTCGCCTCCTGCTCCGGGGCGCTGGACATCACTCGGGTGGCCTCCGGTGCCGCAGGCGCAAAGCTGGGCGCAGAGCGCACCTCCGGGCGGGGCGGGATGATGCGGGTAGCCTCCTCCTGCGCCGCACCCATGATGCGGGTCGGCTCTTCGGCAGGGGCGGCGGATGCCGTCGGCTGGGCCGCAGGCTGCGGCGCGGGCTGACGCACCGGCTCTTCCGGCTGAAGCAGGGTGTTCAGTGCGTTTTGCAGCAGGATGCGGTCGCTGCCGCACTCGGAGCAGTAGACGGTGTCCTCCTCCTTCGGGTGGAAGGCACCGCAGGCGCAGTACCAGCCATTCTCAAAAACCTGCGGCATGAACTTCATGCCGGTGCGGTTCATTCGGGCCTCGAGGGCCTTCTGCATCTCGGGACTCAGGCGGCGAGGGGCCGGCAGGCGCACCCGCTTGATGCTCTCGAGGTGGACGACCTTCTTGCCGCTGTAGACGTTCTGCAATGTAACGTCCACGCTGGTGATGGCCTTCTGGGTGACAAAGACGGCTTCGTCCATACCGAAGCTCTCGCCCGGCTTGGCAGCGAGGTCGCGGTACTCAAAGGCATCCTCGCAGAGGATGACGCCATCCACGCCCTTGCACTTGAAATGGATCTCCAGCGCCGTCAGAGTCACACGGGAAATGTTCTTAAAGGTCAGACAGACCGCGTGCTCGCCGCTGACTTCGCCCTTGAGCAGCTCCACGCAGACGAACTGCACCGGGCTGCCCGGGGTATAGTAGTTGGCCCGGGTCCGTGCGACCGGTTCAAAATTTTCCTCCACAGGACTCTCCCCTTTCTCGGTTTACTCGGCTGCTTCGCCCTCATCCGGCGTCCCGGGGGCTGCCTGCGGGGCAGCGTCCACCGGCTCGGCAGCTTCGGCAGGCTCAGCAGGTTCTGCGGCCTCAGCCTGCTCCACAGGCTGGACGGTCGGCTCGGCCTCGGCGGGCTTTGCGTCCGGGTCCTCACGCGGGGGCAGGGTCTCGCCTGCCATCACGGCGTTGAACTCCTTCTCGTTCAGCTTCTCGCGCTCCATCAGAGCCTGTGCCAGCGCATGGAGCTGGTCGATGTGCTCGGTGAGGGTGCGGCGGCAGGTCTCGTAGGCCTCGTCGATGATGTCCCGCATCTCGCTGTCGATCTCGGCAGCGGTGGTCTCGCTGTAGCCCTTGCCCTGACCAAAATCGCGGCCAAGGAAGGTCTCCTCCTGCGAGGTGCCGTAGACCACAGGGCCGAGACGCTCGGAGAAGCCGTACTTGGTGATCATCTGGCGGGCGATGTTCGTGGCCTGCTGCAGGTCATTGGACGCACCAGTGGAGATGTCGTCGAGGATGAGCTGCTCGGCCACACGGCCGCCCAGACTGGACACAATATCCTCGAACATCTCGCCCTTGGTGACGTAGCTTCGGTCCTTTTCGGGCAGATACATGGTGTAGCCGCCTGCCTGACCGCGGGGGATGATGGTGATCTCATGCACACGGGGGTGGTGCTTGCAGTAGAAGCCCGCCACCGCGTGGCCCGCCTCATGGTAGGCAGTGAGCTTTTTCTCCTCGGGGGTGACGACCCGGCTCTTTTTCTCCGGGCCGGCCATGACCTTCATGGATGCCTCCTCGATGTCCTCCATCGTGATGGCCTTGCGGCTGCGGCGTGCAGCCAGCAGAGCGGCCTCGTTGACGAGGTTCTCGAGGTCAGCGCCTGCAAAGCCCGCGGTGCGCTGTGCGATGACCCGCAGCGAGACATCCGGGGCAAGGGGCTTGTTCTTGGTGTGGACCTTGAGTATTTCCTCACGGCCTTTGACGTCGGGCAGGCCAACGTAGACCTGACGGTCGAAGCGGCCCGGACGGAGCAGGGCCTTGTCCAGAATGTCGGCGCGGTTGGTGGCAGCCATGACGATGACGCCGTCGTTGGCCTCGAAGCCATCCATCTCCACCAGCAGCTGGTTCAGCGTCTGCTCACGTTCATCGTGGCCGCCGCCGAGGCCGGCACCGCGCTGACGGCCCACTGCGTCGATCTCATCAATGAAGATGATGCAGGGCATCGTCTTTTTTGCCTTGTCAAAGAGGTCGCGCACGCGGGATGCGCCCACGCCAACGTACATCTCGACGAAGTCCGAGCCGGAGATGGAGTAGAAGGGCACGCCGGCCTCACCGGCACAGGCGCGGGCCAGCAGGGTCTTGCCGGTGCCCGGAGGGCCGACGAGCAGCACGCCATGGGGGATGCGTGCACCCAGAGAGTTGAACTTGTCGGGACTCTTCAGGAACTCCACGACCTCTTTCAGCTCTTCCTTCTCTTCGTCCTCACCGGCCACATCGGCAAAGGTGGCCGTCTTCTTGTTCTCGTGCTCGTCCTTTACCTTGGCCTTGCCGACATTCATGATGCCGCCGCCACCGCCGACGCCGCCCCGCATCATGGAGAAGAGCAGGAAGCCGGTGCAGCCCAGCATCCCCAGATAGAAGATGATCTCCATCCATGGGATGGTCTCCTTGAGGGAGGTGTAGTCGTAGGTCATGGGCGCGTCGGGGTTCGCCGCGTCGTAGGACTCGATATATTTCTCCACGTTCTCGATGAAAACGTAGGCGTAGGGCAGCTTATAGCGGACGGTGACCGTGCCGTCGTCCTCCTGTACCGCGCCGGTGGACTCCGACGAGGTGGAGAACATCCCGCTCAGCAGGCCGCCGGTGGCCTGCGTGGTGCTCTGGGTGGAGGAGACGTCCGGCAGGGGCAGGTCGCCCTCCTTCAGGTTCAGGGTGATGACGCTGGTGTTGCGGTCCAGCGTGAAGGCCGTGACCTGATTGTGCTCAAAATAATGGACGACGGTGGAGTAGCTCATGGTCGAGCCGCTGGTGCTGCCCGAGCCGCTGCCCATCACCGACCAGACCATCAGCACAGCGGCCAGCGCCAGTGCAAGGATGAGCGGATTGATACGAGGTCTTTTAGGTTGCAAAAGGAATCAACTCCAGTTCTGGTTTTATTTCTTACTTTTCATAGACGCAGGGCTTGAGCACGCCGATGTAGGGCAGGTTGCGGTACTTTTCATCGTAGTCGAGGCCATAGCCCACCACGAACTCGTCCGGCACAGCGAAGCCCTCGTAGTCCGGGGCGATGTCCGCCTTGCGGCGGCTGGGCTTGTCGAGGATGGTGCAGATCTTCACCGAGTTCGGGTTGCGCATCTTGAGCATGGGCACAAGGTTGGACAGGGTGATGCCGGTGTCGAGGATATCCTCTACGATGAGCACATCCTTGCCGGACAGGTCGCCGTCCAGGTCTTTGATGATCTTGACGAGGCCGGTGCTGGTGGTGTTGCCGCCGCCGTAGCTGGACACCACCATAAAGTCGATGTTGCACGGGATGGTCACAGCCCGCATCAGGTCGGCCATAAAGACCACCGACCCCTTGAGGATGGAGACGAGGACAAGGTTCTTGCCCTCGTAGTCCCTGCTGATCTGAGCGCCCAGCTCTGCTACCTTTGCTTTCAGTTCCTCTTCCGAGACGAGGACCTTCATAATATCATCATGCATGGTCATGATTCGATTCCTCCCAATTTTCCAGTTTCACTTGCAGCAGCTGCTCTGTGTCCGGCCCGGGGGCAAGCCCATCGGCAAAGCCCTCGCCGCAGACCCACAGCACCTGCTTTCCTGCCGCCAGCAGCGGCAGCGTGTCCCGTTCCCGGGGCGGGATGCCCGCCTCGTTCATCCATTTGCGCAGCTCCCGGTCTGTCCCCCGCCCAGCCGGGCGGAAGCGGTCGCCCGGCTGACGGCAGCGCAGCCGCAGAGCAGGACATATCAAGTTTATTTTAGCATAATCTGCCTGATTTTTTAAGTCTTTTTTATGAACGACCTGTGTTTTTTCTTCAAAACAGGCCGAAACCACCCGAATCTGCAGCGTTCCGCCCCCGGGCAGCGGGTAATCGCCGCCCTCGGGCAGGGATACTGCACGCTCCGGAACATCTGCTTTTTCCCCCTGCGGGCGGATGTTGTTGTCGCTTTCCTCCCGCCAGAGCAGCCCTTCCCGTCCGCAGAAGCGGACGTTGTCGGTGAGCTGCACCGCGCCGCTGCCCCTCTCCACGAGAGCCGCCAGCAGCCGGATATACTTTTCCTCCGCGTCCCGCACCGGCTCCACGAGGCGGTGGAGGGCCGTGTCGAGGATGAGAGGGTCTGCCTGTCGCAGAGCTGTCAGCCGCCACACCGGCTGTCCGGTGCGCAGGGCGCACCTTGCCCCGCCGGGCAGGCGCTTCGGGTCTGTCACCCGGGCCGAGGCCAGCAGGCTTTCCGCCTGCCGGGCGAAGTATTCGTCCGCCCGGGCGGCCTTCTCGCAGAAGCGGGCCAGATTGCGCTCGGCGGCGCGGTTGGCTGCGCAAAGGGCAGGCAGCGCGCCGTGGCGCAGGCGGTTGCGGGCGTAGTCGTCGGCCTCGTTGGTCTCGTCTGTCACCCACGTCTCCCCGCAGGCGCGGCAAACGGCCTCGGTGTCGGCCCGGGTCAGGCAGAGCAGGGGCCGCAGGTAGCCCGGCCGGCTGGGCCGGATGCCCGCCGCACCGTGGAGGCCCGTTCCCCGGGCCAGCCGGAACAGCAGCGTCTCGGCCTGATCACTTCCAGTATGGGCCGTTGCGACGGCGTCTATCCCCTCTGCCAGCAGCCGCCCGAAGCAGGCGTACCGCAGACGGCGCGCCCAGTCCTCCCCGGCCTGCGGCCTGCCCACCTCTGCTTCCAGCTCAGCGGCATGGAAGACCCGCAGCGGCAGACCCAGCCGGGCGCAGGCCTCCCGGACGAAGGCCTCGTCCCGGTCGGCTGTCTCCCCCCGCAGGCCGTGGTTGACATGGCAGACCGTGAGTGTGATGCCGTTTTCCTCGGCCAGTGGGCGCATGAGGCAGAGCAGCGCCATGCTGTCCGCCCCGCCCGAGACGGCCAGCGCGATCTGCCGCCTGCCCTCCAGCAGCCCCTCCCGGGCGCAGAAGCCGCGCACCGTCTGCAAAATTTCTTCGCACGTCATCAGCGCTTGAAGTCCACATCCATGAACCGGGTGTGGGCGCCATCCCAGCCCAGCGGCACCGTGCTGGTCTCGCCATGACGGTTCTTTGCCACGATGCACTCGGCGGTATCCGCATCCACCTCCGCGCCGTCGGGGTTCTGGCTGGCGTAGTAGGAGTCGCGGTAGAGGAAAAGGACGCAGTCGGCGTCCTGCTCGATGGAGCCAGAGTCACGCAGGTCGGACAGTTGGGGGCGGTGGCTGGAGTTGTTGCCCTGCTTTTCCACGGCACGGGACAGCTGACTCAGGGCGATGATGGGGACGTTCATCTCTTTGGCCATGATCTTGAGGTTTCGGGTGATGGAGCTGATCTCCTGCACGCGGTTCTCGCTGCGCTGGCCGCTGGTCATCAGCTGCAGGTAGTCGATGACGATGAGGCCCACGTTGGGGCGGGCGGGGTCCTGATTGACCCGGCGGATCTTCGCCTTCATCTCGGTGATGGTGATGCCCGAGGTGTCGTCCATATAGATGGGGGCGTCGTGGAGCTTTTCGGTGGCGAGGGCCAGATACTCCCAGTCCTCAGCCCGGAGCGCACCGGTGCGGAAGGCCTGACTGTCGATGCCCGCTTCCGCCGAGAGGATGCGGTTGGTCAGCTGTTCCTTGGTCATTTCGAGGCTGAAGATGGCCACCGGCACCTTCTGCTGCATGGCGACGCGGGTGGCGATGTTCAGCGCAAAGCTGGTCTTGCCCATACCGGGGCGGGCGGCGAGGATGATGAGGTCGCCGCGGCCGAGGCCGGTGAGGACGGTATCCAGCAGGCGGAAGCCGGTAGGGATGCCCTTGTACTTGTCGGCGTCGGGGCCGCTGATCTTCTGAAGATTGGTCAGCGTCTCCACCATGCTGGAAGAAAGGGGCGTCAATGCGCTGGAATCCCGGCCTGAGCGTATCTCATAGATGCGCTGCTCGGCGTTTTCCAGCAGGAGGTCGGCGTCCGGCTCGTCCCCGGCGTCCTGTAAGATGTCCTTCGCCACCCCCATGAGCTGGCGCACCAGATACTTTTCCTGCACGATCTGGGCGTAGGCCTTGACGTTGGAGATGCTGGGCACTGTCTCGGCCAGACCGGTCAGGTAGACCTTCGCCTCGTCGGCGCTGGGGAAGACGCCGTCTGAAATGACGGCGTCCAGCAGGGTCACGAAGTCGATGGTCTGGTCGCTGGTGAAGAGCCGCAGCATCTCGGAGTAGATCTGCGCATTCTGGCGGGTATAGAACATCTCGGGCCGGATGATCTCCACCAGATCGGTCAGGGTCTCCGGCTTGAGCAGTACTGCGCCCAGCACGCTCTGCTCTGCCTGCATGTTATAGGGCAGGTTGATGCCCACGCTCTCGAGGTTGAGTTCGTTGTAATGTCGTTCGTTCGGCATGGCTGTTATCCTTCTGAATCGTTATCGTGTCCGTAAAGCCAAAAAGCGCCCCCTGCCGAGAGGGGGCGCAGAGAACGGCTGGATCAGGCCTGCTCCACTTCGACCTGAACTTTAAAGGAAGCGGTGACACCGACATAAAGGCGGACCTTGCCGTTGAAGACGCCCGCGTCCTTGATGTCCTTGGTCTCCAGCTCGATCTTCTTCTTGTCGATGGGCGAACCGGCCAGCTGGGCCAGAGCCTCAGCCACTTCCTTGCCGGTGACTTTGCCGTGCAGACGGCCGGATGCGCCGCCCTTGGCCTTGATGACCACCGTCTTGCCCTCGAGCTTTGCGGCCACAGCCTGTGCAGCAGCCACATTCTCTGCCTCGTGGAAGTCTGCGGCGGCCTCCTTGCCCCGGGCGATATTCACCGCGCTGGCGTCGGCCACAGCGGCCAGCTTGCGCGGGAACAGAAAGTTGCGGGCGTAGCCGTCGGAGACCTCGTGAATCTCGTCCTTCTTGCCGATGCCCTTGACGTCCTGCTTCAGAATCACTTTCATGATAGTATCCCTCACTTCCCGCCGGGATATTCCCGGCGAAGATTTCTATGGTTAGTATACAGCAATCGGGCTGTTCCGTCAACGCTCAGGAACGAAACCTCTCCGTCAGCGACTGAGAGGTCCTGCCGGGCCAGCGCTCTCCGGAAAAGCCGTTATGCCAGCTCTTTGCCCACGACATCCAAGGCCACCTCGATGACCTTATCCATATCGTAGTACTTATACTCGCCCAGACGTCCACCGAAGAGGACGCCCGGCTCGGCATCGGCCAGCTTCTTATACTCAGCGTACAAAGCACCATTTTTATCATCATTCACTGGGTAATACGGCTCGTCGCCGGGCTTCCACTCGGCGCTGTACTCCCGGCTGATGACGGTCTTGGGCTGGGTGCCGAACTCAAAGTGCTTGTGCTCGATGATGCGGGTGTAGGGGGTCTCGGCGTCGGTGTAGTTCACGACGGCGTTGCCCTGATAGTTGTCGATGTCCAGCGTCTCGGTCTCGAAGCGGACGCTGCGGTACTGCAGCGCACCCAGCCGGTAGCCGAAGTAGGCATCCACCGGGCCGGTGTAGACCACCTTGTCGGCCAGCTTGTCCAGCTCTGCCTTCCCGGCCAGATAATCCACGCCCAGACGCACCTCCACACCGTCCAGCATCTTCTCCACCATGGCGGTGTAGCCGCCGTTGGGGATGCCCTGATACAGGGCGTTGAAGTAGTTGTCGTCGTAGGTGAAGCGGACGGGCAGACGCTTGATGATAAAGGCGGGCAGCTCGGTGCAGGGGCGGCCCCACTGCTTGCCGGTGTAGCCCTTGATGAGCTTTTCGTAGATGTCGGTACCCACGAGGCTGATGGCCTGCTCTTCGAGGTTCTTCGGCTCGGTGATGCCGGCCTCGGCGCGCTGGGCCTCGATCTTCGCCTTCGCCTCGGCGGGGGTCACGACGCCCCACATCTTGTTGAAGGTGTTCATATTGAAGGGCAGGTTGTAGATCTCGCCGTGGTAGTTGGCCACAGGGCTGTTGGTGTAGCGGTTGAACTCCGCGAACTGGTTCACATACTGCCACACGGCCTTGTTGTTGGTGTGGAAGATGTGGGCACCATAGCGGTGGACGTTGATGCCTTCCACCGGCTCGGTGTAGATGTTGCCCGCGATGTGGCCGCGTTTGTCGAGGACGAGGCAGCGCTTGCCCGCCTTCTTGGCCTCGTGGGCGAACACTGCGCCGTACAGGCCGGCGCCGACGATGAGATAATCGTACTGTTTCATCACTGTTTGTCCCTTTTCTTCTGTTCCGGCTCCGACTCGGGGCCGCTCTTCTTCTGCGCCTCCCGGTACTGGTCGATGGCCGTCTGGATGCGGCTGCGGGCCGCCTCCGGGGTGATATGCTTGAGCTGGGCCGCAGCCATGGTCTGATGTCCGCCGCCGCCCAGAGCCTCCATGATGACCTGCACGTTCACCGCGCCGAGGCTCCGGGCCGAGATGTTGACGCCGCCGCCCACCTGCACGGCCACGAAGCTGGCCTCCA
>ERZ1673738.1822-NODE-1822-length-30104-cov-7.042264_pt1 | contig 30104 bp, 27 predicted proteins | sample MGYA00580198_ERZ1673738 | MGnify/ENA primary metagenome ERZ1673738 (study PRJEB41218, sample SAMN15661784) | gut metagenome | host: Homo sapiens | place: Canada: London | collected 2015-08-20/2019-03-30 | study: EMG produced TPA metagenomics assembly of...
TCAGTAAAAAAAACTGATTTTTGAATATAATTTGAACGTTTTACAGAAAACATTATCTTAGACAAAAAGTAAGGAGGAGAAATGGGTGTGTTGAAAGTCGGTTTGGTCGGGTGCGGAAAGATTGCTGATGCCAATCACATGCCGGAGATGCTTTCTCTCGGCAAAAATGCGGAAGTCACCGCAATGTTCGACACGAAAAAAGGCAAAGCGGAAGCTTTAGCCGAAAAACATAAACTGAAACCGAAGTTCTGCAGCTCCCTGGATGAACTCCTGAAATCCGATGTCGATGCGGTAATCATCGCAACACCGAATCTGTATCATTATGAGCAGACTCTCCAGTGTCTGAATGCCGGGAAACATGTCCTTGTCGAAAAACCGATGGCGTCCAATGTGGCTGAAGCCGACGAGATGATTGATCTTGCCGAGCGGAAAGGCTTGATTCTTCAGGTCAATCAGTCACTCCGTTTCAGCGCGCTTTACAAGAAGCTGGCGGAGCTTGTCGCGGCAGGTGAGATCGGCAAACCTCTGCATGCACGCTGCCTGCGCGCCGCAACATCCAGCCCGGATGTCGGCTGGTCTCCGGGAGCGACATGGTTCGTTCAGAAGAAATATAAAGGCAGTCTCGTGACGGATATCGCAGTTCATATGGCCGATCTTCTTCAGTGGTGTTTCGGCCCTGTTGACACTGTGATGTCGCAGACAACGAATCTGACGCATGAGGTCCCGGACAATGTCGTAGCTTTGTTCCGTTATAAAAACGGCGCGACGGCGACGCTGGAACTGAGCTGGACTTTCCCGATCGGAGGAAACAAATTCGAGGTTTATGGCCGGGATGGAGCGATCCTGATGACCAATGACAGCTTTGAAATTCATAAAAAAGGCCGGAAAAAACCGAAAGTGATCAAGTTCGCTTCGATCAAAGCGGTTCCGAATTCTCACGCTGTGTTTGCCGCATCCATTGCGAAAGGCGGCGATGAAAACTGGAAAGTCGGACGCGAGGCACTCGCGTTGTGTATGGCTATAATAGAGTCTAACCAAGAACAGAAAGCGGTGGAACCGAAGATGCGTAAAACAACTTCCAAGACATCCGTCAAATCACCGGCAGCCAAAAAAGCAATCCCGGCAGCCAAAAAGTCAACCCCTGTCAAAGCAGTTACAGCAAAGGCTGCTCCGAAGGCTCCTGCGAAAAAAGCGGCTCCTGTTAAAGCTGCTCCCGTAAAGAAAGCGGAACCAGTGAAGAAAGCCGCGCCTGCGAAAGCAGCCCCAGTGAAGAAAGCTGCTGCTCCGAAGGCTGCCGCAAAGAACGTTCCTGCGAAGAAAGCCGCTCCCGTGAAAAAGGTCGTTCCCGCGAAGAAGGCGGCTCCGGTCAAAGCCGCTCCCGTAAAGAAAGCGGCTCCTGTTAAAGCTGCTCCCGTGAAGAAAGCGGAACCTGTGAAGAAAGCGGCTCCTGCAAAAAAGGCTGCTCCGGTCAAGGCTGTTCCCGCAAAAAAGGTTGTGCCTGCAAAGAAGGCTGCTCCGGTCAAGGCAGCTCCTGCGAAAAAGGCTGTTCCCGCGAAGAAAGCGGCAAAGAAGAAATAATTTTTCTGTAATATAAAAAATGCGAAGTTCATGTGTGATTGGTGAACTTCGCATTTTTTTATTCTTTTTGGATTTAATACTCCGCCCATCGAGTCGACTTTGAGACGGAAGATTGCGTGAGTATTTTTCTCAAGTCAAGGGGTTTGCCCCGCCGTGGTACTGTGGCGAACCGCTGGTCGCGCGGAGCACGAGAGCTTCCAGTCCCTGAGCGATTGAAACCGCCGCCGGGGGAATTTCGCCTCCGGCGGTCGGCTTATGCCGTTGGATCGCAGCAGGTCAGCGACCTGCACCATACGATTTCGGGCTTTCGCCATCGGTTTGGTTTCCCGATACCCCGTATGTTTTGTATCGGATTCATACAGCGGCTCCATGTTCAGACGTGGACTGCCGTATCCGCATTGTCAGAGATCATGCCATACGTTTTTGGCTTCGAGAGCTTTGATTCCCGCCGCGACAAGTGCGGCGATTTCGATTGTCTGAGCCGTGTCAATCGGAGATTTTCCCGTTGCGAAGAAGTCAAGAATTTCCGAGAGAAGAATCGGGAAAAAGTCCGAACACTGCGGATTGACAATCATTTTTCCCTCATGGACAAGACGGGTCGTGAACGGGGCGTTCGGGGTATAGGTCACGGAGGCTCTGCGATCATCTTCATACTGTATGACCATGTGTTCCACGTCGTTTGCGCCGCACTGCATGATGCGCTTTGCCCCTGTTCCGAGCACGGAAACGATCATTTCAATCTGGTGAATCGAATATTCCCAGAAAGACCTTCCGCCGCCGGTTGTTTCCATATAAGTCGTGCCCGGCTTGTTGCGGTAGGCGTCCAGCTCGGTGGAAAAGCGGAGGGCGGAACTCGACATCAGCGGGGTATTGTGTTTTGCCGCAAGTTCGAACATCGCTTCCGCATCGGCTTTCGACGGCGCAAAAGGTTTGTCCACGAAAACTGGTTTGCCGCTTTTCAGCGGAATCTCAGCCAGTTCGCGATGCACTTCCGGATTGGACGGCGCAAGCACGAAGACCGCATCCGATTTTTCTACGACTTCTTCCATGCTTTTGAGCGGCGTCACTCCGAAATCCGCACACCATTTTTCAAGCGGGCGTCCGTTTTGCGGAGCTTTTTCCCAGGCATAGGCAAGCTCGAATTCCGTTCCGCGTCTTGCCGTCTTGATCCATGCGGGGTAATTGTTTGCGTGCCATTCGTCGATGAAGAGATCGATGAATCCGAGTTTTTTCATTTCAAGTCTCCTTTTTTTGAGTTTTGTATTGAGAATTTTTCGTTGTATTCAAGAGCTTTCGCGCTGTTCCAGGTGCGGTTCCGGCAACGGGGGCGGGGGAGTGTCCGGTGCGCTCATGCATTCCAGCAGATACTTCATTGCCGTGAATCCGAGTTCGCGAAATGCAAGATCGACTGAACTCAGCGGCGGGTCCATCGAATGGCAGAACGGTGAATTGTCGCATCCGATGATTTTGATGCTTTTCCCGATTTTTCCGGCGGCGCCGAGAGCCCGGAAGCTGCGGAACATTTCCAGTGCGACAAAATCGGTCCATGCGAAAATTCCGACGGTTTTGCGTGCTGCTCTCCGGATGATCGTTTTCAGAACCGCTTCTTTCCAGTCATTGCCTTCGTGAAGGTGCGGCTGTATTTTCTTTTTCCGCAGATAATCTCGAAAACCGGCTTCCCGCTGCCCTCCCTGAATATCGTGTGCGCAGAACGCATGGAATTCCTCGCATCCGCTCCTGACCAAACCGCGTGCGGCGATCACTCCTGCGTCGTAATTGCGCAGGGAGAGGTATTTCACATTCAGGTTTTCCATGGACGGCGAGTTCAGCATGACGACGATTCCGCCGCGTTCCGTAAAATGCCTGATCTTGTCTTCAAATGCGGCAAAACTCGGCATATAGGAGATGATCCCGCAATTACCGTTGATGCTGACCAGGTCCAGAAAGGACGCATAATCGCTGTCCTGGAGCCCGTAATAGAAATTCAGCGGAATGTTGTCTTTCAATGCCGCATTGGAGATACCCATGGAGAGTGCGGCTACGGGAGCATAAGCCTGGTCCGGGAGAAAGACTCCGATTGCAGGATTCTGTCCGCGGCGGAAACATGCCGCCAGACGGTTCGGACGGTAGCCGAGACGTTTTGCGGCGTCAAGGACGCGTGTCTCTGTTTTTGCGGAGATGCGTTTCTGGCGCGCTTTGCCGTTGATGACGTCGGATACCGTGGCGGAAGAGAGGCCGCAATATGCCGCAAGCTCCTTCAAACTGATATCCTGATGTGTTCCGTTCTCATTCATTGCCTGTTTTGCCTAATCGTTTAAGCCTCTGATTCTAAATATAGATGAGGAATGCATACTGTCAAACAATGCCTAACAATTAGGCTTATTTCAATTGAGGCGGCGGAGACTCCTGCGGGAATGCCTGGCGGAGATAATTCCGAAGCGTTTCCGCGTCCTTGCCGCGTCCTGCTGCATGGTAGGCGAAATGCAGGAAAAGATGCACGAAATACGGCAGGTCGTAATGTTCCGTATCCGGCGCATGGAATGCCGCGAGCGCCCTGCCGATCTCTGCAAGCTTCTGATTGCTCAGCGGAGGTTTCCGGCTGACAAGATATGCCAGCTTGATCATCTGCATTTCAAGGGGTTCTTTTCTGAAATCCGCCAGCGGATCATCGGCTGTCGGGCGCGGCGCCGCGGCATACAGAAAAAGCGGATGCGCGTCATGGCGGTACAGAGTCGGGATCAGGGGCGGCGGAAGACGGAACATCTGCCGGAGCTGAAAACCGGAATCTTCCAGTTTTTTACCGGGAGATTCGGAAACGAGCAATGCGGGGGCGACCATGAAAATGGAAATGTCGTCGGGCATGATGTCATAAATTCCGAAACGGTTGAGCCCCAGTTGCGCGCCCCATGGCTGAATTTTTTTCTTCGGGTGCATCGACCCGTCCTTGTGCAGAATATAACGTGCGCCGACTGCGGCGGAAACCGTATTCATCCGGATTTGCGATAAGGAATCCCTGTCGTTCTCAATGAGACGGACCAGTTGTGTCCGCGGCGTATGATTCAGCCCGTAGAGAAATTGAACTGCAATGGCGCATTGAACGAGAAGAAGCGCGGGGAATGTATATCGCACTGCCTTCCGGGAAAAGCCCTGATGCCAGAGCAATGCCGCGAGCAGGCAGAAAAACGGCAGGACGGGGACGAGGTAGCGGGGATAGGTGTAACGGACCACCTGACAGAAAAAGAGATGAATGGAAAACACCGTCAGCAAAGTGAAGACCGATAGCGGCAGTATCGTTTTATTCTCTTTGAGAGCAGACGGTTTTCTGATGAGCAGCAGAATCGAGAGGAGAAAAAACAGCAGGAGCGGCCAGTCGAGAGCTGTCCCGATATCCTGGAACTGGAGCAGAAAGAGCCGGCAATGCCCGGAAACGGTGTCGGAGACCATGGCATACGAGGCGTCGGAACCGCTTCCGGTGATCCATTTGAAATGCGGCAGAAAGGTCTCTTTCCCGATCAGCAGGTAGATGGATGCTGTCGAGATCAGGAATCCGGCGAGCCACGGAAAAAACGGCATGAGTGCCGGCACAACTTGTTTATGACGCCGGAGTTTCCAGACTGCAAATGCCGCGGCGGGAAGCAGATATGCCGCATAGAGCTGATCCTTGGTGCAGAACGCACAGCCGATCAGAATGCCTGTCATCAGAGAAAGCGGGAGATAGATTTTTTTCCGTTCTGCAAAATATTCCGCGTAAACCGCGCAGGTGATGGAGGCAAAGAACCAGAACGCGCACGGCATATCCATATTGGTTGTCTGAGAGTAGAAAAGGGAGAGAGGCAGCAGAAGAAAGGAGAGCGCCGCGCAGAGGGAGGGGAGCAGAGGGAGCAGAAGAATTCTGAGTGCGAAAAAGAGAACCAGGAACGCGGTCAGGAGTTCCTGCGACGCCGTGATCCAGCGCATTGCCTCAAGACGCGCGGAACGGTGTTCCAGGATTTGCGCGGGCGTCATTCCTTTTTCCGCGATGCGCGGCGTCAGCCAGTCGACGGTGAGATATTGCAGCGGCGGATACTTGAACGTTTCCTTTGCCATCATGGCGCGTGCATTGAGAGACGTATCCGGGGAGATGCCGTCTGTTTCCGGCGGCATGGTGTGCGGCAGTTCCCACGAGATCGTGAAGACGTGCAGCAGGAACCAGACAAGGAAAATAAGGATGCCTCCATAAAGATACGGATGTTTTTCCGGTTTTGCCGAAATGGGTTGTTCCCGCATGATCAAGCTTGCTCCTGTTTTCCCGATAGATTACAACGGGTTGCCGGAAAAATCAAGTTTCAGATGGATTTCTCCGTATGTTTTTCCGGGAAGTTCTTATTTTGATGAAACTGGCGGGAGGACGGGAAAGGAGTGGCAGCATGGAAAAACCTGGTGACTTGCAAAGGCAATGCTGTCGGTAGAACTGAACTAATGCTTTTCCTGTGCAGTGAATTTGCTTTTTCTGATGACTGTTTCTTCTTTTTTGCAAAATAACTCTTTTTCCCGCTTCATAAATCGGAAAACGGGTGTATATTGACTGCTTTAATCATCATAGAGCGGGATTTTTTATGGAAGAAGAAATCAAGAATATACTGCTTCAGCTCGGGGAGGACCCCGAGCGCGAAGGATTGAAGAAAACACCGGAACGTGTCCGCAAAAGTCTGGAATATCTGACGCGCGGATATCAACAGGATCTGGAAAAGGTCGTCAACGGAGCCATTTTCGAGGTGGAGAGCCAGGATATGGTAATTGTCCGCGACATCGAATTCTACAGCATGTGCGAACATCATATGCTCCCGTTTTTCGGAAAATGCTCCATCGGCTATATTCCGAAAGGAAAGATTTTCGGAGTCAGCAAGCTGGCGCGTATCGTCGATATGTTCGCGCGCCGTCTTCAGATACAGGAACGGCTTTCCAATCAGATTGCACGCACGATTTACGAGACGATTCAGCCGGAGGGCGTCGGGGTTGTGATGGAGGCGCAGCATCTGTGCATGCTGATGCGCGGCGTCCAGAAACAGAATTCGACCATGGTGACGTCTGCCATGTTCGGTTCTTTCCGCAGCCAGCAGTCCACCCGTATGGAATTTTTGAAACTGATTAAAAATTAAAATAAGAAGGAGTAAGTAATATGCAGTGTTTGAAGAAAATTGCTTTGGCTGCCGTTCTTGCGGCGGCGATGGTCTGTTCCGCGAAAGAACTGAAGGTTTTGACGATCGGCAACAGTTTTGCCGACAGTGCGTTTCATTACCTTCCGTCCGTTGTGAAATCCGTTCCCGGCTGCAAAATCGAAATGGACCGCGCGAATATCGGCGGCTGTACGCTGGAACGCCACTGGAATGAACATCAGAAAGCGGAAAAGGACCCGAATTACAAGCCTTACGGCTGGAGCAGGAAGAAACGCACCCTGCGGGAAATCCTGACCTCGAAAAAATGGGATGTCGTGACGATTCAGCAGGGGAGTCACCAGAGCTGGAAGCCGGAATCCTATGAGCCTTATGCTGAGAACCTGATTAAATTGATCCGCGAACTCGCCCCGCAGGCGGAAATCGTGATTCAGCAGACGTGGTCATACCGTATTGACGACGGTCGTTTCAAAAACTGGAAAATCGGACAGACGGAAATGTATGACCGCCTGACAAAATGTTACAGAGACCTTGCGAAGAAATATCAGCTTCGCGTGATTCCGACCGGCGCCGCCGTTCAGTTGACCCGTGCAAAAACACCCGACAGCGAAAAATTCAAGAGCTATGACCCCGCAATCCTGAAAACTTTGAGATGGCCCGATCTGCCGCCGCAGGCTGGGGATGTCGTCGGCAAGTTTTACTGGTATAAGAACAGAAAGACCGGTGAAATGTATATCGCATGCGATGCGTCGCACCTGAATGCCCGCGGCGATTATTTGCAGGCGTGTCTCTGGTTTGCCGCATTGTACGGGAGGAAGACTTCTGACGTCAAGTTTATCCCGAACATGATCGGAAAGAGCGACGCGGAATTCCTTCAGCAGTGTGCCCAGGAAACGCTTGACACTTTTCCGCAGGCCAAGAAATAATTCTCATGAAGGCGTTGGTTCAAAGAGTGACCGAAGGTTCCGTCTCCGTTGACGGCGAAGTCATCGGAAGTATCGGCAGGGGGCTTGTGATCCTGTTTGGCGTCACGCATGGCGATACGGAGAGGGATGCGGTCTATCTTGCCGAGAAATGCGCGAATCTGCGTATCTTCTGCGATGAAAACGACAAGATGAATCTCTCTCTGCTGGATATCGGCGGCGGGGCGCTGGTCATTTCGCAGTTCACGCTTTACGGCGACTGCCGCAAGGGGCGGCGCCCCGGATTCAGTGACGCCGCAGACCCCGCAGTCGCGGAGAAATTATATGAGCGTTTTGTGGAACTCATGAAACAGCAGAATGTTGCGAAGGTTCAGACCGGACGTTTCGGCGCGGACATGAAGGTGAAGATTTTCAATGACGGCCCCGTGACGTTCCTGCTGGAAAGCAGAGGGGGAGTCGGCGTATGAAACGGGTTGTGATCCTCGGTTCGACGGGTTCGGTCGGGCGGAATGCCTGCCGGGTTGCGGAGGCTTTGCGTGATCGTGTGCAGGTGGTCGGCGTCGCCGCGAAAACCAATGCGGCGGCGTTGGCGGAGCAGGCGGAAAAGCTCGGCTGTTCCTATGCCTGCATTGCGGAGCCGAAGATGCGGGATCAGCTTTCCGCCGTTTTGCCGGGACATTGCCGGGCGCTTGCCGGGCTTGACGGAATTCTTGAGATGGTGCGTGCGGACAACGTCGATATGGTGCTTTGTTCGATTGTCGGAACCGGCGGGCTGATTCCCGTCATGGAGGCTCTCAGGGCGGGCAGGGAAATCGCGCTTGCCAGTAAAGAGGTGCTGGTCATGGCGGGATCGGTGGTCATGCCGATGGTGAAGCGATATCATACGCGGCTGATTCCGGTGGACAGTGAACACAGCGCCATTTATCAGTGTCTCGGAAGCCGTGCGCCTGCAAATGTGGAGCGTTTGATTCTTACCGCGAGCGGCGGTCCGTTCCGCAAGGCGTCGCCGGAGGAGATGAAGAACGCGACATGGGAACGCGCCCTGGCGCATCCGACGTGGTCGATGGGGCAGAAAGTCACAATTGACTCCGCGACCCTGATGAACAAGGCGCTGGAAATGGTTGAGGCTTCTTTTCTGTTTGACTGTCCGGAGCATCGGATTGACGTGGTGATTCATCCGCAGTCGATTGTCCATTCCATGGTTGAGTTCACGGACGGCGTGATTATGGCGCAGATGAGCGTGCCGGACATGTGTTTCCCGATCCAGTATGCGTTTACCTGTCCGGAGCGCTGCCCCGGAGGACTGGAGAAACTGAACCTGTCGAAAGTCGGCACGCTGGAGTTCGAGGCGCCGGATACGGAACGTTTTCCGTCTCTGGGCTTTGCGCGCGAGGCGTTGAGGGCGGGAGGAACGATGCCTTGCGTCATGAATGCGGCGAATGAGGTTGCTTTCGAGCGGTTCAGGAAAGGCGGAATCGGTTTTACCGGAATCTGGAACGTGATTGAAAAGACGATGCAGGCGCACCGGACCGTGGAAAACGCCGGGTTGGACGATATTCTGGAGGCGGACCGCTGGGCGCGTGTGAAAGCGGCGTCGATTGAGGTGAATGGATGAATATCGTGATCCGCAGAGCCGTGGAAAGCGACTTGCCGCCGATGGTGGAGATGCTTCATGAACTTTTGTCGCTTGAAGTGGACTTCGAGCCGGATCGCGGGAAACAGATGCGTGCTCTCCGGATGATTCTGGAAAATCCGGGGTGTCTGCTGCTTGCCGCCGAGCATGCAGGGAACATTGTGGGCACGTGCAGTGTCCAAACGCTGATTTCCACGGCGGAGGGCGGTCTTTCGGCAATGATCGAAGATATCGTCGTAAGCCGTGAGTTCCGCAAATGCGGAATCGGGCGCCGTTTTCTTGAGGAGGCGGAGCGGTGGGCGCGCGGGCGCGGCATCACCCGGATGCAGCTTCTTTGCGATGAGACGAATCTGCCTGCCCGGAAATTCTATGAAAAAACAGGCTGGGACAGGACTCACCTGATGAATTATTTTCGTTTTTTGCAATCTTTGGTTGCAAGCGGTCAAAAGTGAATTAGAGTAAACTGTGTGAAAGGAGATAATGGATGTTAGGTGATATTTTATTGAAAATCGGCGCAGTCGCCTTTATGGTGTTCTTTTTTGGCTTTTGCATTTTTATTCATGAGCTGGGGCATTTTCTGGCAGCAAAATGGCGCGGGCTGCATGTGATTGCGTTTTCCATCGGATTCCGCAAGATATGGAGTAAGAAGATCGGCGGGGTCGAATACCGGATCGGCTGGATTCCGTTCGGCGGATATGTGGAGATTCCGCAGGTTGACGCCAGCGGCGAGGCACTGGATGAGGACGGCAAACCTTTGCCGAAAGCGAAACCTCTGGACCGTATGATCGCGGTGGTCGCGGGACCTCTGTTCAATATTCTGTTCGGTTTTGCGCTGGGGACTGTGATCTGGATTTGCGGCGTGCCGCAGGATACGCCCACCTTGAAAGAGATCGAGGTGGAGAGCATTGAAGAAAAGAGTCCCGAATACAATGCCGGTTTGCGGACAGGCGACGTGATTTATAAATTGAACGGCGAGACTTTCGATACCACATGGAACGGTTTTGTCAGCAAGATTCTTTTCACGATCGGTGAAGTGAAGCTGGGCGTGAAGCGCGACGGCAAAGAGTTTGAAGTTTCCTACTTCCCCGCCGTCAATAAGAAAATCAGCCCGGAGGAGGGGATCGCTTACCCGTTCTTTTTCCCGAAGATTCCGGTTTACCTCTATCCGGAGAAAAATTCTCAGCTCGCGGAACTCGGCATTAAAAGCGGTGACCGCCTGATTCTGGTGGACGGCAGGAAGATCAATGAACTCGGAGACCTCTCTTCGATCCTGTTGTTCGAGAGCAATGGAAAGCCGATGACGCTTACCGTTCTGCGTGACGGCAGGGAACTGGTGTTCAAGGACGTCAAACCGACTCTCCTCAAGGAGTCCGACGGCAGTGAGGGAGGTTACTATCTGCGTATGAGTGAAAATCCTTTGCTGCGGGTGCCGAAAGGGTCTCCGCTCGAAAAGGCGGGACTGAAAAAGGGCGACCGGATTGTTTCGCTGGACGGAACAAAGATCAATGAGATATCCGATGTCCGTTCCGTCATAGACAAGACGCAGGGAAAGACGCTCAAAGCCGTTTATGAGCGTGACGGCAGGAGACTGGAGACGGATATCACTCCGGTTTATGTCAGATATTACGCCTTGACGGGAGTGAATTTTGCGATGCTGACCCATCCTACGCCGTGGGCGCAGTTCGAGAATGTGATCGTCATGACGTGGAAGTCTCTGCGCGGTATCGGCGTCAGCATCGGGAAGAAGCTGAACCTGACGGAGAAATACACCACGATCGAACCTAAACACATGAGCGGCCCGATCGGCATCGGCAGGTATCTTTACACGTCCGTGTATTACGGTTCCGTGATTCAGGGATTGATGCTGGTGGTTCTGATTACATTCAATCTCGGACTGCTGAATCTCCTGCCGATTCCGGTGCTGGACGGCGGTCATATCGTGCTGGCTCTCCTTGAGATCATTTTCCGGCGTCCGATGCCGCAGAAGATTCTGGAGCCCATTACGATCGGTTTCGTGGTGCTGCTGGTCAGTTTCATGCTGTTCGTCTCGTTCTATGACGTGAAAAAGCTGGCGACGCCGCTGATCAGGTCCATGGAAAAGGACGGGGAGCAGAAAACGGAAAACGTGGAACAGGAGTCTCAGAATGTCAATGTCAAGGCGGAACCCGTCAAAGCAAATTAAGGTCGGTTCCGTTGCTGTCGGGGGCGGAGCTCCGGTTTCGATTCAGTCCATGACGAATACCGATACGCGGGATGCCGCGGCGACGCTGGCGCAGATTCACGAGGTGTATCGCGCGGGATGCCAGATCATCCGTGTGACGGTTCCCGACATGAAAGCCGTGGAGGCGCTTCATGAGATCCTCGCAAAAACTCCCATACCGGTGATTGCGGATATTCATTTCGACTACCGCCTGGCGATTGCTTCGATCAAAGCCGGCGTCCATGCCGTCAGAATCAACCCCGGCAATATCGGCGGTTCCGACCGTGCGGAAAGAGTCGCGGAGGCGGCTGGGGAAGCGGGCGTTCCGATTCGTGTCGGAGCCAATTCCGGCAGTCTGCCGAAAGGGTTGCTGGAGTCGAAAATGCGCAGCGGCATGACGCGTGACGACGCTATGGCGGAGTCGCTTGTCGAAGCCGCTTTCGAGCAGGTGAAGATTCTGGAGAAGTTCGGTTTCGACCGGATCAAAGTTTCCTTGAAAGCCAGTTCCGTTCCCGTAACGGTTGCCGCATACCGTATGTTCTCCTCCCGTTCGGATCTGCCGCTGCATCTCGGCGTGACGGAAGCCGGAACCGCATTCCGCGGGGCGATCAAGTCTGCCGTCGGAATCGGTTCGCTTCTTCTGGACGGCATCGGAGATACGATCCGTGTGAGTTTGAGCGCCCCCCCCGTGGAGGAAATCCGTGCGGCGAAAGCGATTCTGGAAGCAGCCGGGCTGCGTGCTTCATCGCCTGAAATCGTATCCTGTCCGACCTGCGGGCGAACCTCTTACGATTTGATTTCCCTTGTTTCCCGCGTGGAGAATTTCATTGATTCGATCAAAGCGGACGGCAGGAGAATCAATCTGCGCAAAGTGGCGGTGATGGGGTGTGCCGTCAATGGTCCCGGGGAGGCGTCCGACGCCGATATCGGCATTGCCGGCGGTGCCGCCGGCGGTGAGCTTGTCCTGTTCAAGTCCGGTGTAAAATTTGCAATCCTCCCGGAGGAGGAGGCCGTCAAAATGCTGGAAGACGAAATCCTGAAAGCTGTCGAGTTGTAAGTAAATTTAAATGACAGATACGAAGCACCTGCACCATGATATTTTAGGGGATGGCAAGCTTGTTTGCCGAGGTGCAGGTGATTCTCACCTGCCGCGGAGTTTGAGGGCGCGGAGCCCTCATGTTCTTTCCCCCCGGCGGTTCCCCCGCTGACGGACGAGCACCAAAGGTGCGAGAGCCGCCGGGAGCGCGCGCATGACCATTGGGGATTCCGCCGCAGCTCTCGAACTTGATACTTCAAGTTCTCACCATTGAGCGGATTGGACCGCTCCGTCGGGGAGATTTCGCCTACGGCGACCAACTTGCGCAGTTGGATCGCGGCAGATGCGAAGCACCTGCACCATGATATTTTAGGGTACGGCAAACTTGGTTTGCCGGGGGGCAGGTGACTCTTCTGTTGCGGAAACCGGAACCTGTTCAGCAGAGAAACAGATTTCTGAATTCCTCTTCGGAGACGGGTTCCCCGTATTCTGAAAACTCGAAGATTTCGGCGCATTTTACCGTTTTTCCCGCATCACCGTAAATCTCGCAGAGAGTATGGCGCGCAAGGTCCGCCGCCGCTTCAAAACGACATGCCCATTTTTCATAAAGCCATGTTTTTTCTGTTCCCAGCTCATGCCGGAGGCATCGAAGTCCCGGAACCCTTTATCTCAGGGCAGCCATTCATAAAACTGTGACGCATGGCAGTCCATCATACGCAGTTTCGTTTCAAGGACGGAATCAATTTCCACGGCGGCATCGGCGCGGATCGGGCGCGGATCGCGGAAACGGTCATACAAGTAGGCGAAAACCGGATTTTTCGCAGGGATCGGAGTATCCGCACAATAGAGCGGGACTTTGACCAGATAAGCGGCGTCCATGACGAGCTGCGCAATGGCACGGTGATCCGCATGATAGTCGCAGTTGCGGTGGGAAAGAACCACGTCAGGCTGGAAGTTGCGGATGATGCGGATGACCTCTTCTCTGGCTGCGAGCGTGTTTTCTATTTCGCAGTCATGATGATTCAACACCTGATATTCCGCGAGCCCCGCGATTTTTGCGGAAGCCTGCGTTTCTGCGTAACGGCGTTCCGCGAGAGCTTTGCGGTCCATGGACTGATGCCCGCAGTCGCCGTTGCAGGCGGATACAAATTTGACAAGGTGCCCTGCACGTGCCAGTTTGACCGCGGTGCCGCCGAACAGCAGGTCGCAGTCATCCGGATGTGCACCGAAGACGAGAAATTTTTTCCGGTTCATTGTTCTGTCTCTCCATTGTTGTATGAGGCTCCGGCACACCGCCGGAACCTGTGAGATCAACTGTTCAATATCGCAAGGAACTGTCTGAGCCATTCGACATGGGCGGACCATGCGGGACCGGTTACGAAAATACCGTCGGTAACGGCTCCGGTGAATCCGGCGTCGACGTATTCCGCACCAGCCGCTTCGATTTCCGGCCTGACCGCCGGGTAGGCATTGATCCTTTTGCCCCTGATCACATCTGCGGCGGTCAGAAGCTGGGGACCGTGGCAGATCGCCGCGACCGGTTTCCCCGCATTCACAAATGCACGGATGAGCTCCAGAACTTTGCCGTTCAGGCGCAAATGTTCGGGCGAGCGTCCCCCGGGCAGAACGAGTGCATCGAAAGCATCCGCGGAAACATTCTCGAAATCCGCATTCAGCGTGAAGTTGTGCCCGCGTTTTTCCGTATAGGTCTGATCGCCTTCAAAGTCGTGGATTGCCGTGCGGATCTGTTCGCCGGACTTTTTCCCCGGACTGACTGCCGCGACTTCGCAGCCGCAGACCTGAAGCGCCTGAAACGGCACCATGACTTCATAATCCTCCACGAAATCCCCGATGATCATCAGAATCTTTTTTGTCATTTTTCCGACTCCTTGCTTGATTTGTTTTCCGGAATATTTCCGCTTTTCCTGATCCATGAGTCGAACAGGAAAAAGAATACGCCTGTCATTGAAACCAGAACCAGTGCGAGCGTGTAGAGCAGGGCGGCGAAACCTGCGCCGGTCGAATCGATTCCCTGCGCTTCCAGCACCAACTGCGTGATTTTGTCCCGTGTTCCGAGTCCTCCCGGCGTAACCGGTATCGCCGCCGCAGTCCCGCCGAGCAGAGACGCCAGAACCGTTCCGCCGGTATGAGCCGTTGTCCCCGTGATTCCCGTGACGATCAGAACGAGTCCCGCGACCAGAAGCGGGTGCATGGCCAGAACACTCAGCAGGAACGCCGCAAAAAGCCGTCCGGGGTCTTTGCGGCAGGCTTTTACGGAATCCAGCACCGGGGTGATTCTGCCTTTTGCCATTCTGTCAATGAAGTCAAGGCATGTCCGCGCAAAAGGGATTCGGAAAATCACATCCTGAAGGAAAAGAGCAAGTCCCGCGGCGAGTCCGGCGAGGCAGAGCAGATAGAGAATGAGAACCGGATATTTCACCTCCGGCTGGAATGTCAGCACCTCTTTCATGGCGAAAGTGACCGCCGCCGCCACAAGGAAAAAGAGCGCCAGCATACCGATGACACGGTCGATGAAGATGGAGGTCACTCCGTGAAGCCTTTTCCCTTTCTGAGTCTCTTTGACCAGGAATGCCGCTTTGACGACATCGCCTCCGACGGCGCCGCCGGGCATGCAGAGGGAGAAAAAGGTCCCCTGCATGCTTAATGAAAGGGCGCGTGAAAACGGTATTTCGATCTGCTGGATACGGAGCAGTATCCGCCAGCGGACTGCGCACAGAATCAGTTGTGTCCCGATTACGGCTCCTGCCAGTGCGGTGAAGACCAGGATGCGCCCGGAGGCGATCTGATTCAGTTGCGTGAAATCAATCCCGCGGACGACCCAGCAGATCAGGGCGCCGGCGAGAATGAGCTTGAAAGCCTGGATGCTCCACGTTTTCCAGCCCTGTTTTTTTTCTGCGTCGTTTTCCAAGATGGATTCCTGTTGTTTCAGGCGGATAATATACGTCTTTCCGTTTCAATATGCAAGAAAAATGTCACAGGGATTCAAACTCTTTCCTGCGCCTGCGGAGTCCCTCGTAGACGGCGATTGCGACGGAATTTGCCAGATTGAGGCTGCGCGTGAAGTTCCCCGGCATCGGAATCGTGTAAAACTGTTCCGGATAGGAGTCATGGATATGTTGCGGGAGTCCGGAGCCTTCACTGCCGAAAATCAGATAGGCGCCGTCTTCCATCAGACAGTCCCAGTAAGTTTTTTCCCCTTTGGTGGAGTAGAAATACATCGGCGCGCCGCCTGTGGTTTTCACGAAATCCTCCCAGGATTCATGGACCGTATATTCAATGTGCCGCCAGTAATCCATGCCGGAGCGTTTCACATGTTTGTCGTCGAGAGAAAACGAGATCGGCTTGACGAGATGAAGGTGACAGCGTGAACAGGAACAGATACGGCCGATGTTGCCGGTATTCTGCGGGATTTCGGGTGCGACGAGAACGACGTGAAAAAACAGTTCTTTCATTTTTCAGATTCATATCCTGTGTTGAGAAGTTTGCCGAGCAGTGCGGGGAAGTTGCCGCCTTCGAGTGTCCCCATGCCGGAGTAGGGATAGCCGTAAGTGATGCTGTCCCCGAAACAGACGAGGCGCGAACAGTCGCAGCGGTTGTCCCGCAGCGCCAGATAGACCAGTGCGGCGATGAAACGGTAGCCGTCTTCGGTGGGATGCGCGCCGTCCTTCGTTCCGGAATTGGCCTCGTTGCGGATGAGACTGCGCCTGTCCGCGCCGACCATTCCCGTTTCCGCGAAAATATGGAACAGGTTCAGATAAGGCACGCCGAGCCGCTCCGCCAGCAGGCGCATTGCACGTGCGTATTTCATGATTTCCGGGTTGAGATCCGTATCCGGCGGCAGGTTGAATCCGTAGCGTTCGATCACCTCCGGCGAAAAGACGGGAAGCGGCGAGATCAGCAGAAGATCCGTATCCGTCTCCCGGACTGCCGAGACCATCGAATTCAGATTTTCCGTGAACTCCTCCAGCGGCACAAGCGCCCTCGGATTGACTGCGTCGTTGGTGCCGCAGAGAATTGTCACGCAGCTCGGATCATGTGAAAGCACATCCTTTCTCATGCGCCTGAGCATTGCGCGCGTATTATCGCCGGGATATCCGGCGTGAATGACCTCGTTTTTCATTTCTTGAAACCTTGATTTTATACAGATGTAACAAAGTTGCGGAAATCCCTGATTTCCCGTTTCACTGCAATAATGTCAATATATTTCACAAATGCCTAATATTCAACTTGAATTTTATCTCCGGACGATTTAGATTATGGTTCGGTCCGGTCGGGGCGACCCGGCAGATGTCTCCGGCGCGTGCCGGCACATGAATCTTAAACCAGAGAATTTTGTGGCTATGAAATCATTTCTTTCCGCTCTGTTTTGTCTTCTTTCCGTCCTGTTTTTTTCTTCCTGCGCCACCGACAATAATGAACGTCCGCTTTCCGATCTGGTCATGCATATGGCAAAACAGGTCGGCGGAAACGTCAACGCGCTGATGCTGCCCGATCCCGTCAAGGCGAGCGAGGGGGTATCCATGCTGATTGCGGGGCGCGAAGTCGCGTTCTACAGATACGACCTGAATTTTTCCAAACAGCGCCGTAAGCTTGAGCATATCAGGAATACCGGCATTCTCTATATCAGCGGGATTCCGTTCGAGGCGGAAGTGAACGGTTCTTTCGTCATGATCGACCACGCTACGAATGTCAAGAAGAAAGAGCTGGTCAAAGCGTTCCGGAGTTTTTAAGTTTTATTTATATATTGTTATTATCAGTTCGTGTATCAACCTCAAAGGAAAGGAAACAAGATGGCTAGAAAAGCCCCGATCAAGCGGAAAACATCAGCAGCCGCGGCAGTAAAAAAGTATGTGTATCTCTTCGGCAAGGGAATGTCGGACGGCAATGCGTCCATGAAGGAACTTCTCGGAGGCAAAGGTGCGAATCTTGCGGAAATGGCAAAACTGAATCTCCCTGTTCCCGCAGGGTTCACGATTACGACGGAGTGCTGTGTTGACTTTTTCAAATCCGGTATGCAGTATCCTTCCTGCCTGGAGAAACAGGTGAAAGAGGCTCTCGCGAAAGTGGAGAAAGCCATGGGGATGAAGTTCGGCGATCCCGCGAATCCGCTTCTGGTTTCCTGCCGTTCCGGCGCACGCAGCTCCATGCCGGGAATGATGGAGACCGTTCTCAACGTCGGGCTCTCCTCCAAAACGATTCCGGGACTGGTCAAAAAGACGAAGAACGAGCGTTTCGTCTATGACGCTTACCGCCGCCTGATCATGATGTATTCCGATGTCGTGATGGAGAAAGCCGAAGGCATTGAACCAGCCGAAGGCAAGGGAATCCGCAAACAGCTTGACGATCAGCTCGAAAAACTTAAGAAGGCGAAGAAATACGCTTCCGATACGGATCTGACCGTCGCCGATCTCAAGAAGCTTTGCGAAGATTTCAAGAAGACGATCAGGAAAGTGCTCAAGGCGGAGTTTCCGGATGACGCGGAGAAACAGCTCTGGGGCGGAATCGGCGCCGTGTTCAAGAGCTGGAACGGAAAGAAAGCCGTTTCCTACCGCCGCATCGAGGGTATTCCGGACGAGTGGGGAACCGCCGTCAATGTGCAGAGCATGGTGTTCGGAAACATGGGCGACAATTCGGCGACAGGCGTTGCATTCACCCGCGATCCCGCCACCGGAGACAACAAGTTTTACGGCGAATGGCTTGTGAATGCGCAGGGAGAAGACGTCGTTGCCGGAACCCGTACACCGAATCCGCTGAACAACGACACCAGGAACGAGCAGAACAAGAAGCTCAAATCCATGCAGGAACTCCTTCCGAAAACCTACAGGGAACTTGCCGGAATCCGCGCGAAACTCGAAAAGCATTACAAAGACATGCTGGATATCGAATTCACGATTCAGGAGGGCGTGCTTTACATGCTCCAGTGCCGCGTCGGCAAGAGAACCGGAACCGCTGCGCTCAATATGGCGATGGACATGCTGGACGAAAAGCTGATCGACAAGGCGACTGCCGTAACCAGAATCTCCCCGAACCAGCTTGACGAGCTTCTGCATCCGATTCTTGACCCCAAGGCGGAGAAGAAAGCCGAGATCATTACCAAAGGGCTTCCCGCAGGTCCCGGCGGCGCGGTCGGCAGGATCGTGTTCACTTCCGAAAAAGCGGTTGAGCTTGCGGCAAAGGGAATCAAATCGATCCTTGTCCGCGAGGAGACGAATCCGGAGGATGTCGAAGGCATGCGTGCCGCGGACGGCATTCTGACCGCGCGCGGCGGCATGACCAGCCATGCAGCACTTGTCTGCCGCGGATGGGGCAAATGCTGTATCGTCGGCGCAGGCGACATGAAGATCGATGAAGCCAAAGGCACCTTCAAAGCCGGGAAATACACCTTCAAGGAAGGCGACGTCATCAGTCTCAACGGAACCAGAGGCTATGCCTATGCGGGCGAAGTCGGGACGATGGATTCCAGCGAAAATCCCCGTTTCCAGAAGTTCATGAAGATCGCGGACTCTTTCCGCAAGCTCGGCGTCCGCGCGAATGCCGATACTCCGGCGGATGCACAGCGCGCCCGCGAATTCGGAGCCGAGGGCATCGGGCTTTTCCGCACCGAACACATGTTCTATGGAAAAGGCGCGGAAAAACCGTTGTTCGCCCTGCGCAAAATGATTCTCAGCGGCAGTCAGGCGGAACGCCGGAAAGCCGTGGACGAGCTGTTCCCGTTTGTCAAGAAGGACATCAAGGCGACTTTGGAATCCATGAACGGGCTTCCTGTGACGGTCCGTCTGCTGGACCCGCCGCTGCATGAGTTCATTCCGCACAGCCGTGACCAGCAGCTTGAGATTTCCAAAGCGTTGAAGATTTCCCATGACGAATTCAGGAAACGCGCCGACTCCCTCAAAGAGAGCAATCCGATGATGGGGCATCGCGGCGTCCGTCTCGGCGTAACCTATCCGGAAGTGACCGAGATGCAGGTTCGCGCGATTCTCGAAAGCGCCGCGGAGCTCATCAAGGCGAAGAAAAAATGCAAGCCGGAGATCATGATCCCCGTGACCTGCGATCCGAACGAACTCAGGAATCAGAAAGCGATTGTGGAGAGAGTTGCCGAGGAAGTCAGAAAGAAATTCAAAATGAAAGAGCTCGAATACATGGTCGGAACCATGATCGAGATCCCGCGCGCCGCCATGCTTGCCGACAGAATGGCGGAGGAGGCGGAGTTCTTCTCTTTCGGAACCAACGACCTGACCCAGATGACGTTCGGTTTCAGCCGCGACGATATCGGCTCTTTCCTCGGCGATTATCTGGACAGGAAGATTCTTGCAAGCGATCCTTTCCAGACCATTGACGTGGACGGCGTCGGTTCCCTGATCAAGTGTGCCGTAAATGGCGGACGCTCCACCCGTAAGAACCTGAAAGCGGGCATCTGCGGTGAACAGGGCGGCGAACCGAAATCCGTGGCGTTCTGCCATGCCGTCGGACTGAATTATGTTTCATGCAGTCCGTTCCGTGTTCCGATCGCACGTCTTGCCGCCGCGCAGGCAGCGATTGCGGACAGGAAGAAATAACAGACGGAAATAATACTGGAAATACCCTCATCGACATCATGCCGTGAGGGTATTTTTTTACTTTTGCCGTTGAATAAAACATACAGGAAAGTGAAAACAGGCGAGGATTGTTTATGGAGTTGACCATTGCCACCGGAAAACAGAATGAACTGATCGACATTACATCGCAGATCAACCGCGCGATTCCGCAGAATCTGAAGTGTGGAATCTGCCTGATCCATTGTCCGCATACGACGGCGGGGTTGACGGTGAATGAAAATGCCGATCCTGACGTGAAACATGATCTTCTTGCCAAACTGGACGCCTTGATTCCGTATCATGAGAATTATTATCAGCATGGCGAGGGCAACAGTGCGGCGCATCTGAAATCTTCCCTGATGGGCGTGAGCCTGACTCTGCCGGTCGTGAACGGACGGCTTCGCCTCGGAGTCTGGCAGGGGGTGTATTTCTGCGAGTTCGACGGTCCGCGGACACGTCGCGTGGAACTCTTTTTCCAGGATGCGCGTCCCGAATGAGCGTCACAATACGCCGAACCGCAGGAGCAGCAGAAGAATCACCGAGATTGCGTTATACAGTATATGTGCGTAAATGGCGCAGGTCAGGGATTTTGTCCTGACATAGACGAACTGGAGGAAAAGCGCCAGAAGAAAGAGCGCGGGAAACGTCAGAGCATTGAAATGGCTCAGTGCGAACAGAAGTGCGCTGACACAGGCGGCGCCCGCAGGACGGGAGATGCGCACGAACTGCTGATAGATCGCATGGCGGAACACGAGCTCCTCGCCGGGCGGCGCCAGCAGGACCGCTGCGGACAGAATGACGAGGACCGAGGGCAGGTCCGCACTCCCTATGAGCGTGACCAGCTCCTGCGTCGCGGCTTTGATATGAAGAAGCGCCAGAAGTTTTCTGTTGAGCAGAGTCACCACGGAGAGGCAGGGATACAGAGTCACGACGCCTCCTGTGACCAGCCAGAAAGTCTTGAGCCTGTTCCGGGGCAGGGCAAGGTCCAGTTGTTCCCGGAGAGGAACCTCCGGCTGAATTTTCTTCGCCGGGATGATGACCGCGCAGAGATAGGCGATCTGAAGCGGAAACGTCAGGATGAGAAGCTGGAGCCACATGGGCAACTGGTAGAGCGATTTCGCCGCATATCCCAGGATCACCGGCATGAATCCCAGAAAAAACGCGATGACGCCCATCGAGCAGAGGAATGCTGTGTGGATACGGCGCTGATTCAGATTTTCTTCCATAAACTTTTTCACTTTCTGTAAATGCATATTATACATTGAATCCGGGCAACAGGCAAGAGCGGAAACTGAAATTGGACCCGAAAAACTTGTCCGGACTCCGGGAAAGGACCGGAAAGCCAAGCCGATGACGAAATCCCAAATCGTATGGTGCAGGTCCTTGACTCAAGAGGAATGATCATGTATTCTTCCGTCTCAAAGCCGATCCGAAGGAACCCCAAAGAATAAATTTTCAGATTTTTTTCTCTTTCCCCCTTGTTTTTTTCTCAAAATCATTTATAATTTAGATATACGGAATGATTACGTATCGTAAAATAAATGAAATCAGGGGAATCAGAAGATGAGCCGTCCATGTTCACTGAAAGATATTGCGCAGGAGTGCGGAGTTTCCGTGTCTACGGTGTCGCAGATATTGAAGAACAGCCCCAGGGATTACAGTTCGGAGCAGACCCGTGCGAAAGTGCGGGAGACTGCGCGGAAGCTGGGGTACCGGAGGAATTACGGCTACCGCCTGATGCGCGGGCAGAAGACCATGACGGTGGCGATCATGGCGTCGATGGAGCACATGCGTTCGGAGGAACATGTGTCGAAACTTGTGATCGAACTGATGTCCTGTTTCGACCGGCACGGCTATGCCTCTTATTTCAATACTTTTGTATATGATGCGCAGGAGAACCTGAACAAGGTGCGGGACCTGCTGGCGCGCGGAGTCGAATGCTTTGTCGCCGTGGGAGCTCCGGTCGGGCATAAGGAACTGGAGCGGGAAATTGAGGAGCAGGGCGGTTATCTGATCAGCACGAGCCGTGAATTCCGCAATCATATTTTCATGAGCGATCTTTCCGCCTCGCGGCGCATTGTCTGCTATCTTTATGAGCGGGCGGGGGAAAATTTCTGCTTCTTCCCCTGTTCCAATCCTCTGCCGGGACGTTTTGCGGCATTGAAAGAGGTCTTCAAACATTTATCGCAGGAAGAACTCCTGCGCCGTCATACTTGTCGCTGCATCAGTTATAAAGAGTGCAGGGGCAATTACCCGGACTTCGCTTTCCGGGAGGGGTATGCCGCGACGGAGAAAGCGTGTGGCATGAATCCGCGTCTGCGTGGATTTTTTTATGAGAACGACGGTTTTGCATTGGGCGGGATCGCATATCTGGTGCAAAGCGGCAGGCAGATCGGACGGGATGTCTGGGTGGCGGGGTATAACAATGATTCCGCGATCCGCAATGCCCCTTATCCGGTATCGTCTGCGGATCATGACTGGGAACGCCATGCGCCTCTTTTTGTAGAGAAGGCGCTGAAGAATGAACCGTGTCAGATGGTACTGGATACGACCGCGCATATCCGGGAATATATTCCCGGCACGAACCGGATTCATGAAATTGATTTTGTTTCATCGGAGGAAGAATATGAATCATCAAAGTAAATGGAGGAGAAATGAAAGGATGAGAAAAACAAACTTTACACTGATCGAGCTCTTGGTTGTAATTGCGATCATCGCGATTCTTGCCGCCATGCTGCTGCCTGCGTTGAATAAGGCACGGATGAAAGCCAATGCGGTTTCCTGCGTCAGTAATCTGAAAACCATCGGCACATTTACGCAATTTTACGGAAATGACTACAATGAATATATCGTTCCGCATTCCTTGAGTGATGCAGGTTCTCCGCTTCCGGATGACAGCATTGTTTCCGGGGGGAATAATTCATCCAAAAGTGCCTTTTTCTGGGTTGCTAACGCTCTTGGATACATTAAATTCTATCATAAGAAAGGCGATACGGAAGTGACTGGAACGGCAAAGACTTTTTTCTGTGCGGCGATGCCTCTGAAAAAGCCTCTGAGGAATTATCTTCACTGGGGAAACAGCAGTTACGCGCTCAATCGCGGAGTCTTGTACAGCAATCCCGGCGCGGCAAGTGCTGATCCCAAAAACTGGAGCCGTTTCAAGGATGTCAGGAATCCTTCTGTGAAATGGTATGTCTGCGATAGCGCAAATAACAGTTATGAGCTTGCGGCTCTCCAGTTGTTTCCTCTCAGCTACAACGCATCGCAAAATGGTGCTGTGCCGTGGGACTGGCACAGAGGGACGGTCAACATGCTTCACATTGCGGGAAATGTCTCCGCTTACAGAGCGACTTATTCCCGGAATAACCGCCTTTCCCATCTCAGTACCAATTATTATGACGGGCAGAAGATTGCCTGGCTTGCAAAATAAAGAAACAGAACGGAGAGTTCCTGATGAAGAAAATCATAACATTGTTTTTTGCGGCATGTTCCTTTGCCGTGCTTCCGGCTGAATCGGTCAAAGCCAGTTCTTTTGGCTTTTCGGAAAAAGATGCTACCGCATGCCTCCAGAAAGCGATAGATTCCGGCGTCAAAAAACTGATTGTGGACAATACCGGCAGGGAATGGCTGGTCGGACCCATTCGACTGCGTTCCGGTCAGGAGATCGTTTTTGCGGACGGGGTTGTTGTAAGGGCATTGCCCGGCGCGTTTAAAAAACAGGGGGAAAGCCTGTTTACCGCAAAGGATGTAAGCGGGGTGACTTTGCGCGGCGGAAAAAATGCTGTCCTGATGATGAACAAAAAGGATTATCAGGATACTGCCCGCTATCAATGGTCAGAGTGGCGGCATCTGATCAGCCTCCGCGGAGCAAGTGACGTCGTCATTTCCGGGCTCACTCTGAAAGCGAGCGGCGGCGACGGTATTTACGTCAGCACCGGTTCCAGACTGGGAGGGTGCCGCGATGTGCTCATTGACAATGTGACCTGCGATGATCATCACAGGCAGGGGATCAGCATCATCAGTGCGGAAAATCTGCTGGTCAGGAATTCCAGATTCAGAAATACCTGCGGCACTCCTCCGCAGTGCGGGGTCGACATTGAGCCTAATACGAATCGTGATCATGTAATCAATAATGTATTTGAGAATTGTGAATTCAGCGGCAATGCCGCCGCGGGAATTCTTCTTCACCTTGCGGCGCTGAATGCGGATTCCAAGCCGGTTTCGATTACGTTCCGGAACTGCCGCAGCTTCGGCAACGCTTCGGATGGAATTGCACTTTACATGAGTTCCACTGCATCGGCAAAGGGAAGTGTTCTCATCGAAAATTGCGAGGTCAGGAGTAATCAGGGCGGAGCTCTTGTCATTTCGAACCAGCAGGATGCCGGAATACAGCTTGCGATCCGCAATACTGTTCTTGACAACCGGAACGGCAGACAGTCCGCCGTCTCACTGAACAACTCCGGCATTCAGAGGGATATTGGCGGAATCCGATTTGAAAACGTGCGCCTTTTACCGGGCAGAAACACTCCTGTGGTTTTTCATGGAATGACCGGCGTGGGGATCAGGGATTTCACCGGCAGTCTGTCTTTGCAGAATGACAACGGCAAGATTACGGATTTCGATCTTGCGAAATTTTCCGCCGCCCATCCGCCCAGACCGGAATTACGCAACTTCTCCGTTATGCCGGTCGATCTCAAAAAACTGCGCCCTGTTGACGTTTCGGCAGCCAGACAGGAAAAGAATAACAAAAGCCGCTTCCGCGGACGTTTCCGGTTTCTTCAGTATTGCCCCGCCGCCGGAGTCTACCCGATTCGTTTCAATGCGGTGAAAGTTACGAAATTCCCATTGAATCTTGAGGTCCGTCTCCGGGACGCCGCCGGTACCGACCTGGGACGTTTTTCCATTACCGAACCGGAGAAAACCTACCTGCTGAAAGCGAACGGGCGCAATCTGTTTTCCTTTGAGATCAATACGAAGGGACATGCCGTAACGGTGAATTCTCCGTATCCGGGACAGGCTGTCCGGGCGGATGACTGGGTCGGGATGTTCGGCGGGCGCAACCATCAGTTTTACTTTGCTGTCCCGGCGGGTGTGAAAGAGATCAACATTGATGTCGCCGGAACGTTGAGGGAACCGGTCAGTGCGCAACTGATTTCCCCCGATGGGAAAGTTGTGACGGAGGTGAAGATGCTTGAAGGAATGAAACGTCTGCACCACAACCGTGAAAAAGCGGATGCTTCCGAGATCTGGTGCCTGAAATTTCCTTACGGCAGAGAAGATTTCAAATTCCGGGTCGGCGCTCCGCTTCTGCCGCTGGTGTCATTCGCTCCCGAATTTCTGTTGAAGCAGTAGTTTCCTCGAATTCTGAATTTGTGATGCCTGCCGTGAATGAAGGACGAAATCCCGGCAGGCATTTCTGTTTTCGGAATATGGATTTTTGCCGACGGCGGGATATATTACTTTCATAAAGATCCAACTCAGTCTGATGTTTTATGATGGAAGCTCGGAAATGAAGAAAGAGGAATTTTTAGTCTGGAAGTCCCCGGAAAAAGGCGTATTTATTCATGACGGACAACACGTCTCTCTGCCGGAAGGATGGGTTCAGATACCCAGCGGGGACGCCGGATTGACGCGCCGCCTCAAAGCCGCGGGGGAATACCGGGTTCTGGTTCACATGCGGCGGAACCGTATGGAAGCCATCGGGTTGTGGGTGCCCGAAAAAATTGCGGATCAAGTCCGGGCGGAACTGGAGAAAGAGCGTTCCGATCCCGCCTGGCAGAAAAAACTGAATGCGTCAAGACGGATGCGGGAACGGAAACAGGCGGAGTATGAAAAAGAATTCCGGGAAGCTGTTTTGAAGTTTCTGGCGTTTGATGAAAAATGGTCCGCTTTTGCGGAGAAGCTTGCCGATGCCGTGACGGCTCATGCGGTTCCGGTCGGAAGCGGCACTGTCGCGCGGACGCAGCTGATTCCTCTGGAACAGCGTGCCGAGGCGGCGGTCATTGCGTGGATGCGGCATCAGACGACCGCCTATGACCGGATGTCGATTGCGCGGATCAAAGGGGAACGCCGGGAAGTGCGCCGCCGGCTGGCGGAACGTTCGCGTCAGCTTCTCGCGCAATATCGTTCCGGCGGTGAGCCCGATACTCTGCGCTGCCCTCTGGCGCGTGCTCTTTGCCGGAATTGAATCCGGGAAATACTCCGGTCGTTTTTTGAAGAAAGGGCTCCCCCGGGCCTGAGAGAGAGAAACCCGGAGGAGCGGGAGAGAGAGAGCTTTTTGAAAGGCTCCCCCGCCGGGCCGCACCATGCGAAGCGGCGGGAGAGAGGAGTGAGGTTTTTTGCCTCAATTATTTTATTGGTTGCTGAAAATCTGGAACCCGGCGTAAGCCTCCATGCCGTGCTCTCCGAGGTCAAGCCCGCGCAGTTCTTCGTCTTCGGAGACCCGGATGCCGATTGTCTTTTTCAGAACGTAGAAGATTGCCAGTGCGCAGGGAAACGAAACCGCGGCGCAGGCGACGCCGGTGAACTGCGTCAGAAAAGTATAAGCCGGATTGGTCGAGAAGATGCCGACCGCCAGGGTTCCCCAGATTCCTCCGCAGAGATGGACCGAAAGCGCTCCCACCGGATCGTCAAGCTTGAGCCTGTCGAAAAAGAGCACCGCCAGTACCACGATGATTCCGGCGACGGCTCCGATGATGACGGAGGAGGAGATGCTGACGCAATCCGCCCCTGCCGTGATTCCGACGAGCCCGGCGAGACACCCGTTCAATGTCATGGAAAGGTCGGGCTTTTTCAGGACGAACATGCTCGTAAGCATTGCCGTCATGATTCCTGCGGCGGCGCCGAGCGTCGTTGTGACCAGCACATAGGAGACCATAGTCGGATCGGCGTTCAGGACGGAGCCGCCGTTGAATCCGAACCAGCCGAACCAGAGCATGAACACCCCGATCGTCGCCAGCGGCATGCTGTGTCCCATGATGGGCATGCTGTGCCCGTTCATGAATTTGCCGATGCGCGGTCCGAGCAGAATCACTCCGGCGAGGGCTCCCCAGCCGCCGACACTGTGGACAAAGGTCGATCCGGCGAAGTCATGAAATTTCATCTTGTCGAGGAATCCGCCTCCCCATCCCCAGGACCCGATCACAGGGTAGACCACCGCCACATAGATCAGGGTGAAGATCAGAAATGAGTTCAATTTGACCCGTTCCGCAACGGCGCCGGAAACGATTGTCGCGGCTGTCGCGGCGAACATGCTCTGAAAGAAGAACATGGTCCAGTAGGTAAATGCGCCGTTGAATGTCTCCGGGGAGCCGCCCGGTGCCGACAGTCCGAACGCCTTGAACCCGAACAGCCCGGTGACGGCCCAGTGCCCTTCCGGATACATCAGCCCGAATCCGCAGACTGCGAATGTCAGGATTCCGATTGCGGGAACCATCAGATTCTTGAACAGGATGTTCGTGCAGTTTTTCGCCCGCGCCAGCCCGGACTCCACCGTGGCGAATCCCAGATTCATGATGAACACCAGCATTGCCGCGATCATGATCCAGAGATTGTTTACTGTAAACAGGGCGTTTTCCGCCGTCTTTACCGCTGTTTCCTCTGCTCCTTCCACGGAAATCAATGCGCACAGCAGAATGGCGCACGACAGGATCTTCTTCATATTCATGCAAACCTCAAATTCAGTTAAGAGTTAAGAGTTATGAGTTAAGAGTTATGAGTTAAGAGTTATGAGTTATGAGTTGCCGGAGACGGGAGGTGCGGTTGAGTTTTCACTTCTTCACTTTCCGCTCTCCTTTGAGTTTCATCCGATGGCGTCTCTGCCCCGTTCTCCGGTTCTGATCCGGATACATTCCTCCATCGGGAGAACGAAGATCTTGCCGTCTCCGATGTATCCGGTTCGCGCTCCGGCGATGATGCCTTCCACGGTCTTCTCCACAAATTCGTCGTTTACGCCGATTGCCAGACGCACTTTCTTATGAAGATTCACTTCCACTTCCGAACCGCGGTAAGTGGAGACGTATCCTTTCTGCTGTCCGCACCCGAGCGCATTGGTAACGGAAATCTTGAAGATTTCCCTTGCATAAAGTTCCTGCTTCACGGCATTCAGCCTTTCCGGTTTGATGTAGGCGATAATCAGTTTCATTAATACCTCCTCCTTGTAACATTTTTATCAGGTCCTGAATTTTATGCATCCTCTTAAAGCAAAAGACGTGCCAACTTTTTTGTCGGAGTTGCAATGTTTTGAAAATAAATATGTTATTGCATGAAACAGACGGATATGCAGTAAAATGAAATCGATACATTTTTGTAACTTTTAAGAAAAAAGCATGAAAAAAATGTAGGATTCAACGGAAAATCCCGTCCTGGCTGGCATTCGTGATGTTTGGAGGTTATATTATCAGGAGAATCATGACCGAATGTGAATTTTCTCGCCTGAGACGGCTGCTGTATCTGTTTTATTGCCGGAGTGTGCGGGGCATCCATCGTAAGGAGCATTTATGAAATTTAAATATGCTTTTATTTTCTTGACGGCTCTTTTTCTTGCGCCGCTTTGCGGTCAGGAGGAGCCGGAGGACAAATTGCGGGCCGAAGCGCAGAACGGGAATCTGGAGTCGTGTTTTTTTCTCGGCAATGAGTATTTCTACGGCGAGAACCGCAAACAGAATTTCACGCTTGCGGCGCATTGGTTCCGCAAAGCCGCCGAAGGAGGCATTCCGGAAGCGCAGTTCAATTACGCGCATTGTCTGGAGACGGGGCGCGGGACGGAAAAGGATCTTTTTTCCGCCTATCAGTGGTACCGCAAAGCGGCGGACCGGAAGTTCAAACCCGCCCTTTACAGCTGTTCGCGTCTGTTGGCGACGGGTATTTTCAGCAAGGACGGCAAGGTTCTCCTGCGGCCGTCCCAGGCGGGTGCGCTTGAGATTCTGGAACAGTTGACCGCACAGGAATTCGAGGCGGCGGAACTGGATCTTGCCGCTTATCTCCTGCGCCGTGATTCCCCGCTTGCCGAAAAAGCGCGCGCATTTTCAATCCTTACGAAAGTGACTGCCCGCGGGAAATATGATCCCTCCGCACTGCGTATGCTTGCGGACTGTTATTACGGCGGCTTCGGCTGCGCCAGCGATCCCGACCGGATGATTCAGCTGCTTTCCCGTGCCTCGCAGCTCGGAGATGCCGAGGCGAAAGCAAAACTTGGGTTCCTTTATGAATACGGGCGAATCGTCAAAGGCGATAAAAAGAAGGCTGCGCAGCTTTACAAAGAGGCTGCTCTGCTGGGGCACCCGATGGGACAGTTCAAATACGCGGAATCGCTTTCCGGCGGCAAACCGTCTGCGGAGACCATGAAAGAGGCGATGCAGTGGTATCAGAAATCGGCGGATCAGCGTTGTGTGCAGGCTCTTTTCAAGCTTGGACTGATCTATTTTGAAGGTATCGGGCAGAAAGCGGACAAACCGCTTGCCGCGCAATATTTCTTTGAGGCGGCGCGATTGGGATATCCGCGTGCGCAGTACAATCTTGCGACAATGTTTGCCGAGGGAAACGGACTGAACAAGGACTTATATGCGGCGTTTTACTGGTTCATGCAGGCGGCGCAGAGGCAGGATCCCGCGGCTCAGCGCCGGGTGGCGGTCTGTTATGCCGAGGGGACAGGGGTTGACAAGAATCTCGTGAAAGCGCAGGAATGGCTCATGAAAGCGGCGCAGAACGGAGATGTCATCGCCGCGCGGATGCTGGAAACCTCCCGCTATACACAGTGGTGAGATAGCGAGATAGCGAGATTGCGAGATTGCGAGGTTGCGAGGTTGCGAGGTTGCGAGGTTGCGAGATTGCGAGATTGCGAAGTTGCGAAGTTGCGAAGTTGCGAAGTTGCGAAGTTGCGAAGTTGCGAAGTTGCGAGATTGCGAAGTTGCGAGATTGCGAAGTTGCGAGATTGCGAAGTTGCGAAGTTGCGAGATTGCGAAGTTGCGAGATTGCGAAGTTGCGAG
>ERZ1673738.1827-NODE-1827-length-30061-cov-5.668966_pt1 | contig 30061 bp, 25 predicted proteins | sample MGYA00580198_ERZ1673738 | MGnify/ENA primary metagenome ERZ1673738 (study PRJEB41218, sample SAMN15661784) | gut metagenome | host: Homo sapiens | place: Canada: London | collected 2015-08-20/2019-03-30 | study: EMG produced TPA metagenomics assembly of...
ATGAAGACAAGGGGATTGAGAACACCAGCATCCATCAATGCCATATTGCTGTTGAGCATATTTACATTCGTCTTTTTAGGCGTGGAGTATCTTTATGTCAATATGATGTCTCGTATGGTTGGTGAGGATCAGACAGTGATTGCTCAAAATTACGCACTCGGTATCAGCGTTTTGGGATTTATCTTGTATCCGGTTTTGAATCGGGCGGTTCATGAACGGTTCAAAGCCCTACTTACCTTTTCTACCGTTCTGGTCTCCATCATCTGCATTTTTCTAATCCAGCAACATATCTCATACGCCATTACCCTAACAGCAGGGTTGATTTTGTTTTTTCTGATGGGGCTTTTCGGCAGTTCGGCTCACTATTTGGCTGTCTGTACCATCCATGGGGAGCGAACACTGGCCCGGCTGGTGGGTTTTGCCTATGCGGGCGGTATTCTTCTGCAATATATCAATAACAACTTAATCAACATAGAAATTGCCGAAGCGGTCATTCTTTCTGTTTTTCTAGCAGTGCTGAGCGTTCTGTTTATACGGACGAGGCATGTTTTTCGCGTGGAATTGATGGGTGAAGAGAAAACTTTATCTAAAGCGTTGGAGAAAACAAACGGCCCAATACAGAAAAAAATAACGACGGGCTTACTCCTGGTCTTTCTAGTGGCCCTGATGGCCTGCGTATTCAGCACATTGGACAACGCAATCACCTTAGGCCATGCTGCAGGCGCAATGGATATCGGGCAATGGCCCCGCATTCTGCTGGCGCTGAGCGGCCTGGCGGCAGGCTTTCTCTTTGATATTCGGAACAGAAAATACATGACGCTTATGATGTACTGCGTAATGGTATTCTCTGTTCTGTGTGTGATAATACTTCGGTGGGGCGGCCCATTTTTGACCGGAGTAGTGATCGCCTATATAGCTTCCGGATTTTTTGTTGTGTTTTTTACCACTAGCTTTTTAGAATTTGCGGCTTGCATGCGTATACCAGATCTCTGGGCAGGCATGGGACGGGCGGTGAATAACCTTGTGGCGGCGCTGATTACCAACAGCTCAGTAACTCTGCTCCTTTCAGGCAGAAACCTCACACTGGTCATCTTCATGCTGGTGTTGTTTGTTGCTGTCAGTATTCTGATGTTTGCCTATACGACTAGATCCCATACGGCATTGGCCCCGCCCGAGGCCCCGGCAACAGGATACACGCCAAAAGAAAAGTTTTCTTCCTTTGCAAGTCTTTTTTCATTGACCGACCGAGAGCAGGATGTTCTGCAGTATCTTCTGGTTTCCGATAGCAGTGTGCAGGATATCGCGCAGCAGATGGCGATCTCAAGACCCGTACTGTACCGCCATATTAGCAGTCTCAATGAAAAAACAGGTACCAAAAGCCGAATCGGCCTGTTGCAATTTTATTATGAGTGGATTCCGGAAAAAGAAGACGCCGCCCTTGAAAAAAGCCCGGATTTTAGGGCTTGAGACAAATGCAACCCCTTGTTATCTCAGAAAAAACAGCATAAAAACCAAAAAAGAGATGAATGTAACCTTATATTTTAGGATACTCCATGCTATTCTCTGTTTAAGGGACTGGCGCGGAGATCTGAAAAGCGGTATAGCGCTGTGTCAGAATTTCTGGTGCGGCGCTATTTTATTTGCGCAGAAGTTTTCTGCAAACAAGAAACCGGAAGGAGTGGATATAAAGCTGTAAAACAATCCCGTGAAATCACTATTTCAGCAAATTTTACGTTTCTATCTAAAGCGTTTGTATGGATCAGGAGGACTTATGGTATGAAAAAGTTGAGGCGGACAAAATTTATACTTCTACTATTGGCAGCAGTTTTTCTGACTACCCTTTCCGGATGCGGAGAAGCTGGAGACCTTGCGCAGTCTCAGATCTCTTCGGATTCCAAATTGGAAACCCATCCTTCGGACACAGAACCAGATACCCCTCCTTCGGAGGAAGCTTTATCTTCATCGAAGGACGAGATCGCCGTCACGCCAACAGCAGCCAAATCGGTCGAACTGGAGCTGTATGAAACAGCAGATTTCAGTTTGCAAATCCCCAAGGGATGGACGGTAACGAGCGGCGGCACAGGCATGTATCACTCCATCCGGGTCCAGGATCCTGCTGAGCCTCTCAACCAGATTTTCGTGCTGCTGAAGGCAGATGCTTTGCTCCACAGTCAGGAGGGAAAGGACGCCTGGGCTTATTATTCCGGGATTTCAGGCGTCCCCGGAATGCAGATATTTGCCCTGGCGCCAGTCCTGTCAACCCCCTCTACTGAGAACTTTTTTAAAATTTTTCCGCAGTATGCAGATTTTGCTGTGCAGGCTGAGCCGGGTTATACTGGCTATACCTTCCCCCGGTTTGAAGGATTTGCTGTCACCGAGCGTTTCCCGTCAACCGGCGGTTTGAGTGCTTACGCACTGAACGATGAGATTCTACGGGCTACCTTTACCGAAGGAGGAAAAGAGGGTGAGGGCATGTTTGCCGCGTCAGTGGTGGATTTCGGAAGTGCTGAGATTGCGGCGGGGCCACCAGTAGGATATCAGATCCCATCGGCGGATGGCGGCTATTATATGGCCTATAATGTGATGGCTGTAACTGCCGTGAAAGATTCTTTTCTGGAATGGATCGACATCCTTACGGAGTGCGCAAGGAGCCTGGAATATTCTGAAAGCTATGTAAATGCCGTAAAACAGGCCGGAACTGAAACCGTCGCGCGGGCTATGGAGTTCAGCCGGAATGCAAACGAGGTGCTAGACGGGATCATGTCCTCCTGGGAAAACCGAAACACCAGTCAGGATATCATCAGTCAAAAGCAAAGCGATGCAACCCTCGGATACGAGCGTATCTGCGATACCGAAACCGGGGAAATCTACAAAGCGGAAAACGGCTGGAGCGACGGGTATCATGGCGACCGGTATCAGCTGGTCTCAGAAGACTCGATGTATCTGGAACCCATCAGCGGATATATCGAATGACAGCCACAAATAGAGAACCGATAAAGAAAAAAGGAGGCGATGATATGGAAAATGTAAAACGGATCCTTCCCTATGTGAGGCGGTATGTGCTGATGGCGATCTACGATGTGTTGGATGAAGAGAGCATTTCCTATCACAAGGAAGAAGACGCGATCGTGGCCAGGGCAAAGGTGTATGGAAATATCAGCGTCTTTTCTATTTCTGCCGAGGAAAAGGAGGTAGGAACCGAGCTGAGGGTCGCGTTGCTGCAGCCATGCGGGGGATTGTCTGAACAGGGAAAAGAACGGACGATGGCCGCTATGTCGGATCGGATCGTACAGTATCTCGAAAATGAGCTTTTAATGAATCGACCCGTCGAAAGACTGAATCATGAGCCGGAAAACGGCTCTGGAAAACGGCTCTGTCAGATAAACAAAATCATAAGAGAGGAGTATTGTTATGACGTTTCTGGATAAGTTAGGCAGCTTGGCAAAAAATTTGGGGGATAAAACCAACGAAGCGATTGCGATGAGCAAGTTGAACGGAAAAATTACATCGGAAAAGGCTCTTGCGGAAACAGAGCTGAGAAAAATCGGTGAGTATTATTATGGCCAATTTCTTTCCGGCGGCCAGATAGAGCCAGAGATACTGGAGGCCTGTCAGTCGGCCAAAGCGCATTACGATGAGGCTGCACATGCACAGTTGGAGATTGACCGAATCCGCGCGGCGGAAGCAGCGCAGGCTGTCACGACGGCCTCGGCAGGTCCTGTTTGCCCATCCTGCGGGACAGAGAACACAGCGGGAACAAAATTTTGCCGGCAATGTGGAACAAAACTGGTGGCAGAGTCCCCTGCTGTATGCCCACAATGCGGGGCGGCTGCGGAACCGGGAGTGAAATTCTGCCCGGAATGCGGCACGGCTCTTTCTCAGCCGGAACAAGCCCCTCGGCCAGATGAACAATGACTCCACTGAAAGGAGGCTTTTGCCTTGAAAGAAGAAAAACAACGACTGATGCGAACGTTGGCTGACGCATATCAAAGCGGCTGGGCAAAATGGCTGTTCGGCGGGCTTTGCTGCCAGCTTTTGCTTCCCTTTCTTTTGAAAACAGCCTTGCTCTACATAGAAAAACATTCGCTGGATGTGTTGACCCTGTTCCTTGCGGATTCTGCCGGGATATTGGGCGGCGCGGCCTTTGTGTTGGCTGCAGCCCGGTCAGCCCGGCCTGATAAGAGGTTCCCTTTCCGGCTATTGTTCAGCGGGATTCTTCCTCTGCTCGCCGTATTTTACGGCCGGGAATTGCTGCTGTCGCTGCTCCAAACCTACCTTGCGCCGATGTTCCAAAACCTTTGGAGCGTCTGGATTCCCGCTGTTTTGATCAATGCGACCGCTTCTGTATTGACGTCTATGCTTCTTTTTCATGTGGTGGAAACGGTTACAGGTGAAAAGAGAGCGAAAGGTGTGTCTGTTTCAGCCATCTTCTCCGCAGTGATCATGGTCGGGCTGTTCATGGGTTCTGCGATGCTGAGCTCAGCGGTCGCTCTGCTCCAGCCAGCGGGCGACAGCGTATTCGCCGCCGGGCTGGCCAGGCTGGTCTCGGCCATTGTCCAATGGGCTGTGCTGACCGGGATCCTCGCCGCCGCTTCCAGACGGCCCCTGGCCACTGGTTTGCCAACTGAAATGCCCAGCGCGCAGAAGCCTTCCGGAGAAGACGACGCATCCGCAGCCCCGCCTCCCAAATCGCCGGTATGGAAAAGCGGCTGGTTTCGCCCGGCCCTCTCCTGCCTTGTTCTGGCGCTCACACTGCTGTGGGGAGCCCTTCCTACCACCACGGAGGCCGGGTCTACCGGCTTCCTGGCCAGCATGGAGCAGCAGCTCTCCGCCGCACAGTCCTATCTTTCGGCAGGGGATTATCTCTCTGCCCGAAAGGAGTATGTAGATTATCTGGAAACGCTGGACGCGCTGGAGCAGTATGCGGAAGGAGGACACTTTGGTTCTCTCCATGCCAGTGCACACACCCGCAACGAGACCCTAGCGCAGCTGGTCAATATAACTGCCGGAGCGAATGAACTTACTTTGCTGGAGGAACAGTACCGGCAGGGAAAGATCACATCGGCCCTGTGCTTCCGGCTGCTGGAGGCATATCGGCAGGCCGAAGAGCTGTCCGATGCGCAAAAAGAACTCCAGCAGGATGCTGTGGTGCAGCTGGCGGCGGCCCAGATTTACAGCGGCGCCGCACAAGAGGAAACAGGACTCTCCCCCAGCGCCGTGGAACGGCTTCTGGCCGGCCGGGCGCAGGTGGAGGTGCAGTATAATTGCGCGGACCTGATCTCCTGGGCTCAGGCGGGAGATAGCGTCGGAGAAAGCGGAGTGGACAACGATATCATGCATCGGACTATGGGGCTGGCAGAGGATTTCCCGGAAGAGATCGCCTACCAGTACCTGGTCCTTTACATGCTGGACGGGTATCCGGTTGTCCCGGGATCCTCGCAATCCTCTGAGATCCTCGCCTGTGTCGACCGATACGATACCCTCTACCGGGAGGAGCTTATGGCTGAGGACAGTGAGGATGAGCGTTTGGCCCACATGAAGAAGCTTACCGGTATCTATCTGAAGCTGGGGGACACCGCAAAGGGGGCCGCCTACGCTCAGCGGGCCGCAGAGGAAACAGGTGACCCCTTCCTTACCGAACAGGCTATGTACGGCTATTTTATGCTGGCCCAGGGAGAGGAGTGCCTGGAGCTGGCAGAGGCGGCATTGAAGGAGGATCCTGACAGCTTTATAGCCCTCAGCTATGCCGGCAGGGCCGCCATGCTGCTGGACGACTACCCGGCGGTGGCGGACTATGGAGTACGCCTGTCGGATATCGCCAAAGAGAGCGATGACCCTTACGCCGATTATATGCTCTATCAGTTCGTCAGCTACCTCACGGTGGAGGACAGTTGGTATGCAATGAGCGACAGGTTCCCCGGCGCCGCCTGTTACCACGAGCTGCCGGAGGAGCAGCTGAAGCAGATCCAGGAGAACGAATACCTCAACGCCTATATCCAGGCCTTCGCCGCATCCACAGACAATACGGTGGTGGATCTGGGTTATTATCGATGGGAGGATCCCGAGGGAGAAAGGGCGCTGGAGCTGGCGGACGCCCTCATCTCCATGAAGGAGGAAGCCGGCTTCCCCCACTATATCCGGGGGATGGTTCTCAATGGAGTGGACCGGTATGAAGAGGCAATCCGGGAATACACTGCGGCTTTGGCTCAGCAACCAGACGAACATTACATCTGGTACGCCCTGGGCGCCTGTTATGAGGAACTGGGAGATCTGCAAAACGCCCAGCAGGCGTTCCAGATCAGTCTGGACATCATGCCGAAAATCGGCAGCAGCCATACCGGAGATTGGACCGGGGTGTCCGTTCACGCGGGTTTTGCGCTGGAACGGGTCCGAGGACAGCTTGCGCAGGGAGGGAACTGAAATGATGATGACCATATCGATCCTTGTGTTTATTCTGTTTCTGTGCTGCACTGTTTTCCTGAAGGGAAGTCTGCTGGGGGGGATCCTCGGCATGGCCCTGGCGGCTGGGGCCGCGGCCCTGGCAGTGCTGCGGCGCAGGTATCCCCAGAAAAAGCTGGCGACGGCAGGATGCGTACTGTTGATTGCAGTTGCGGCCGGAACGGGACTTCTTTTTCCAGCGTCCGGACTGTCCGAAGAAAGCCCAGCTGAGAACCCGCTGATTGCACAACTGACGGAGGCGGCGCTCTCAGGTGATCTGATTGAAGGCGATCGACTGGCGGCGGAATACACTGCCGGACGTGAAAAGGATATTGCGGAAAACGGCGCGCCGGAGTTCCTCCCGGCGGACGACACGGTACATCTGCTCCTGGCCCAGTGTTGCCTCGTGGCTGGAGATCCGGCCGGGGCAGAGGCAGCTCTGAAGAAAGTGGCCGACAAAGGAAGCCAGGAGTATTTCCTCCAGTACGGCGAGCTGTGCCGCCAAATGGGAAGCGATGTAGGCTTCCGAAACAACTGGCTGGATGCCGTGTACGCCTATCCCCAGTGGGAGACCGCCAACCTGATGCGAGGGATTAGCATACTGGACGAAGTGACTGCACGCGATATGGATTATGTCCTGCCTACCATCTTTTTCTTCCTCGGCCGGGCCTACGAACTGAACCCCGAGAATCCCTACACCAACTGTTATCTGGGGGTGGCCAACTGCATCCGGGGGAACTACCCCCTGGCCCTGACCTATCTGGATCAGGCGACGGAACTGGACGACGGAAAGGACCAGGCGCTCTCCCAGACCATAGCGGAATACACGGAATTTACGAAAAAGGAGGGAAAACTGCAATGAGAAGAAAATGGATGCCTTTTGCCCTGGCGGCGATCATCGCGGCGTCGGCCGCCATAACGCCGGTCTACGCCGACGACCCGCCCTCCGGGTCGCTGCCCAGCAGTTTTGAGGGCTACCGGCCCTCCGGCTCCGACGCCGCCGGAGGCGTTTATCTCATGCTAACCGAGGAGACGATCCAGAACTGGACCAGACCCCGGGGGGAAAGTCCAAGCCAGACCCCCAGCTCTGCCGCTGTCCGGCGGGGGGCCAAGCGATTCCAGAATGGGGTGGAAAAGATTTCCACCCTGACCGAAGCGGTGGAGGATATGACCCCGGGCAGCAGCCCCTACGCCAATATTTCCCCCGGGATGGAATTTATCGATAATATCCTAACCGGAATCGGCACCACATCGGAGATGGTCAAGCATCCCGGCGCAGAGCGGATCGGTACCGCCGCAGAGGTGACCCAGGGGGTGATCCAGTCCCAGCCGGTGGTGGACTATATCGCCGAGAACAAGCATCCCATTATTGATTTCATGGATCAGATGACCATCGACATGAACTGGGGGATCACCGAGTTGTTCGGCGGGGACGGGGACGCCTATATCCGGAACATCCGCGATAACGGGTATGAGTCCCTTGCGGGGGATTTCAACGCCTTCGATGATGTCCAAGGCCAGAACTGGCAGGACTGGAGGATCGCCCAGCTGTACCAGCGGTACGCCGAGCTGATCGCCGCGGGCAAGGAAGCCGAGGCTCAGGCCCTTCTGGACCGGCTCAACTCCATGAATCAGGATCCCTCCTCCATGACCCCCAGGGGAGTGGAGGTCAAAAAGCCCAACATCTACCTGTACCCCGAAACGAAGACGGAGATCACCGTCACCTTTGACCGGCCGGAGCTTCTGACCGTGTCCGACCCGCTGTATGGGGACGGATGGACAGTTACCGCCCATCCGGACGGCACGTTGGAGGATGCAGGCGGCAAATATGGCTTCCTGTTCTACGAAAGCCTGGCAGATCCCTCCATTTTCCGCCTGGACGAGGGCTTTGTGGTGAAGGCGGAGCAGCGGGAGCAGACCTACCGCCGGGTGCTGGAGGCTTATGGCTTCAACGAGCAGGAAATTCTGGACTTTATCGAATACTGGACGGATTACCTGGAGCCCGGCGTAGATTATGTGATGTATCCGCTGCTCACCGAAGGGGTGGATGCGGAAATGCCGGTCCGCTTCTCGGTCCAGCCGGACAACATATTCCGCCTGTGGTTTGGCTTTGTCCGGTACGAGGGCGGCGCGGTTCCCGAGCCGGAAATCGTTCCCATGGACCGTAGCGGCTTTGAGGCGGTCGAGTGGGGCGGCGCAGTACTGAACTGAGAGCAGAAAACAAGAGGCGCGGGGAGACAGCTTCTTCCCGCGCCTTACAGTAAAAAAGGAGGATCTAGTGTGCCATGAAGATTCGGGCTGCATGGAAAAAGCGGATATGGGGAATGGCACTGGCGCTTTGCATCACGCTCCCAGCGCTTGCCCAGCCTGCTTTGGCTGCGGAAGAATATATACCCGGCAATCCCCGCTGGTCAGGCTACAAAAATCAAGTGCAGTGGGATAAGCCGGAAAACGCCGGTTCCAGCGACAGTTTCGAGTACGAGGCTCATCTGCTTCTCGAAGGCGGGGTGTTGGAAAACCAGACGTCGGAGATCCAGCCCTATGTCTTTTTCTCATCCGATACCGTGACCCTGCCGCAGGAGGAATACACCATCCGGGTGCGTGCCCGGTGGATTATGATCGTCGGGGATCCGGACGGCCAATATATGGTAGCCGATGTTGGGGACTGGGGGCCCTGGGCCTCCAGCGGCCCGGAAGCAGACGGGCCGGCCCCTGCTGCGGCTGGCTCCGGGAAGGTGGAACTCACCTTTCCGGATAACGGCGTGTCCGTCTCCCTCCAAGCGGATTTATCGGAGGATGCAGAGCTCTATGCCGATACAATGGCGGCGGAAAGCCTGCTCTCCGCCGATCCCGGACTGGAAGCCCAGCTGCCAGGGCTTTTATCGGTCTATGAGATTTCGATCCGGCAAAGCGGCAGACGGCTGGAGCTGGGGGACATTCCGATAGAGATCCGCATCCCCTTAAATGATCATCTGAAAAGCCAAAGCCATCATCAGGCGGTTTATCTCGGCGAGGAGCCGGAGCCTCTTGAAACCGTTTCCGAGGGCGACGCTTTGATTTTTGAAGCCCCTTCCCCGGGGCGGATCGCTATCCTCGGATCCGACAAGCCCTTTGTGCCGGTAGCCGCTTCCTCGGATAGCCCACAGTCTGAAGCGTCTGGAACTGCTTCCATGGAAAGCAAAACCCCGGAAACCTCCGCTCAGGCGTCCGATGGCAACGGCTCTGAAGAACCAGTCTCACCGGACAGTCCGCAGGCAGAGGAACCCGAACCGGAAAAGGATGACGGCGAAACTTCCTATATGGCGGTTGGGCTGATCGTTGCCGCAGCAGTTGCAGCAGGGGTTACGGCTTTTATCCTCCTTGCACGCAGAAAAAAAGCATCATCTCATAAATAGGATGAGACTATCAGAACCATACAAACATCGGGATACCATGCCATTGTATCCTGTCCAGCTTTATCCCCGGCAAAGCCGGAAAAAGGAGGAGAGCTCATGAAGAGACTGATTGCAGTGTTGCTGACCATTTGCATCGCTGCTGGATTGCCCGTAGCGGCATTCGCGGAAAACGGACCGTCTTCCGGAGAATGGAGCAGCGCCTGGATTCAACTGATTCAAGGAGAAGAAGCGCAGCTTCTATTCAGCAGCAGCGAGCCGGCTGTCGAAGTAGCGGGAGCGGCCTATGATCGTGAGACCAACACCATCACGCTGACCAACTACAATCACCCGAACACCAGTTTGAACACCAATGAAATGGGAGATGATTTGAAGCTGAAGTTAGTTGGGGAAAACCATATTTCCGCTCTTGTTGTGTGGGGATTCGGATGGGGTGGAAGCTTGGAAATCATCGGGGACGGTTCGCTGATTATCAATGAGACCAAGAAATCCCCCATTGCGATACGGTTTATGGCAGAAGGGACGAAAGGTGTTCTCAAAATCGGTCCGGAAGCTACGCTGACAGCATATAGAGGTTCCGACGCCGAATATTATTCCGCAGCGTTTGTGGGTTCTATTTCCAGCAGTTTTCCCTTGCAGGGCAAGCTGGCAGCAGAACCAATTCTGACAGATGACTCCGGCATGGAAGAAGAGGCCTGGCTTGGAGAAACTGTCATAAAGGAAAGCGAATACACCGCCGATGTTGAACTTGCTTCCAAAAAAGGCGATAATCGGCTCTATGGTATCCGGGTTCTTGAGCCTGATGAGGTCATTACTGAAGGGCAGGTGGATATTTTTGAACTGATCCCTGCCGCCGGGCTTCCAAGTGGAAATGAGTATCTCGCTGTCAGCGTCGCTACCCTCCGCCAAGACAGATGGCCGGAGGAATACACCAAAGACCCTGAAAACAAACTAATGACCCTAAGACAGTCTGAGTTATCCAGCATGGGGGCCATTGAAAAGGATGGAGAAACATTCTTTTGGGGCACGGACGGTTTGGAAGAAAGCGAAGAGTATCCTAAGGAGTACATGTATTCCGTCTATCGGAGCATCATGGAAATCCCAATCACAGATGCATGGAGCGGCGAGACGGCACCTGCAAAGCTTGTAGTTCCTGTGGACGGTCTAAGGAACCTCACCACCGATCAAAGCGCGGTTCCGGAGGATTATCGGCCTGAAATTGAAAAAACAGGTATGTATAGTTATTACTGCACAAATGATGTGATTCAGATATCCCCATCTGGAGATGCCGCCGCCGTTTCAGCCGGAAGGGAAAATGTAGATCCCGTCGACCCGGCTGACGGGGAATCCATTTCCCCGCCGGCAGATCTGCCGGAAGAGTATGAAAACGGATGGACAGTGCTCTCCATTGCCGCCGCCATTTTCTTAGCCGCAGTAGTGACACTGGCTTTTTTCGTTTTGGTTCGCAGGAAAAAGGCTTTAGAAAAAACAGAAGGAAAGGATGTGGGCCGCGATGAGTGACTGCAGAAAACCAAAATGGAGTTTATTCATTCCCGTTCTCCTGTGTCTGACCGTCCTGGCTGGGTGTGGAGAGTCGGCAGAAAAAATAACAGAAAATTCGGATACAGGATCTGTCGTGGAATCCTCGACAGGCTCTCCGAAACTGCAGGCTTCTGACCCGCATGAAGTGCCATCCTCTGATGCGGAGGAACCGGATGCGCAGGAGGAATGCCAAATCTACACTGCCATCATAAACAGCTCCTATGGGCTGATAGACGCGACTCTGGCCAATCCGGAGACCATTTCATCGGCCAGGATCGATGTGTTTGATTTAGTTTCTCAAAAGGCTTTCTATGAAGACATCTTTGGTGAAGGCATTTCCAGGGAGGAGATCGATACCGGGCATTACAGCGCGATGTATGATAATTTTGTGCCCGATTTCGAAGCATATTGGGCGGCCAACGGCGAGGGGAGCCATCCGGATTTTGAGATCACCCTGACCATTGAGCGGACCGATGGAGAAACGGAAACCTATGTGGCCGAGCATATGGGCGGAAGCCCCGAGTTTCGCTGCTCCTATGACCCGGATACTGGTATGGTGGAAATCCGGTTGTATGAGTTTAAAGGAGAGGACTTCCTCCCCGTGGTGTGCGGTGCGCCGGAAGACGCGGTGGGTAAAACTGTCAGTGTGACGGTGCTGGCGGATGGTCAGCCCATCCCTCAGGAAAACTACGCAGTTGACGGTGAAACGGAGGAAACCGAGATTTCCTCTTGGGATAATCCGGATGAACGTCAGACTATAACGCAATATATCACAGTTGTCACCGCTTTGCTCCCTCCGTCTGTTTATGCTGAAGCCAAGACGAGCGTCGTGCTGGACATGGAGCTCAACGGGCACCGGTTTACCTACACAAGCCCAATCGCATAGACGGTGACTCTTATCCTTGGAAACGAGGTTTCAAAAAGATTCGGGGCCTGCAAAGGCGTATGCCGGCGGCATAACTATGATTCAATGAAACCTCTTTGTAAAGACCTGAAAATGTCTTCGCCTCTATCTATGGGCAAAGCCATTCAAAGCAGCAGGAGGCCGGTCGGTATCGACCAGCCTCCTGCTTACTGTGTTATATAGATGGGCGATCCGGTGATTTGCCAGGCTCCGGCTCCGAGCGACCAACATCAGCTTCAGTAGAGTCTGGCTTATCTTGAGCCAGCAGACGGCGGGCCATCTCATAGACCCCCTCTCGGTAGAGAACCAGAGTGACCTCAATGTCCGGATGGCGAACCTCAAACTCCCGGATAACTTTTCCCGCGATGCGGATAGACTCGGCCCGAGGCATATGGCAGTCGCCGGAGAAGATCAGTGGAACTGCCACAGTCCTGCAATTGTAGAGCAGAGCTTTCTGCAACGCCCGGCGGTAGCATTCCTCCAGGAGCATTCGCTCCCGCTGGACCCCGCCATACCAGCCAGCGCCAGCCACATGGAAAATGATTTTGGACGGAAGTCCGCAGGAGGGCGTGACCACAGCGTGGCCGATTCGGCATCGCCCAATCTTCCGGCAGGCCTTTTTCAACTCCTCCGTATCCGCTGCGGCAAAGATTGCGCTGCATATTCCGGGACAGGGGGAGAGATCGGAAACGGCGGTATTGACGATGGCGTCCGTGTCCATTTTAGTAATATCCCCAAGTACGATACGCATATGCAAACACCTCCATCGAAATCATACCATATTTCATCACAGAAGAAAACCGCAAATCAGGTAGCCCGCCGTTGCAATCCCGGCCGCACACATAGCATAGGGCAACTGCGAGAGCGCGTGATCCATATTGTTCATCTTACAGCAGCTGGAGGTCAGGACAGTTGCATCGGAGTAGAAGCAAGCATGGCTGCCCAGTGTGGCACCGGAGACGATGGCACCCATGACCACCAGAGGGTTGACGCCGATGGACAGAGCCAGCGGAAGGATGATGGGGCTGACCAGAGCAGGAATGCCCCAGGTGCTTCCAGTGGCAAAGTTCAGCGCTGCTACCAGCAGGAAGGTGATGGCCGGGAGCAGTACGGGGCTGATCACGGGCCGCACGGCGTCAATGACATAGCTGGCGATTCCGATGTCGGTCATGCCCTGCTGCATGACAAAGACAAAGAAGATGATGGCAACGGTGGGGATCATGTTGCAGAATCCATGCATGGCAAGGTCGCAGAAACGGGCGGCGGTCATTTTCTTCCTGGGGATATAAAGCAGGAAGCACACGGCTATAGCGGCGATTAGGGCCAGGAATAGCTCGCCGGTGACGATGGTCAAGGCAATCAGCACGCCAATGGGCAGGACGAAATCCAAGATATTACCTTTGATGTCGGGGGACTCATCCTCCTCATCCAGATTCAGATCCCGGCTCTCCGGAGAGTAGACCTGCCCGGTTTCCTTCACTCGCTGATATGCCTTCCGCATTCGCCCCCACTTGGGGATCAGGCCATAGGCGAACAGGGGGGACGATGATTACGGCGGCGATGGCGTAGAAGGTAAAGGGGATGATGTGGTAGAAGGTGTCAATAGCACTGCCGTAGCCCAGTTCCGGGATACCGGCTTCGGCGTAGAACAGACCGGCGAAGAAGACCGCCCATGTGGAGAAGGGCAGCAGAGCGCAGACTGGGGCGCCGGTGGAGTCGATGATGTAGGACTGGGCCTCCCGAGGGATCTTGTGGTTGTCGGACAGCCTTCTCATGCAAGTACTCAGGTTTATCGAGCGGGAAATTAAGCGAGGGAAGCATTATGTTAAGGAAAAAATCAAAAAGGCATTTTTATATAGTAACAGTAATAGTGGTTCTTCTCGTAATATGGACCGCTTGGAGCAATACAACTGTGGGGATTACGCACTATACGGTTGCAAGCGATAAGCTCCCTGCTTCATTTGATCATTATAGTATTGTTGTCGTTTCTGACCTACACAATGCCGAATTCGGTGAAAACAACAGTCAATTAATAAAATTGATAGAAAAAGAAAAGCCTGATATTATAGTAATAACTGGGGATTTGGTAGATTCCAACAAGACCAATATTGATATAGCCCAAAAACTCGTGGGAACTCTTACAGGGATTGCACCTTGCTATTATGTAACAGGAAATCATGAGGCATGGCTTGGTGAGCAATATCAGGAATTAGAAAGTATATTGCTTGATGAAGGTGTTGCTATTCTCCATGATAGAGCAGTACAATTGATAAAAAACACGGAAAGCATACAGCTTGCTGGCTTAGATGACCCCGATTTTACAGATAGAGCCCCCCTTCAGCAAAGCATGATAAAAACGAAAATCAATAATATGAATCTAACTGACAATTATTGTGTGTTGCTTTCACACAGACCAGAAGCATTTGAAGACTATGTATCCGAAAATATTGACCTTGTTTTGAGTGGCCATGCACACGGAGGACAGTTTCGCTTACCTATTATCGGTGGAATAGTGGCGCCTAATCAAGGATTGTTTCCAAAGTACGATGCCGGGATATACTCAGAAAATTATACAACTATGGTTGTAAGTATCAGGATGTGCTGCCCGGCGTTCCCAACCTTTGCTTCAAGGTGCCCACCGGCGGCGGAAAAACCTTCCTCGCCTGCAGCGCCGTCCGGCCTGTGTTTGACGCACTGCCGTTTACCAAGACTAAGGCGGTGGTGTGGCTGGTGCCGTCCGACGCAATTCTGACGCAAACCGCAAAAGCCCTAAAAGACCCGCGCCATCCTTACCGGCAGAAAATTGATGTGGATTTCGGAGGGCGGGTAGAGGTTTATACCAAGCAGGAGCTTTTGAACGGGCAGAATTTCAACCCAACTGCCGTCACCGAACAGCTCTCCATCATGGTGCTGTCCTACGATTCTTTCCGCGGTCGGGGCAAAGAGGGCTTAAAAGCCTATCAGGAGAACAGCAATCTTGCCGCCTTTGCCAAAGTGCTGGGCGCGCCGGAAAACCCCATTGAGAATGCGGATGAAACGGCGCTGTTTCAGGTCATCAACCAACTCAATCCACTGGTGGTCGTGGACGAGAGCCACCATGCCCGATCCGAGTTGAGTATAGAAATGCTCGCCAATTTTAACCCCTGCTTTGTGCTGGACTTGACCGCCACACCCAAAAAGCGCAGCAACATCATCTCCTATGTGGATGCGGTGCAGCTCAAGGCGGAGCACATGGTCAAGCTTCCGGTGATCGTCTATAACCGGGACAGCCAGGCTGAGGTGCTGATGGACACGATTGACCTTCGGGATAGGTTGGAAGAAATCGCCAACGCAGAATATCAGAACGGTGGAAAGTACATCCGCCCCATTGCCCTGTTCCAAGCACAGCCAAAGGGGAAGGAGGACGCAACCACCTTTGAAAAAATGCGGAAAGAACTGGTGGAAGCCGGGATTCCCGCCGGACACATAGCCATCCGCACCGCCGATGTGAACGAGCTGAAAAACGTGGATTTGCTGTCCCCGGATTGTTCGATACGGTACATCGTCACGGTAAACGCGCTGAAAGAGGGCTGGGACCGCCCGTTTGCCTATATTCTGGCTTCTCTTGCCAACAAGACCAGTCAGGTGGATGTGGAGCAGATTTTGGGGCGTATTCTGCGCCTGCCCTACACCGCCGAGCACAAAGCAAAAGCCCTGAATATGTCCTATGTGCTGACTTCTTCCAACGACTTTAACGATACAGTACAGCAGATCATCCGCGGGCTGAACAGCGCGGGATTCAGCGACCGGGATTACCGGCTTGCCGAGCCGATAGAACCTGCTAAACCTGCTCCCGTGCCGGAACAGCTTCCGATGTTCGAGCCGGAAACCGCGCAGGATGACTTTGCCGGGCTGGACGGGAAATCCATCTGGGCAAAGCTGCAACGGCGCAGGGAGAGCGAAAAAACGCCGGATTCCGCCCCTAAAGCAGACAGTATGCTTGCCGAGGCCCGGCAGGCGGGCGACGCATACAATCAGGCGGTGCAGGGCGCGGACAACGATCCGTTTGCTGCCGTTCTGCCGTGGGAGGTGCGGGACAAAGTGAACACATTTCCTATCATCCCCCAATATCGAGGGAGCGTGGACGGGCTGCTGATCCCGCAGTTCTTCCAGGTGATCCCGCAATCCCTGTTTACGAACGGGGATAAGGTGCTGCTGAGCAAGGAGCAGCTTGCCGACGGCTTCACTTTGAAAGGTAAAGCATACGATATTGATTTTGATGCGGCAGACGATGAGATCGTCAAGGTCGATGTGGCGTCTGGCCGCAGTGTGCCGAGGGCTTACCAGATGGAAGCCGCCGACCAGCGGTATTTCAAGGAATATTTCAGCAATCTCCCATCGGAAAGCCGAGTGCGCCAGTGCAAGGACATGATGATCCACCAGTTGGACAAGCTGAACATGGTGGATGGCGGAGATTTACGCGCTTATGTCAATCTCATTGTGGACGGGATGGATCGGGAACAGCTTGCCGCTATGGAAAAGGCCCCACTGGGCTTTGCGGCAAAAATCCGTGCCAAAATCGAAAGCCTGCTGGATCAACATTACAAGGAGACCTTCTTCACATGGCTGGACCGTGGCAAAATTGTGTGCGAGCCGTCCTACCGTCTGCCATCGGCAATCCATCCAACAAGCAGCACGGCGATTTACGGAAAGTCGCTCTATGAGGCTGAGGAGGGCATGAACGAGCTGGAACAAGAGCTAGTGAAGCGGCTGACAGCCATTCCCAATGTGCTTTGGTGGCACCGGAATATCGCCCGGCACGGCTTTGCCATCAACGGCTACTTCAACCACTACCCTGATATTATGATTATGACACAAAGCGGCAAAATCATCCTTGCCGAAACCAAGGGTGATCACCTGAAAAACGACGACAGTCAGGAGAAGATCGAACTGGGTGCGGCTTGGCGGAACGCAGCGGGAAATCGGTACCGCTATTACATGGTGTTCCAAGACGAGGAAAATCTGCCGCATGGAGCAGTGAGCATGGGGCAGTTCTTGGAGACTGTTGAAGCCTTATAACAAGTGAATGACCGCATCTCATGTTTTCTGATGGGGCAGCAGAGAAATCTGCTGCCTCTTTCTTATGGTGACTACCCTATGAAAAAGATGAGCACGAACCGTTTGTATAGGCCGTGCTCATCTTTGTGTTTTCTTAGAGTAGTAGTGCTCTTCTCCACCTGCAAATCAGTCGGTTTCTCTACGCCATTTTTACGCCATTTCCGCGTGGGGCTGCATAGAGAAACATGAACTTATAATTTGGTCGGTTTTGCGTAAAACCGCGCTGCATCAGGCTTTAGCGGCGTTTAGGGAGAAGCATGGAGATATAGAATCCGGCGTTTGAACGCCGATACCTAATTTCATGTATCCCTGCATCTCCTTAATGTTCGTGTGAATTTCTGCATCAGCGGCCGGACGCTCGCCGCTCCGGCCGGCAACAGGAACATTATAACAGATTGCCCCTTTTCCCTCAAGGGGGATTTCCCCGCAAAAAACGCGCCGAAAAGGCGGCTCTGCCAGTCAAGCCTGCGGTAATCCTGCCAGTTCCGGTCCCCGTCGTCCCTGCCGAGGCCGGGGGCCGGGTTGGTGAAGCGGATCATCACCGTCCAGCCGTCAAAGTCCAGCGTCTGGTATACGGCGTATTCCTCCTGCCCGACCGCCTGCATGGGCTTTTCGCACAGATGCGGCATTCCTCCGGCCAGCGCGGAGAGGACGCGCATGCTGCCCGCAATCGCGGCCGTGGACGGGTACAGGGAGCCGTCGGGCCGTGTTACGCTCTCAATGCCGAACAGGCAGTATCCGCGCGCGCCGGGCGGCGCAGCGGAAGACGTGCCGCATGATGAGGCGGGAACCGCTCCCCGCCGGACGGCCCAACGGGAAACCGCGCGGCTTTCCGTTATTCGCCGGGCAGCGCCTTTATTCGCCGAGCAGCACCTCGCAGTTTGTGCCGTAAAACACATCGTCCCGCCCGGCCAGCTTTTCACAGATGCGCTCCATGCGATCCCAGCCGTTCTCCGCGTCGAGCTCGTAAGCGTGGCCCCAGATGTACAGCAGCTGCGGCTTGTCCGGATCGGACGCGAGGAAGCGGTCAATCAGTTCAAAGATCTGCGGATCGTTGTGGTGGCAGGTCGGATTGAATTCCAGAAGGTTCTCCTGCGGGTCAAAGGAGTGCGTTGCTTTCACCGTCCGCGCGTACCGCAGCCCGCACTGCCGCAGCGTTTCGATGGTTCGTGCGTCGTATGCGCCGAAAGCGTACGCCATGCCGTGCATCGGCGTGCCGAAAAGCTCCTCGAGCCGACGCTTGTCCTCTCCCATTTCGCGGGAGAGCTCCTGCGCGCTCAGCTCCGTCGGGTTCAGATGCTTTTCTCCGTGTACGGCGATTTCGTGGCCGCGGTACAGCTCCCGCAGGTTGTCCAGCGGGAGGCGCGCTACCCGGAAGCCCTTGTATTCCCAGGCGTCCGGCAGGCCCAGCAGGCCGGAATTCAGATTGAAGGTCGCCTTCATGCCGTACCGGTTGAAAATTTCCAGGAGCTTTTTGTCGGATTCCACGCCGTCGTCATAGCTGAAGGTTACCGCTTTTTTACAGTTGTTCCACATAAGAGTTGTCTCCTTCCCGTTCGGTGCGCGGGAAAGCCGCCGCTGTGCGGCCGCCGCGCGGTATTTTACCCCCATTTTACTCCTGCGCGTGCGCCCGCGCAAGCCGGAAATTTGTGCGTGCACCCCTGCGCAAGCCGGAAATTTGCCGGAAAAGCCGAAGGGCGCGGGGAACGAAACCAGGCGGGAAAAAGGAGGAAAAATGGTCCGCGGGGATGTTTCGTCTCCCGTTTACTTGCGTGCGCACGCAATTTGTTGTATCATAGAAACGATTCTCCGCGGGGAATGCGCGGAGAAAATGGAAAAGGGGGAAACAACATGATTCTGGAAACGGAACGCCTCCTCCTGCGCGAGCTGACGCAGGAGGATCTTCCGGCCGTGTGCGATACACTGCAGAACGACGAGGTGAGGCGCGTGTATGAGCACGACTTTACCGACGAGGAAGCGGGGGCGTGGATCGACCGCCAGCGGGCGCGGTACGAACGGTACGGTTTCGGGCTGTGGGCGGCGCAGCTGCGCGGCGGGGAAACCATCGGCATGGCGGGGCTGACGCTGCAGCCGTGCGAGGGCGAGGAGGTGCTCGAGATCGGCTGCCAGCTGCGGCCCGCGTACCGCGGACAGGGCTATGCGCGGGAGGCCGCCGCGGCCTGCCTGCGGTTTGCGTTTCATCAGCTCGCCGCGCAGCGCGTGCACTGCATCGTCAAGCGGGACAACCTGCCGTCGCGGCGGGTGGCGGAGAGCCTCGGCATGACGGTGCGGCGCGAATTTCTTGCGGGCTACGGCGGCATGCAAAAGCCGCACCTGCTGTATGCGGCGGACAACAGCGTGCCGCCCTTCTTCCCGCTGCTCAAGGGCCTGAGCGTGGGGGACCGGCACGCCCGGGCTCTGCTGGACCGCGAGCTCGCCCCGCTGGGCCTGTCGGGCAGCCAGTACATGTACGTGCTGCGCGTCTGCGCCTATCCGGGTGTGACGCAGGACACGTTTCTGCGGTTCTTCCTGATTCATCCCAGCAATGTGACGCGGGCTTTGGCGGCTCTGGAGAAGGCGGGCTTCGTGCGCCGCGAGGAAAACGCCGCCGACAAGCGCACCAGCCGCCTGTTTCCCACCCGGCGGGCCGTGGAGGCCGTGGGAAAAATCCGGGCCGCGGCGGCCCGCTGGCAGGAGCGCGTGCTTGAGCCTGTGCCGCAGGAGGAGCGCGAACGGTTTTTGTCCTACCTGAGCGCGGTTTCGCTGCGCGCCGCCGCTCTGTGTTCGGACCCGCAGGAGAGCGGGGAGCCGGAGGACGGCGGGCTGCTTCCCTGACGAAGCCGTACGCTCTTGCGGAGCCGAAGAGAAAATAACGAATGCAGACGATGAAGAACGCGAAAGAAAAGGAGCATTATGCCATGAACCAGACACCGGCCACGGCGGAGGCCAGAAATCCGCTCGGCTATGAGAAAATTCCCGTTTTGCTGCGCCGCTTTGCGATTCCCAGTATCATCGCAATGGTGGTCAGCTCGCTTTATAACATTGTCGACCAGATCTTTATCGGGCAGGGCGTCGGATACCTCGGCAACGCGGCGACAAACGTCGCCTATCCGCTGACGACCATCTGCCTGTCGATCGCCCTGCTCATCGGCATCGGCGGCGCGTCACGGTTTTCGCTCTCGCTCGGCGCGGGGGACAAGGACGCGGCGCAGCGCGCGGCGGGCACGGCGATCTCGATGCTCGCGGCGGCGGGCGTGGTGTACGCCATCCTGATTGAGATTTTCCTTACCCCGCTGATGCTGGCCTTCGGCGCGACGGGGGAGGTGCTGCCGTACGCGGAGAGCTACACGCGGATTACGGCCCTCGGCATGCCGTTCCTGATTCTGACAAACGGCCTGAGCAATCTGGCGCGCGCCGACGGAAGCCCCCGCTTTTCGATGACGTGCATGCTCCTCGGCGCTGTCATCAACACCATCCTCGACCCGCTTTTCATCTTTACGTTCGGCATGGGCATCGCGGGCGCGGCCTGGGCGACGGTGATCGGGCAGGTGGCCTCGTGCGTGATGGCCGCGTCGTACATCCCGCGCTTTCAGCACATCCGGCTCACGCGGCAGAGCTTCGGCATCCCGCTGCGCGAGGCGGGGCGGATTGCGTCGCTCGGCATGAGCAACAGTCTGAATCAGCTTGCCATCACGCTGGTGCAGATTGTGCTGAACAACTCGCTGACGTACTACGGCGCGATGACAGTCTACGGCAGCGACATCCCGCTGGCGAGCTGCGGCATCGTGATGAAGACAAACGCCATCCTGATCGGGATCATCGTCGGGCTGTCGCAGGGAAGCCAGCCCATTATCGGCTTCAACTACGGAGCCAGGCAGATGGACCGCGTCTGGGCCACGTACCGGCTCGCCATCACGTGCAATCTCCTCATTTCGGCGGTGGGCTTTGTGCTGTTCCAGTTCTTCCCGCACCAGCTGATTTCGCTGTTCGGCACGGGCTCGCCGGAATACTTTGAATTTGCGGTACGCTTTATGCGCACCTTCCTGTTCATGGTGATCGTCAACGGCGTGCAGATTCTCTCGTCGAACTTCTTTACGGCGATCGGCAAGGCTCCGCGCGGCGTCTTTCTCTCCTTGACGCGGCAGGTGCTGTTCCTGATTCCGCTCACCCTGATCCTGCCGCTCTTTTGGGGGCTGGACGGTATTTTGTATGCCGCTCCCATCGCGGACGGCGCGGCCTTTGTGGTCACGACGGCGTTTATGCTCCGCTTCTACCGGCAGACGAAAAGAGAAGCCGGCAGCTGCGGCGGAGGCAATTAAGGCTTTGCCCGCTTACAGCTTCCGCAGGCGCAGAAGACCGGAGGGCGGCACCGGCACGGCTTCGACGCGGCCGCCCTCGAGCACGCCGTTCCAGGCGGCGTCGCCGCGGCAGTCGACGGCCTCGGCACGGCAGGACGGCACGCCGCGCAGATCCAGCAGCAGGCTCCCGGCCTGCGTGGCGTTGGCAACATCGGCATCCTCCACGGCGGAGCCGAACCCCTCCGGCGGGAGCACAAAGCGCGGATCGTAGACCGCCGCAATCCGCCGGTTTTCCCCGTCCGCCCAAACGGCAGGATAGAGCAGGTGCGGGCTCAGCGCGCGCAGCTTCCCGCCGAGAAGGACGGAGCGGTTTTCCCTCATGTAGGAGAGCCAGAAGTCGACCATCCTCCGCTTGTCCGCGTCCAGCTCCTGCGGGCGCACGGAGAACTGCACCACGCCGAAGAGCACGCTGAGCAGCTGCAGTGCCGCGTTCTCGCACGATTCCTCCGGATTCCACACGATCGGGTCGCCGTGCACGGCGGTGGAGCCGCTGAGCAAGCGCAGATCCACGACCCCGACGCGGTTGCGCAGCAGGTCGCCCGGGCAGTCCGAGACGCGGAACATGTTGCCGAAGGCGCGCATGCCGGGGCCGATGTACCGCTGGCGGAACTCGATGAGAATGTCGGAGCGGATGGCCCGCAGCGCCTCATGCACGCCGGTCATCAGGAGCGCGACCGCGTCCTGCACGTCCGGGCAGTCCATCCCCTCGCGCCGGGCGGGCGTTTCCGGGCGGGCGTAGAATTCATCAATAAAATCAAGCTTCAGGCCGTCGAGGCCCCAATCGCGCACCGCGCGGCAGTAGGTGTCAATGAGATAGCGGCGGACCTCCGGATAGCGCGGATCGAGCACGCCCGCGCCCTGGCTCTCCTGAAAACAGAGGAGCTTATCCGAAAACTGCGCCCAGTGCGAGGAATGGATCCCCACGAACGGCACGCTGAACCAGACGAGATACTTCATCCCGAGCGCGTGCACCCGCGCGACATGAGCGGCCATGTCGGGGAATTTCGAGGGCGTGGGCTCCCAGTCGCCGCAGAAGGCGTAGCCGCGGCCCGCGTCGTCCGTCTGCCAGCCGTCGTCGAGGATGACGGCGCGCATCCCGAACCCGGCGGCGAGGCGGCAGTCCTCCTCCACCGTCCTCTCGTCCACCACCTGGTGATGGGAGTACCAGGTGGAGTACATCGGCAGCGTCGCGGTCTCCGGCACGGGCAGCGGTTTTGCGCCGCAGTCCTCCTCCCACCAGCGGCGCACGCCGTCGAGCGCGTCCTCCAGCGGGCGTTCCCGCAGGTCCCGGTACAGGGAAACCGTGTATTCGCCGCGTCCGAGAAACAGCGCGGCGGGAATCTGTGCGCGGCAGATCATCCGCGCGTTCTCCTCCCGCAGGCCGACGCTCCAGCGCACCCGCTGCCGCGTCTCCGACAGCGCGAACGTGCACCGGCTTTCCCCCGACTCGCCGAACAGGCAGAACACCGGGGCGGAGACGGAGGTCATCGTGTCGATGGGCCCCATCCAGTCGGCGCGCAGGCCGCGATCCAGCCCGCACACCGGATGCCAGATGTGCGCGATTCCCTTCTGCGCGACGGAAAAGGTCAGCGCGAAACACGGTTCCGGAACCTCCGCCGCCTGCGCGGGATCCCAGGAGATGCGCAGCGAAAGCACCTCCGAGCCCTCCCGCTCCGTTCTCTCCCACTCCGCTTCTGCGCCGAGATTATCTTCCAACGTCACGCCGTACCGTTCCCGGCATTGCTCCTGCATATCTGTTTCCTCCTGTTTTTATGCCGATTGGCGTTTTGTCCTTATTATAGCGAATGCGGGGGAGAAATGCAAAGCTCTTGAAACAGGGAGGCGGTCGGTGATAAAATAAAGAATAGCTTCGCCAAATTTCCCGGGAAAGGATCCTGCTTATGAAGCGCATTCATCTCATGGACGAGCTCCGCGGCTTCGCGGTGTTCTGCATGGTGTTTTATCACGGCTTTTATACGCTCGCTTTCCTCATGGGCCAGTCGTGGGGCGAGTGGCTCTACCGCTTTTTCATGCCCGCCGAGCCGTGGTTCGCCGGACTGTTCATCTTCATCGCGGGCATCTCGTCAAATCTCACGCACTCCAACCTCGTCCGCGGCGTGAAGCTCCTCGGCGTGGCGCTGCTTGTGACCCTCGCCACGGCGATCGCCGTCCCGGAGGAACTGATTGTCTTCGGTATCCTCCACTTTCTCAGCGTGTGCATGATCGCTTTCGGCCTGCTGCAGCTCCTGCGCCGCCGCCTTGGGCGCACGGAGGAGCCGCCTTTTCGCCTGTGGCCGGTCGTCGTGTGCGCCGTGCTCTTCATCGTGACGCGGTATCTTGCGTCCGGATACCTGCAAATCCCGTTTGTGCTGCGCGTCTTCCTGCCCTCCGGCTGGTATCAGGCGTGGCTCGCGCCGCTGGGACTTCCCGGGCCGGGGTTCTCATCGGCGGATTATTTCCCGCTTCTCCCGTGGTGCTTTGTGTTTGCCGCAGGCACGGTGGTGGGCCGCCTCGCGAAGGCCGGGAAATTCCCCGCCTGGACGTATCCCTCCCGCGTGCCGTTCTTCTCCTTCCTCGGCAGGCACGCGCTTCTGATCTATGTTCTGCACCAGCCCGTCATTTACGGCGCGGCCCTGCTCGTGCAGGCGATCGTCTCTCACGGCTGACAAGTCTGACAGAAAGGTTCTGATTTGATATGAAAAAACGCTTGATCCGCGTCCGCGAGGAGGACGCCGCCGCCCTTGCCATCCTCGGCAGGGAAATCTGGGAGGAGCATTACACCTCCATCCTCGGCCCGGAACAGGTCGCGTACATGGTGCGCGAGTTCCAGTCCGAGCCCGCCGTCCTGCATCAGATGCGCGAGGAGCAGTATGTCTACTGGTTCTTCACCGTCGACGGCGCGCGGGCCGGTTACCTCGGCGTGCAGCCGAAGGAGGACGGCTCCCTCTACCTGAGCAAGCTCTACATCGCGAAGCGCTTCCGCGGCCTCGGCCTGTCCCGCCTCGCGCTCAATTTCCTCATGGGCTGGTGCGCCGCGCGCGGCCTTTCGAAAATCTGGCTCACCGTCAACAAGTACAACGACGGCTCCATCGCGGCGTATGAGGCGCTCGGCATGAAGCGCGTGCGCGATCAGGTCGCCGACATCGGCGGCGGCTTTGTGATGGACGATTACGTTTACGAGATCGACGTGCCGGAAGGAGGAACCAAATGAATTTCGCCCAGACACTTGCCGATCAGTTCTCCCTGCAGACCTGGCAGACGGAGAAGGTGATCGAGCTCATCGACGAGGGAAACACCATCCCCTTTATCGCCCGCTACCGCAAGGAGGCGCACGGCAGCCTCGACGACCAGACGCTCCGCGAGCTCTCTGAGCGTCTCGAGTACCTGCGCGGCCTCGAGAAGCGGCGCGAGGAGGTGCGCGGCCTGATCGACGCGGCCGGAGCCCTCACCCCCGAGGTGGCCGCCGCCCTCGACGCGGCCTCCACCCTCGCCGAGCTCGACGACGTGTACCGTCCGTACCGCCCGAAGCGCCGCACCCGCGCCTCCGTCGCGAAGGAGCGCGGACTGGAGCCGCTCGCGGAGCTTCTCCTCGCGCAGAAGCCCGGCGTGGATCCGCTCGCCGAGGCGGCGCGCTTTGTGGACGCGGACAAGGACGTCCCGACGGCGGACGACGCTCTCGCCGGGGCGCGCGACATTATCGCGGAGTCCGTCTCCGACGACGCTTCTCTCCGCAAGCGGCTGCGCGTCGTCGCCATGGCGCAGGCAGAGCTCGTCTCGAAGGCCGCGAAGCCCGACGAGGACTCCGTCTACGCCCAGTATTACGACTTTCACCAGCCGGTGCGGCAGGCGGCGGGCCACCGTGTGCTGGCCGTCGACCGCGGCGAGCGCGAGGGCTTTTTGAAGGTCTCGATCGCCTTCGATCGCGCCCGTGCCCTGTCGATTGTCGAGTCCGTCTGCGTGCGCGGCGCGTCCGCCTGCACGGAGCAGGTGCGCATGGCCGCCGGGGACGGCTACGACCGTCTGATCTTCCCCTCTCTCGAGCGCGAGATTCGCGCCGCCCTGACGGAACAGGCCGACGAGGCGGCGATCAAGGTGTTCCGCACGAACCTGCGCCAGCTCCTCATGCAGCCGCCGGTTAAGGGCAAGGTGGCCATCGGCCTCGACCCCGGCTACCGCACCGGCTGCAAGGTGGCCGTCGTCGACCCGACGGGCCGCGTCCTCGACACGGGCGTGATCTATCCGACGCACTCGCAGGCAAAGAAGGACGAGGCCGCCCGCACGCTCCGGCGGCTGATTGAAAAGCACGGCGCGCAGGTGATCGCCATCGGCAACGGCACCGCCTCCCGCGAGACGGAGCTGTTCACCGCTCAGGTGCTCGCCTCCCTGCGCGCGGACGGCAGGCCGGCCCCGTCGTACATGGTGGTCAGCGAGGCGGGAGCCTCCGTCTACAGCGCGAGCAAGCTCGCCGCGCAGGAGTTCCCCGACTTTGACGTGACGCTGCGCAGCGCCGTTTCCATCGCGCGGCGGCTGCAGGACCCGCTCGCGGAGCTTGTCAAAATCGACCCGAAGGCGATCGGCGTCGGCCAGTACCAGCACGATATGCCCCCGAAGCAGCTCGGCGAGGCCCTCGGCGGCGTGGTCGAGGACTGCGTGAACACTGTTGGCGTGGACCTCAACACCGCGTCCCCGAGCCTGCTTGAGAAGGTGTCCGGCGTTTCGGCGGCGGTGTCGAAGAACATCGTCGCCTACCGCGAAGAGAACGGCGCGTTCCGCAGCCGCGCGGAGCTGAAAAAGGTGCCGAAGCTCGGGCCGCGCGCGTTTGAGCAGTGCGCGGGTTTCCTGCGCGTGCCGGAGAGCGCGAGCGTGCTCGACAACACCGCCGTGCATCCGGAGAGCTACGACGCGGCGAAAAAGCTCCTCGCCCTGTGCGGCAGGAGCCTCGACGACGTGAAATCGGGCTCCCTCGGGAATCTCGCCGCGGACGTGGAAAAGCTCGGCTTCGCCAAAGCGGCGGAGCAGGTGGGCGTCGGCGAGCCGACGCTGCGCGACATCGTGGCGGAGCTGCTGCGCCCCGGCCGCGACCCGCGCGACGAGCTGCCCCCGCCGCTTCTGCGCTCCGACGTGCTCTCGATGGAGGACCTGAAGCCCGGCATGGAGCTGACCGGCACGGTGCGCAACGTCATTGACTTCGGCGCGTTCGTCGATATCGGCGTGCATCAGGACGGCCTCGTCCATATTTCGCGCATCTGCAAGCGTTTCATCAAGCACCCCGCGGAGGTGCTCAAGGTCGGCGACGTGGTGAATGTGCGCGTCCTCGACGTGGATCTTAAGAAAAAGCGCATCTCGCTGACGATGCTCAAGGAGTGAGCGGCGAGGCAAAAGAAAAGGCTGGGCACAGGACGCGAATTGCGGTGCGGCTCCCCGGTGGGAAGCGAATGAACACCGGTTTGCGTTCCCGCTTCGGCCGGCGCCTTACTGTGTGCCACCGGCACATGGCACCCGAAGCGGCAGCGGAGACCCAGGCTCAGCCTGGTGTTTCTGCTGCGCGGGGATCCGTGCTCAAACCAACGCTGCGCTCAAACCGACACCGCGCCAAAATCAACGCCGCGCCCCGCGGCGCTCAGGAGGAATCTTTCGCATGACAAAGCCCAAAATGATCCTGTTCGACTACGGTCAGACGCTCTGCACGGAGCGCTGGGACGATCCCCTCGGCGGGCATCGGGCCGTGCTCGCGGCCGCGACGGAGAACCCGCGCCATATCACGCCGGAGCAGCTCGAGGAGGCCTATCACGCGATGGACGGCGTGGTCTCCCGTCTGGCGGAGGATCCGTGGAAAACCGGCCCGGAGCTGTGCTGGCACGCGTTCGCCCGCGCCGTCTTTGAGTCGCTGGATCTCAAGTTTGACCTCGATTACCAGCAGCTCGAGGAGCTTCACTGGTATGAGCGGACCGAACCGACCGTCGCGGTCGACTACATGCCGGAGCTGCTCGAGTTCCTCCACCGCGAGGGTATCCGCACCGGCGTGGTGAGCAACCTGTGCTTCAATGAAAAAACGCTGAGAAAGCGCATCGGCAAGTGCCTGCCGGACCATCATTTTGAGTTTATCATGGTCTCGAGCGAATATGCCCTGCGCAAGCCGATGCCGGAGTTTTACCGTCTCGCGCTCACGAAGGCGAAGCTTTCCGCGCAGGACGTGTGGTTCTGCGGCGACAACGCCGTCTGCGACGTGGACGGGCCGATGGCCGCCGGCATCCAGGGAATCTGGTACACCGGCGCGATGCTCAATCCGGAGAGCTGCCGCCTGCACCCGCAGAGCGAGGGCCATCTCGAGATCAGGGATTGGCGCGAGCTGGAGCGGATGCTCACAGAGATGTGAGCGCGGCGGGGCACGGAGGAAACGCGGCGGCGAGCCGTCTTTCCCGCTCCTTTTCCTCGCCCGCTTCCCCGCGCCCCGCGAAAAATAACAAACCGGCCTCAAAAGGAAGCGAAAGCTCCTTCTGAGGCCGGTTTTTGTGCGTGATTCGATTGCGCGGGTCGATCGCTGCCGCTGCGCGCGTTTGCGGAATAGCCCTCCGGCGCGGCGGGACTTTGCGGAGAAAACCCGCGCGGACAGCGAGGGGAACAAGCGCCTCGCCTGTTACTCGATGAAGCCGAGGTTGATCTCGTACGGCGTGTCGGCGGAATTCTGCAGCTCCGCCTCGGACTTGTACTTGTTGACGGCGGCGGTGGACTTGTTTACCGCCTGCAGCGTGCCCATACCGGCGACGCAGCCGCCCGGGCAGGCCATGCCCTCGAGGAGGAAGCCGTCGTACTTGCCGGCCTTGGCGGCCATCAGGAGCTTGCGGCATTCGCGCAGGCCCTGCACCGCAACGGTCTTGACCTCGCGATCGGGATCGAGCTTCTTGATGACGTCGGTGACAGCCTGCGCCACGCCGCCCGAGACGGCGAAGCCGCGGCCGCCTGCCGTGCCCTCGTTGAGCGGATGATCGGCCTCGAGCTTCGAGAGGTCGACGCCCTTCGCGGCGAACATGCCCATGACCTCCTCAAAGGTCAGGACGAAGTCGACATTGCTGCGGATGGTGCGGCGGCTGGCCTCGAGCTTCTTCGCGGAGCACGGGCCGATGAAGGCAATCTTGCAGTCCTTGTCCTTCTGCTTGATGAGACGGGCCGTCAGTACCATCGGGGTCAGGGCCATGGAGATATAGGGGGCAAGGTCGGGGAAGAGCTTCTTCGCCATGACGGACCAGGACGGGCAGCAGGACGTTGCCATAAAGGGCTGCTCCTCGGGAACGGCGCGCATGAAGTCCTTCGCTTCCTCGACGGCGCACAGGTCCGCGCCGACGGCGACCTCTTCCACACCCGCGAAGCCGAGCTGACGGAGCGCGGACCACAGCTTTTCAGGGCTTACGTTCGGGCCGAACTGGCCGACAAACGCGGGGGCGACGATCGCGATGACGCGGTGGCCTTCCTTCATCGCGTGGATGAGCTGGAAGATCTGGCCCTTGTCGGAGATCGCGCCGAACGGGCAGTTCACGATGCACATGCCGCAGGAGACGCACTTGTCGTAGTCGATCTCCGCGCGGCCGAGGGAGTCGCTGCCGATGGCGTCCATGCCGCACGCGACGGCGCAGGGACGGTCAAGCTTCAGAATCGCGCCGTAGGGGCACACATCCTTGCAGCGGCCGCACTTGATGCACTTGTCCTGATCAATGTGGGACTTGCCGTGGCGGATGGTGATGGCCTTCTTCGGGCAGACCTCGGAGCACGGATGCGCGAGGCAGCCCTGGCAGCCCTCGGAAACCCTGTACTGCTTCGTCGGGCAGGCGTTGCACGCGAACTTGATGATGTTCACGAGCGGCGGATCGTAGTACTTCTCGCTGATGGCGCTCGCGTCCACGCCCTCGGTCAGCTTGGAGTGCTCCGAGATCGGGCGCAGCGGCAGGCCCATCGCCAGGCGAAGCCGCTCGCCGACGATCGCTCTCTCCAGGAAGATCGACTCGCGGTAGCGGGCCTCCTCGCCGGGAACGATCTTGTAGGGGATCTGCTCGAGACGGCTGTAGTCCCCTCCCTCGTAGGCCAGCCGCGCCACCTCGGTAAATACCTTGCGGCGGATGTCGGTCACGGAAGTGTAGATTCCTCTCATCTTTTTCTCCTTCCTGGGCAAAACGCCCACCTGCGTGCGTCGCAGAACGTTCCTCCCTCACGCTGCGGAATCCGGGGCTGCTTCCCCGTTTTTCTCCCCCCGGTTCCCGCAATGCGACAGGGATTTTCCTCTATTGTCAATTATTTAACAAAACCGCCTTTTTGTCAAGACGGAAACGCCAGATCTT
>ERZ1673738.1830-NODE-1830-length-30039-cov-9.041222_pt1 | contig 30039 bp, 26 predicted proteins | sample MGYA00580198_ERZ1673738 | MGnify/ENA primary metagenome ERZ1673738 (study PRJEB41218, sample SAMN15661784) | gut metagenome | host: Homo sapiens | place: Canada: London | collected 2015-08-20/2019-03-30 | study: EMG produced TPA metagenomics assembly of...
TCACCCCACCTGTTAAACATTATATCATACTGTCTAACAAATGGGGTGCTGTTCAAACCCGGTTGTCTGCGGCATTTTCTTTTGCGGTAAGATCAGCCCTTTGCGCGTGCTGCGATGATGGAAGCCATTTCGCCGACGTTCTTCATGGAGGAGATTTCGCCCATCTTGAACTTCATGCGGAACTCGCGCTCTACAGCGGAGATCAGCGTGATGTGCTCCAGACTGTCCCAGTCCTCAATGTCGTCTGCGGTCGTTTTCGGCGTGACGTGAATGGTGTCATCGTCGAAAACATCCTGAAATACGCGGTCCAGTCTTTCAAAAATTTCTCTTGTGTCCATGGTAAAATTCCTTTCTGTGATTTGATTTAATACTTAATTTAGCGAGGATCACGCTTCTGCGTGGTCGTTGCCGAACACTTCGATCGCGTGGTTCTGCGGCTTGTAGTCCGCGACGCGCAACTGCCACACGGTGCTGCCGTCCTCGTGCTCCTCAGTCTTCGTGAAGCCGAAGCGACCGAAAAGGTCGCTGACCATCTTGTTTTTTGCGGTGGGGTAGTAGTAGCCGTTAATCGTCTCTACGCCCACTTCGCGGCAGCGCTCCACAAGGCGGTCCAACATGGCAAATTCCATATCGCGCTTTAACACGCGGCAGCTCATCAGCCATAGGTCAATGTCGAGTGCCGTGCCGTTTTTTCTGCCGATGACGACGGAAACGACGCCGTTGTCGCCGAATTTGTCGATGAGCTTGCCGTACAGACGGATATAGCCGTCGTCCTCAAATACGCTTTCCATTTCGGCGGGCGTATAGCGGCGGGTGGTCACGTTGAACTGGTTGCTCTTGTTTGTAAGCTGTGTGATGCGCGCAAGGTACACCGGGATGAAATCATCGATGACGGCGTGCATCTCAAGGCTCTTTAAATAGTCGTTATAATCGCCGAAGGACGCCATTTCTGCGGCGCGCAGGGCGTTTTTCTTGTACATTTCGTTGCGCTTCAAGTCATCTTCGCTGAAGGTTGTCACTTCAAAGAAGCCGCTGCGGTCAATCGTCGTGATGTAGTTTTCCACGCCGTCCATGTCCGGAACGGCCGCGCCCTTGATCTGCGTGCGCACGATCTCGCGCTCGGCGGGGTTATCGTCCGCAAAAACGATGGAATCCGGCAGAATGTTCAGCTCTGCGGCGGTCTCGGCAATGTTGCGGTCTTTGTTTTCCCAGTTTGCCTTAATGATGACGAAATCGTCCGGGCGCAGTGCACCTTCGGGGTGGTTTAACCCCGCAATGGCGTTTTCATGGTCATTTTTAGAGCAGACCGTCAACACGATGCCGAGACTTTTAAGCTGCTTTACGTAGGTCTGAAACTCGTAGTAGGATTGCGAAACGCCGGTCTCCTGGCCGATCTCGATGCCGTCTACGCCGTCGTCGCCCACAACGCCGCCCCACAGGGTGTTATCGAGGTCAAGGGCAAGCGCCTTTTTATTCTTGCCGAAAATCGACTTGATAATGTGCGAAACACTGAACGCAAAGGACGGGATCGCCTCAAAGCACATGGCGTATTTGTACATGTTCCAGAACAGCGGGTTCGACCATTCTTTCAGGCCGTAATCGGCAGAAACAAAGTTGAGGTCGTGAATATAAAAGCTCTCATTTTCGCGTGCGTAGGCGTAAAAAGCTTCGTTTAAGCGCGTGAGGAAATTCGTGCGGCCGTGGATGTCCCACGCGTCGCGGCTGCCGAGCAGGCGGTAAAGCGGCATTTCAAAGTTGTTTTGAATGATGGGGCAGTGGAACTTTTCCGCAATGCTTTTCCACATCGCCGTGAAACGGTTTATTTCCGTGTGCAGCTTTTCGTCTATTTGCTCCGTGGTGTCGGTCATCTCGGGCCAGTCCGTCACGTTGCGATTCGTGGTGTGGATGAACACAATGTCCGGCTTGAAGCTTAAAAGCGTTTCATCCGGGAACATGGCGTCCTGAAAATACTGCGCGTATTCGGATTCGTAAAATTCCGGCTCAATACCGGCGTCTAAGAGGAAAAGCTCCAGCGTTTTTACAATGTCGCTTGTGGTGGAGCCGCCGAACACGGCAATCTTCTTTCTGATGCGCGAGGTGCCGTCTGCGAGCAGTGCTTTCTTTAAAAATTTGCGCTTTTTGATAATGTAAGCGGCGTCAAAGGGATATTCCAGTTCTTTCATAGGCTCTCCTTTGTTATTCTTTTGCGGAAGAGGTATCATCTGTACCGGTCGAGGTGGTGTTAGCGGCCGTATCCGTGCCGGAAGTCGTCGTTGGTGCACTTGTCGCGGTCGGCATGACCGTTTTCGGCGTAACAGACGGGACAATGTGCGAATCAGTGATGGTCTCACCGGCGTTCTGCGCGATGAGATTCTGAATGTTGTCGGCGTTATCGCCCACAACGGAGTATGCGGACATCGTGAAGAGCACATCCGTGATGCCCATATCTTTGATGAAGCTGACGAGGTTGCACTCCAAATAGCGCACATCGGCAACGTAGATCTGCTCAAAGGAATTCGTATAGAACGGAATCTCCGCGTTACCGAAGCTGTCCTTAATGACGAGCAGCTTGCGGCCGTTCTTCATCTGCGTATCGACTTTTACGATGCAGGAGTCGCCGCCGAGGAACTTGAGGTACGCGTTTGCGGTGTCCACATCGGCAAAGAGGTCGTCTTCGTACTGGTAGTTAAAAGAAGTATCGTAGTAGGAAGCCACGTAGTTCGAGGCCGGCACGAAGTAGTGGAAATCGTCCGGGTCGTTCAAAATACGCGTATCCTGCGAGAAACCGTACATAGTGCCTACATAGCCCGGAATGGATTCGTCCGTGTAGGTGGAAAGGTCTGCGAACGGCACGCCTGCGGCCTCGGCAAACGTGCGGGCGGCATAGTAGGCGCCGCGTGCCTGCCAGTGGTGGTCGGTGCGCAGGTAAATATCTTCCTCCGCATGCTTTTTCATTACGTCCACAACGTTTACGGACTGAATGCCGGCATTCAGCTTTTTGGCAACGCCGTCAAAGCATTCCTTCTGGTCGCCAACATAATCAATGCCGTTTTTCGGGGTGTAGATGGCGGAAGCGGTGGGCGCGGGCATAGACCAAATGGTCACACCGCTGCCGACCTTGCTTTGCAGGTCGTTGAGCGCATTGGCGTAAGCGGTGCCGCCACCGCCGCCGAAGGCCTCCATGCAGCGCCAGTGATTATCCCAGTTTACGACAAGCAGGTTGTTCACCCATTCCAGTGTGCTGTTATCCTCGGTGCTGAAATCGCGGCCCATTTTTTCATCCGCAGCGCTCACGGCCGGGAACACACGCCCTGCGGCGTATTGCAGTAGGTTCGTGTTGTTTGGCACGGTGCCGTTTGTGGGTGTGGTCGTCTGGGTGTCACCGTTTGCGGCAGAAGCATCGGTGTTATCTGTGCTGTCCGTCTCGGGTTTTGCGGTGCTGACCGTTGAAGCGAACATCTTCATACCAAACAGGTTCTTAATGGAGTTGCTCATATTCTTAAAGCCGTCGTGGTTCGGCACGGTGTCGTCAAACCATGTGGCGACGTCCGCCGTAAACGAGCCGGAAAAATACGATGCAAAAGAAAATTTCGGGAATTCCGCAAGGTTTCGGTTTTCAATCTGTGAGACGGTGGAGCGCGGGAAAAGGAGCAGATACAGCGTCATCAGGGCGAAAAGGATGACCATAACGCCGATGGATAAAACGGAAAGCCGCATGTTCAAAAGCTCGCGGCGGCTCGGCTTCGGCTTGCGACGGCGCTCTGCGGGTTCGGCGCTTTCATCCGCAGTCGGCGCATCTACGGCTTCGGTTTTCTCCGGCTTCGCTTCCGGTTCGGCGGGCTTGCGGGGAGCAAAATAATCAAGGTCAAGGTCTTTAAAATCGTTCATGTCAATGAGCACCTCCCCTTAGAATCTGAAATACAGGAACACGTTGTTCGTGGTGTCGACGAGCAGAACACTTACGACGGCGAGCAACACCATACAGACCGCAACGGAGCCGACGCGGCCGATGGCATAAACGATATCGTTTTTGCTCTCGAGAAAATAACTCTTGATCTTCGGCAATACCGGCAGGCTGACGAGAATCGCGAACAAAATGAGAAAGATGTTGTTGCGCAGGGAGGAGAACGTCATGGGGTCCGTAAACGGCGCGCCGTTCGCAATCATGCTGATGCCCGTGATATTGAGGAAAAACTGACCAAGCTGGCCGAGATCTTCAAAATAGAAGATGCCGAAGCCGAGGATGATGACAAGCTTCGTATACACATGCTTCCACACGATCGGCCACTTTTTCATGCGCTTTTTGCCCATTTTCTGCTCGAACAACATGAAGCAGCCGTAGTAAAGGCCCCATAAAATGAAGTTCCATGCGGCACCGTGCCAAAGACCGGTGCAGAACCAAACAAGGAACAGACCGAAATACTTGCGCGGCTTGCCGAAGAACGGCACGTACAAAAGGTAGTCACGGAAGAAGGAGCCGAGGGAGATGTGCCAGCGCTGCCAGAACTCCGCAATGGTGGTGCAGGCAAACGGATGACGGAAGTTTTCGTCAAAGTGGAAGCCAAACATGCGACCGAGGCCGATGGCAATATCGGAATAACCGCTGAAGTCAAAGTAAACATACAGCGAATACACGATGATGGTATACCATGTGCCGAGCACGGAAAGTCCCGTGATGTCCTTGCCGAAGAACGTATTGACGATGGACCACAAATTGTTCGCGATGATGACCTTTTTCGCAAGGCCGAGGATCACGCGCAGCGCACCTTCGCATAGGTCGGTCGCGTTGACGGAGCGGTTGTCGATCTCCTGCTCCACAACGCTGTACCGCACGATTGGGCCGGCGATGAGCTGCGGGAAGAGGGACAGGTACAAAAGAAATTTGTGGTACTTCGGCTGCACGTCCACCGTTTCCCAGTAGCAGTCCAAAATGTAGGAGATAGCCTGGAACGTGTAGAAGCTGATACCGATGGGCAACGTGATCTGCGGCACGGGAATGGCCGCGCCCGAAACGGCGTTCAGGTTTTCTACAATGAACGCGCTGTACTTAAAGATGAGCAAAAGCAGAATATCTACAAAAATACCGCCGCCAACGGCTAACTTTGCGCGCGGGGTATCCCGAAATTTGCCGATCAATATGCCGATGAACCAGTTAAAGAATGAACTGAACAGCAAAAGCAAAATCCAAAGCGGCTCGCCCCAAGCGTAAAAGATGAGTGAAAAGACAATCAGCACGATATTTTTGGTGCTGAGCTTTTTGGCGAGGCCGTAACAGATGAGGCACAGCGGCAAAAAGACATAGATAAAGAACAAATCGGCAAAAACCATGTATCGGGCTCCTTAATCCTTTGTTTTTTCCGTGCAGGCACATTTCCCGATGCCCGCAGTGTTTGGTTTCCATAAGTTTTCATGTATATATTAGTATAGACGAAAAAGCGAAAAGCGTCAAGGCAAAAGCCACCCAGAGCCTTGCCTTTTGCGGAAAATTTGCATGGGGTTTCAAAGCTTTTTCTGTGTATATTTCAGTGCGCGAAAATCCAATATGATTGACAAATGCGCCGCCGTGCGGTACAATAACACAGTACACTTTATGACCCTAATTTCACACGTCTCAGCAACTCGGTTGGATAGAGGTCACGCTCCTAAGAGAACCTAAAAGTGTTCCCCAATGGATGGGTAGTAGCCTCGTAAATTAAATATGCGCCAGTAGCTCAGTTGGATAGAGCATCCGCCTCCTAAGAGAACCAAGAGCGTTCCCCGCCAGAGGGGCGGTCGCCCTTAAAATTAAATATGCGCCAGTAGCTCAGTTGGATAGAGCGTCCGCCTCCTAAGCGGAAGGTCGGGGATTCGAATTCCTTCTGGCGCGCCATAAATAACGCTGAAAGCCTTTATTTTCAAAGGTTTTCGGCTTTTTTATTTTTTGCTGTGGTTGACGGTTTGCTAATTGCTAATCACAGGTTTGGCATTTTGTGGTCAAGATCAATCACTTTTTCTGTATTTTCACAGTTAGCATTTTGCTAATACGCACTGCATTATCGACGGTATTTTCATTCGGTTTTCAGCCCGTTTGCTAATACGGTGCGTTTTGCTAATTTGCTCTCTGCTAATAAAATCAGGTGTTATTAGCAAGCTGGACAGACTCCAAAGCCTTTTTGAGTAGTTCGGGATTGCTGGCAAGCAGGCTCGCAAGTGCTTCCGCATCAAGTGCAGGCGCAGCAGTGTCAGGTGTTTCTTCGGTCTTGCTTTTGTAAAAGGACTGCTCCATTTCATCAGCAAGGCGACGGCGGTCCTCATCGAGGATGTGCGCATAGCGCTTAGTCACCATATCGGGAGAATTCCATCCGCCGTCACCTTGTACTGCCTTCAAGTCGCCCTTGGAGAGCCGGAGTTTTACACCTGTGCTTGTATGCCGTAAACTATGAAACACTACGTGATCAACATCAATCGTCGGATCGTTCAGCCCGACAAGAACTTCCTTGAACCGTTTGTTCAGATGCTCGGTCATAATCGGGCGGCCGTTGGCTTGGCAGATAATCAGGCCATAATCCATATAACCGTCGTCGCCAAGCTCCAGTTTCAGCTTCATTTGCATTTCTCTGAGCTTTTCGAGCTTCTTTGCAACGGTTTCAGGAATGTAGACGGTACGAATACTGCCCTCCGTTTTCGGCTGCTTTAAGACAATCACCGTCCGTGTGCCCGGATAGAGGTTTGGAAAGCGGAAAAGTATGTCCATTTTGGGCAGCTTTTCAATCAGTTTCTTATCAACACGGTCAATCACACGGTCGATGTATAGTACCTGATCACTCAGGCTAAAGCGCTCCCACTGCGCTCCACCAACCTCACCGCCGCGCATACAACAAGCAAACGCCAGTTGTATCGCACAGTGCATCACATATAAGTCGTAGATGTCGGTGCGGTCGGTAAAGTCCAGCACTCTTTGCAGTTGTTCGGGAGTCAAAGCATCCCGTTTAGCCTCCTTGTGCTCCGGCAGAGTCGCGTCCAAAAACGGATTTTTTGCAATGTACTCCCACTTTTTCGCCTGATTGAAAGCACATCGCAGAACCTTGTGGATGTCATGAATGGTTGAGGGGCTGATATGCTCCCGCTTTGGTTTGCCCATATTGGTTGCCGGCTCTGCTTCGTTCAGCAGGAAATGATAAAAGTCATCGACGGTCTTGGTGCGGATGCTGCGAAGTTTTTTGTCACCCCAATAGGGATGGACATAATTTTCAAGCAAGCCCACATTTCCGTCATAGGTTGATGCTACCCATTTTTTCTCACCGTATTTCTCGATGAACTCATACAAGAACTCGCTTACGGTAATGTCATTGTGATTCACATGGGTGTTCTGTTCTTTCTCATATTCAATCGTTGCTTTACGAGATTTAGCTGATGAGTAACTTAGACCAGATTCCCAGATTTGGTGTCGATTTGAACCTTCACCTTCATAGTAAACGACAGAATATGTTTTGCCTCTTTTTACGATTGAAGCCATATCAAATACCTCCGTTATCAGTGATATTGTCAAGCCACTCATCGAAAGAGAGTTTTGAAATTCTTATGGTTCTGCCGATACGGACGATTTTGAACTCTCCCGAATTACACAATTCATATGCTTTTCTGCGACCAATATTTAATATGGTTCGTATTTCATCGACAGAGTATGTTCGTTTTCCGACAGAATACTTCGGCACAATCTGTTCCAATTTAAATTAACTCCTTTCATACAAATGACTTGATTGTACCTGCTGGTCCTGTAAGACAAGCAGATTATATCACCCGAAAGGCGGGATGTCACTTGTGCAAATCCTGATTTTTTCAATTAAAAATTCACTATTTACGAACAACCTCATAGTCCAGCCCTTTCCTGCTGTTGCAGTAAGTGCAGGTGCCTTTTGCTGTTTGATGTGGATCGACCCTGCGCAAATAGTAAATACCCGGATTATAAAAGTTATTGGCGCAGGTGCTGCAGAGACAGAGAGTCAGTTTTTGGGGAACATTTTTGATTAATCCGATGCTGACCGCCAGCGCATGGTTGATGCCGCAAATGTGCTTTTCGGACAGATGCCCGATGAAGTTGCCCAAGCGGCGTTTATCGACGGTGCGCAGCTGTTCTAGCAGAACGATAGAAGGCAATTTCAAGTCGCCCCCAGTATCGATGTAGTAATGAGTGGGAAGTTTGGCTTTCTCTCCGGCTTTACTTGTAATCGAGGCAACGATAACCGTAGGACTGTATTTGTTTCCAACATTATTCTGGATGATTACGACGGGACGGCAGCCCTCTTGTTCAGAGCCGACACCGTGGCCCAGATCGGCGTAGTATATATCGCCACGTAAATATGTGTGTTTCATTTTGCGATACCTCCTTTGCGTATTTAGGTGTAGTTTCGGTATGTAGCTTGCCAAACGGTCGGGAGCGAGCCGACACCACGGGAGTTTCACCCCAACTGACGGTCTGTCAGAGCCGCCCTCATCGTTTGCGACGGTTTTATCACGCTCGAACTGTGACTGGACGGGAGTATCATTATGCTCTTTGCGGGTCACAGCGGAACCGGGAGCTGCCCGGTATTCTAAGTCGGTGAATTTCGCTCGCTGAAAAACAGGTCATGGCGTACCGCTCTGCACGCTCGCCGCAAAGAGAACGTATTTGGCAAGTTAATATTCAGTTTTCAAGGTTCAGAAAGGGAAAACGGCATGGCAGTTTTTTGCGGGACCGCGATCAGGATAATCGGCGCTGCCGTACTGCCGAAAAAGTTCCCTTCACTATACACGACATTTTTCGGCGATTTATAAACGGGGTAAAGGCATTTGTTTACAGATTGTTTACATTTGACATGCTTATAGGGTGGAAATTCAAAATTTGAAGTATAAAGCTGCTTGATCTTTTGCCTTGCAAATATATAATATAAACGAGATTATCATAAGGGCATACATAGAATGTTGTTTTTAGCATATTCAATAAAGATGGTGTTGGATATTGCAAAGGAAAGCACTGGTATTCTTCTGGTTAATGAAGATCATCTGGTGTAATTGATAATTTATTGCAGATGCTTCCTGCCCTTGTGATGGTGGTCAAACGATAGGAGGCGGAGCAACTATGATCTATTATACTGCCGATACGCACTTCGGCCATGCTAATGTTGTAGAGATGTGCGAGCGGCCATATCCCGATGTAGACGCCATGAATGAAGCGATGATCGCGGCATGGAATGAACGCGTACACGGCAATGATACCGTATACATCATCGGAGATATGTTCTTCCGTTGTGCGGATCCTGAAAGCATCTTAAAGCAACTTAAAGGAAAAAAGCGGCTGATCGTTGGCAACCATGACGGCTCTTGGATGGGAAAAGTTGATTTGAGCCGCTATTTTCTCAGTGTAGATAATTTTCTTGAGATTTCGGATGGCATACACGGCTTGACGCTTTGTCATTATCCGATGCTGACTTGGAAACACGCCAAACGAACTTACATGATCCACGGTCATATCCACGCAGATACCTCGGCGGATTTTTGGCCGCTGATTCAATGCCGGGACCATGTATTGAATGCCGGTGTGGATCTGAACGGCTACCGTCCCGTCACTTTCGATGAGCTGGTAGAAAATAACCGTAAATTTAAGGCTGAGCATGATGTGTAGAAGGCTGAAAAGTATAGTTTGAATACTGAAAGAAACGGTATGACTTTTGCCACGAAGCAAAAAATAATTCGATAACCGCAGGGTCGAGCTACACATAAGGGCTGCTTCTCATTCAATCAAATCACGTCCAGAAATAGAAAAAGCCGAGTGATTTTCGTTAAGTGAAAACCACTCGGCTATGTACTTATTGACCTTATTCTTGATTGGGTCGTTCTCCATCTTTACGAAGGCACATTGTTTGAAAATGCAGCTCATTATCCCATATAATTATTTTTCTGGCATCATCAGATGACATTCCCATATGTGTATAGAATATCATTATTATCAATGCTTTTAAAACATTTATTGTGCTGCACATCTGAGTAAAATTCAGAACATTTTTTGCATCTGTTTTGTAATGAGAATAATAATTTCTCGTATCTGCAATTCTCTGAAAATAATCAAAATCTCTCTTGGATTCGAGTTCAGACGGTATAGAGATTTTCTCTAATCTTGCAATATCATCTGCATTTTTCGCAATTATATCGAAATATTGACCGTCCAAAGACTTTAATCTCTGAGAAAGTGTTGTTTTCAATACAAATCCAGATGCAATCCACGAAGCCACTTTTTTTGCGTGTTTTGAATTAAAGGACCAACCTGCCTTTTCAAAAATCGGAGTAAACAATCTCTTTCCATCATCTGTAAATATCATATCTTTAATATCTTTGTCCAATGTGCTTGCTACTTCTTCATCATTTGTAATTCTCAAATGATACCCTTCTAATATTCTTACATATTGGACGAGAATATCTTGTGCATAAATATCTTTTCGCCTATTTCCCTCAAAGTACATTTCACGAATTAACTCAAATTTATCATCGAAATAAAAATCATACCAAGTTTCAAAATAACTTTTTATGTTTTCCTCTACCATTTTCAATTTAGTTCGAGGTCTGTCGAGTATAGGGATGGTACGCAAATTATACGAAAAATCTTCATTGATATATAGCCAGCTTTTCAAATCTTGATTTTGAACATCAAGGCGAATATCAAGAACATCCGTTATATGCCCTATCATTAGGCTGAAAAACTGCATTATCGCCCTTATATCATTATGAACCTTCCTCACATCTGAGGAATCATCATACATTATTCTTACCCGTGGTTGATTTCTTATTTCAACAGCAATCTTATCATCAACATCAGGATTGAATAAAGAACTGCCAGCTTCAAAGTATATTTCAATTTTTGGATTTTTCTCTTTTAAAATAATATTGGGCAGTTTCGCTTCAACGGCAATTAAATTCTCTTGTTCAGTTACTCCCAAATCTACAGTGCGAATATCAAGCCAATCCACCAGCTCTGGTATAATAAAAGAAGCTGACTTAACATGCTCTATATTCAATCCTTTTTGATAAGCACAATTCTGTTTCAGCACATAAAGGACTCTATAGCTTGTTGCATTATCAAGTGTTTTGTATTTTCCATATCGGTCAGACCCGTTTGTAAAAACTTTATAACGGCAAGTACCATCTCCACCAATATATGCACATGCATTTATATCCAGCACATCTTGATTATAAAATTCTATGTGGTTACCATCTATAATTAACTCCGCTGCGGTAAAATTATCATTTTCATATTCTTTTTTCCATAATCCTATATGTCTTTCCATAATAACCTCCTACTGTTTTTTATAATTATATCATATGAATATAATTATTTCTACCTCTGCGGCTATGTAAAAGCGGCACCAGCTTTTCGCCAATGCTGCCGTTCTCGGTTACAAAACGCCTGTCTTTTTTCAGATAGCCCACACTGTCATAGCAGTCTCAGAAATAAATTGCTTCCTGCTGCATATTGCAGAGACTCGCAGATGAAAATTTTGAGTTCCAGAACAACTACGAGTTTCTACACTTATGCAATTAAATCATGTGTACCGAACGATACACGTGTTAATGTTTGGGGTTAGCCAAAAATCTATTCTCCGGCTTGATTGTGAATATTATAGATCGTAGTTCTTTTTCAATTTTTTGAGGCTGCGGTGGATGCTATTGCAAACGGCAGAAATCGTGCATCCTTCGGACTGGGAGATTTCCACATAACTCATACAAAGAAAGTACCTTTTATAGATGCGCCGCTGTTGGGATGGGGTGAGCGTTCGGAACGCTTTTTGCAGCTTTCGGCGGCGCTCCTTTTGCTCCTGCAGATCTTCGGGCACTTCGTCGTTGAGTAAATTCCTTTCGTTTTCCGTAGTCAGGGCGTAATCTAAAGAGTAGTAGGCCTGATATCGACATAAGCGGCGCTGATACGCCTTTTCTTCCAATATGGAGCGGCGCATCGTCTCCTCGATTTCATCCGAGACCGAAATTACAGAGTCTTCGGCGTAAAGCTCCGGGTAATATTCCCGCAGATTGATCTCTTTCATAGAAAATCAGGAGCGTTTGGTTTTCAGTCGGATGATGCCGTACAGAAACACGGATATTAAGAGAATGAGCAGAGCAAAAAGCAGCCCTTCCGTAAGCCCGTTTCGGTACTCATTCGTCCATGTAGATCGGTGAACAGCCGTGTCGGTGTGCTCAGGCTTCGCTTCTGACGGTTTAGAAGTGGAGAGCGTTTCGTCGGGGAAAATTCGATACCCGCGCACAAGCAGGCGGTGCGTATTCGTGCCGTATGGCGTGCAGGTCAGCAGCGTCAGAAGGTCTTCGCCGTCGATGATCTGAATGGCGTCGGTGTCACCGGGCGTTGTGACTGTGATTTGATCTACCTCATACGTCAAAGTTTTATTCAGCACGTAAAGATAGACCAGATCGCCTTCTTTGACCTGATCCAAATCGGTGAACATTTTAGAATCCGCTCTGCCGGAGTGTGCGGCTAAAACGGCGTGCGTGCTTTTTCCGCCGACGGGCAGAGAAGAACTCGGCAGGTGCCCTGCGCCTTTGCTGAGCTCGTTTTCTGTGCAGCCGTGGTAGATCGGCAGGCGAATTTGAATGGCTGGGATCTCCACATAGCCCATGATGCCGTTTTCGGTCGTGCAGAGAAGTTCGCCGTAGTCCGGGCGTTCTTTCTCATCGGTCTCGCCGGTAAAAAGGGCATCGTTATAGATTTCGGCTTGCTTGAATGCGTCGGTCAGATCGGCATCCTCTATTTTTGCAAGTGCCTTTTCGTACTCGGTCAGGACAACGGATCGTTTTTGCTCGGTATACCAGTTCCCGAACGCCGGGTATGCGGCTGCCCCGATGCCGATGAGGAAAAGAACAAGAAAAAGAACGTGCAGCAAAATTCGCTTTTTGTGCATAAAGATCTCCTTAATAAAACGGAGCCCGCCTGTAAGCTTCAACACAGGCGGGCTCGCTTGTTATGCTTTTTAATCGTCAAACTTATCTTTTTTCTTGAAAACCAGAAGCAGAGCAACCGCTGCGGCACTGAGCACGGCGAGGGTTATGCCGCCGGCTGCAAGAAGCGTGGTGCCGGCATCGCCGGTTTTCGGCAGGCGATACCCGCGCGTGTTCATCACACGGATCGGCACAATGGCGGAAGCAGAACCGTTATCGTCGTTCATGTCTTTGGCATTGCCGTTTTCAAACGCTTCGGCAGTCAGTTCGCTCTTTCCGCAGGTGCCGCAGATCTTGCCGGACTCTTTCGCGCGGATTTCCATGGTGATGAAATTTCCGAGCAGCGTGTAATTTGCATCTGTGTTGATCTCCGTCACGCGGTAGATGTCGTCTTCAAGACCTTTTAAGAAAAGATGCCCGGAACTGCCGGGGGTCAAAACGGAAGCATCGTCTTCACTTTCGGCATGTCCACTGACGAGGTAATTGCCGTTATCATCGGAATTTGCGGTTACCCAATAGCCGTCGGTCGTGTTGTAGAGCTTGAACTGCACCTTGGAATAATCGCCGAGGTTATCCGAGAACAGCTTTAAGAGGTCTAATCCGTACACGTAGAAATGGCAGTCGTCCGTTAAATTGTTCGAATACGCCGTGTTGGTGCGCGACCACGTTAAGGTGACTTCGTTCGGGTTGCCGATGTCGCCGTATACCGGCGTATCGGAGACGGAAGCCGTGTACGTGATGCGCATGGTGCAGCCGGAGTAACCGCGGTATAAGCTTGTGTTTGGGTCATAAACCGCATCGCTGTTGTTGAGCTCTTCTAAGCCGGCGTCGGTCATTTTGATGCGCATGACGGATTCATCGCCCAAGGTGCTGTAAGAAACGGCAAATTTTCCGTCCTGCTCCGTCCAAACCGCCACGCGGCTTTCTTCGGTGCAGGATCTGTCACTGAACCATTCCATGCGAACATCATTCTTACGGTACGAAAGCCCGGCGCTCAGTGTGTCCGTGTACGTATATTCGGAGAAAGAGGTGGCGCGGGACGTGATCGACGGCAGCGTGGAGAGGATCTGGTATTCGATCACGTCCCCGATGGAGCCGGTGGCGGTGTGCGCATAGCCGTCTGTGATTGAATCCGTGCCGTCGTTTTTGCCGGTATCGGCTTTGGACTCGCGCAGCGTCTTTTCAAGTGTCGGTGCGGTGCGCTCGTTTTTGGGGTAAACGGTAACGTCGTAGTTCCAGTTCATACCGTCAATGCTCGTCATCGGCAGTGAAAGCAGGAACGGCGCGGTGGTGTTGGAAACTGTTTCGGGAACCTGCGTTTCCACAAACAGGTATAATCCCTGCTCGAGTTCTGCAGCCGAGGTGTGTCCTGTGCCGTCCGTTTCCGGCATAGAAGTGCCGTTTTGGCGGATAAAAGCTTCCAGTGCGTTTTTCGTCCGGCTTTCCGCTGTGTTCAGATGATCGGAAAGCGCATCAATCAAGGTATCCGAAGTGAAATACAGGTCGCCGCGGTCGGTTTTGTAGGCGTCTTCGGAAGTGAGATCAAGGCAATTCATAAGTGCGGTCGTTTTGTCGCCGCCCGGCAATTTATACAGCAGTATATTTTGATGTTCACCGTCTTTTGTTTCGGCATGTACCGCAAGATCGGCGATTTTGGCATAGCTGAATACAACGCCTTCGATGGCATACGGCATCAGGGTGTTTTCCACGTTCTCATCGGCATAACCGGTTGAAATGTACGTGTTGTCCCCCAGAACACCGTCTGCGTGCGCGGAGGTGAAATCGTATTTATAAAGCGATACGGATGCTTTTCTGCCGGTGTCAATCACGGCCTGCGGAACAGAAGCCGCCGAAACCGACAGAATGCCGGAGAATAAAACCAGTGCGGCGGAGAGAACCGCGCCGAGCTTTGTGAGTCGTTTTGTTTTCATAGCGTTGTCCTTTCAAAATTTTTCTTTCTGAACATACAGAAGACCGAATAAACCGATCACGGTAAAAATCGTACCGAGTGCGGCAGTTTGCATCCCGTTTCCGCCCGCGGCGGGAAGCTCAAATTGATGCCCGTTGACGGCGGTGATCGTAATATCCCGCTGCGGGGTGCCGTTTACGTCCTGCGGCAAAGTGCCTTCAAACAGCGGCTCGCCCAAAAGCTGAAAGCCGTCTTTGGTGCGCACTTCCGTGATGCGGTAAAGGACGGTGACATTTTGGTTTTTAACTTGCAGACCGTTAAACGTAACCTTGCCGTCCTCACCTGTTGTGAGCACACCGTCGGAAATCCCCTCGGACGTGCAGCTGCCGATAGAGATCGGATCTGCTTCTTTTCTTGCGCGGACAGGAGACCAGGCCGTACCGCCGTCTACCGAATATTGCATCAAAAAAGAAACGTCGTTTAAGGCAGTGCCGTCCGGTGTGATTTTTCGGACGGAAACAGAGCCGACGCTCGGTGTGTTCTTGCGAGTGATTTGAATGATCTGCTTGTCTTTTTCAATGGTAAACGGGTACACGGTGGAATCCAATTCATACCCCTGCGGCGCGGAGATTTCGCGGTAGTACCCGGAGCGCAGGTCGGATACGGTAATTTTGCCGTCTTTGCCGGTGGTTTTGGTCGCGATGACGTTTTTGTCGCTGTCCATGATCTCGAACACGGCGCCTGCAAGCGGTGCTTTGCCGTCTGCATCGACTTTGCAGATTTCGAGAGTGCCGCGAATCAGCGTGTTTTCAAACTGGACGGTCACACTGCCCTTGGCAGTCAACGTAATCGTCTGCGGTTTCGGCTGACGGTAGGAGGACGGTGTGTTGACCTCGGTCACGGTGTACTGAATCGGCGTGCTCGTACCGTCGCGGAAGACCGGCAGCTCGCTGATTTTGGCTGTACCGTTGTCGTCCGTTTTGACCGTTGCGCTCCAGTTGTCGGTATCTCTCGTGACTTTGAATGTGAAGCCGCTCTTCTTTCCGTCTTCGGAGGTCTTTTGAATGATCAGCTCACCGTAATTGACGCGTTCTGTTTGAAGGCGCAGATAGGCGGAAACGGTGGTTTGCCCGCCCGTAAAAGTCGCCATGCGCTGAATAGCGCTGTCTGCGCATTTCCAAACGGCAACCGCATTGGAGTTCCCGATGGAATAGCTTGCCGGATCGGTCACAATGCCATCCGTGAACTCCTTTTGCGTTGTGACGGTGAGTTTATCCCCGCTGCGGGAGAAATTCACACCGTTTAGGGAAAAATCGAAGTGGCTCAGCACGTGGTTGCTGTCTGTTACGGTGGCGGTGTAGGCGGAACCGTTCCATTTGAGCTGGATCGCCGCAGCCTTTTGCGGATCGGCATTTGCGAAGCTCGGAATTTTGCATCCGTTCAGCAGCGCGTCTTTCAGCTCTGCATAGTACGTGCGAAATGCCGTGGGATTATAGGCGTGTTTTGCCACAGTCTCCATTTCGGTATCTACGGTGCTGCTCCATGTCCAGTCCGTCACGCTGTTTCGGACAATATAATTTTTGCAGGCAGCCCAGACCAAAAGCTGCGTCACAGCCCATTTGGCGGTGTTTGCCTCGTAGTTGCCGACCTTGCCGCCGCTTGGGTGAGTATCGCCCCAGCCGCTTTTGCTGAGACCATTTGTTTCGGAAAAGCCCTGTGCGATGATTTGACGAACGGTCTCCTGATTTGCAAAAGAGAGATTGGTCCAGCTGTAATCGATGTCGCCCCATTGCAGAAGCTCCTTATCCAAGCAATACGCCGGATAATAAACGGAATTCGTGACCATCGCTTTTGCGGGCAGCCCGCCCAATGTGCCGAAGATCGTGGTGGTTACGGAGGATTTCAGGGAGTAAAAATGCACTTTGGAGATACCGGCCAGTTGATTTGCCGCAGCGTAAGTGGCAACCTCTGAGTCTTCCAAGTAAAAATCCCGGTCGCTTAGTGCGGCATCTTCCTGCTGGGTTTCTTCCGGCGGAGCTTCGGATTCCGACATAACGGCTTCGTCTGCAAGCGCCGAGATCGACGCGGACCAGAGCAGCAGGCAGGCGGAAAGGAGCGCGCCGAGCCGCTTAGCGGTCGTTATCATTTGCATCACCTCTTGTTTTCTTTTTAATTAGGATATAATCCATGCCCCTGCGCACCTGACAGTAGGTGCAGATGTCTTTTACGACCTGCATCTCGTCTGCTTTTCGGATGGTGTACTTCCCGGAAAGGTAGAAGTCGGCGGCGCAGATCGGGCAAAGACAGAGGACTTCCGCTTCGCGGGATCCTCTGTCGTTCGGCGATTTGTTCATTCCATGTGTTTCACCTCGCTTATAATAAATTGCAGTTCAATTTGCCCCGCCCCCGAGCTGCCAAGAGGAATTCTCAGGCCCGAAACCCGCGAATTGCCTATTCGGTTTTCAAGGTGCAAAAATCTCTGATTATAATTTTTCAGAGACCATAACCAATCGGTCGATTGGTGGTACAGTAATATTGTAAGATCTTGGCTGAAGCAATGCGTGAGCCGTGTAGGTTGCAATATATATCCGCGCAGGCTACAAATTATAGCTCTTCAAGCATTTTTGTGAGTTCAAAAATAGATTTTGAAAGCAGCTGCTTTACTTCCTTGATTGTCGGATTCCCCGTTAGCAAAAAATCGGTTGAAACATGCAGCGCATCTGCGATTTCGACCAGTAAATCAATAGAACACATTCGTGCCCCACGTTCAATTCTAGCAACATGAATTCTGCTGATATTAAGTAAATCTGCTAATTGTTCCTGTGTGAGATGATTTTCACATCTGACTTTCTGCATCCTTTTTCCGAATTCTTCTGCATTAAAATACATAAAATATTCCTTTCCGCTAAAACCAACAAAGCGAAAAGAATATGAAAAGGATCGGAAGCAGTGAGCCGCCGACCCTTAAACGCAAGAAGGCACAACGAAACACGGCGGATCCAATGCAGAAAAATCTTAGTGAATCTCTGTATGTATCCCTCCGCTTTTATGGCCATCTCAAGATTTTGAGTTTTTTGAAAACATGCACATGAAAAAAGCCGCCGATAAAATATCGACGGCTCTTTTCGGGGAGTTACTTCTTCAATTCTTCAGGAAGCTCAGGCTCATAGGCAATGCCGCCGGAAGCAGCACCGGCACCCAGATTTGCGATCGCTTCAATCACTTTCGCGATAATTTCCCACATATTTTTCCCTCCTCTCTTGCACTTTTGGAATTATCATCATAACAGCGATTGCTGTAAAAGATGCAACGGCAACAGATAAAGCTGCAAAATTTGAGCAAAACAGATATATAAGCAAAACAGCACAAATTTCTACTAAGGTCAAAATTACGGAAATGATCCGATTCCTTTTGTACTTTTCTTCGCTCAACGGGTGATGAATATTACGAACAGGCGTAAAGGAAACAATTATAATGCAGTCCATAATCAGCAGAAAAAGTGACAGCAAATCGTTATGAGCAGTATTAAGAATCCGGGAAAGAATATAAACACATATAAAAGTTGTATTTGTTGTTAAGAAGCATGAAAAATAGGTATTGGCGTGATACCCGCCGGAAAATAAACGTATAGAGATAAAGCAGAAAAGGAAACTAAGTCCAATCAGGATATTTCCAAGCAAGAGAGAAACTAAAAGTACCGAGATACAGCCCAACAGTGTAGATAAAGTAAGCTCCGCGCCATATATGTAAACCGGTCTCCGCTTTTCTGGAAAATCGCAGTGCTTGAATAACTGATCTACAATTTTCTCCGCACAATACTGTAACATAACAATTCCCCCTTACGCATCTAAAGCATAGCGTAAGGGGGAATCAAAATCAATATATTGTGATCGAGTGGTGTATTTTCATGTATCAAGTGGTTTGCAGCATAAAGAAACTGACGAAATAAAGGAGCCGGAGGAATATTCGGTCTGCATACAGCCGTTATATTTTTCGGCGATGGCGCAGATATTGGTCAGCCCGTAACCGTGGCGTTTGCCGTCGCTCTTTTTTGTACTGTGCAGCTGCGGGTCGGTCTCAAAAGGATTGTTTTCAACGGTGTTCTTCACGATAAAAAACACCATATCTTCGATCTGTTTGATCTCAACCCGAACATTGCGGTCTTTCGGATCGGAGATCAGCTTACAGGCGTCAAACGCGTTATCCAACTGATTTGCCAGTACGCCGCAAATATCGATCGGGTCGATCTGTATCGGCGTATACAGACCTGTGATGAATGAAAATTGAATGTCAAGCGCTTTGGCTTCAGCAGATTTGCAGTTTATCACGGCATCGATAATATCGTTTCCGCTGTGGCATTGCAGCATACCGGCATACGAGGTTTTCAAAAGAGAATCAATATAGGTATTGAGCTCCGGCTTTTTATGCGTTTGTACGTATTCACGGATAACCATTAAATGATGCTTGAAATCATGTAATTCGCGCGCGTAGGCTTCCTGCTGCGCGTTGATCTGCCGATAGTTTTCTTCCATTAAAGCGTTTTCCATTTGCAGTATTTCCGCAGATTTTTTGCTTTGCTCATTTTTAGCTAAGGAAATAAAAAATGCAGTAACAGCTGCAACAAAACCAACGACAAAAGCCCATGAAAATATGACCGCTAACTGCATGGCAGGAAAACTTTTCGCGACAACGACTTGAAATAAGACCTGCATGGCAGTAAAGGAAATAATACTAAGCACCAAAAGCGGGTACTGCAAGTGCTTTGTCAACGTGTGGAACCCCGAAAGCCTTTTTCTTAAACCAAAGTACAAAAGAACATCGCAGGCTTTGTCGATGACAAGAAATGAAATGCGCGACCACCCGGGCGTTGTGACAAAAACAGAGAAAAAGTTTTCCGATGCACCGCTAAAAAATCCCATGAGCGCTACAACGATATAATCGACCGAATAAATTACGGTAAAAGTCAAAATAGCGGCAGAAAGCCTGATCCATACTGAGCCGGAGGATAGAAACTTTGCCCCAAGCACGGATATTAAAATAGCCAGAACAGCCGTTATGTAAGAAAAGCTTTCTATTTGGTTCATTATCCTGATAATAATCGTAGCGACAAAAGAAAGCGCAGAGAGGTACAGAATGTACTTATTATGTCCTTTTTTCTTTCCGGCAGCCAATGCTACCGCGGATAAAGCAATTATATTTTCAGTAAAAGCAGCAGCCCATTCTGTGATCACACAGATAATCTCCAATTTACCATCCCCCTAAAATACGGTTGATCTCCATTTTGACCTGCGGAAGCATTCGGCGGCTTATCACTAAGCTTTCTCCGCTGCGCAGAATGATCTTACCGTCTTCGACGCGACGCACATGGTCTAAATTGATAAACGTGCTGCGGTCAATAAAAATGAAGCGTTCACTGTTCAGTGCTGCATAAAGTTCTTTGATTCCACGACTGTCACGGACGGTTCCTTGTGAAAGCGTCGTGATCTCCGAATAGCGCAAAGAATGATGTATATACAGAATATCACGGTATGGTATACGATTCAAGTTTCCGTAATTGATAACAGGTAAGCTCCGAGTATCGATTTTCTCAAATTCGGCAACCGCCGCAGAAAGTGCTTCATTTAGCTGCTCACGCATATTGAGCTTTGAAAGGTATCTCAAAGCTTTTACTTTGTAGCCTTGAGGGGCGAATTCATTGTGGGAAGTTAAAAAAATCAGAATAACATCGGGCAGCTTACTTCGTATCTGTTTTGCAAGCTCAATGCCGTTTAATTTCGGCATTTCTATATCCAGAAAAATTATATCATAAGAATTAGACTTCAGGCAAAAAGAAAACTGTTCGCTTGAAGTGTATTCGTCTATTGAAAAATTATAATCGGTTTTTCTGAGCATCAAAAACCACAGATCTATTTCTTTATGCAAAAGTGTTAAGAGTTTTTTATCATCATCGCAGATAGCAATACGAAGCATAGTTCAAAACCTCATTCCTTATAAAATTGAACAGCCTTTTTTCGGTTAATGTCTAAAAAAAGATTTTGATATTGTGTAATTAAGAGAATGTACCGCTCGTTCACAGCTGTTTTACTGCGGGGATTATGATTACTATTATAGACGGTCATTCCCGATTTTCCAAGAAGCAGTTTTCGATAAATATCTTCAACCACGGATGAAATGTAATCTGTATGGTATTTAGATGCAGTCCAGCGGAAAATACTTCTCTTAATATTTGAAGGTGTAATGGGAAGTGTAGTTTCGGGTAAAGGTGCTTGAGCGTTCAAAATGTTCAATTCGGATTCAGAAATTTCATGTTCTGCATAAAGTGCTATTAAATCATAATAATCACATCCAACACGAAGCAAACTTATAAAAAGATCAAATAGAGCATTTCTCTGCCATTCGCCTTGCTGTAGCCAAGCAAAACGAATCAATTCCGTTACTGTAATTTGAGTTGATATTGGTAAGCGCATCATGTTAAAAATTTCTCCTTTATAAACTATATTTGAGTTTATTATAAGAAGAAAATGAGAAAATGTAAAGTTGTGCTTGAGGATACTCAATGGAGTTTATTCATAGATAAAGTTAGAATGTTCTCGGAGTGATAATTATGGATAAGTTTTCTTCAGATAAATTGCGTTCTCTCCGAGAACACCGGAAATTGACACAAGAAGTATTAGCGGAGCTATGCGAAGTTGATGCTACCACAATCTCCGGATGGGAAAAAGGAAAATGGGAACCCAGTTTACAAAATGCAATCTCTTTGGCGCGAGCTCTGCACGTATCTGTCGAGACCTTATGTGATATTAAAAGCATTGACTATCGTCAAATCACAACCAACAAGATTCTTAATGACATTCAAGATCTCACGGAGAATGAACAACAGTATATACTTGATATGATCTCCGGTTTGAAAAAGTTACGCACCAATGAAACATAACAAAGGGTTTCGATTTCATTTTGGTATTAAGCTACTCACCCTTTCTCAAAAAACCACTTAAAAGCCTCCCATGCGGGAGGCTTTTTTACTGCTTAGACGAATACCAAATTATCAAACCAATTTACAGCGCTTACCACTGGATACAAAGAAAAGTACCGATTGAGCAAATTGAATTGACAATGGATTTCGGTCAGGTATACTAAAAGCGAAACATGAGATTTATCCGATTACAGACACTATAATAATCGGTGCGGACGGGAGGTATAATCATGTTTCGTTTAGCACTTTGCGGAAAAAACTGCGAACTATTGGAAAAAATAGAATCTCATATTCAAAGCTTTGTAGAAACATATAAAAATGAAACCAAGTGTATTTCGATTGAACAGTATAAGCAATTAGCATCGCTTCGTGATGATATGGTAGATGGAATTCACTTCGATATTCTTATGGTCGAAATTGATGCGCATCCACATGAAGATTTTCGTTTACTTTCGGAAATACGAAAAACCGCTACGGACACTATCGTCATTCTCTTTTCAAAGTTTCTCGACTACGATTTTACTCGGCTGGGGTATCAGGTAGGCGCATTTCGGTATCTATCCACACACAATTTGTTTTCGGATCTGCCGGAAGCACTTTGCACGGCACTGGAAATTTCCTCTGAAAAGCAAAGAGGATACTACACGTTTTCTCATTATTCGGAAATTATCCGAATTCCGTTAGATGATGTCTTATACGTAAAGCGAGTTAATCGTATAACCATGATCAAAGCAAAGAACGGCAATTTTCATCTTCAATTACCGTTAAAAGAGATTTATAAAGAAATAAATGACAGTAGATTTTTATTTATAGACAGAAGCTGCTTTGTAAATATAGATCATGTGACTTGCTTTGCTGATGCAGAAGTTAAGTTGGATAATCAAGAGAGCCTACCGATCAGTCACTCAAACTTTACTGCCATTAGAAGCGTATTACTATATAAAACACCTAATGAAATACAACAACCCGTAAGATAACTTCTTATTTCATATTCCATATAAAACCGCCTGCTATGTATCTAATTTTGATACATGAGCAGGCGGTTTTAATTTTTACGGCATCGGAAGAACCATACGCACGCATTTTTTCACTGGGTACAAGCTGACATTTAGGTACATAACGATTTGTTCTTTTCCGGCTTGTTCCTCAAGGTAAGTCACGCCATCTGCACGGCTGGATGTTGGGTAGACCATATAAAGAGAAGCTTCCGTTCCGGGCATCACAGAGATGCCATCTGCTTTTGAGTTAAGATTCGGGTTTGCGATTTTCATATAGATTTCACTCTTATTGAAGTAAGCGGACTGCGCTTCATTCAAAAGGTTAAAATCGCGGATAAAAACGCCGCCGTCCGTATTGTTTTCATTTTTGAAATCTACGGTCAACAGAACTACGTCATGCTGTGTGTTTTCTGCAAGATAATCGACAGGCTTGCCGAATCGCTGCATAAAATCTTCGTAACGCACTACTTCCGCTTCGCGAACACGAACAGAATACCCATTGGTATTTTCTTCTTTTGAGTAGAAAAAATCACCGTTTAGGGGAATCCATTCGCCGATGCCGTATTCCTGCGTTTCAAATGAATAGGCTGTTGCATTAACGTACCAGATGCGCCATGCACAAAGCACCAATGCAACGGACAAAAGAATGACCGAAAGCGTTTTACTCACTCTTATCTTGCGTTTCATACGGCGTTACACGTCCTTCCCGTACAAGATAGATTTCATCGGACAGCTCGCGCAAAACAGAAAAATCATGGCATGCCAGAATAATCAGTGCGCCGCGCTGCTTTTGCTCAAGAAGCAGATCTCTCACCATTTCTATGCCGTCTGTATCCAGTGCGTTTGTCGGCTCATCAATCAGAAGCAGCGCAGGATATTCCAAAATTGCTCCGGCAATGCCTAATCTCTGCTTCATACCGAGTGAAAACTGCTTGTATTTTCGCGGATCATCCGCGCCGAGTCCGACCTGCTCCAACACTTCGCGGATACGTTCCTCCCCGACTTTTCGGTGAATATTTGCAATCAGCTTTAAGTTCTGTGCCGCCGTATAATGATCGATAAATGCCGGGTTTTCAATCAGCATACCAATGTCCGGCGGAAAAGAAATATCCTTTCCAAGTACCTTACCATCAATCGTGATCGTGCCTTCCGTCGGGCGGATCAGCCCGGCGATTAACCGCATAAGCATAGTTTTACCGGAGCCGTTCACACCGCGCAGACCGTAGATCGTACCGCTTGTAAGGGTGAGCGAGACGTCTTCAATGACGGTAATATTCTTGATCGTTTTTGTAACATGATTTACTACGATTTCCATATAGGCTTACTCCTTTTCATGACTACGATAGGTCTGAGCCGAGAATGTCTCGATATTGGAACACAAAATACCCTATACCGATACTAAGCACAGCGAGCCATATTCCCAATAATATACCGAACGGCATGGTCAGACCGGTTGACACAAGCAGTGCGTTTCTTGCGCCCATGGCATAGTTTCCGAAAAACACCGGGCTTTGAATATAGGCGCCTGCGAATAAGTAGCCGGCAAGTACGAAGTAGCTTTGCACCGGTTTCAAAATGAGAGATAAGATCAACTGTACCAATGCGAGTACGATCATGGTGAAGCCGGTCATTAAAAATACCGACCAAATATTCCAAGTGGTGCTGCTCGTTAGGTCGTCTGCTTTCATGTAAAGCTCTCTCGAAACATACCAATTTGCCTGCATACTCGGCTTTGCACCAAAGCATAATCCGGCAATCGTGCTGGCTGCAAAAACGATCAAATAGTTTGTAATGGTATTGATGATTGTCCAAACACATTTTGAAAGCCACCAGTTTCCTCTGCTGCCGGAGAGCACCATTAGCTGTTTGCCTATGCCGTTTAATTCTGCAAACGGATAATATAGAGAAGTAAATTGCATCCATAAGACGAATACGAACCACATCGTCGGCATTACGAAATCGTTTTCTGCGCCGGAGATCAAATTCACTTTACCGCAGCCGCCAATCAATGCCAAGAAATAGTCTGCCGTTGTAACAGGAGATTCCAGATATTGCGGATCGGTGAGCTCAAAAATGCGCAGCGTCCAGAAATGATAGATCGAAAGGAAGAAAAACATAATAAATGTAACGATTAAGCGCTTTTTAGCATGCCCTATGCCGTAGCGCAAATCGTGATCCAAAAATTTAATAAACATCTGCGTTTTTCCCCCTTTCCAAAACAATAACGAGCGGCAGAAGAATGAGTGAAACCGTCATAATCGTATAGACCACGATAGATTGATTGGACGATGAACTGGTCATCCAAATGTAGTTTAGAACAGAGGTTTCGGTAAATGAGCGATATACGGATGCTTTTTGCAAAGATGCGATGATATACAGCAGTACAAGGTATGGTGCAAAAAGAACCACAAATTTATTTTTTTCAAAGAATGAAAGTGCAAGCGGAATCGTTGCCCATGCACCGGCAAATATACCGATCATCAGCATATTCAGGAAAGCTGTGCATAACGGGTGAGCGTAGTAGAGGTTTCCGAGCAGCTTAGTTGCGCTTACTTGATAATATAAGGCAAAGTTTATATCCGGGCGATAAGCCGGCACAAGGCATGACGCAAGCAAAAAGCTAAAAAGCATCGGCAGCAAAACCGTTAAAGCCCCTGAAAGGAATGTGGAGACATATTTTCCTAAAAAGTAAGAAGCTTTTCCAAGCTGCGATGCCATAATGCGGTCGTATCCGTTCTTTTCTTCCGCAAGATAAGACCAGCTGTACGGGATAACGACAAAAACCGGCATCGTATAAAAGAAAACCATCGGCAGCGTTTCATTGGCTCGACCACCGATCCACGAATTATAAAGAGTGTAGATTTGCAGGAAAGGGTATTCGGCAAAAGTGCCGTCTGCCTGCAAGTCTACAGTTGTAAGAGTAAGCTGTAAATTATCTTTATATGATTTATAAGCCAAAATATCATCTGCTGTTACGATTAAAAGTAAAATCAGCAGCACAAATAGAAATGATTTGCTGTGAAATAAATTGTAGAGCTCATTTTGCAGAAAGTGCCTAAGACTTTTCATGTGGGCTATCCTTTCATTTTGCTAAATCACGCAGCATAACGCCGTAAAAGATTTCTCTGCCGGGGGTGATGGCTAAGAACGGATCTTTTTGCGATAAATATACGCGGTCGATCAAAAACTCTATTGTGAAATTTTGCGTTTCGCCCGGCTGCAATTCAAAGCTCCAGTAATCATCTCCGGGGCCGTGTGGATCAAAATAGGTCTCGTATGCAGAATAATAATTTCCGACGGTTGTATACCCCTCCGGGTTGTTCTGATTCTCGGGAAGGAGATCTTCATACGCGCTAAGTACAAACATATTGGCGTTGAATTTATATTTTACGCCGTTTTTGTTTTCTGCATCAACATTCTTAAGGGATAATTCTACATGCAGTATGCACGGGTCATCGAATTCGGACGCATAAAACTCCCAGAGTGATTTATTATCATATTTGATATTGCTTTCTGAGTATTCTTTAATTTCAACATCGGATACGCAAAGCTCCAAATCGCCGTCCCAACCGAGCCCCGGTGCATCATCTGTTTTTGCTTCGCCTTGATTATAATACCGACTGTGCAGCGTATAGGGTTCCCCTATTTCTGCAAAAGTTTTTATAAGCGCATCAGCTTCCGGTGAATTCACTTCCGACGAAGTTGTTTCAGAAGCACTTTCTTTTGGTTCACTTTCTGTCGGTGCTTCGCTTGACGTTTCTAATGGAGAATTCGAGCTTTCGAGTTCAGCAGCTGACATAGACGATGAATTTTCCGTTTCCGCTTCACTGGATCGATACATAGTAAAATAAATAACCGATGCACCGACCAGTAGAATAAGAATTGCAACAGTGCAAATTATAGCTTTTTTGTTCATGATATTAACTCCTGAATTGAGTAGATTTACGAGATTATATAAAAAACTACATTCAAATAGATTTAGAATTCTAAATTTATGTAACGTATCGTAAATACGGATACCACCGTTACAACAGCCATCAACAACGCTAACAGTCTTTTTGGTTTCATTGAGTTTGTCACCCTTTCGCTAAAAAATATTTTTGTCTGTGGTGGCCACCACTGCTTGCAAAATCAAGTTTCAAGCTATATATAGCTGAAGCCTGAATTTTCTGTCTATACAATAGCATATAGTTGACGTTTATGCCAAAATATTGTTTGAATTGAGCAAAAATTATGTCTGAAGATTTCACTGCACTGTATACCTACTTATATTGCAAAGGATCACTGCTAAATTATGTACCAGCCGCCCAAATCAGGCGGCTGTTTTCCTACGGGTTCAAGATCCCATATCCGAGGATTTCATAATACCCCACGGGATATTGGTTCTGGCGGCAGGCGTCGCCGGAGTTGCCCTCGATGGTGTAGACGATGCCGTTTTCGCATTTTTCCACGATGCCGACGTGATCGGCTTCGCCGTCCTGCGGACCGGATGCGCCGTTTGGGTCATTCCAGTCAAAGAAAACGATCATGCCGGGAGAGGGATTAACCGAATTATCCGCCCATTGCCCGTGGCTGCGGAACCATTCAACGCCGCCGACGCACCCGGCAAATTTCGGGGCGGTTCCCGTATCAAGATAACCGCACTCGTTAAAGCACCACGAAACAAAGCAGGCGCACCATTCCACACGGGAGTTAAATCCGTACCACGACCAATATGGTTCACCACCCACATTGCCGACCTGCGACAGCGCTATCTTGACGATGACATCGTCCCCGGAGTAGATGCCGTAAAGAACGGCAGACCACAACCTGCGGTTTTCCTCGGCAAGCAGTTCCGAGAGTTGCTGCCGCTGGTCGGCGGTAAAGTTGAAATAGTCTGCCATTTCCTCGGCGGTCTTGTGGCTGACCGTGATATAAAGGTAGGTGCGCGTGACCGTCGTAGTGGTTTCCACGATGTTCCCGTGACCGTCGTCGGTTTCGGTGATGACTTCCTCGGTCTTGCTCTCGGTGCGGGAGGATATTTCGTTCATCTGCCAGAAAATATCTTTGAGGACGGTTTTCTTGGTATCGTCTACCGTGGCGACTTCCTGCGGATCATCGGGGTCGGTGGTGGTTTTTACCGCATACACCGCCAGCACCTCCGGCCACACTGCACGGGAGCCGGACATTTCCAGCTCATCGTAGGTGAGATTTGCCCTTGTGATGTCGATCTGCGACTGATAGTCGGCGTTGATCTCCTGCACGGCCTGCCGCATGGTCTGTCCCGTGCCGCTGTCCTCGCCGGAGAAGAAAATGCCAAAGCAAGAGCCGACGATCAGCCCGATCACGCAAATCACAAGGATGATAACTACCGCAACCCACCCGCCCGCAGCAATAGCGGCGATCAGTGCCTTTGTTCCGGCAATGATGGCTTTGACGGCGGCAGTGGTAGCCTTGACCGCCGCCTTGATGCCTGCCGCAGTTGCTTTTGTTGCCGCACGGGCAGTCTGCGCCGCAGTTTTGGCGGCTTTTGCCGTAGCCTGTGCGGTTTTCTGTGCTGTTTTAGCCGCAGCCTGCGTCGTTTTTATGGTCGTCCGGGCAGTCTGCTCGGCGGTCTTGATGGTTTTCTGCGTGGTCTTGACCGCCGCTTTGCCCGTAGATTTTGCCGTCTGCTTGATGGTCTTGCCGCTGCGATCCACCGTTTTGATCGTCTTTTGCGTAGCATCGGCAGAGCAGCGCACCCGCCGCATGGCGTCCTGCGCCTGCTTTTTCGGCAAGTCGGTTCTTCTTCGCTGAAAATAGTCCTTTGCCTTGGAGATATTCTCCTTGGTAGCTTTTACACCCTTGCGGCCGGCCTTATCTAATCCGTTGGCGGCTTCGTGCACCGCCGTTTCCGTCCCGGTCAAAGTGCGGTCAGCGGCGTATTCTTCGGGAGAGGATTCCGCCGCAAAAACGCTGTGCTCCGCTTTGTCTTTGGTGCGGACATAGGCATCCTTCATCCGCTCGGCGGCTACCGCCGATTTGTCGATCACCTTTACCGTTTTCTTGACCGCATCTCTCGTCTTGATGTCGGGCATGGCTTTACCTCTGCGCATTGCCGAACACACCCTCGCCGGGGCGCGTCGTCATCAAGCGGTAAAGCTCGGTATCTTTGGGGAAACGGTTGATAAACGGCACCAGCGCCGAGCCGTACTTGATCAGCCCGCAGCCTGCGTCGGCATTGGTGACATAGCTCATCTGCTCGTCGGAAATGTTCAGGAGCTTCGAGAGTTTGGCACGGTCGGAGAACGCCTGATTGAGCATGACCACGAACTCGGAGTTGGAGAGCATCGTGCTCGCCTGCACGGAATCCAGAAGATATTCGACATTCTGCGTGATGGCAGTGGGATAGCCGTTGCGCTTGCGGAACTGCCGCCATGCGGAATTGAAGAAAATGCCGCTCTGCTCATTTTCAAAAACGACATGAAATTCGTCGATAAAGATGTGGGTGCGCTTGCCCTTCTTCCAGTTGAGGGTGACACGGTTGAGAATGGTGTCGGTGATTACCAGCAGTCCAGTCGGCTTCAGCTGCTCGCCAAGGCCGTGAATATCAAATACGATGATGCGCTTGTCGAGGTCAACAGTGCTTTCGTGACCGAAAATGTCCAGCGAACCGGTGGTGAACAGCTCCAGCGACAAGGCGATCTCCTTGGCTTTTTCTTCGGGCTGTTCCAGCAGCTTGTTTCGCAGGTCGCAGAGTGTGGCGGGCTTGCCCGTCCGCTCGGCATCCTGATACACCAGCGCCGTGCAGCGGTCGATGATGGATTTCTGCTGCGGGCCGACACCGGCCTTGTCGATCTGCTCCACAAGGGACATGATGAACTGCGATTTCTCCACGATGGGGTTGTTCTCGCCGTAGCCGTCCACCATATACATGGCGTTCAAACGGTCTTTGCCGCCTGCCGCCATATGAATGACGGTCGCCGTTTCCTTGCCCAAAGCCGCCGCCAGCGCACCAAATTCGTTTTCCGGGTCGCAGACCAGTACATCATCGGCAGTGTTGAGAATATCTTTGCCGACCTTCACCGCATAGCCCTTTTTCCGCAAAGCGTCAAAAAACTGCCGCTCGGTCATGGCTTGCCGTATCGCCACGTCAATGTCTGCACGGATCAGCCCACGCCAAGTGGGACGCTGTTCCTGCTCGGCACGCCATTCGCCGTATTGCTTGCCCCGGCCTTGCTGCG
>ERZ1673738.1853-NODE-1853-length-29698-cov-14.105320_pt1 | contig 29698 bp, 18 predicted proteins | sample MGYA00580198_ERZ1673738 | MGnify/ENA primary metagenome ERZ1673738 (study PRJEB41218, sample SAMN15661784) | gut metagenome | host: Homo sapiens | place: Canada: London | collected 2015-08-20/2019-03-30 | study: EMG produced TPA metagenomics assembly of...
AAAAGTTCTGGGGGGTCTGGGGGACTCTTTCAAGAGTCCCCCGGCGCTGCTCCTTCCCCCATGCGGAGAATCAAGCGGACGCCGCCGATCCCCATGCGGGGCGGAGAAGGAGGGAGGGTATCGGGATCAAGAAAAGCGGCAACCGAGGGGGCGGCGAAGCAGACAAGACGCGTGCGGTCAGACGGCGTGCAGGGGAACGGCTCCCGTATCTTGGGCCCGTGCGCGCCGTAGATGACCAGGTCACTGTCCGCCGCAAGGGTGCGGGCGATGCCGGCAAGGTCGGATTCAAAAACCGCGCCGCCGCAGAAGGTCAGCGCACTGCCCTGCCCTGCGGCGTGCAGAAGCAGGACAGGCTGTACGGAACGCTCCAGCCGGTCAGTATACAGGGTCAGCGAAATCCCGCCGCTACCGGAATCAAAGGCAGTCAGCGTATCGCCCGGCTCGTAGAGATACACGGGAACACCCTGCCGCCGCGCCTCATACAGGCAGGACAGCATCCGGTAATAATCCTCCGGCACCGTCGGGCGGGGGAGCCACAGCGCACGCACGGTCGCCGCCGCGAAGGCACGGTGCAGTGCGCCCGCCGTGCGCGTATGGAAGTGGGTCAGCATCAGGGCGGACACTTCGGTCGCACCGAGTGAACCAGCCTCGTCCAGTGCCGCATTCAGGGCAGTGCGGCTTCCGTCCGTCAGATCGCAGATGACAGCCTCCTGCCCGCGCGCCAGCACCAACGCCTCAGAGGACGCCGTGGGGCGAATATAGGAAGTCAGCACCTCCCCCGGATATACCCGCGCGGGCAGGCACACCAGCAACAGAACCGCCACCCAGCCGCCCGCCACCGGGAGCAGTGCCGGACCGCGCATCCGCCGCGGCAGATTCAGAAACAGCCACAGCAACAGGTACAGCGTCACGGCAAGGATGACCGCACGGATGGCACCTCCCGTCCGCGGCTGCTCCAGGGAAAGCACCGCGCCGGTCGGCTTGCCCAGCCATGCGGCGCATCCGCCCATCCAGCCGCAGACGCGCCGCAATGCCGGGAGCAATACGGTCCCGCCAACCCACTGCCCCGCCAGCGGCAGTGCGAACAGCGATGCGGCAAGCACGAACCCGCACAGCGGCGTCAGCAGCAGCGTGGCAAGCGGCGACCACAGGCTCACCGTACCGACCGTGAGCGATGTGATCCACAGCGAAAAGGTCATGGCAACAAGTCCAGCGAAAAGCCCCAGCGGTACGGCAGACGCCCGCGCAGTCAGGACGCGCAGGCCACGCCGGCGCGGGGCACGCCGGTGTCTGTCCGGATCCCGCAGAGCAGCCGGAACCGTCAGAAGCCCCAGCGTCGCGGAAAAGGACATCCAGAATCCGGCATCTGCCACGGCGCAGGGGGAAATGCCAAGGATCAGGGCGCCAGCCAGCCCCAGCGAGGTCAGCGGATCGGCAGACGCCGCGCACAGCCACGACAGGTACACGAACCCCAGCATCACGGCGGCGCGGGTCGCGGACGGCGGGAATCCCAACAGCGCAAGGTAGCCGGCGGCGGCAAGCGTCAGCAGCACGGCGCGCACCCGACGCGGCAGGCGCAGAAAACGGAGCAGCAACGCCAGCATACCGAACAGCAGTGTCAGGTGCAGTCCGCTGACAGCCAGCAGATGCGACACCCCGGCGCGGGAAAAATCCCGGCGCAGAGTCGGGGACAGGGCGGTCCGGTCACCCAGCAGGAGCGCGGACGGCAGTCCCAGTCCGTCCGTACCCACCGCCGCCTCCAACCGTGCCGCCAGACGCCGCCGCAGATTGCCGAGCCGGATCGGGAGCAGATCGGTGCTCTCCGCCGTAACCGTGCAGTCGTCCTCCCTGCCGGACAGAAGCCCCAGCGCGTAGCCGTCGCCCCGAAGGGAAACCGCAGACTCCCCGGCGGCGTCCTCCGGCGTGACTGCCTGCGCGCGCAGGAGAATCTCATAGCCCGGCTGAAGATTCGCGGCGTAGGTGCAGAGCAGGTAAGCGCGGGCGGGGCGCAGGGCACTCCCGACCGGTTCCCCCTGCACCGTGCGCAGGATCAGACCGTAGCCGGTAATCTGACTGCCTCCGCCCAGCCGTTCGGCGACCACGGCGCGCACCTCCCACACCGGAGCATCCGCCGCGTCCGGCAGGTCGGGGGAATCCTCCCCGGCACCGTCAGACGCCGGGATGCCGGAGTCTGCCGGAAGTCCGGGGAAGGAATCCGGCGTGACCTGCCCGGAAAAGTACGCGCCGCTGTTGAGGAGCGACAGCCCGGCGCACAGCAGGGCAAGCCCGACAGCGCATGCGCGGCGGGCTGTGATCCGCCGGAGGAGACGCAGGAGCAGGCAGACGGACAGCACACCTGCGGCAAGCCCGGCGCAGACCGCGCCGGCAGGAAGCATCCGGTGCCCGTCAAAGCCGGAAAGCACACAGCCGAGTCCCGCCGCCAGCATCCAGACGGCGCACAGACAGAACAGCGGGCGGTGGTGCCCGATGCGCATAGCCGTTGCCTCCTTTCCGGTTCCGGTGTGCCGGTTCCGTTATCCGCGCGGCGGTGTTGCCGATTTGGGCGTCCGCGCCGCCACGGGCTTGAAGTATTCGTACAGGTAACAGGGAATCATGCCGTTGTACAGCCGCCGCACGCGGTCGGCAGGCTGACCGTACAGGCGCTCAAAACGGGGGTGGGAGGTCAGAATGTACACCTGCCACGGGTACAGCGCCGGGAACACCCTGCCGAGCTGACGGTACAGCGTCTCGATCTCGTCCCGTTCCCCCATGCGCTCGCCGTAGGGCGGATTGCACAGCACCGTCCCGCGCCTGTCCAGCCGCCGGATTTGCCGCGCGTCCGCCTGAAAGATATTCAGGTGCTGTTCCACCCCCGCACGCAGGGCGTTCTCGTAGACCGTGTCCAGAATCTCCTCGTCAATGTCCGAGGCATACGCCTCAAAGCGGCTGTCGGTGCGCACCGCCGCACGCGCCGCCTCCCGCGCGTCCTCCCATAGCCTGTGCGGCAGGCAGGGGAAGTCCTCCCCGGCAAAACGGCGCCCCAGTCCGGGCGCGCGCCCGGTGGCAATCATCGCCGCCTCGATGGCAATGGTGCCGGAGCCGCAGAACGGATCCCAGAGCAGCGTGTCCTCGCGCGGGCGGGCAGTCAGGGCAATGGCGGCGGCAAGCGTCTCCCGGAGCGGGGCGGCACCGGCGGCGGGGCGGTAGCCGCGCTTGTGCAGTGCCGTGCCGCTGGTATCCAGCATCAGCGCCGCCATATCCTTGAAGAGGAAGAACTCTATCTGATACTTCACGCCGGTCTCCCGGAACCAGTCCACGCGGTAGCGGCGCTTCAGGCGCTCCACGACCGCCTTCTTGACTATGCTCTGGCAGTCCGGAATGGAGGTCAGCGCCGAGCGGATGGAGTGCCCCTTGACCGGGAAAGCATCCTCCCGCCCGATCCACTCCTCCCACGGGAGAGCGTTGGTGCCGTCGAACAGCTCGGTGAAACTGTGCGCCGGGAAGTAGCCCAGCCGGATGAACACCCGCTCGGCACAGCGCAGGGACAGGTTGGCGCGGGCTACGTCGGCTTCCTCCCCCTCAAACGTGACGCGCCCGTCCATCGTTTCCAGACGGTGCAGACCGAGGGCGTCGATCTCCTCTCCGACCTGCTTTTCCAGACCGAACATACAGGTCGCAACTAAGGTAAGTTTCATGCGGTTTTCCTTCCGGGTGACGGCTTTCCCGACCGGGCTGTCCCGGTTCCGTCACACAATATTCTTGAATTTTTAATGGAATGCGCGGTGCCCTGTCACGGCAGCGGTGTATACTGCCCTCATCCCGGAACAGCCGGAGGGGCAGAGGAGGTACGGAGTATGGAACAGACGTGTCGGGGGCATCATACAGGGAGCGGGCGTGCAGGCGTGATCCTGCTGGCGCTCGCGCTGGCGGCGGGAAGCCTTGCCGGCTGCGGGCGGCGGAACGACCTGCCTGTCATCGAAAACGGAACGGGCGGTACGGGGGAGGACATCAGACTCCCGGACGGCTCGCTGGTTACGCCGGACACGGCTCCGGACGCCGGGGAGGCTTCCGTGGCACAGACCGGCAGCTATGACGCCGCGTCGGTAACCGCAGTTGTCACGCTGACCGGCGACGGCGCGACCGTCAGCGGCAGCGGCGTCAGCGTATCCGGTTCTGTCGTGACCTTCACGTCCGCCGGCACTTACCTCATCAGCGGTGATCTTGCGGACGGACAGCTGATTGTAGACACGGCGGATGCCACGGCGGATGCCACGGCGGATACCGAAAAGGTCCGGCTGGTGCTGAACGGCGTGTCGGTCGCCTGCTCGACCGGTCCCGCCGTATTCGTCCACAGCTCGCCCAAAAAGACTGTCCTCTACACGGCGGCGGGGTCGGTCAATCTGCTCTCGGACGGCAGTGGGTATATCGTGGAGGATGCAGAGCAGACCGAGGGGGAGGTATACCCCAACGCCTGCGTGTATGCCTGCGACGACCTCCGGCTGGACGGCAAGGGCACCCTGCGCATCACGGGCAACGCCGACAAGGGCATCAACACCAAGGATGACCTGGAGATCACGGGCGGCACGCTGATCGTGACCAGTCCCGGCACGGCGGTGCGCGGCAACGATTCGGTGGAAATGACCGGCGGCACCGTGACTCTGACCGTCACCGGGGAGGGCGACGGTCTGAAATCCGCCCAGACAGAGAAGGACGGCAAGGGCTGGGTGCCCGTCAGCGGCGGCAGTCTGTACATCACTGCCATCGGGGACGGCATCAGCGCCGCCACCGACCTGACCGTGAGCGGCGGCACGCTGGTCATCACCGCGCTGGACGCGGGCGGCAAGGCGCTGACCGACACCGGCAATGCCGGCACGGACAGCGTGCAGAGCGGCTCCGGCGGCATGGGCGGTATGGGCGGTATGGGCGGTTTCGGCGGCGGACGTCCCGGCGGTATGGGCGGGGACGGAAACAGCAGCAAGTCCTCCATCAGTGCCAAGGGGCTGAAGGCGGCTGGTACCGTCACGCTTGCAGGCGGCAAGCTGACCGTCACGGCGGCGGATGACGGCATCCACGCGGACGACACGGTGCTTCTGCAGGACGGTGAGGCGTACATCCGCTCCGGGGATGACGGCGTGCACGCCGACCGGGTGCTGACGCTGAGCGGCGGCAGTCTGGAAATCGCGCAAAGCTATGAGGGGCTGGAAGCGGCACAGATCACGGTCAGCGGCGGCAGAACGCGCATCACTGCCTCGGATGACGGCATCAACGCCTCAAGCGGCGGTGGCAGCAGTATGGGCGGCGGGCGCCCCGGTGGGTTCGGCGGGGGCGGACGTCCCGGCGGACGATCCGGTGAAAACACGGACGGGCAGACCACCGGCGGCACGGTCACGGACACCCTCACGCCGCTCCTGACAGTCAGCGGCGGCTACACGGTGGTGTATGCATCCGGAGACGGCATCGACTCCAACGGGAACATCGTCATGACGGGCGGCACCCTGCTGGTATTCGGTCCCACCGACAACGGAAACGGCGCCATCGACTACGGCGACGGGAACTGCAGTATGACCATCTCCGGCGGAACCCTGCTGGCAGTCGGTTCCAGCGGCATGGCGGAAACCGCAACGGGCTCCGGGCAGGCGGTGTTCGACGGTGCCTTCCGCTCCTCGGTCGCGGCAGGCACGCTGATCGGGCTGTGCGATGCCGACGGGAACCTGCTCTGCGGCTACCGCCTGCCGAAGATCATCAGCTCAATCGTATTCAGCTCCGCCGCACTGACCTCCGGCGCGACCTACACACTGGTGCAGGGCGGCACCGCCGAGGCGGACGGGGACGGCGTGCTGGATCTGTCCACCTGGACGGGCTACAGCACGCTCGGGTCACGGGCGGCAGAGTAAGGGCACATAAGTGGGATACAGGGGGACTTTATCAGGAAGTCCCCCTGTATTTTCCTATCGGAATTCGCTTCCGTCCGCGCAGAGAAAGCCGGTGCGCAGGATGCGGTACCAGCAGACGTCGGGATGCTCCGTATCCATCAGCATCCCCAGCTTTTCCCGCAGAGCGGCAACGAGAAACTCCGGGCTGAGGTTGGCGCTCCCGCCGGCTGCCAGCGTTGCGTGGAGGATCAGCGTGCCGTCCGCCTCGCGTGCGGCGTGTATTTCCCGGATGAGCGGCAGGATGTCCATCTCCCGGTCGCCGGATTTGGTGCGTTTGGTCATCAGGATGGGCGCGGCGCCCGGTGCGAACAGCGCCTCCACCGCATCCGCGTCAACCGACGCGGCAGAGGGATCGGAAACGGTCACAGTATAGGTCGCATAGGCGATATCCGAGAAAGCGGTCGTGGGAATATACACCGCAGACACCTGCATCTCATCGGTCAGCTCGGCGTTCAGCTGGTCGCGCATTTCGTCGGGCGTGATGGCTCGGTCAATGCGCAGATCCACCATCTCGTGCGTTCCCTCGGTGCCGACCGACAGCGGAATACCGAATACAATCTTGCTGTGCGGGTTGAATCCCTGCGTGTACCACATGGGGATCGAGGCGCGTACCAGCACCCGCTGCCACGTGCGTTGCAGATCCAGGTGCGAGAAGAACTGCAGGTTCCCCACCTTGGAGAACACCACCCTGTATGTCATCGGTTCCGGCAGAAGCGGGCGGTCAAACTTGGAGACCGGACGGCTCACTCTTTTTTCGGACAGCATGACCGCACACCTCCCAGTCTGTTGGCGCCGCATCCGGCGCATTTTTCGCGGCAGTTGGGCGTGGTGACGCCCTCAAACGCCTTCGCCCGCTCGCGCTTGAGAAAGGCTTTGGTCACGCCGCAGTCAATGACATCCCACGGCAACACCTCGTCCAGCCCGAAGCGGCGGTTGGCGTAAAAGGCGGGGTCTATGCCGACGGCGGCAAAGACTTCCATCCATTTGTCGTAGTCAAAATACTCGCTCCACGCATCAAACCGGAAGCCCCGGCGGCACGCCTCATACAGGGCGGCGGACAGGCGGCGGTCGCCGCGCGCCAGCACCGCTTCAATGACGCAGGTGCGCGCATCGTGGTGATTGTACTTGACCTTGCGATCCCTGACGCAGGAGCCGACATACTCCTGCTTGCGCAGCATTTCCTCCAGCGTATCCTGCGGCTCCCACTGGAACGCGGTGAAGGGCTTGGGGATAAAGGGCGACACGCTGATTGTCACCTGCGGCTGGCGTCCGCGCGGGCGGTTGGGATTCTTATAGAACTCGCTGACCACCCGATGTGCCAGCTCCGGAATCTCGGCAAGATCCTCATCCGTCTCGGTCGGGTGTCCCTGCATGAAGTACAGCTTGACCTGCGTCTTGCCCGCATCAAACGCGACGTTGACCGCGCGCATCAGATCCTGCTCATACAGATTCTTGTTGATGACATCCCGCAGGCGCTGACTGCCCGCCTCCGGCGCGAAGGTGATGGAGGATGCCCGGATGGAGGCAACCTTATCCATCAGCTCCTTGGTGAAGGAGTCGGCGCGCAGGGACGGCAGGGACAGGCTGACCATATTGGGGGTCGTCCAGGCAAGCAGCTTGTCGGTCAGCTCGTCAATGCGGGTGTAATCGCTGATGGACAGCGAGGACAGCGACAGCTCCTCATAGCCCGATGTATCAAAAATGGCGCGCGCCTGACAGTTGATGACGTCCGGCGTTTTTTCGCGCACCGGGCGATAGGTCATGCCCGCTTGGCAGAAGCGGCAGCCGCGGATACACCCGCGCCCCACCTCCACCGTGATGCGATCCTGCACCGTTTCAATGTAGGGCATGACCACCTGCTCCGGGTACAGCCCTTTGTCCAGGTCGGTCACGATGCGCTTGGTCACAACAGCCGGTACATCCGGGTAGCGGGGCGTGTAGGCACGGACGGTGCCGTCCTCATTGTAGGTCACGTCATACAGCGACGGCACGTACACGCCGGGAATCGTGGCGGCGGCGCGGTGCAGGAACGCCGCGCGCGTGTAGCTGCCTTCGTCCCGCATGGCGATATACAGCTCCACGATCTCCGGAAGCATTTCCTCGCCCTCACCGATGTTGAACAGGTCAAAGAAGTCCGCGACCGGCTCCGGGTTATAGGAGCAGGGACCGCCGCCGATCACCAGCGGGTCATGCTCACCGCGCTCGCGCGCCCAGATCGGGACGCGTCCCAGCTCCAGCATATTCAGCACGTTGGTGTAGCTCATCTCATACTGCAGGGTAAAGCCGATGAAGTCGAACACCGACAGCGGATCGCCGCTTTCCACCGCCGTCAGCGGCAGGTCGTACTCCTTCATCTTTTCCTGCATATCCACCCACGGGTCATAGACACGCTCGCACCAGATGCGCTCGTGCAGGTTCAGGCAGTGGTACAGGATGCGGACGCCGAGATTGGACATACCGATCTCGTAGGTGTCGGGGAAGCAGAAGGCGAACCGCGCACTGACCGCCGCCCTGTCCTTGATGACCTGCCCGTACTCACCCCCGGCGTAGCGTCCGGGTTTCTGTACCGAGGTCAGGATCATGCGTTTTTCGTTCTGATTCATGGAAAAGGGGAAACCTCCTTATGTATCGTTGCGGGCGGGCGCCGCTTTACCGCCGCGCGTGCCCCTTTTTCCGGGCGCCGCGCGCCGGACGCACAGCAGTGCCGGCAGGCAGGAGAGCCCGGCAGTCACGGTATACCAAAGACAGCAGAGCAGAGGCAGAGCGTCCGCGGGAAGCCCGATGGCAGGTGAGGCGACCGTCAGTCCGCCTGCCGCAATCACCCACAGCCAGCCAAGCAGAACACCCAGCCGGTTGGCGGTACGGATACGGCAGCAGGCAAAGTAGCCGCGCAGGATATCCAGCCCGTCCCGCACCGACACGATGCCGCCGGAACGGGGAGCATACAGGCGGCTGTACCGCCGGGGACGGAACAGCCCGACGTGCAGATCCTCCCCCTCCTCCGTAAACAGCGGGGAGGACCCCGCCAGCGGATCATAGGACAGCACCGACACGCGACAGCCCAGCGCCTGCAGGCGCTCCGTCATCTGCCGGAACAGCGGCTCAATGTGCAGACCGCAGGCGCACGCCAACCGGAAACGGCGGTCGAACGCCAGATACAGTACCTGTGCATCGGGAGTCTTCCGGTAGGACGACTCCGCCTCGCGGGGGGGCAGGCGGACGCCGAGCGGCGCCAGCGCCTCATAGGAGCCGAGCATAACCTCGACCGTGCCGCCCGACCTCGTATCGGTCATGTACAGGCGGAGAAAGTCCGTACCTCTCTCTGTCGGCTCAAGGCGCAGGGCGTCCAGCTCCTCGCGGGAAGGCGGGGTGCCGAAGCCAGCCAGCGGGCAGTCCAAAAGTGCAAACAGCCTGTGCGCCATAGCCAGCCACTCGTCCGCGCGGCTATCGTCCCGCACGGTAATCTCGTTCGGCAGAATCGGGGACAGGGCAAACCCATCCGGCAGGATCATGTGGGTATGTGCCGGACGCTTTGCCGCCCGCCGACCGGCAAGCCCCACAGGGGCATACCGCTCCGGCGTTGCCTCCCCGAGCAGGGCACAGCCCTCCCGGCTCAGCGCACGGTTCCCGATCGCAAACGGCAGGATAACCGACAGCAGGAAGGCACCGGGCAGGCAGGCAAGGTACGCCGCCGTACAGCGCGGCAGGGCGTCGTGAAGCAGGGAGCCGCCCAACAGCATGGAGGTGCCGGCGGCGGCGATTGCCATCAGCATAGCGGCGGGCATGAGGTAGTTCAAATGGGACAGACTGCCGCTGTACCGGTTGGCAAGCGCGAAGAAGTTGGGAACGCCGGCGGTGCGGCAGAGCCGCAGGGTCAGCAGGGTATCCCGGCGGGCATCGGTCTGCCCGACGGTATCGGCAAGCCCGAGGTCATCCGTTCGGTCGCTCTGCCGCATACCCGGTGCCGACAGCAGCGTGATGACAGTCCTGGCACGCCCGGAGGACACGATGCGGAAGCTGCGCCATTCGGCAAGCAGGGCAAGCAGGTCGCAGACGCAGGTCAGCATCAGCAGGAACAGCGCCGCCCCGCAGTACAGGGGCACCGGCGCGCCGTCCCCGACCGCCGCCAGCGAAAGCAGTGCGTGCAATGCCGCCGCACACAGCGCCATGCCGGGAACGGCATAGCGCACCGGTTCAAAGTCCCACAGACTGCGCAGTCCGAGCCCCAGCCGATGCAGACTCGGCAGGGCGAACAGGAGCAGGAGGGCAATGCCCAACAGCGGGTACGCATAGCCCGCCGTGAATGCGGCAACGCCGGACAGGCTCCAGCGCGGCAGGGTGTCGTACAGGATTCCGCACAGGAAGCCCGTCCCGGCAAACGCCAGCCGGATCAGTGCCATCAGCCGGGCGGAACGGTAGCGGTGCGCTACCTCGTCCGTCATGGCGGAGCCGGCATATTCCCTGTCCCGGTATGCAGCCGGGACGGCATTCCGTGTGCCGACGCGCTCCCGCCCCAGCCTGTCGCGCAGGGCGGCATCGGCACGGGCAGAGCCGTTCGGCGTGCGGCGCAGTTCGTTCTCGTAGCCGAGATCCATGTACAGCTCGGTATCGCTCCTTGCCCGACTGTCCGCCGTGCGGGCGGCATTCTGCGGCTTGCGCGGCGGTTCGGACTGCCGGACTGTGTACCGCCGGCGACGCACATCCGGGCGCGGTTCCTCCCGGCGCATACCGGCGGGGATTTCCGCGATCTCCGGATCATCCGGCAGGCGCCCATCCCCCGACCGGTTCCGCGCGGCATCCAGTCCGATCTGGAGCGGATCCTGCGGGGAGCGGGGCGTTTGGGACGCGGGAGGCGGGGGGGCGGATGCCGCCGGCTGTTCCGGTGCGGGTGATGCCTGCGGTTGCGGAATCTGCGCCTCCGGTTCCGGCGGCGGGTTGTCGGCGGGCAACGGTTCCGCCGCCGGAGCCTCCGCCTCCGGGGGGGCAGCGGGGCTGTCCCAGACAGCGCGTATCCGGCGGCAGACGTCCGGATCCAGCCCCTGGAGGAATGCGCCCGAATCCAGCAGTTCCGCCACGGGCACACCGTTCAGTTCATCATCCGGCGCGGTGGGCGCCGGAGTCGGTTCCGGTTCCAGTTCGGCGGGTGGCTCCGGTTCGGCGGGTGGCTCCGGTTCGGCGGGTGGCTCCGGTTCGGCGGGCGGCTCTGGCTCGGTGGGCGGTTCCGGCTCGGTGGGCGGTTCCGGTTCGGCGGGCGGCTCCGGCTCGGCGGGCGCGGGTGCGGGCTCCGGCTTCTGCTCCGCGGGGGCGGCGGTCGCCGTCGATCCGGTCTGCAACCGGGAAAGCTGCTCCCGCAGGAGGGAATCCAACTCGTCCTGCGCGTCATCCGGCTCCCGGGCGGCGGCTGGCGGCTCGTCCTGCCGCTCCATCTGCTGCTTCAGCCGCTGTGCCCAGTCGGTTTCCGGGGTCTGTCTGAGATCGGTATCCGGCACGGTGTATCCCTCCTTTTTCCGTGTGCCGACGGGAGCGGCGCTCCCGTCTGTCTGTTACTTTCCGGGGGTTCCCTTACTGTGCTGCTGGCGTGCCGCCTCGCACAGAACAACTGCGGCGGCGGTGGACACGTTGAACGAGTTCACCTTGCCGTACATGGGGATGGAAATCACCCCGTCGCACGCCTGTCTTACCACGCGGGACACGCCGTCCCCCTCACTGCCGAACACCAGTGCGCAGGGTCCGGTCAGGTCTGTTTCGTAATGCGGCTTTCCGCCCGCCTCGGCGGCGTAGCACCAGATGCCCGCCTGCCGGAGCGCCTTGACTGTCGCGGCGATGTTGGACACCTTGGCAACCGCCAGGTGCTCCATGGCGCCGGCGGAGGATTTGGCAACCAGCGCGGTCAGTCCCACCGCACGGCGGCGGGGGATAATCAGTCCATGGGCGCCCACGCCCTCGGCGCAACGGATCAGCGCACCCAGATTATAGGGGTCGGTGATGCCGTCCGCGATGACGATCAGCGGCGACTCGCCCCGCTCCTTTGCCAGTGCCAGAATATCCTCAACCGAGCAGTAATCCTTCTGCGCGACCATGGCAATGACCCCCTGATGCGGCACAAAGCCTGCCATCTCGTCCAGCTTGGCTTTGTCTACCTCCACGACCGGGATGCCCTGCTCGATCGCCTCGGCGACCAGCATGACAATGGAGCCTTCCCGCTCGCCGCGATGCACCAGCAGCTTGTCCACGGTGCGTCCGGAGCGAAGCAGCTCCCGCACGGCACTGCGCCCGATGACCAATCCGGCGGTCGGATCGTAGTCCTCGCCGTCGGCTTCCGCCTCGTCGGCTGCTGCGGCTTCCGCCGTTTCCTGCGACTTGACAGAGGTATCGCGCGGCGGGATTCTGTCATACTCCTTCTTCCTGTCCTGGCGCGGCTTCCGATCCCAGCCGGCGTTGCCCTTTGCGGCATAGGGTTTCCGGTCTGCGTTATCCCGGTTCCCGCGGTACGGCTTCCTGTCCTCGTTCGTTTTGTTGCCGTAGTACGGCTTTCTGTCCTCGTTCGTTTTGTTGCCGTAGTACGGCTTTCTGTCCTCGTTCGCTTTATTGCCGTAGTACGGCTTTTTATCCGCGCCGTCCCGGTTGCCGCGGAAGGGCTTGCGGTCCGTGCCGCCGGGGTTCCGGTCTGCACCGCCGAAGTTCCGGTCAGCGGGGTACTTCTTCACGCCGCCGCGTGTACCTGCGGGGCGCCCCTTGCCCCTGTTCCTGTCGTTATATGCCATCTGTATATCTCCTATCCTGTAAGGCAATGTGTTTCTGCCGGATATCCGGCACCACGTGCGTTTATTATATCATACTTTTTCCCTTTTGTACAGGGCTTTCCCGGAATTTATCGCGGGGACAGCGGTTACTTCTGCGGTCTTTCATGCGGTACCCGGCAAGGCAGGAGCAATCCGCCGCAAAAAACGGAGCCGGCACCCAGCGCCGACTCCGGTCAATAAAAGAACCGCTGATCTATGCGGCGGCACAGCGTCGGCACCACCGCAATACATCAGCGTTTCCCCAAAAATCGAGAAAAGTTCCCGGGGTTTTTGGGGCTTTCAGGAAGCCCCCAACGTATCCCGCCTCCCCTGCCTTGCCGCCGGCGTATCCGCCGCCGGGCGTCTCAGGGCTGTTCCCTGTCCGGGTGAGCAGCCTGCAGCTGCGCCTGCAGCATCATATCCTTGACCTTCATCAGGCGGGTGGTGTTGCCGCGCTCGTTTTCGTCCAGCTTCATGCGGATCGCTTTGATGGTCTCCAGGTAACGCGGCATCATGATATACTCCAGCGCATTGACGCGGCGGCGGGTCCGTTCGATTTCCTCCGCCAGCATCTGGGCAGTCTTTTCCAGCTCGGCAAGCCGAACCAGATCCTCCAGGATCCCGTTCAGCGCGGCAAGAGAAGCATCCAGCTCACCGGACGTGAACGCCATGCCATAGTTGTAGCTGTCAGCGCCGCCGGTACCCAGCATATCCAGCGAAAAGCAGGGAACCGTCACGCTCATGACGTTCTTATAGGTCACGTCCAGCCTGCCCTCCTTTTTGGGAAGGATGAGCGCTTCCTTGAGCATCAGGGGACTGGCGGTGGCACTTGCAATGCCGAAGCTGCCCTGAAACTGCGCCAGCGCCGCCTCAACGCGCTCACGCAGAACCTTGTCCTCCCGGACGACCTCCAGAAACTTCTTCATCAGCTCGTCCCGCTTGTCCTTGAGCAGCTTGTGACCCCGGCGCGCCGTGGTATAGCGCGCCTGGATCTTCTTCAGCTCCATGCGGGTAGGGTTCACTTGCAGTTGTGCCATGGCGTGGCTTCCTTCCTTACATCACTTGACCAGATTGATGGACTGCAGGTACATGACGTCCCCCACGGAGCACTGGTCGAAGAAATCAAACCGGATAGCGTAGATATTGTCGTGCCAGTACGCCTGTCCGCGGAGCTCCAGCCGGATGGTGTGGAATTCACCGTCCGCCCGGATCCAGCGCTTGAGCGAATTTGCCTCGCTGAGCGTGCTGCCGTCCCGGCACATGATGAACACCTGCATCTGCTGTGCCGCGGCGGACACGTTCGCCGGAATCATGTAGGTAATCTCAATGGCGCTGTACACGTCGGTTTCCAGGACAGTATCGGACTGGAAATAAGACAGCTGGATAAACGGATCGTTGCCGGTCACGGCCAGGCACGCGCCCTGGTCTGTCACGGAAACCTCGGCGCTGTTGGTGCCCGTGATCGCTTCCTGCGTGCGCTTCTGCGTGAAGTCAAGCTTGGTGTAATCTATCGTTTCGCCCGGATCGACCTTCACGTGCGTATAGTACCCGGCGCTCGGATCGTCCGTCACGACCACGTGCGTCACGAATGCCATGTCATTCCATGTGACCACGACATCCGTTTCGCCGACCTTGCGTGCGGCGATGACACCGTAAGCATCCACGGAAATCACATCGGTGTCATAGCCCTCAAAGGTCAGCTTGAAATTCTCCTGCTTATCCACGTACAGCTCGGTGAAGGTGCCGTTGTCCCACCTGATCTGTCCGCGGATCTGCGGATGGTACACAGCCCGCTCGCCGAAGTAAATGGTGTAGCCGTCGCGAACCGGCACGAACTCTGTTGCCACGGAGCCGTCGCCGCCTGCTGTCTCCCGGATCCGGATCCAGAATACACTCTTCAGCCCGTCCTCGGAGGTAACGGTGACGGCAGTCTCGCCGACACCCACGATGATTGCCTTGCCGTTCTCAAAACGGACGACACTCGTGTCATACTCCGAATACGTAAGCTCCTTGCGGTAGCGATCCCGCTCAAAGTAGGTATCATATGCATACACCAGCGGTCTGAACTCTCCCTTGGACAACTCGTACTCGTAGATGTCCTGCTCGGTACGGATCATGGCGGTATGGCGCTGCCGCTTGGGGATCAGCTGCGCACGCAGGCGCGGGTCGGGAATATTCGCCTTGGCGCGCTCGGCGGCAAGGTCGTTCCCGGTGGACAGCGCCAGCGTCACGGGCTGGATGCGGGTGTTCCACACACCCCAGCCGTCGCCGTAGGCGTAAATCACGCGCAGCTTATCCGCGTCCTCGGAAAGGCGGATGTGTCCGTTCGGGCGGCTGGAAAGCCCTGCGTTGTGCAGGAACTGGTAGGTTCCCTCCTTGACGCAGTCCGCCAGGGTAAAGTTCATGCCGTCATCGGACGTGTAAACAGCCAGATAGCTTGCGGTACTCATGCGGCTGGCGGTGCAGACACCGACGAATTTGCCCCACTCCTCCACATACTTGATATCCAGCGAGTCAGCGCCGCCCTTGACGCACGCTCTGCCGTGGAACTGCAGCGTCGCAGGCCAGTTTTCGTTGGTAGCATCCGCCGTGGCGACCATCGTGGAGCCGCCGGAGGTGTAGTACATATACAGCTTGCCGTTCAGCTCAATAAAGCTCGGCTCGCCGATGCCCCATTCCTGCCACGACTCATCATAGTACACGATGGGCTGGCACTCGGGACCGCCCCAGCCGTTCCCGTTCCACTTTTCAAAGGGACCGTCCGGCGTTCTGGAGCGCGCAACGAATACGTTATTGCAGAAGCCGGTGGAGTTGAGGGTGGATGTGTAGCCGAGGTAGTAGTAGCCGTTGAAGTACACCACGCCGGGGTCACAGTTGGAGAAGTGATCCATGGAGTTCTGCGTGGGAGTCAGCACGACCTTTTCGTTCTCCCATGTCGTGCCGCCGTCAGGCGAATGGCGGTAGGAAATCCAGTCCCACTCGCCGGAGATGGTGCCGACGCAGGCAAAGTAGGCGTCGATACTGCCATCCGGATTGTACAGATAGGTACAGCCGTAGCGGTACCCCCACTCCTTGCCCTCTGTCAGCAGGTAAATATCGTAGCCATCGCCTGCGATCGACATATCCGGCACCAGCGAGGTGTCCGGCTCCACCAGCTCAATCTTGGTGGACTCAAAATAATCCATCGTGGCGGTTTCCGTTGCGGTTTCCGTGGCGGTTGCTGTCTCTGCCCCGTTCCCGGTGTCCGTTTCGGTGGTTGTCTCGGTATCTGTTTCGGTTACGGGGACGGTTGCCGTTTCGGTTGTGGTATCGGTATCCGTTTCGGCCTGTCCGTTGCCGGTACAGCCTGCCAGCAGGCACAGCGCCAGCACAAGGGCAAGCCCCATCAGGGTAAGGATGCGTTTCTTCATGGTAATTGTCTCCTTAGGTATTATGCGTGCGGTTACGTGATGTTGTCAGGTCAGTTCTGCTTCGGCCAGTATTTCTCCACCAGCTCGGGCTTGATACGCTTCATTTCGGAGCGCGGCAGGATGGAAAGCAGCTTCCATCCGAGATCCAGCGTCTGCTCAATGGAGCGATCCTCGTTGAAGCCCTGATTGATATACTGCTCCTCAAAGGCGTCGGCAAATTTGGCATACAGGCGATCCATCGGCGTCAGTGCCGCCTCGCCCAGCACCACCATCAGCTCCTTAGCCTCCTTGCCGCGGGCATAGGAGGAGAACAGCTGGTTCATAGTTCCGGCATGATCCTCCCGCGTCTTGCCCTCGCCGATACCCTTGTCCTTCAGTCGGGACAGGGACGGCAGCACGTCCACGGGCGGCAGATAGCCCTTGCGGTACATCTCGCGGGAAAGAATGATCTGTCCCTCGGTGATGTACCCGGTCAGGTCGGGGATGGGGTGAGTCTTGTCATCCTCCGGCATAGTCAGGATGGGAATCATGGTGATGGAGCCGGTACTGCCCATCTTGCGCCCGGCACGTTCATACATGGTGGCAAGGTCGGTATACAGGTAGCCGGGATAGCCGCGGCGCCCCGGAACCTCCTTGCGTGCCGCGGACACCTCGCGCAGTGCCTCGGCGTAGTTGGTGATGTCGGTCATGATGACCAGCACGTGCATATTGCAGTCGAACGCCAGGTACTCAGCGGCAGTCAGCGCCATACGCGGCGTGGAGATACGCTCAATGGCGGCGTCCGACGCCAGGTTGATAAACAGCACGGTGCGGTCGATGGCACCGGTGCGGCGGAAGTCGGAGATAAAGAAATCCGCTTCCTCAAAGGTAATGCCGATAGCGGCGAACACGACGGCAAAGCGGCTGTCGGAGCCGCGCACCTTTGCCTGCCGCGCAATCTGGGCGGCAAGGTTGGCGTGCGGCAGACCGGAGCCGGAGAAAATGGGCAGTTTCTGCCCGCGCACCAGCGTATTCAGTCCGTCGATGGTGGATATACCCGTCTGAATGAACTCGGAGGGGTAGTAGCGGGCGGCGGGGTTGATGGGGGAGCCGTTGATATCCAGCGACTTCTCCGGCAGGATGGAGGGACCGTTGTCGATGACCTCCCCCATGCCGTTGAACACGCGCCCCAGCATATGCTCGGACACCGGCAGCTCAACGCCGTGTCCGGTGAAACGCACCTTGGATTCCGCCAGGTTCAGCCCGGCGGCGGAGTCGAACAGCTGTACCAGCACGTCGCGCCCGTTGACCTCCAGCACGCGGCAACGGCGCACCTCGCCGTTCGGCAGCTCGATTTCACCCAGCTCGTCGTACTTGACGTCCTCGACCTGCCGGACAAGCATCAGCGGTCCGGCGACCTCCTCTATGGTTCTGTATTCCCGAATCATACTGTTCTCTCCCTCTCACTTATGCGTGCCGCGCACGGGCAACCAGCCCGTCCAGCTCCGCCGTCATGGCGGCGGTCACGGCATCCGCCTCCGCACGGCACGAGGCGGACGGCACCGCCTTGAAGCGCCCGATGCGCTCCCGCACGGGCAGGTTGGACACATCCTCCACGTCCGCACCGTCCGCGACCGCGCGACGCGCCTTGTCCTCAAAGGCAAATATCAGCTTCATCAGCGTGTGCTGCTTTTCGAGCGAGGTGTAGCTGTCCTCCCCCTCAAAGGCATTCTGCTGCAGGAAATCCTCCCGGATGGAGCGCGCGGTCTCCAGCGTCAGACGGTCATCGGCGGACAGCGCGTCCATACCGACCAGCTTGACGATCTCATCCAGGTTTGCCTCCAGCTGAAGCGTCTTCAGGCAACGACCGGTCAGCTCCATCCAGTCCGGCGCGACCTGCTCACAGAACCACGGCTCCAGCCGCTCCCGGTACAGCGAGTAGGAATTGAGCCAGTTGATGGCGGGGAAATGGCGGCGGTAGGCAAGGGAGGCGTCCAGCCCCCAGAAAACCTTGACGATGCGCAAAGTCGCCTGCGTGACCGGCTCGGAAATGTCGCCGCCCTGCGGGGACACGGCGCCGATGGCGGACAGGGCACCCTGCCTGCCGTCCGATCCCAGGCAGACCACCTTTCCGGCACGCTCGTAGAACTGTGCAAGGCGCGAGGTCAGGTAGGCGGGGTAACCCTCCTCACCCGGCATCTCCTCCAGCCGCCCGGACATCTCGCGCAGTGCCTCTGCCCAACGGGAGGTGGAGTCGGCGATGACGGCGACCGAATAGCCCATGTCGCGGTAATACTCCGCGATGGTGATACCGGTATAGATCGACGCTTCACGCGCCGCGACCGGCATATCCGATGTATTGGCAATCAGAACGGTGCGCTCCATGAGCGAACGCCCGGTACGGGGGTCGGTCAGCTCCGGGAACTCCCGCAGAACGTCGGTCATCTCGTTGCCGCGCTCCCCGCACCCGATGTAAACCACCAGATCCACATCGCTCCACTTGGCAAGCTGGTGCTGCACCACGGTCTTGCCGGAGCCGAAGGGACCGGGAACGCAGGCGGTGCCGCCCTTGGCAATGGGGAACAGGGCGTCGATGACGCGCTGCCCCGTAATCATCGGCTCGACAGGCGGGAGCTTGCCTGCATAGGGGCGCGACACACGCACGGGCCACTTCTGCACCAGCGTAATCTCCTCGACGATGCCGTCCTCCAATCTGAGCTTGCCGATACGGTCGGTGACCTTGAAGTCGCCGGTGTACAGCTCCATGACGGTGCCGCGCTTGCGGGGCGGGCACATGATACTGTGGAGGATGGAATCCGTTTCCTGCACGGTTCCGTAGACATCGCCGGGTCCAACCTTGTCGCCGTAACCCAGCTTCGCCTCAAAGTGCCAGACCTTGTCCCGATCCAGTGCCGGTTCGTCGATACCGCGCCGGATGTTGGAGCCGTACTTTTCGCACATGGAGGACAGCGGGCGCTGGATGCCGTCATAAATACTGGTCAGCAGTCCGGGTCCCAGCTCGACCGACAGCGGCGCACCGGTGGAAACGACCTTGTCGCCGCGTCCCAGCCCCGCCGTTTCCTCGTATACCTCGATGGAGGCGCGATCCCCGTGCATTTCGATGATCTCACCGATCAGGCGGTTCTGCCCGACGCGCACCACGTCGAACATATTGGCGTTCCGCATCCCCTCGGCGATGACAAGGGGTCCGGACACCTTCAGAATCTTTCCTTCAACCATATTTTCCTCTTTCTGCTTTCTGCGTTCTCGGCAGAACCGGTCATGCCGATTCCGCAACACCCTGTATTCCTGCCGCCGCAGGCGGGAAGGCTCGGCGCCTCGCGCCGCCGTCACCGTGCGGCGTTGCCCTTACTCGTTCCCCTTGAAGAGAATGTCCGCACCGACCGCACGCTCCACGGCTGTTTTGAGGGCAGCCATCCCGTAGCCGGTCGAGCCGGCTCTGCCGGGCAACGTCACGATAGCCGGCAGAGGTCTGTCCCGATAGGCTGCAATCTCCGCCTCCAGCTCGGCGGCATAGTTCTCCACGATGAAGATGATGGCGTAGGAATCGTCCTCCGCCAGACGGCGCAGGATACGTCCGGCGGCGGCGGCATCCGCCGCCTCATGGACGGCAAAGCCGATCGCCATGTAGCCGAGAACACTGTCCCGCTCGCCGATGATGCCGATCTTATACATAACTCTCCCTCACTCTCTCCCGTGTCTGCGCGGGCGTCAGCCCCGCCTCACGGGCGGCAAGGATGATGCGGATATTGCGCACGGCTGTCTCCCAGCCGTACAGGTACCCGCCCGGCACGCCCACCCCAAAGGGTACGCGCGCATCGTGCCGCACAAGCTCCATGTGCGTATCATCACAGCATTTTTCCAAAGCCGACAGGGATTTGTCTGTCTTTTCCATCCGCCGGACAAGCCCCTCCAGCAACGGCTGGCGCGTCGTGCGCAGACGCCAGAGCAGGTTGTCCTCGCCCCCCGTCTCGCCCAGTGCCGCGCGGAAAAAGTCCGGATCCAGACTGCCGCCCGGAAGCAGTGCCTCCTCCAGGAACTGCCCTGCCGAGGCACCCATTGACAGGCGCAGGATGCGCAGGGTAATCATGACGTTGACCAGATCGATCTTCGCCCTTACCCAGCCCGCCAGCATCGGCTCGCCGGTAGCGGTCGCCGCCGCCAGCATGGCGCGGTAGCAGGCGCGATCCAGCCGCAGGTCTATCTGCCGGGGGTCGCCCGACTTGGCAAACGCCTCCCGCGCGTCCGACAGTGCCTCCAGCAGCTCCGGCGGCACCCGCCCCGCAAGCTCCGGCGCGGGCGTCTCGCTCCCGATCAGCGTCAGGACATCCGCGGCGGGCACGGTCCCGAAATCAAACAGCAGACCTGCCGTTTCCTCCACGCTCAGCTGTCGGATATGGCATTTGAGCGCCATTTTCAGATTGTTGCAGTCGTAGGGGAAGCGCATCCAGTCAAACACCGCCGCGTCCGGGACGCAGGATGCCACCTCGTCATACGCGTCCCGCAGAATACCCGGCAACACGGCTTCCTCGCCTGCTCCGGGTTCCCCGCCGACGGCAATGCCGTACTCTGCCAGCCGGGCACGCACCTCCGCCCCGGTTCTGGCATCGCACAGCGCCTCTACGCGCTCCCGCCCCACCATGCGGTTCTCCAGCATCCGCAGGCGGGCGGAGGCGTACATATATTCGGTTTCCTTGATCTTCCTCATGAGTCTCCGCCTTTCCCCGCCGGATCCCGGCGCACGGCTCAGGCGTCCCTGCCGAACAGGATCCCGGACACACGTCCCTCCGTCCGGCGGCGCACCTCGTCGAACATCATGCGCAGCGAGCAGTTGATCTCAACCTCACCGCACCGCAGAATCAGCCCGCCGGTTATGTCGGCAGTCTCGTTCGGCAGCTTCACCGCGTCCTGCCGCGTCAGTCCGATCTTTGCAAAGCTTCCCGCGTTCACCGCATCCAGCAGCTGCTGTCCGTAGGTCTTGCGGTCGCGGGCATTGAGCAGAATCTCATAGGCGGCGGGGGTGATATTCTCCCCGTACAGCCGCATGCTTTCCTGCTCGTCCTCAAGCTGGCGGCGCAGTGCCGCCTTGAGCATACCCGTCAGAAGCGCCGCATACTTGTCAGCCGGCAGATCGCGGATTTCCTTCTCCGCCTGCCGGTATGCTTCCTCGACAAGCCCGCTCCGCGTTTCCAGCAGGACGTCGCGCCGCGCCATTTCCGCCGCGGACTTCGCCCGGCGGATCAGCGACTCGCCCTCCCGTCCTGCCGACTCCCGCAGACCGTCGCAGTCGGCTTCGGTCTTGGCGGCGGCTGCGGCGTCTGCCGCCTCGCAGTCCGCCTGCGCCGCGGCAAGCGTGGCGCGGGCATCGGCTTCGGCGTCGGCGATGATTTTGCCGGTCACTTTTTCAAGCCCCGTCATATCCAGTCTCCTTACTCGCCGTCAGGCGGGGAAGTTGGCAACCATCAGCAGCGTAATCAGCAGCGAGAAGATGGCATAGGTCTCCACCAGTGCGGCGGAGGTGATAGCCTTACCCAGCTCGCCGGGGCGCTTGGACAGCAGGCTGATACCTGCCGCCGACACGCGCGCCTGCTTGATCGCGGACAGGTAGCCCGCCAGCGCGATGGGCAGTGCCGCCATGATGAAGTACGCACCCTGCGCGACGGTCAGCTCCTTGGGCGTACCGAACAGACCGATGGTGTTCAGCATCAGGAAGGAAGCGACCATGCCGTAGACACCCTGCGTCATAGGCAGTGCCTGCAGAGCCAGCGCCTTACCGAACAGGGAGGGATCCTCGGACAGCAGCCCGCTGGATGCCTCGCCCACGATGCCGACGCCCTTTGCGGAGCCAAGGCAGGGGAGCGCCACGGCGAGCGCCGCGCCCAGAAGGGCAAGGTTACGACCGGAGAAAATTCCCTCAAGCACGGAGGGCTTTTCGGCGCCGGGATCCGGCTGAACCGCCGCCCCTCCTCCGATGGGAGCGACAGTCTCCCCCTCGGCAAAGGCGCACACGGTAAAGAGCGACAGGGCAAACAGGGACAGCACCAGGATAGCGAACGTCTTGCGCAGATTGTTGCGTTTCATAGCGGATTGAACTCCTTCTTTTATTATTGGAAGCGCTGATTCATGCGACAGCGCATCCTTTGTAATTGGGGACACGAATGCATCAGCTGCCGCGCTCCTCGTCGGATGCAACGGCAGAATATTTCTCGGACGGGAGCACCGGGTCAAACGGCACGCCGCCATCCTCAAAAAACTTTCCGAAGAACTCCAGATACTGGAGCCGGCTGGTATGAACGAAGGCGCCCAGCAGGTTGATGGCTATGTTCAGCGCGTGACCGATCAGCATAATCAGCACCATCTTGACAAAGCCGCCCGGCGAAGGACCGCCCATGGTGGCAATCAGGTTGACCACCTGCGCGATGACGCCCGCCGCCAGTCCCAGCGCCAGTATGCGGCAGTAGGACAGGAGGTCGGAGGCATAGTTGATGAGTCCGTACAGCCCCAGCAAGCTCTTGCCGAACCGCAGAACCGGGTTGCGCTCCGCGCGTCCCGCCGTTGCCACGATCATCAGGACGGCAACCCCGCAGAGGATATACCCCACGGTGGGGCGGACAAATACCATGCCGATGCCGGCAAACAGAACCCACCACGAGCCGATGTCGAATATCGCCGAAAACACCTGACCGTCACGGCAAAGCAGGTAGAACTTGATCGCCATACCGCCCAGCAGGTGGACGGCGCCCATAATCAGCGAAACGACCAGGAACGCCATCGGTTCCTCCAGCGGGTTGAGCGAAATACGCTTGCCGCCCAGCGCAACCGACAGTCCGTTGAACCACGGCGCCGCTTCCTTCGCCGCCTCGATGGAGCCGTAACCCATCATATTCGCCATGACGGAGTACGGCAGATCCCCGAACCAGCCGCCGAACACGGCGCCCATAATCACGCAGGAGATACCGCACCAGCCGAACATATTGAACATCCGCTTGGCACCGCCCTCCATGTGGAGCAGGCGCGGCACCAGGAAGCCGCCCAGGAGGAGAATCGCACCGTAGCCGACATCCGCAAACATCAGTCCGAATATTACAAAATAGAACAGACTCATCACGAAGGTCGGATCGTACGTACCGTACTTGGGGTAGGAATACATCCCGACCACCCACTCGAAATTGGTGGCGTAGCCGTTGTTTTTCAGCAGAACCGGCGGTTGATCCTCCCCTTCCGGATCGCTCATCTCATACGCGCAGAACAGCTTATCCAGTGCGGCGGACACCCGCCCGTCCCGCGCGGCAGGCACCCAGCCCTCCAGCACGGCGCACTGCCCCGTGGACGCCAGCTTTGCCTTCTGGCGCGCGGCGATCAGGGTTGTGTTCTCGTTGTCGTACAGGATTTCCACGTCCGGCGCAAATGCCGCCAGCTCCTTGAGGCGTGCGGTATCCTGCTCCGCCGCAGCGGCTATCTCCCGGCGTCGTGCCCGGATCGACCGGCGCACGTCCCGCGCGGTCGGGGCTCGTCCGTCCCGGGCGGCGGCATACGGTTCGGCGGAAAAATCCGCCCGCAGGAAGCCGATCTCCGACAGCGCCCGGCTGACGGCGTCCTCCTCCTGCCGGGGAAAGACTGCCGCGATGTACAGTCCGTCCTCGTCCTCCTTCACAGCCTCCACGCCGGCGTCCAGCGTCCGGAGCGCATCGACTGCGGCGGATATCTGCGTTTTCGCCGGCAGGGAGCCGAGCCACACCTCGCACAGTTCCGTGCCTCCGCCGCACAGCGGCAGGTCGCAGTCCAGCCACGGAGTCAGTGTGGCGGCGCGGGTACGGAGCTGCGCATCCTCTGTCTGTCCGGCACGCAGGCGGGCGTCCAGCTCGCGCGTCTCGCGCACCACGCGCCACACCGCCTCCCTGCTCCCGCACAGGGGGTATGTGTCGTTATCCGGCACCGACTGCCGCATCCACGGCTTGGGCTTGCCGGTATAGCGATTCAGGACGGGCAGAGCCTCACTTACGGTCCGGACGCGCTCCTCCGCCTCTGCGCGCTGGCTGTCACAGCGGACGCGCAGCAGATCCCCGTCCTCGACAGGTGTCGTGCGGACCTCCACACATCGCAGACGGATGAGGCGGCGGATGAGGGCATCGACGTCCCGCTCCGGCGTCAGCACCGTCAGCTTTTTCATTACGGCTATTGACATGAATCAAACATCTCCCACACGATGACCCGGACGGCTTCCTTCATGTGTACGTCTGCCGCCGCCTTCAGGGCTTCCGCGTCGGTCTGTGCCTCCTCCCGGCTCTGCCGGACCAGCGCGTCCGCCTTTTCCTGCATGCTGTCCAGACCCGCCCGCAGGGCGGCGGACATTTCCTTCACCCGCACATCGTGTTTCTCCGCGCAGGCTTTCTCGTTGTCCGTGCGCATCTGCTGGGCTTTCGCCGTTGCCTGTGCCCGGATATCTGCCGCCCTCGCCTCCGCCTCGCGGACTCTCGCAATCGCCTCTCTGGACAATTCCACACACCTTCTTTCCGTTCTCTGCATCCAATCAATCGACAGGGTTCCCGCCGGATTGACGGTATTATATGGCTTTTTGACCAATCACTCTATCTATTGTACCACACCGCACGTTTTTTTGCAAGAGCTTTCGCAAATTTTCTCCTTGTGCCGTAGGCGCTTTACGGAGACAAATCCGGGAAAAGTTCTTGCGGGGTTGGGGACTTCTTTCAAGAAGCCCCCCAGCGCTTCTTCGCTTCCCTGCCCGCACGGACAGCGGGGTGCCGCAGCGTCCGAAAGGCAGTATAACAGAAAGCGGGCGCTTTGAAAATAGAAAAACCCTCTGACGCTGACAGAAATTCAGACAGTCAGAGGGTTTTGCATAGAAGAGATGTCGGCTCAGCCGGCGGGATAGACTGCGGTCAGGGAGGCGGAACCGCCGAGCCGCCCGACGCCTGCCTGCCCGTAGGTATTGTCCCCCTTGACGCGGACACTGCCGTCCGCGCAGAGGTAGGCGGTGAAGTTATGACCAGCCGCAACGGCGATGACATCGTCGCCGACATCCAGCCGACGCGGCGTTCCGTTGGTCACAGCGGAGCCGATGGAGCCGCCGTTGTTCAGACCGTACACGTACACGGCGCCGGATTCGGACAGGATGGCAACGTCGCCGAAGTATACAGACGCCGACGCAACGCCGGACATCAGCTTGACGAACGCGGGATTATTGCCGCCGCCCTGCGAGAAGCCGTACAACGAGCGCCAGCCCGCATAGTACAGGTCGCCGTTCTCGGTAACGGAAAGGCTCTCATGCTCCCCGGCGGTGACAGCCACCACGCCGGACTGCAGCAGCTTCGGCTCGGTCAGCCGGTCGCCGCCGCCTGCCACCATCTTGTTCCAGCGGTTGTCGCCCAGCCCGTAGAGGCGCGCGTTCTCATCAATATACAGCGTCGAGCGCCGCCCGGCAGCCATGGCGGTAACGTGATCCGCCACGCGGACAAAGGAAGTCGTGAAGGAAGCCGACGCACGTATCTGCCCGTAGGAGTTGTTGCCGACACCCCAGAGGACGCCGTTCGCGTCCAGCACCAGCATATGGTCATGCCCGACACGGATGCTCCGGATTTTGCCGGAAAAGCTGACCCGACCGAGGCGGGCATCGCTGACCGTCCCGTTGCGCCCCAGCTGTCCGGAAGCATTTGCACCGACCGTGTACAGCCTGCCGTCCCGCGTCAGGATGGCTGTCATCCAGGCGGTGTTGCCGTTCTCAAAGTCACAGCCCGAACTGGTCGCCACCTGCGCCACGTTGCGCATGACAAGCGTCGGCTTGCTGATCGTGAGGGAAGCGGAATTCAGCCCCAGCACGCCGCCGCGGTTGTCGCCCCATGCATACAGGTCGCCGTCCTCCGTCAGGCAGAACAGGTAGGTCGCGCCTGCCACCAGCGTTCCGGTCGGAGTTTCGTCGCCGCCGGAGGCGTTCTTCCGGGCGTACACCGCCACGGTGCCGGAGCAGGTGACGGTAAAGACCGCCTCCCCCTGCCCGCTGTCCGGCGTGACCGTCTGCGATTTGCCGTCGCTGCCCGTCCAGACAATGGCGGTCAGACTGTACCCGGCACGCGCCGTCGCCCGGATGCGGAGCGTCCTGCTGTCGTCCTCAAACCGGATGACCGTATCCGCCCTGACCGCCTCGCCGTCGCAGGACACCGTCGCGCGGGTATCACGGAAGGAGAAGGTCACCTTCCTGTGTGTCAGCTGCTCCATGTCTGCCGCCGTCACGTTGAAATAATCGAACATATGCTGCAGTCCCTTTGCCTGCCGGTTGGCAACAAAGGAACGCATCTTCCCCGCCTCGCGGTTCCACGTGGCGACCGACGCGCCCTCGCCGCCCCAGCGAGCCTGCTGGAGCGACATCAGACCGTCGCGCTCGGCAATCATTGCCTCCAGCTCCGCACCCAGGTACTCCGGCGTGAATATCTCGGTGAACACCTCGTAGTAGCGCAGGATGAATCTCTGCCGGAAGCCCTCGTTCCGTATCAGCGCCCGCATCATGGCACCGCAGACTGAGTTTGAGTCAAATGCCCAGAAGAAGTTGTGATCCTCCGTCGTGAAATCGTAGAAGGAGAGACCCATATCCATATCCAGCATGGTAAAATGCCACTTGGTGTCAAAGCCGGAGGGATCCTCCGGATTCTTGTTGCGCCAGACCTTGATATTGTTCTCGGGCCAGTCGCGCGCGACGAAGAACAGCCGCGCCACCCACATATCAATGAAGGAATCCATATCCATGAGTGAGCTGACGTACTCGTAGTTCTTCTGCTCCGCCAGATCGTTCCGGCGCATATACGCCACCATGTCGTTGAAAGGCTTCTGGTCGCCCTCCACGCCGGCGGACAGCACGAAATCCGCATTGGTGTTGGTATGCACCTGGCTGTAGTCGCTCTCGATGACAGTCACATTGTTCTTGTCAACGCCGTAGTGCGATTCCACATACTCCGGGCTGTACCGCTCGCGCATATTGTACACGCCCCAGAACTCGCCGTTGACAAACACCAGCGTGGAGGCGGTCGCCATGGTATCCGCATTCAGCACCGAGGTAACCCGCTGCATATAGGCGTCCCGGATAAAGGAAGTGTTGCAGTCGTTGCCCGAGTTGCGGAGCAGGAGCCGCGAGAAGGACGTGACCGCCTCCCCCCTGCTGTCCAGCGCTCTGCCGCCGAAGAAATCGTAGTGGAGATCGGATTCCAGTCCGCCGCCCTCATTGAGCGAGCCTTTGTAGTAAATACGCAGGGATTTCATGCCCCAGCCCGAAGAGCCGTTGCCGCTGACAGCCAGCTCGACCTGCGAATTGCCGACGCGCTTGCCGGTCGGGTCGAACACTTCCATGCGTGCCAGTCCGCGCGGGCGGGTCGCCGTGATGACGCCGGACGGGCAGAAGTTGCTGTAAAATCCGTCCGATCCGATCATCTGCTCCGGCGGGATGGACAGCGAGACAATGGAAACGCCATACGCCTCCAGTTCAGGTGCGATGAAGTATGTGTTGGCGAACACGGGGGTGGAATCGGTTCCGTTGGTGGCGTACGCCTTGATGACGTATCCGCCGGGCATGGTTGACACGGTCGGGCGGCTGCTGCCCCGCCAGCCGATCCACGCCTTGGTGACAGGCCCCCACGTCATGGCGGAGGAATCAGTCAGCCGGATGTCCCCGGAGCCGCTCCGGCGGGTCTTGCTGGTTGTCGGGTCGGAGCCGTCAATCGTATAGTAGATGCTGTATCCGTCCGGCGCTCCCAGCCGCAGTGTGATTGCCGAGTCGTAGATGCCGGCGGGGTGGGAGAACACGACCTCCTGGATGCGGGGGCGGATCACGTCATTGACCTCGCCCGCCGAAGTGACCGTGCAGAGCTGTGCCAGCTTGGCGGAGTCCGCCTTTGTGACGTTGACCGTATGGTATCCGCTGTAGGTCGCCTTTGCCGTGCGGACAGCGATCTTGTTCCGGGACAGATTGTCGATTGCATAAACCGACTGTATCGGTGCCGTCTCGGACGCATAGAACACGGAGACGGTACCCTTCAGCGCTGTGATATCGTCATCGGCGTTGATCAGCCGGGTACTGCGTGCCAGCACCAGGCGGATCTCCTTATTGTCAAGCAGGACGTCCCATGCCAGATCATAGTTTGCGATGCTCATGACGCCGGTGCTGTCGTCAAAGCCGTCCGGCGATGCCGCGCGCACGAGGTAGTAGCCCAGCGCCGGGACGGTCGCCCCCTCCGGGAACACCAGTCTTGTGTACGGTTTCCCGCCATCCGTCCTGTAAAACAGCGCCAGTCCGTACAGGGAGATGGGCTTGGTTGTCGTATTGTACAGCTGCACGAATCCGTTCCCGATCACCGCCTGCTTCTTCCCCGTGCCGTACACCTTTTCGATGATGAGTCCTTCCCATGCGGCAACGTCCTCCGGGGAACCCGGTTCGGGCTGCGTTCCGGTCTCTGTCGGCGGTTCGGTCGGTCTTTCGGTGGGCTTTTCCGTCGGCTTGGAGGTCGGCTGCTCCGTCGGCTTTTCGGCAGGATCAGTCGTCGGCTCGGCCGGCTTATCCGTTGGCTGTTCCGGGGCGGTCGGCTCCTCCGGGCGGGTCTGGGATCCGGTTGCGTCCGGGGCGTTCGTCACGGTCGTGTCGCCCGCGGCAGTCGTCGAACCCGACTCCGCTGTGTCTCCTGCGGCAGTGGTGCCGTCGGGGGCATCCGTTGCGCCGGTATCGGTCGGATCCTCCGCCGCGGACGACTCCGCCGCGGAATCCTGCTCCTCCGTGTGCAGGCAGGCAGACAGCACCATGCAGCCGGCAAGCAGGCACAGGGCAACCGCCAGCCAGACCGCGCGGGACATATCCCTCCGTGCTGTATACAGGTGTTTTCTCATGTGTTCATCCCTTTCGAACTCTTCCGGCATCCCTCTCCGCCGGGGCACTGCAGGGGACTCGCCCCTTTCCGCCCCCATTATACCAGTATACCCGTTCAATGTCAACCGTTTTGCGCATTTTTGTGCAATTTGCAGTTCCTCCCTGCGTGCGACGGTGTACAGCGGGGAGGAACGGGAGAGACGGAGAGACGTTGGGGGCTTCTTGAAAGAAGCCCCCAAACCCCCAAGAACTTTTCTCGATTATGGATTGACCGGAGGCAGAGTTGACAGCGACAAAGCAGGTGTTCCCCCGGCAAAGCCCGAAGAACCGGTTTCCCGCAAGCATAGCCAGTGCCGCGCCCGGTCTATTCCCGGGGATGCAAGGGACGAAGCCCCTTGCATGAAATAACCTTGGTCTCCCCCCTGCCCCGCCGGGGAAGGGGGTCGGGGGAATAGGGGGCAGAAGTAAAGCTAAAGTCAGGGTAGACAGGCGGCAAGAAAAGCAAGCCCCCGCGGCACCTGCTCAATCTGCCCCGGGGGAGAGGACCATCTCAAACGCCGAAGTTCCTCTCCCCCGGTCCCCCCTCTCCTTGGCTTCCGGCACCGCTCAAGGTAAAGAAATTCTGTCGGTTTTGCGGCGAACCGCAGGTTCAACCCCGGGGATGCAAGGGGCGAAGCCCCTTGCATAAAATAACCTTGGTCTCCCCCTTCC
>ERZ1673738.1855-NODE-1855-length-29660-cov-126.826921_pt1 | contig 29660 bp, 18 predicted proteins | sample MGYA00580198_ERZ1673738 | MGnify/ENA primary metagenome ERZ1673738 (study PRJEB41218, sample SAMN15661784) | gut metagenome | host: Homo sapiens | place: Canada: London | collected 2015-08-20/2019-03-30 | study: EMG produced TPA metagenomics assembly of...
GCGGGCATAGTGTGCAGTTGTCACCAACTCAATCGCGCGAAAGGGTCAAGGGAGGGGACTTCGTCCCATTTCATTCTCCCTTGCAGGGTGCAGGGACAGCGTCCCTGCTGGGGGCAAGGGGCAAAGCCCCTTGGGTCTTCCAACGCCCTTGTCACCCGAACGGCGGCGGGGGGAATAGCGGCAAATCCGGACAAGTCGGCGCAGGGCTGCCGCACGCTTCCCATCGTGTCATGTAGGCTTCGACGAGCAGCTCAATCGTGCAATCAAACACAGGGGGACGGCAGTCATCCGCACACACAGGCGCGCCGCCGTCAATCAGCCGAACACACGGAAGCACCATCATCTGGTTGCGCCAGCATTCCGCCTGCACACAGCGAATCGGCAGCGCAACATCCGTTGTCAGCACACTTTCGCCGCGCAAAACCTGCCCGCACTCCGCCTGCACTTGGCAAACAACCGGAATATTCACCCGCAGAAGGCACGGCGCGGGTCGAGATGGTCGGCATCCGCGGCAGCCGCACGGGCGCGGTTCTTGGTACGGCGCAATCTCCCAATCCGCGTCACCGCACGCCGTAACGCCGACGAGCTGCAGTCGCCCGTTTGCATCCTCCGGCAAACCGCCGACGTACAGCGCCACACACGCGCGGCGCTGCCACTCCCGCCCGCTGGCGAGGATTCGCGGCAATAAAACGCCCTTCTGCGTCGGCGGATAAGACGGGCAAGCGGGGTTCGGCGGGCAAGGCGGTCTGGACGGGCAAGGCGCTTGCGGCGGCATGGGACGGCAGCAATTCGGACGCTGATTCATGGCGATTCCTCCCATCGTGTGAGCTGTTCACTCCCAGCATATGCGCGGCGGAAAAATCGGGCACAAAAAAACCCGGCACGAAGCCGGGAATTTTGCGATTAGTTCAAGGATTCGGTCTCGTTCTCGATGGTCACATCTTCCACCGAGCGAATCGCCCAGCGCGCAACAACCATCGTCTGGTCGCCCTTGCCGACGCTCAGGGTGATGGTGTCGTCCTTGATGCTCTCGATGGTGGCGTAGATGCCGCCGATGGTGCACACGCGGTCGCCCTTCTTCAGGGACGCGAGCATGTCCTGCTCCTTCTTGCGGCGCTTCTTCTCCGGGCGAATCATCATGAAGTACATCAGGACGAAAACCAGCAGCAGCGGCAGAAGGCTGAAGAGAATACCGACAATGCCGCCAGCGGCCGAATCCGTGGTGACGGCGGCAGGGTCGGCAGCACCGGTGGTGGTGGTGGTTTCCGCAACGGCGGTGGCGATGCCCAAAAGCTTGGTCAGAAATTCCATGCGAATTAGCTCCTTTCAGTAATCCGGAATACTCTATCTATTGTAGCATATTTTTTCGCGCTTCACAAGAGGGGAAAGCGGGCTTTTGCGCCATTCACAGAAATTTTGCATGACGGCATCAAGCATTTTTCCGCGAAGCTGCGCTTTCAGGCGCAAATTTGCATCTTTGGGGCACGGAATTGTAAAACTTGCGCATATTCGCTTGCAACAGGTGTTTTTTTTGATATAATGGTAATGGAATGCTGAAAAGCGCACAACCGAATGTCAAGGAGGCTGACGAATGAAGAAGCTGCTTGCGATTCTGCTGACGCTGGCGATGCTGGTGCCGATGTGTGGTTTTGCGGAGGAAAGTGCGCCCCAAGCGACGCTGACGACCATCACCTTCCGCGATTTCAACGGGCGGGCGCTCATGGCGGAAATGGAGGAAGCGGCGGAAACCGCGTATCGGGATTTGCTGGATGCCCTGCGCGTGGAGGTCTATCGGCAGGGGTTCACCTCGTGTGAGCTGTTTCTGAATGACCAGTCCATTGTGGATTACGGCGTGCAGACTCGCGGCGCGGATGTCTACATCAGCGGTGATGTGCTGGGCGGAACACTGCACCTGAATCTCGAAGAGGATATGCGGCATATCGCGGAAATCCTCCATCAGTGGAATGCGTCGCAGAGCGTGTATGCGGACGCAGGGGTGGAGCTGCCCGCTAAGGAAGTTAGCGAATCCATTGCGCAAGAGTACGAGAGCGTGGGTGCACTGCTGGCGAAAATCACGAAAAATCCGCTGATAACAGGCGAAATGCAGTCGGAGGACATTGCCAATGGCTTGTTCGAGACGGACTGGCAGCAGGCTGCTACGCGCTTGAACAAGATTTTGAAGGTTACGCGGGTGGAAAGCGTCTCGAATCCGCCCGAAGGATGCGAATCGGCGAAGAACATTCTGTACTTCCCCCTCAGCAATGAGCAGCTGATGGAGGTGCTGTGCATTCTGCTGGATACGGTGGAAGAAACGCCCGCCGTCAAGGCGTATGTGGATTTGCTCAATACGTATCGGCAGCTGGTGGCGTTCGCGCAGGATCAGCCCGTCGAGGATACGGACTTGCAGACGTGGCTGCGTCAGCAGACGCTGCTGGTGGAAGATGCGCAGGTGGCGCAGTATGTGGATTCGTCGATGCGCCTGCTGCGGGTGGTGATCAGCTACAAGGTTGCGCCGACCCATACGCCGACGCTGGCGCAGGATACGCTGCTGAACGCAGCAATCACGGTGAATTTCCATCCGACGGGCGACGACGTGCGGCTGGATTGGCGGCAGGAAACGGCGGGCAAGGGCACGAATGGTCAGCTGAAGATGGAGGACAACGGCGGAATAGCGGTGCTGATTGCGTCGGATGACGGCGAACAGAAGCTGTACCGCTGCACCATTTCGTCGCTGACGAACGAAGCGAATGTCCTGCTGGAAATGCACCGCACGGTGGACGGGGAAGAAAAGGGCATTAGCTGGAGCGCCAGCATGGACACCCAGCAGGTGGATGGCGAAGTGTATCAGAATGTGGATGTTCAGCTGCTCTGGCAGGGCGAGCACTTCCTGACGATTGCCGCCGAAACGCGCCCGTGCGAATCGCGCCCCCTGCTGTCGGATGGCGACGTGCTGGACTTGGGCGAAATCAGCAGTGTGCGCTTCAAGGCGTACATGACGGGCGTGATGTTCACCGCCGGGCAGATTCTGCCGCGGTTCATGATGAATCTGCCGGACAGCACGCGCCAGTTCACCACCAGCGTGTCACAGCTGATTCGCGATAACGCAGAGTAAGTCAACCGAAAGCATCACTGCCCCAGCAGTGTTCGCTATAAAGAAAAAGGGAAACCAAATAACAAGGAGGAAACCCCATGAAGAAACTGCTTGCGGTACTGCTCAGCATCATGATGCTGGCGATGCCCCTGACCTCGATGGCGGAAAACAGCGTGTGGGACAATGCCGCGCGTCAGGAAACCACCATTACCATCCACGACCTGAACGCTGACCTCGTGGCGGCGCTGGGCGGGGATGACACCACGATGGCCACCATCAACGACCTGCTGGCGGCGCTGTCCCTGACCGGCTATCAGCAGGGCGACGAAGCTGGCTTTGACCTGAACCTGAGCGGCAAGAGCGTGCTGGGTATGGCATCGCTGACGACTGCTGCGGAAGAAAACCAGCTGATGTATGTGTCCAGCGCGCTGCTGGGCGGCGTGATTGCTGTGAACAGCAAGGACGTGGAAGCCATCAAGGAAAAAGCCCTCCGCGCGACGATGAAGATGTCCGGTCAGAGCGACGAGGAGATCGACAAGGCGATTGAAGAATCGAAGGAACAGCTGAGCGGCAATGCGGAATACACCGCCCTGATGGAAGCAGCGGCGAATCTGAGCAGCATGACGGAAGAGCAGCTCATGGAAGAACTGACGCAGGCGGACACCACGGCGTTCATGACCATGATGAACGAAATACTGTCCGGTGCAGAAATGGCAGAAGTGACCGAGCAGCCCGGCGACTGCGACGCGGCGAAGAACTACGTCAAAGTCACCGTTCCGCCGGAAAAGCTTGCCGAGATGACGAAAGCCCTGCTGGAAATGATCCACAGCGTTCCGAGCATCGGCGCCTACATGGATGCGCTTTTTTCCGCTGCTGACACGAGCTGGGACGACCTGCTGAAAGAACTTGATGAAGCAGATCTCTACGCGGATGACATCGTTTACGAATACTGGATGACTGAAGCAGGCGAGCTGGTTCGCATGACGGCTTCGGTGAAGATCAACAACGGCGGCGAAGAACCCTTGCCGATGTCCTTCACTGCGACCCGCAACACGGCGGACGGCGTGGCGACGTGGCTTGTGACCATCAAGAGCGCGGAAGATACCGCGGCGACGCTGACCTTCGCAGGCGACTTGGAGAACTTCACGGCGAACCTGACCGCCTATGCTGGCGAAGACTCCGTTGAAATCAACGTCAGCGGCAAGGGCGTCGGCACGGACAGCAGCGTTGTTGATGTGGAAATCAAGGAAACGGTGGACGGTGTCGAGCAGGGCTTCGGCGTTGTGGTGACGACCGCTACGACGATGGATGGCGAACAGGGCGTCCGCAAGGTGGATGTGCTGGTGCGCTTCATGGGTCTGGACGTTGTGACCATCACGGCGGAAACCCGCACCTGCGACGCGAAGGACGCGCTGGACGTGAGCAAGGCGCAGGATTTGGGCGCGATGACGGACAGTGAGTTCCAGACGTGGTTCGTCAAGGTGATGAACAACCTGCAGAACCTGCCCATGACCCTGCTGATGAGTCTGCCGGAGAGCATGCTGACCCTGCTGATGGGCGGCAGCAACTGATACGATTTCCAGCATTCGCCTGTGCCATCTGATTGCGCCTTTCCCATGCTGGCGTTTGCGTTAGCCAGAACGAATCATTTGCGGTGCATCTCGGCGCATTCTCATTTGGAAATAGTATCCGCATGGGAGGCTGGCTGAAAAAGCCAGCCTTCTTTTTCATTGCCGGAACATGCTGATTTTCGACCAGAAAAGCAATCCAATTGTAAAAATATGCGCGGAATGGTTGACAAGTCGGGCGGATTGCTTTACCATAGTACATGGATTATTCTGTGACTTTACTCCGCACGGCTTGCGGATGATTCAGATGGAGGAACAGGCAAGATGAGGATGCTTGGCAAGCGATTTCTGTCACTCCTGCTCGCGCTGGGAATGCTGCTGATGCTGCTTCCCGCGGCTGCGGCATCGGAGCTGACGATGCTGCAAGTGGATTTTCTGGGCATGTATGCCACAAGCGCGGGAACGTATGAATCCCGGAAATTCACGGGCGATTTTACCGTCATGCAGAACGGGGAGGCGGTCGGCACGATTCGCCTGACCGACTTCGGCAGCGACCCGATTTCCGTCCCCGGCACGGGCAATGTGCAGCTTGTCCCGGTGGCGGAAACAATGCCGGAGGACGCCGTTATGGCGGCGAGCTACACCGTGTCGATTGTCGATGGACGGCTGAACAAAGCAGTCATTGCTGTGCTGACGGACACGGGTCTGTTCACCGTGCACACGGAGAGCAGCTCCTCTTTTGACCTGATTAACGAGCGCGGCGAGACGATTCTCTCCTTCGACACCGACAGCCGGGGCGACTATGCCCTGCCGGCGGCGATTCATACGGGGCTGTATACCTTGCGCATGACGAAGGCTTCGCTGGCCATTGAAAGTTGGCGCGACAAGATTATCAACATCGAGCGCTACACGGGTGCGGATTCCGTGACGAAGGTGAACGCTTCCTATTATTATGTGCCGCCGACGATGGCGCCGACCGCCACGCCTGAACCCACCCCTACTCCTACTCCTACTCCGACCCCGACACCGACACCGACGGCAACGCCTACGCCTACGCCGACGGCGCCCCCGACATTAGCGCCGACGGAAGCGCCGACGGAAGCGCCGACCGAAAATCCGACGGAGAAACCCACGGAGAAACCCACGGAAGCGCCGACGCCAACCCCGACGGCTACCCCGACCCCGAGCCCGACGCCCACGCCGAGCCCTACGCCTACGCCTACGCCGACCCCCACCCCTGAACCCGTGGACGGCACGCTGACGATGCTCATGCGCGGCGTGAACGCGGCAGTGGCGTACCAGATTGTCAGCGAGGACGGCAAAACGACCCGCACGGGTTACCTGACCGATGGCGAGACGGTGCAGGAAGCCGACCTCTTCCACGGAACATACGCCGTCACGGTGACGCTGCCGGAAGGTACGCTGCTGACGGGTGTGAACGGCTGGCCGAACCTGCAGAAGGGTCAGGCGCAGTGGCTGGTGAACATTCAGGCGATGCAGACCAGCCGTTATGAACTGGATCTGACGCTCAGCGGCGGCATGACCGGCAGCATCGACGATCTGTCTGCCCCGGCGGAAGTGACGATTTCCGGCCAGCGGATGAGTGAACAGATGACGGTCAGCGGCGCGTTTGCGCTGAACAACCTGTATCCTGATACCTACCAGATTACGGCAGCCCTGCCGCGCGGCTTGTATGACACCGAGGGCTGGACGCTCAGCACGACCGATACGGGCGTGACGGCGAGCATTCTGGTGGAAATCGGCGCGGGCGAAACCGTTGTGCTGCCGGCGCTGGCGAACCATGCCACCGGCGACGCTTCCGGCGTGGTGCTGGGGCTGGACGGTCAGCCGATGAGCGGCGTGCAGGTGCAGCTGGTCAATCAGGCGGGCGAAGTCGCGGCGGAAGCGGTGACGGATGAAAACGGCGCTTGGCAGGCGGAGTTCCTCGAATACGGGACGTACGTCGTCCGCTATGACGCGGGCGTGACCCTTGCCAACGGCGCGCTCGTCATTAGCGACGAGCCCGCGACTGTGACCGCGAAGGCGGCGAATCCGGCGGCGCTGACCATCCACGCCTTCCGCGACAACGATAACAACGGTTCACGCGGGAAGTACGAGGAAGGCGTGTCCGGCGCGACGATGAGCCTCATCACCGAAGTCAACGGCGTGGAGGTTGTTGTGGCATCTGGCGAAACGGACAAGAACGGCGAAGTGTCGCTGGCTGTGCCGGCGGGGACGTACGTCCTGCGCAGCGAGCTGCCCGCGGGCTTCGGCCATGGTGCGCACGGCAAAAATGTCAGCGCGAACATGTCCATCATGGATGAAACGACCGAACAAGTGCAAAGCAGCGTGCCGCTGACCCTCGAAGCCGGTTCTGTGACCGACGTGGGCGTCGGCGTGATGACGATGGCGGCGCTGCAGGGCCTTGTGTGGCTGGATGAAAACGACGACGGCGTATATCAGGACGGTGAACCCGGTCAGGCGGGCATCAAAATCCGCGCCGTCGGCGTGAAAAACGGTCTGGTGTACGAAACCGAGAGCGGCGAGGACGGCAAATTCTACATCGGTCAAATGCGCTACGGCACATACAATGTCGAATACAGCCTGCCGGACGGCTTGGTGTTTGCGCGATATAGCCAGACGGGCGGTAATCGCCGCTCCATCATCACCAGCGAATTCAAGCGCTCCGAAACGGATCAGGTGATTCTTGAACGCGGTGACTTGGAGGAAGTCCTCCTTGGCGTGATGAAGGGCTCTGACATCAACGGCATCTGCTTCCTGGATGAAAACAACAACGGCGTGTACGACGAGGGCGAAAAGACGCTGGAAGGCGTGAAGGTCGTCTTGTACCGTCAGGCCATCGGCAAGGAGCTGCTGAACACCGTCTCCGACGAGAACGGGCGCTTCACCTTCGCCAACATCCGCGGCAGCACGTTCCGCGTCAAAGCGACGATTCCGCAGGGCTATGTGTACACCATTGCGGGCGATGGCGAGTACGGCAACCTGTTCGCGCCCGGCACTGACCGCCGCGAGTACACGATTTCCGACGTGGTGCTGGAGAATGACAGCGAGATGACGATGGCCATCGGCGCGATTACTTACGGCAGCATCTCCGGCACGGTGTATCTGGATGACGACTTCTCCGGCAGCCGGATGGACGCGGAAAAGATGGTCAACAACTTCACCGTCACCTTGACGGATGAAAACGGCAATACCCGCACGGCGAAAACGAACCGCAGCGGCGTGTATACCTTCGATGACCTTGCGCCGGGGCAGTACACCGTGAGCGCGACCGCGAACAGCGGCTTGGCGTTCACACGCACGGGCGACGGCAATATCCTCCGCAACCTCTCCGGCGGCGCGGGCGAAAGCGAACCGGTGGCGCTGACAATGGGCGCGGATTTGACGGGGCTTGATATCGGTATGATTACCCCCGGCCATGTGTCCGGCGTGGTGTTTGCCGACAAGAACGACAATGGCATGCGCGACGCGGATGAAGGCGGCTTGCTCGGCGCGGTGGTTCACCTGATGGACGAAACCGGTGACGTGACGACCCGCACCATCGGCGCGGATGGCAGCTTCCTGTTTGACGCGGTGCTGCCCGGAACGTACCGTCTGCGCTACGAGCTGCCGGGCGACGGCGTGTTTGCTCCCCTGGCGGACGGCGGCAACACCATCGCGCCGGATTCCGACGGCACGACGGATTCCTTTACCATCAGCGTGGGCGAAGAAGTCACCGCGCCCCTGTGCGGCGCACTGGCTCTGGGCGACATTGAAGGCATGGTGTTTGCCGATCACAACGGCAACGGCGCGCAGGATGCAGACGAAGCGGCGCTTGCCGGCGTGACGCTGATTCTGACCCCCTCCCGCGAGGATTTGACGGAGCAGACCGTCGTCACCGATGCGACGGGTGCGTACAGCTTCACCGGGCTGCGGCCGGACACTTACACGCTGACCCTGCGCTTCCCGGAGGGCATGGTGCTCTCCAAGCTGGACGGCAATGTGACCCTGCCGCTGATGCACGGGCTGAACGAGCAGCAGGTGAACATCGAAATCGGGCTGGGCGAGGAATGGCTGAATCAGGCGCTTGGCGGCGTGATTCCATCGAAGATGTCCGGTCAGGTTTGGGTGGATGAGAATGACAACGGCCGCGTGGACGCGGGCGAAATCACCCCGGAAAACGAGACGCTGACCCTGCTGGATGAAACCGGCGCGGTGTTTGCGCAGGTGCAGACCGATGCGGAGGGGCGGTTCGCCATCGACGGCATTGCCCCCGGCGTGTACAGCCTTGCCTACGATCTCAAGGAAGGCACGCAGGCGGCGCGTCTGGGCGACAGCACCTTCACCACCGAGGGCAGTCAGCTCGTCATGACCGAGATTGAAATTAGCGAAAACAACAACTATACTGCTCCGATGCTGGGCTTGAAGATTGACACAAGCATCGGCGGCATGGTCTGGTGCGACAACGCGGGCGAGATTGCGCCCCTGTCCGGCGCGGAGGTTGTCCTGCTGGACGAAAGGGGCAGCGAACTGCAAAACGCGACGACGGGCGAGGACGGCATCTACCGCTTTGACGGCTTGATGCCGGGCAACTACCGTCTGCGTGTGACGCTTCCGAACGGCTACGTCGTCGTAGAAAAGGACGACACGCGCCTCAAGGACGGGCAGAACATCAGCGTGATGACGACCTACACCGCCCGCGAGGGAGAGAGCGACCTGATTGCCCTGCGCATGAGCCAGCATCAGCTGGAGCAGAACATCGGCGCGGTGCAGCCGGGCACGCTGGGCGACTTCTGCTGGCTTGATCTGAACGGCAACGGCCTGCAGGACGCGGGCGAACTCGGTCTGGGCGACATGCGCATCGAGCTGTGGCGAAACGACCAGCTCGTCGCGGAAACGACGACCGACGCGTACGGCTACTACACTTTCGAGAACCTGTATCCCGGCGTGTACACGCTCAAGCCCATCTACCCGGCGGAAGTTGTGCCGACGCGTATGCGCACGGATATTCCGCTGATTGCGTCGATTCTGGGCGAGAACGGTGAATCGAACCCGGTGCAGGTGACCTCCGCCAGTACGACCTACACGGCGGATTTGGGCTTCGTGCTGGTTGATGACGACGTGCTGCCGGCAAACTACGGCATCGGCGAAAAGCAGGACTGGACGAAGAAGTAAGGGACAATGCGGAATTGCGCATCCGCGGATGGCGGGGTGCTGCGGGGGCGAAGGCTCTCGCGGTGCCCCGTTTTTTGTGAAGGGGGAGGGAAGCAAAGTCCGCTTTTACGGAAAGAATTAACTGCTTATTTTGGTGAGAATTGAAAAGTAAATAAAAGTTACTTCACTCGCATTTTCCGAATGAAAATGGAAGCTGCTTCATTCTGAAATCCCAAATCCGCGCGAATCAACCGTTTTCCTGCGCGAAAGCGTATTGCAAAAGCGGCTTGCATTTGGTATCATAAATGTTACCAGATGTGGCTGTTTAATATGGAAAGAAATCAGCCGAATCATGCTGGAAATGAAAGGACGGAAACAAATATGAAGAAACTCCTTGCTCTCCTGATGGCGCTCATGATGTGCTGCACCGCCTTTGCGTTCGCGGAGGAAGAAGCGGAAGTGCCGGCAGTTGAAATGAATGTCAGCTTCGAGGCGCAGACGGTTGCGCTTGGTGAAACGGGTCTGACGATGCAGATTCCGGCGGACTGGGCGGTTCAGGAAGTCCCCGCAGGCACGGAAAACGCCGAGAACATCCTGCTCTTCGCCGTCAACGCCGACCAGACGGTCAGCATTACGGCGCAGCTGTCCGCGATGAGCTTTGAAACGCTGCTGCAAGGCATTCAGGACGCGGGCGCGACGGAAGAAATGCTCGCTGAGCTGTATGTCAACGAAAACTATTGCCTGATGTACACGCCGGGCGACACCGTGCTGGCGCTGTACACCTTCCTTGATGACGAGACGGTTCTCGCTGTGACGTTCCAGGTTGCCAGCAAGGAAGTGGGCGACGCGCTGGAAAACATGCCGCTGGAGATCTTCGGCAGCTTGGCGGCAGCGGAGTAATTCACTTCGTTACCATGATGCAGGACGAATGAGCGTCCTGCATTTTTTGTGCGCAAAAATGAACAGGGACTTGCAGAAAAACTTGCTAAATGCAACAACTTGGACGAAAATATTCAAAATACACGAGAAAAACATAAAAAAAACACAGTTTGTGCAACAAAACACTTGATTTTCTCCATACAGTGTTGCATAATAAAGCATCGACACGGTGAAGCCGGCTGGTTTGGCGTGTCGATGAACAAGAAACGCAGGCAGACGCGGCAGCGCCCCTGCCGGGAAGGTGGAGCGGATGAATTCCAAGATGCTGTTTTATATCCTCAAGCGCGTGCTGCTGGCGCTGCTGACCATCTGGATTGTCATCACGGTGACGTTCTTCGTGATGCACTCGATTCCGGGTGGACCGTTCGCAAGTGAAAAGGCAATTTCCGCGGAAGCGCAGGCGGCGCTGGAGGCCAAGTACGGGCTGGACAAGCCGCTGGGCGAACAGTATGTGACGTATCTGCGCGACGTGGTGACGAAACTGGACTTCGGGCCGAGCCTGAAGCAGCGCGGCCGTCAGGTCATTGACATTATTCTGGATGGCATGAAGACCTCCGCGAAGCTTGGTCTGATTGCGGCGTTCAGCGCGGCGATTGTCGGCATCGTCCTCGGCGCACTGGCGGCGCTGCGGCGCAACACCGTGCTGGATAAGATTATCATGGTGATTACGACCGCGTTCGTGTCCATGCCGTCGTTTATTATGGGGTCGTTCCTGTTGATAGTGTTCTCAGTCAAGTTAGGCTGGGTACCCGCGAACGGCGCGACGGCCGAAGGGCTGATCCTCCCGATTATCACCCTTGCGCTCTACCCGATGAGCTACATCACGCGCCTGACGCGCTCCTCCATGCTCGACGTGCTGGGGCAGGATTATATCCGCACCGCGCGCGCCAAGGGCGTTTCGGGCAAGAAAATTATCTTCGGTCACGCGCTGAAGAACTCGCTGATTCCGGTTATCACCTATTTCGGCCCGATGCTGGCGTTCATCGTTACCGGTTCGATGGTCGTCGAGCAGATTTTCGCCGTGCCGGGTATCGGCCGCCAGTTCGTATCCAGCATCACCAACCGCGACTACACCATGATTATGGGGACGACCATTTTCCTCGCCTCTTTAATCGTGATTATGAATCTGATCAGCGACCTGCTCTACAAGGTGGTTGATCCGCGCATTGATTACGAATAAGGAGGCCTCTGCATCATGATGATGAACAAGAAAAAGCCCTTTAGCCTGCATCTGGATGTGGATTCCTTCATGCCCGCGACGGCGGAGGAAAAGGAAGTCATCTCCCGGATGCGGCCGTCCTCGACCTTTTTCCGCGATGGCGTGAAGCGCCTGCTGAAGAACAAGGTCGCGACCATCAGCCTGATTCTGATTGTGCTGATTACGCTGTCCTCCATCATCATCCCGATGTTCTGGCCGTATTCGTATGACCAGATGCTGGGACAGACGAAGGGTCGCCCGATGGACAACAGCTACAACAACCTCGCGCCGTTCCAGTACGGCAAGACGGAACTGAAGAAAATCGACAAAGGGGAATCTGTTTTCCCGCACATCTTCGGCACGGACGCGCACGGACGCGACTACTTCATCCGCGTCGTCTACGGGACGCGCATTTCCCTCGCCGTCGGCTTCTTCGCCAGCATCATCGTGCTGGTGATTGGCATGATGATTGGCGCAGTCGCGGGATATTTCGGCGGCAGGGTGGACTTGTTCATCATGCGAATCGTCGATATTATCTACTCATTGCCAGATATGCTGGTTATCATCCTGCTGGCGGTCGTGCTGGGGCAGGTGCTGCATGTGGAAGGCACCATCTTAGAGAAAATCGGCTCGAACATCATCAGCATGTTCATCGTCTTTGGCCTGCTCTATTGGGTGGGCATGGCGCGCCTGATTCGCGGTCAGATTCTGTCCCTCCGTGAGCAGGAGTACGTGCTGTCGGCGCAGGCGACGGGCGCGAAGGCGCGGTGGATTATCCGCAAGCACCTTCTGCCAAACTGCATCAGCGTCGTGATTATTTCGACTGCGCTGCAAATTCCGAACGCGATTTTCACCGAAAGCTTCCTGTCCTTCCTGGGGCTGGGCGTCAACGCGCCGATGCCCTCGCTGGGTTCGCTGGCTTCTGACGCGCTCAACGGCATCTATTCCTACACCTATCGCCTGATTATCCCCGCCGTGGTCATCTGCCTCATCGTGCTGAGCCTGAACCTGTTCGGCGACGGTCTGCGCGACGCATTTGACCCGAAGCTGAATGCGTGATGAAAGGAGCTGGACAAAATGGCATTGCTGGAAGTCAATGACCTGCATACATCCTTCTTCACCGACGCGGGCGAAGTCAAGGCGGTGGACGGCGTTTCGTTCCGCCTTGACCACGGCAAGGTGCTGGGCATCGTGGGCGAAAGCGGTTCGGGCAAGAGCGTCACGGCGTATTCCGTCATGCAGATTCTTGCGCCGACGGGCAAAATCGTCAGCGGCAGCGTGAAATTCGACGGGCAGGAGCTGGTCGGCGCGGACGAGAAGCTGCTGCGCTCCGTGCGCGGCAACCGCATCTCGATTATCTTCCAAGACCCGATGACGTCTCTGAACCCGACTTACACCATCGGCCGGCAGCTGATGGAAGCAATTCTGCTGCACACCGACCGCAACCGCCATCAGGCGCGCGAACGCGCGGTGGAGATGCTGAAGCTGGTCAACGTCAACGAGCCGGAAAAGCGCATGAAGCAGTACCCGTTCGAGCTGTCGGGCGGTATGCGGCAGCGCGTAATGATTGCTATGGCGCTGGCGTGCGAGCCGGACATCCTGATTGCCGACGAGCCGACGACCGCGCTGGACGTGACGATTCAGGCGCAGATTCTTGATTTGATGCGCGATTTGCAGAAGAAGATGGGCATGGCGATTATCATGATTACGCACGACTTGGGCGTTGTCGCCCAGATGTGCGACGAGGTCATCGTCATGTACGCCGGGTCTATCTGCGAACAGGGGACGGCGGATGAAATCTTCTACAACCCGCGCCACGAGTACACAAAGGGTCTGATGCGCTCCATCCCGACGGCGGAGAACAACGGACAGCGCCTGGAGCCGATTACCGGTACGCCGATTGACCTGCTGAACATGCCTAAGGGCTGCCCGTTTGCGCCCCGCTGCGAGGCGGCGATGAAGATTTGCCTGAGAGAGAAGCCGGTTCGGATGCTCATCAATGACGACCATATGGCAACCTGCTGGATGAACGTCAAGAAGGGCGTGGAGGATGGCAGCATCACGGAGGAAGGAGGAGTGCCCTGTGTCTGAAGCGCAGATGCACCAGCCATTGCTGGAAGTCAAAGGACTGAAAGAATACTTTGACATCAACATGGGCTTCTTCCGCACCAAGCCGCTGAAGGCGGTCGATGATGTGTCCTTCACCATCAACAAGGGCGAAACGCTCGGTCTGGTGGGCGAATCCGGCTGCGGCAAGACGACCGTTGGGCGCACCATCCTCCAATTGTACAAGCCGACGGCGGGCGAAATCATTTACGATGGCAAGCCCGTCAAGACGAAAGCGGACTTGCAGAAGTTCCGCACGAAGGCGACGATGGTGTTCCAAGATCCGTACTCCTCGCTGAACCCGCGCATGACCGTGTCGGACATCGTGGGCGAACCGCTGGATGTGCACCACCTGTATTCCTCCAAGAAGGAGCGGGAGGAGCGCATTTTGCAGCTGCTGGGCTATGTCGGGCTGAACAGCGAACATGCCTCGCGTTACGCGCACGAGTTTTCCGGCGGTCAGCGGCAGCGCATCGGCATTGCCCGCGCGCTGGCGGTGAATCCGGAATTTATCGTCTGCGACGAGCCGGTCTCGGCGCTGGATGTGTCGATTCAGGCGCAGGTCATCAACATGTTTGATGATTTGCAGGATCGGCTGGGGCTGACATACCTGTTCATTGCGCATGACCTGCTGGTTGTGCGGCATATTTCGGACAGAATCGCCGTGATGTATCTGGGCAAGATGGTGGAGCTGGCGTCGGCGGAGGAAATCTACAATCACCCGCTGCATCCGTACTCCAAGTCGCTTTTGTCCGCCGTTCCGCTGCCTGACCCGAAGGCGGCGCGCGCGAACAAGCGCATTGTCCTCTCCGGCGACATTCCAAGCCCCCTGAACGCGCCGTCGGGCTGTCCGTTCCGCACGCGCTGCCCCCACGCCACCGAAGCCTGCGCGCAGTCGATGCCGCCCTTCAACGAAGTCGAGAAGGGGCACTTCGTCGCCTGCCACCGGGTGAAGGAGCTAGGGTGAGGGGAAGCGCCAGAGGCTCTGCCTCTGGACTCCGGCAGGGCTCTGCCCTGCACCCGCGAAGGGTCTTCGACCCTCTCGACACCCTTTTCGCGATTGAGTTGGTGACACTGGCATAGTGTGCCCGCGTGTTTATCCGCGAAAAAGCTGCGGAACAGCTCAATAAACAGGCGTGTGCGCTGCGAAGGTTTCCAAAGGGCGACCGCAAAGCCCTTTGGTCGCGCCCGCAGGCGCGAAATCCATGCTTCAAGGATGCGCTTTACGCATTTTTGATACAGACAGTCTACGCAAAGTAAGGCTGTCACAGAATATTAAGGGAGGTTTTTTCATGAAGAAGCTGACTGCTCTCCTGCTCGCCATCGCAATGATGGTGACCTGCACCCTGTGCGCTGTCGCCGAAGACGGCAAGACGTACATGGCTGTCTGCATCGCGTCCGAGCCTGATACGCTTGACCCGGCGCTGAACTCCGCTGTGGACGGCGCGACGATGGTCGCTCACCTGTTCGCAGGTCTGTCCACTTGGGCGCAGACCGACGACGGCAAGCTGGAAATCCTGCCGGACTGCGCGGTGGAACTGCCGGATCCGGTGGTCAATGACGACGGCACGGTGACGTACACCTACACGCTCGTTGACGGCCTGAAGTGGTCCGACGGCAAGGATCTGACCGCGAAGGACTTCGAGTTCGCGTGGAAGCGCGCTGCTTCCTCCGAGCTGGGCGCGGACTATGGCTACATGTTTGAAGTCATCAAGGGCTACACTACGGACGGCTCCGACCCCAAGGCGGAAAACCTCGCTGTGACCGCCGTGGACAACAAGACCCTGACCGTTACCCTGAACAACCCCGTTGCCTACTGGAACGAGCTGCTCGCCTTCCCGGCGTACATGCCCGTGCGTGAGGACGTCGTCGCCAACGAAGCGTGGGCGACCGATCCTTCCACCTACATCGGCAATGGCCCGTACACCATGACCGCGTGGGAACACAACAGCAAGATCACCCTGACCAAGAACCCCTACTATCATGCGGTGGACAAGGTCACGATGGACGAGCTGGACTTCTACCTCTCCGACGACGCGAACAACATGCTGGCGAACTTCCAGAAGGGCGACTGGCAGCTGATCGACGACGTTCCCACCTCTGAAATCGCTTCCCTGAAGGAACAGTATCCGACGGAATTCGTTATTGCCGGTCAGATTGGTACCTACTATGTCTGCTGGAACATCAACGAAGAAATCCTGCCCGCTGACGTGCTCGCGAACATGACCCCCGAAGAAGCGGAAGCGGCGCGCGCAGAAATCCGTCAGGCGATTGGTCTGCTGTTCGACCGCAACTACATCGTTGAAGAAATCGGTCAGGCGGGTCAGGTGCCTGCGTCCAGCTTCGTTCCTATGGGCATGACCGATGCGGACGGCTCTGAGTTCTACAAGAACGCGGGCCATGTGGAAGGCATCACCGGCTACTACGACGTGACCGACGACGAAGACGTCTACATGGCGAACTTCGACAAGGCGGTTGAGACCCTGAAGAAGTACTACACCTACGACGAGGAGAACGGCGTCTTCACCAACTTCCCGTCCCTGACCTACCTCTACAACACCTCCGAAGCCCACAAGGCGATTGGCGAATACCTCCAGAGCGCGGTTTCTGCGGTCGGCATCACCATGAACCTGACCAACCAGGAATGGAACACCTTCCTGAACACCCGTAAGTCCGGCGACTACTCCATTGCCCGCAATGGCTGGATTGCCGACTACAACGACCCGATCTGCTTCCTCGACATGTGGGTGACCGGCTCCGGCAACAACGACGTGCAGTTCGGCAAGGGCGCGAATGCGGATCTGAAGATCTACAACCTCGACCTGACCCCCTACGGCTACGACGTGAAGGTGGAGAACGGCACTTGGGCGGAAACCTATGACGTGCTGATTTCTGCTATCAAGAGCTGCACCGACAGCGCGAACCGTTATGCCATGATGCACATCGCGGAAGATATGCTGATGGATACCGGCTGCATCGTGCCGCTGTACTACTACACCGACATCTACATGATCGACGACTCCGTGCAGGGCTTCTTCTCCAACCCGCTGGGCTACAAGTACTTCATGCACTGCACCATCGCCAAGTAATTCCATCTCGGTTTGGACAAATCCACGGGCGAATCGGCTTCAAAACCGGTTCGCCTTTTTTCGTATGTTGGAAAGATGCACTTTGCCATCCTTGGCAATTGATATTTCCTGCCTTGGAAAGGTGCATCCGGCGGGAAACATGCGCGAATTGACGTGAAACATGCGTGAATGCAGGAATTTTCAGCAGGAAAAGGGCAGGGAAACGTCCAATTAATCCATTGAATGGCGGTGGCGAACAGCGCTTGCCGATGGTATACTGAAACCAGAAGGGGCGTTTTCAATGGGAAAAAGCCCGCGGAAGCTATCATCAAGGAGGAAGCAGCATGAAGCGAATCGCACGATGGAGCACCATTTTCCTGCTCTTATGCAGCATCATTTGGGCGGGTACAGCATCGGCGGCCATGATTGTGAACAACAACATGAGCGCGCTGAACACGCTGAACACCATCAACAACAACCAGACACCACAGGGCAAGGACTCAGCGCTGATGCGGCTGGCGCAAGAAATCGGCGCTGGCATGTGGGACAATACGGATTGGGATGACCCGGCGTTTCAGCAGAACATCAAGCAGCTTGGCATCACCGTGTTGAATAAGGACACGCAGCCGCCGGAGTCCTTCATCGGCGACGCGATTTTTGACCATCTGGGCGACACGGAGTTCAATGCGCCGGAAATGAACGGCAATCTGCTGGTTCTCGGCGGGCTGAACGCCAATCTGCCGTCCGGCAAAATCGACCGCCTGTATGTGCTGTCGGACGAGGACGTACGGCTGAACATCGGCGCGGCGGCAGATGTTCAGGAGCTGATTCTGGGCGCGTCGGGGAATGTGTCGCTGAACGGCGAGGGCAATGTCCGCTCCACCATCGTGGTGGACAAGCCGATGAATCTCGATATCGGGATTGCGACGAACCTCGTGAACCTGACGGATGACCCGCTGCCGACGGGCGATATTGTGCTGAATCCGGGCAAGAACGCGCTTGTTCCGGGGCAGCAGCTGCATATGGGCAGCGAGCTGAAGGTGGAGAAGAAAATCAGCCTGACCGTGCGCTTCCGCCTTGTTGACCAGAGCGCCAAGGACATGCAGCTGGAAACGGCGGATTGGGACGGCGCGCTGCTGACCGAAACGACGGTGCAGTACACGGGCGACAGCTGCCCGATGGGCGCGGTCAACATGATGGACAGCATCGAGGCGGCGTTTGCGGAGAAGTATCCGGATTTGCAGGAGCAGTATGTGCTGCTGCCGGAAATGCGCAGCGCAGACCCGTGGAGCAAGGTCTACCGCCTGAATGGCGGCGAATCCTGCTTTGCTGTGGCGGAAAATTATGTCTATCTCTCCCGCGAGGGCGATGTTGTGTTCCCGCTGACGGATGACAGCACACTGGTAGCGGAATTCCCGGTGTACGTCTACCGCTATGGCGAGCAGGACGGGCGCATCACCTACCGCGTTCGCATCAGCGGCGCGCGCCCGGATTACTTCACGCCGAGCCTGACCCTGCGCAGCGGCGCCGTGGCGAGCTTCACCTTCGACGATACTCGTCAAGAGTGGGTGACGCAGCTCAAGCGCAGCGACTTCGGCGCAGACGAGCGCGACATCATTCACCTGACGGGACTGCGCGGCGAAAAAACCAACGCATTCTTGACCGTAACAGGCCGCGAAGAAAGGCGCATCGTTACGCTGACGTGGACGGCGGACACACAGCGCACGACCATCGACGCGCAGAACGTCCTCTGGGACAGCGACCGCGCTGCCGAAGGCAACGACCTGCTGTGCTGCGCCGGCGAGCTGGTGTCGGTCACGATGCAGCCCGCAGCGGGCTATCGCGGCATCCACGCCTCCCTGAGCGACCCGTCTGTTTCCCTGAGCATCAGCGCGGCGAAAGATGCGCTTTCCTTCATCATGCCCTATGCGCCGGTGACGCTGACGCTTTATAGCGACCAGCTTTATACCGTCACGCTGGACACGGCAGGCGGCGATCCGATCCGCCCCATCCAGTACACGGTGGAATCGGAAGCGTTCCAGCTGCCGATCCCGGTTCGCACGGGCTACATCTTCCTCGGCTGGACGGGCGAGGGTATCACCGAACCGCAGAAAACCATGGAAATCCCGCAGGGAAGCACGGGTGACCGCACCTACACCGCGAATTGGCAGGTGATTGAATACACCATCATTACGCTGCTGGAAGGGGGCAATGCGGGCTCGTCGGAAGTGTATTTCTACACGGTGGAGCAAACCGTAACGCTGCCGACCCCGACCCGCACGGGCTACACGTTCCTTGGCTGGACAGGCGAGGGCATCACGACGCCGCAGCCGAACGTGACCATCCCGAAGGGTTCGACGGGCGACAAGACGTATATCGAGAACTGGAAACTGACAGAATACAACATCACCATGGATTTGAACGGCGGCAGCGGTCAAGAAAAGGTGGTTTACACCATGACGGACGAGGATTTCGAGCTGCCGACCCCGACCCGCAACGGCTACGAGTTTGTCGGCTGGACGGGCGAGGACATCACGACGCCGCAGACAAGCGTCATAATTCCGAAGGGTTCGACGGGAAACAAGGCGTATACCGCAAACTGGCAGGTGATTGAATACACCATCACACTGGACACGAACGGCGGCCCAGCCGTGTCTCCGATAAAATACACCGTGGAGGATTCCGTCACCCTGCCTTACCCTCTCCGTCCGGGCTACGAATTTGCCGGCTGGACCCTCGATGGCAGCGGTATGCTCCCTTTCACGCCGCTCATTATTTACCCTGGCACAACCGGCGACCTCCATTACAAGGCGGAGTGGCGTTTGGCGGAGTACACCATCACCATGGATTTGAACGGCGGCAGCGGTCAAGAAAAGATGGTTTACACCATGACGGATGAGGAGTTCGAGCTGCCGACCCCGACCCGCAACGGCTACGAGTTTGTCGGCTGGACGGGCGAGGACATCACGACGCCGCAGACAAGCGTCATAATTCCGAAGGGTTCGACGGGGAACAAGGCGTATACCGCAAACTGGAAGGTGATCAGATACACCATCACACTGGTCACGAACGGCGGCGCAGTCATAGCTTCGATACGCTACACCGTGGAGGATTCCGTCACCCTGCCCATCCCTCCCGACCGTCCGGGCTACGAATTTGCCGGCTGGGTTCTCGATGGCAGCGGTCAGTTCCCTTCAACGCCGATGATTATCCCCAAAGGCTCAACCGGCGACCGCATTTACAAGGCGGAGTGGCGTGTGGCGAGCTACACCATTACCTATGTGAGCCACGGCAAAGCATATAATTGGGTTCAATACACCATCAACAACCAAGTTTATTTCGGGACACCGGAAGAAGACCCGTCCTACTACCTCCCGGGCTATACCTTTGTAGGCTGGAAAATCGACGGCGTGGAAGGAACGCCGCGCTCCTACATGCTGCCCAAGGGCTCGTATGGCAATCGAACGGCGACCATGCTTTGGGAGCCAATTCCGTAAGCGTAAACAAGGAGGGGCTGCGCATTGGACTACCTCAGCGTAAAGGAAATAGCGGAGCTGTGGGGCGTTTCCATCCGAATGGTCAATTACTACCTGAATACCGGGCGGATTCAGGGGGCAATCCGGAAACCGGGCGGGTGGCTGATTCCGGCGAATACGCCGCATCCGGCGGATTTGCGCAAGAGCGGGCAGCGCGGGCAGGAAAAAATCCCCCCGCGGATGGCCAAGTGCTATATGCCGCTGATTTCCCGCCCGTGCGACAACGGCTTCCAGAATCTCCTGCTGACCATGAACGACGAGGAGGAACGCGACATCGCCCGCGCCCTGCACCACTATTTCCGCGATGAGCACGAGGAAGCCCGCGAAATCAGCGAGAAATACCTGACGAGCAAGTGCCCCGAAATCCGCCTGACCGCGCTGATTACCAACACGATGGCGATGCTGCAGACGGGGGATGCCGCCAAGTGCCGCCGGAATCTCGAAATGATTCAGCGGGATGGGCAGCGCGCAAACGACGATTCGTGGCGGCTGTACAGCAGCATTACCGACGCGCTCATCAGCGTGTTCTTCCACTCCGAGAAGCTCGACTTGACCCCTATCCGCCCCGCTATCGGTATTCTTCCGCCCGGAATGCAGTATTTCGCCATGTACGCCATCGCCCACGCGCTCTACATCCGGCGCGAATACGAACACGCGATGGGCATTGCCGAATCCGCCCTGCTGATGGCGGGCACGCGCTACCCCATTGACAGCATCTACCTCAACATCGTTCTGTGCATGATTTGCATGAGCCTGAAGCAGGATGAACGCGCGGAGCAGAAGTTCGATGCCGCGTGGAGCATCGCCAGCCGCGAGGGGTACATCCACCCGTTTGTGGAGCATCACGGCATTTTGCAGGGGCAGGTGGAGCGCGCGCTGCGCAAGCAGGATCCGGAAACGTACAACAAGATTGTGCAGTCGGTCTACCGCTTCAGCCGCGGGTGGATGAAAATTCACAACCCCGTGTCGACGCTGCAGGTGACCGACGCGCTCACACCCTACGAGTTTTCGATTGCCATGCTTGCCGCGAAGGGACGCAGCAACAAGGAAATCGCCGCGCTGATGGGCGTTTCCGTCAACACGGTGAAGTCGTACATGGAGAGCATTTTTGAGAAGCTGCAAATCTCCAGCCGGAACGAAATCGACGCATATGTGAATCGGTAATATCAACAAAAGCACGCACTCCGAATGTGGAATGCGTGTTTTTGTATTCGGATTTTTCATTGCAGAAAAAATATGTGAAAATTGAGGAAAATGCTTGACAAATAGAGAAAAAACGGATACGATACACACAAGGAGGTTGAGAAACATGGGTTTTGTGATTGCTTTGGTTGCAATTGCAATCAACGTTGCATTTGCAATGTATGCGGGCGGCATTGCTGAGCAGAAAGGGTACAGCAAAGGGAACTGGATTGCCGTGTGCATTATCTTCGGCATCATCGGCTACATCCTCATTGCTGCCCTGCCTGATTTGGAACTGCGTGCAACATTGGAAAATATAGAGAAAAAACTTGCAAAAGATAAAAACGACAACTATCTGCCGCGAAGTAGCAGTAGCGATAGCAATAGAAATAGCAATAGCAGTAACAGTAACAGCACAATCAAATCGCTTTCGAAAATGACGCCGTTAGCACCGCTTTCAGATAGTATGGACTACTGGACATGCAAGTATTGCGGCTTAGACAACCCGAAGGAAGCGCGCTACTGCCAGCACTGCGGTGGATACAGGTGAATAAAAATCAGCCGCGACGAGCATATTCACTCGTCGCGGCTGTGTTTATCTATGCGCTTCCTTATTCTGATACATCCGCGCGTCCGCCCGCGCCAAGGACTCCGCCAAATCATCCGTCGACGGATTAAAATGCGAACAGCCCACCGATACCATCGGCAGAACCGGATTCTCCGCCCGCGCCGCATCCATCAGGTGCTGGAAAATCTCCGTCATGGTGTTGTATTGCGCGTTCCGCCGCGTCAGGATCACGCAGAACTCGTCGCCGCCGATGCGGAAGCACGTCCCGTAATTCCCATACGCGCGGCGGATGCAGCCGGCAATCGTCCGCAGGCAGGCGTCGCCCATCAAGTGCCCATGGCAGTCGTTGACGTCCTTGAAGCGGTCAACGTCGAACATCAGGATGGTAGCAGGCACGCGCAGGCGCGCCAGATAATGCTCGTAGCCCAAGCGGTTGACCAGCTGCGTCAGCCCGTCGGTTTGCAGTACCATGTCGCTGGAGAATTTCGACATCATCAGCGCACCGCAGCTGATGGTAATCCAGTCGATTTTGACCGTCGGCAGGAACAGCTGCACCATCAGCCCTAACAGCACGAACAGCGTCGCGAGCATCAGCTGTGTGCCGCCGGTGTACTGATAGGCGCGGCAGGCGAACCAAATCTGCACGAGGAAGAACACCATGCTGCCCCCGTAGGCGAGCATGTAGAGCGCGTAGAGCGCCCCGTGGTGGTAGAAATTCTGCCCATCGACATAGAATATCAGCCCCGTGAACGCCGAGAGCAGCACCAGCAGCGCGTGGAAGCACGCAAGGTACAGCAGCCCGTGCACCACTTTCTGCGGGCAGGGATGGATGACGCAGCCCGCGAACAGCCCGATTAGCGGCGCAAGCGAAAGTTCGATGGTCTTGACGGCGATATGCAGCGGAATCAGCGCGGGCGGCGTGCCATCCATCTGCACGCCCGACCACTCACACAGCGCGCAAATGGCGATGGTGGCGTACAGGTCGCCGCAGAGCAGATTTCGGATCTTGGATTGGCTGATGTCGCCGCGCAGGGAAAAGAGCATAATCGCCATGGCGAAGACGCTGAGGACAGTATTTGCCGTGTATAATTCATTCATGCTGATTGTGGAGGCGGTTGACAAGCAATCGCGGCAGATAAGTTTGAAAAGGGCAAATTCCCCCTTCTTATAATAATGATACCACGAAAAAAAGAGGATGAAAAGTGGGTTACATAGGGCAAATTGCAAATGTGGCAGATTTCAACAAATGCGGGGAAATGGTTACATGGCAGGCTCCCATCTCCCCACAAGAAAAGGGACTGACCGAAGCCAGTCCCTTTGATGATTATTCGTATTCGCAAACGCTTGCCCAGCGGATGAGCAGGTCGCGCTCTTCGGGCTTGCCCTTGAGGGACTGGCTCGCGGCGACGATCGGAATCCACTGCTGGACGTACTGCTTGGCGGTGTCGCTCTTCTTGCAGAAGAGGGAGAGGTACTTTTCCGCCAGCGCTTCCTTGCCTTCGAGGACGAAGAGCAGGTAGGTGCGGGCAACATCAGCGGACGCGTTGCCCTGCGTGGCATGCGACCAGTCGAGGATGTACCACTGTCCGTCGGGGGCGATGATGATGTTGGACGGGTTGAAGTCGCCGTGGCAGACCTTCTTGTGGACGTGCATACTCGCCAAGCGGGTGTGCAGCTCGTAGCGGGTGGTCGCGTCGAGGTCGGTGGCGGAAATCTTGCGCTGCATCTTCTCCGTCAGGCTGTTGAGCATCGGGCAGGTGCAGGCGTGAACCTTCATCTGAATGTCCACAAACAGGTTCAGGTACTCGTCTTCCTTTTCCGGATGCGCCGCCATCAGCGCCGCCAGCGTGTCGCCTTCAATGAACTCCGTCGTAATCGCCCATTGACCGTTCACCGTGTCAACAGCAAGGAGCTTCGGAATCGGTAGGCCCGTCTCTTCCACGCGCGCCGTGTTCAGCGCTTCGTTCAGAATGTCCGCCTTGCTGTACCCTTCGGCAAACACCTTGATGGCCTTGGCGCCGTCGCGGTAAATCTTCTTATTTTCCCGCTCGGCAATCACATGCGTCAAATCCATAGGGAAACCTCCTTCTATATGGTTCATGTTTATTGGGGGAGAGGCGCCAGAGGCTCTGCCTCTGGACTCCGCAAGGGAGTTCCTCCCTTGACCCTTCCGCGCGATTGAGTTGGTGACGACTGCTTACTTCTTCCGCGTGTTGATTGGGGGAGACGACCTCATCATGAAGTCGATATTTGTCCTGAATATCTATTCGCCGCCCAAATACGACATTCCTGCAAGCGGACAAAATTTTTTGTGCTCAAAAATGCCCGGCCCAGCAGAAGCATTCCTGCCAAGCCGGGGAGAATGGCGCATTACTCGCCGTAGTACGCCTTCAGATACATTTCCTTGATTTCGCTGATGAGCGGGTAGCGCGGGTTCGCGCCGGTGCACTGGTCGTCGAACGCCTGCTCGGACATTTCGTCCAGCGTCGCGAGGAACTTCTCTTCGTCCACGCCGTAGTCGCGGATCGTATTCTTGATGCCGACGCGCTCTTTCAGGGCATGGATGTTGCGAATCAGGTTCTCCACCGTCTCGTCGTCATTCGCACCTTTGAAGCCGAGGTACTCGCCGAATTCAGCGTAGCGGCGCTTCGTGTGCGGATAGGCGTACTGCGGGAAGGTGCCCATCTTCGTGGGAACTTCGGCGCTGTTGTAGCGGATGACCAGCTCAATCAGCAACGCGTTGGCGATGCCGTGCGGCAGGTGATGGAACGCGCCCAGCTTGTGCGCCATGGAGTGGCAGACGCCGAGGAACGCGTTCGCGAACGCCATGCCAGCCATCGTGGCTGCGTTGCCCATCTTTTCGCGGGCAACCGGTTCGTTCTGACCGTTGTCGTAGCACGCGGGCAGATACTCGAAAATCAGCTGAGCCGCCTGCTTCGCCAGACCGTCGGTGAAGTCCGTCGCCAGCATGGAGGCGTAGGCTTCCAGCGCGTGGGTCAGCGCATCGATACCGGAGGCGGAGGTCAAGCCCTTCGGCGCGGACATCATCATGTCAGCATCCACAATCGCCATCTTCGGCAGCAGCTCGTAGTCCGCCAGCGGGTACTTCACGCCGGTGTCCTGATCGGTAATGACGGCGAACGGAGTGACTTCGGAGCCCGTGCCAGCGGAGGTCGGGACGGCGATGAAGTACGCCTTTTCACCCATCTTCGGGAAGGTGTACACGCGCTTGCGGATATCCATGAAGCGCATTGCCATGTCGAGGAAGTCCACTTCCGGATGCTCGTACATGACCCACATAATCTTGCCGGCGTCCATCGCGGAACCGCCGCCGATGGCGATAATGCAGTCCGGCTGGAAGGAGGTCATGGCCTTTGCGCCTTCCTTCGCGCAGGCGAGGGACGGGTCGGGCGCAACATCGTAGAACGTGGTGTGGACGATGCCCAGCTCATCCAGCTTGTCGGTAATCGCCTTGGTGAAGCCGGATTTGAACAGGAACGCGTCGGTGACGATGAAGCAGCGCTTCTTGCCCATAACTGCCTTGAGTTCATTCAGGGCGACAGGCAGGCAGCCCTTCTTGAGGTAGACCTTTTCAGGCGCACGGAACCACAGCATATTCTCCCTCCGGATGGCAACAGTCTTGACATTCAGCAGGTGCTTGACGCCGACGTTCTCAGAGACGGAGTTGCCGCCCCACGAGCCGCAGCCCAGCGTCAGCGACGGACGCAGCATGAAGTTGTACAGGTCGCCGATGCCGCCCTGAGAGGAAGGCGTGTTGACGAGAATACGGCAGGTCTTCATGCGCGCGGCGAAGCGGTCAATCAAATCCTTGCGGGTGACGGCGTTCAGGTAGATAGAAGAGGTGTGGCCGTAGCCGCCGTCAGCAATCAGGTGTTCCGCCTTGTCGAACGCATCGTCGATGTCCTTGGCGCGGTACATCGCCAGCACGGGAGAGAGCTTCTCATGCGCGAACTCTTCGGAAATATCCACGGATTCGACTTCACCAATCAGCACCTTGGCGGTTTCCGGCACGTCCACGCCCGCGAGCTTGGCAATGGTGTGCGCCTTCTGACCGACAATCTTGGCATTCAGCGCGCCGTTGATGATGATGGTCTTGCGCACCTTGTCCAGCTCTTCGCCTTCGAGGAAGTACGCGCCGCGCTTGGCGAACTCCGCCTTCACCGCGTCGTAGATGCTGTCCAGTACGATGGTGGACTGCTCGGACGCGCAGATCATGCCGTTGTCGAACGTCTTGGAGTGCAGGATGGAGTTGACGGCCACCTTCACGTCAGCGGATTCGTCGATAATCGCGGGCGTGTTGCCAGCGCCGACGCCCAGGGCAGGCTTGCCGGAGGAGTATGCCGCCTTGACCATGCCGGGGCCGCCGGTGGCAAGGATGATGTCGGCTTCCTTCATCGCCATGTTGGTCAGCTCCAGCGAGGGAACATCGACCCACGAGATGATGTCTTCGGGCGCGCCGGCAGCCACAGCCGCTTCCAGCACAACCTTCGCGGCGGCGATGGTGGACTTCTTCGCGCGCGGATGGGGAGAGATGATGATGCCGTTGCGGGTCTTGAGGCAAATCAGCGTCTTGAAAATGGCGGTAGATGTGGGGTTGGTGGTCGGGATGACCGCCGCGACAACGCCGATAGGTTCTGCAACCTTCATCATGCCGAATGCTTCGTCGCGCTCCAGCACGCCGACGGTCTGCGTGTCCTTGTAGGCGTTGTAGATGTATTCAGCGGCGTAGTGGTTCTTGATGACCTTATCTTCCACCACGCCCATGCCGGTTTCTTCCACCGCCATCTTCGCCAGCGGGATGCGCATGTTGTTCGCGGCGAGGGCAGCTGCCTTGAAAATCTTGTCCACCTGCTCCTGCGTGTAGGTCGCATAGACCTTTTGTGCCGCGCGGACGCGGGCGAGGGCCGTCTCGAAGCTCTCCACGCTATCGACGATCGGATACTCTTTCGCCATGATACTCTCTCCTTATGCTTCATCCGTCCTGCGGGGATGCGCCCGCGAACGGGGAATGTCGGTGTTTGTCGGGGTGACGAGAACAGTGTAGCAGATTGTTAAGCGCTTGTCAAGTGGCTGACACGATTTTAACGATATTTTTTTCACAATTTAATACGTTTTCGGAACGGGAGGAATGGAATGGCGGATAGATGGACGAAGAGGACAAATGCAAAAAGCGCTGTACAGTAAAAAAACAGCGGCTGAATGTCGAATTTGCTGTTCTTGCTTGAAAATGTGCGGAAGATGCGGTATAATGGGGTGGAAAAGCACTGGAAGGGGAGGGGACGCGCGTGAACAATGAGGAGAAAGAGAAGGAGGGGGCGACCTGTTGTCTGACGCTGCCCCTTAAACTGGAAAAATGGCAGTCCGACCATCTTGAAAAGCGTTTCGAGATTGCGCGGCAGCTGTATAATACGCTGGTTCATGCTGAACTAAAGAAGAAATGCCAAGTTGAAAGAATGCCTGAATACCAAGAAATCATGAAAATGATTGATACTGCCAGCAATCAGAAGGAAAAGTGGGCATTAGAAAAAAAGAGAAAAGCATTTTTGGAAGAAAACGGTTTTAGCAGAAATGCCTTTAAGGCTGATATGGAAAAATACTATAAGCACTTTAATGATAATATCGGCGCAAATGTAGCGTTGCATGGAATTACAGCACAGGTGTGGATTGCTTTTGATAAGGTGTTCGTTGACAACTATAAGCAGAAGGGAAAAGTACATTTCAAAAAGCCGGGTGAACTTTGTTCCGTGCAGGGCTATTCACAGAAGAAAAGCGGTGGAAAGGAGATTATGTTCCGAGAAGATAGAATTATATGGAATCAGCAAGGTAATCGTGACCGCAAGAAGGTAAAAAGAGAGTTTTTGCTGAAATTATCACCTGATAATCCTTACGAGGCCGAGATGTTGAAAAGGCATGTGAAATTTGTCCGCATCCTCCGCAAAGACGGCAAGACAAAGCCGCATTGGTATGCACAGCTTGTTTTGGAAGGAAAGCCGGCGGTGAAGCGTGACCCGATAAGCAGTGCGCCGAAGCATCCCGTCGGGCATGGTGTCGTTGGCATCGACATTGGCACGCGAACGCTGGCATACTCGACCGATAAGGAGGTTAATCTGCTGGAATTGGCTGACCACGTGCAGAATATAGAGCAAGAAAAGCGGCGCTTGCAGCGCAAGATGGACAGAAGCCGACGCGCAACAAATCCGGAAAATTACAATCCGGATGGAACATTTAAGCGCGGCGTGAAGCTGACGCGGAACAAGTCCAAGCGATACAGACGGATTCAGCACCAGCTGGCAATGATTCAGCATCATCAGGCGGACATCCGAAAACAGCAGCATAACGAATTGGCAAATTATCTGCTGACGCTGGGTGATTGCTTCTTTGTGGAGAACATGAGTTACTGCGATTTGGTCCACAGAGCAAATAAAACGGAGATTTCCGAAAAGACTGGACGATATAAACGCAAAAAGCGGTTCGGAAAATCCATTGCAAACAAAGCACCTGCTATGCTGATTACGATGCTGAAACAGAAATGCCAGTCGCGCGGGCTGAAAGGGGTGAAAGAAGTTGATACGCATGTGCGCGCCAGCCAGTACAACCACCAGACAGACACCTGCATCGAAAAGGCACTTGAAAACCGCTGGAACGTTATGCCGGACGGCGAACGCATACAGCGCGATTTGTACTCGGCGTTTCTACTTCAGCATTGCAAGCAGGGATTGCCGGAATATAATAGGAAGGAATTAAAGAAAGAATTTGGTGAAGAACTTTACCGAGTATTTGACCGCGAGGCACTTCAACGTGACTATCCTCAATTTGTTGCGTATCATCACATGACGATTCAGCGGCTTTCAGAACTTCCGCATACGATTCCCAGCATGGGTATCAGGCGAATTATCAGCTAACACAAAAATCAGGTGCGGTTCGCACCAGCAAAACCGGTCGATTGTCCGTCCGGGGCTGTCGCTAATGGCGGCAAAGGTCGCCTTGACAGCAGAAGAGTTTCGGGAAAATAGTCAGCGCAGCATTGCTTTGTTCAATACTGAAAAGCTATCTACCAACTCAACACACGTTCTGAAAAGTGCATATTGCAATTCTGTGCATTTCTGCCGTTGCAATCTGCACGGGGCGTGTGGAGGCAAAGATGAATGCTGAACAGCTGGTGATACAGTCGCGGCGTTGCAATCTGCACGGGGCGTGTGGAGGCAAAGGCACCGACATTAAGGACGCGG